>Ga0111538_10009781_pt1 | contig 12775 bp, 5 predicted proteins | sample SoiMethybrSBSTD1_FD_79669 | JGI IMG/M metagenome (GOLD analysis project Ga0111538, IMG submission 79669) | Bulk soil microbial communities from a Populus tree surrounding site in Tennessee, USA - Soil MetaG P. TD hybrid SBSTD1 (version 2)... | ecosystem: Environmental > Terrestrial > Soil > Tree...
ATCAAGCCGTAGGCCTGATTGAAATTCGTGTCAAAGAGCTTCGCGTCCGGCGTGGATTCGAACGCTTTCACCGATTGGTCTACCAGCTGACGCCAATGCCTGCGTCGATCGGTGCGTAGCGACGAAATGTAATCGGGCGGCAGCATGTCGGGCACTTTGAAGCCGGGGTCGGACGGGTCTGAACCCAATACAAACGGATCGTAGCTCTTCCCCAGGAAGCCGGCCTCCTGGCCGTGCGGCAACCCACCACCGGTGTTGCCGATGGGGCGTGGCAGCAGAACATGCGGCGGAACGGCGCCACGGCCACCCTTCTTGTAGGCCATGACGGAGCCGAAGTTGGGGGAAACAATCCCTCCCTGAAACAGCCGCCCGGTCTGCATCATCTGGTGACCGGTGTCATGCACGGCAGCGGCAGTGTGATAAAGACTTCGAATCAACGCATACTTGTCGGCCATTTTCGCCATGCGCGGGAAGATCTCGCAGATCTCCATGCCAGGCACATTCGTCTTGATGGGCTTGTAAGGGCCGCGAATCTCGGCCGGCGCATCGGGCTTCATGTCCCAGGTATCCAACTGGCTTGGGCCCCCAACGAGGAACAGCTGAATGACGTTCAATTCCTTGTCATTCGGAACAGCGCCCTGGGCTTTCATTGAGAAGAGGTTTGTCAGTCCAAACCCCGTCAGCGCGAGCGTGCCGGCATGCAAGAAGTCACGTCGGGTAAAGCCGTCGCAGAAATGAACCGATTTGTCAGCGTCCAGTCGAATCACGGATGTCTCCTCCAAAATCCCCCTTAGAAAAGGGGGGAATGAAGGCGCCGCGACAGCGTCGCAGAGCCTTCAGGGGGGTGTCTTGGCAAGTCGGGGAAACTCGAGAGACAACCCCCTGGCGCGTTGGTGAAGGCTTCTCAAGCCTTCACCCCCCTTTGTTAAGGGGGAATCTTCGATGCACCAGCAGCCGTAACGGGGCCAGTTTGTGGAACTACTCAGCCTTTGCGGCTGAGGTCACCTTGATCGTTTCGCCGTCGAGTGCGCCTTCTAGAATCACTTTGTCGCCGATCAACGACTTTACTTTCTCGGCTCCATCCAACTTGAACACCTTCTTGTCACTGTCCTGAACGAACACGACAGGTTGGCCACCCTCGACGCATTTAGTCGAACAGCCTTTGTGGGAGGCTTTTGCCCCGTTGGCAGCACACTTGGCATCCGACAGCCAGCCTGTCCACTTGCCGTTCTCTCCAGCAACCACACTCAAACCCGACAGCAGCAATATGGCTAAGGCCAGAGCAGCGAACCTCTTCATGATAGTCTCCTTGGATGAAAGTTGGGGTCTTCGGACAGCGGACCTGAATCTATAGCTGTATCTAGAGAATAGAGAGAGGGCGGTGTTCTGTCAAGGCGAAAGCCTTGCAACGCGGACACAACACCGGATAACGGAATGGATAATGTGGGAGCCGCTCTCCGAGCGGCGATGGGTCGTTTCGCCGCAGGCCTGAGATCGTCGCTGAGGAGGGCGGCTCCCACCATCTGACTGTAGCGACAGGCGAACCTCTAGCTTAAGTCGATTTCTCGTCTTCTTCTTCCAACGGTAGCAGCACTTTGCCCAATTGGTCGAGACTGCCTCCAATGTCCTTCTTGCCCATCTTCAGCGCCATGGTTTCCAAGAATTCGAATTGATCGAGAACCGAGGCAAACTCGCGCCGGCTGGCACGACGACGCGAGTCCCGATAGCGTTCCACCAAGGTTTGCATTGTTTTGCCCTTTAGACTGCCGCGCAACAGCGCCAGCGCCAGTTGGCTGTCGTAGAGCATCACCTCATCCCAGAAGGAATCCTTCGTGCGGTTATGCTCTACCAGTTCCGATCCTAGCCGCTCCAGATCTTTGCGGACGTCCGGTTTGGTTCGATGACGTTTTCTTTTGCTATCCCAACCCAGAATGACCTCTGCAAACAACTGGTTGAGTTTGGGATAGAGCGTTGAACTTTGCTGTCTCTCAGCCAGGTGCCAAGCTTTCTCATAAGCCTGCTTCATCTGCTCGAGCGCCGGCCCGGGATTATTGCTGATCCATGCTTTGCGCTTGTAGGCGCTTCCCAGCAATGAAAGACGTTCGACAGTCTTGCTTGGTGCTTCCTGGCCAGATGCACCTTTCTTCCTTTCGATAGTGTTCTTCCGCCAGCTTGGGGCGTCGATGAGCCATTTCAAGAGACCTATGGCTTCGTCGATATCCGCCTCGGCAGCCAACAATCGAGTTTTCCGGTCCGTGTTCCGACCTGTTTTCCTGGCCTTCTCTCGGACGTACTGATAACTGGCGAGAGCCTGGCGACCCAGGAGGTTTGCGAGTTGCTCGATGTCCTTGAAGGTAGTCGCCGACAGATCCAAACCGATCGCAGTCCGGAAGTGCTCAATGGCAGTGGTGAATTGTTGTGCTTCACTGTAAACACCGGCGAGTGCGGTCCAAATTTTTCCGTTCTTGCTGTTCTTCTCCAACCATTTCTTTTCTTCCAATGCCTTGAGAATCGCGGCCAGCCATTCCAGCTCCGACTGCTGAGCCTCGCTTGCCTTGGTAGAGAGGCGGGCTGCCAGGTTGGCAATTTCGACCAAAGCCTCCTGACGCGATACAAACGAAATTGCCTTCTGTATCACTCTCGCCGCTTCGCTCGTGCGAACCAGGCGGTAGTCCGGATCTCCATAGCATTGATACGCCCCCCAAGTGTTGGTTTGAGGATGGAGATCGAAAGTAGTCGTGCGGGCTTCTTTTACCGCCTGACCGAACGGCACGCTCGCGAGCATTCGATCGTAAAATACCGTAGCGAAGGTCAGAGCGGCCCCGTCGTCCACCGCCCAGCCGGCTGCGACGACGGCATGCACGCCCATTCGGATGAACTCGGTCGCTACGTTGGCAGCGATCAAGTTTTGGTCCCGCTGATTTTGGCGGGTTCCACCATCGCTTCCTTCAATATGACCCAAGTGGCAGCAGTTGATGAAGACCAACTCCGGGACTTGCCGCATTTGTCGGATCTCGGCGGGAGTGAGGTAGATGCCGTCTCCGATAACCATACCAGTGACGGGTTTCAGAGAGGGCTGTCCGGACCCGCCAACTTGGCCACTCTCACCAGACTGGGACGCAGATGCGGGCAAGTATTTGTAAACCCCGTGACCGGCGAGGTGCAGCACTCGGTAGGGCATTGCGCACAACGCCTGAATGACTTCATCACCCTCCGGACGTTTCCGGGATTCGACGTGAAAACGTCCGCTCGTTTCAAGGCTGCGCGAAACGGCATCGGCCTCGGCCTGAGCTCCTTTGAGTTCGACGAAGGGACTGACGGGGTCTCCGATGACGAGCGCATTCCTTTCGACAACGGGTCGCACCGATTCCCTGAACTGCAGAGTCTCCAGTTGACGAAGCACACCGTGCTCGATGACAAATGGATTGCGGCCCGTTCCGCCTGGGTCTTCGAGCAATTCCCAAGGATAACGCGCGGCCTCTTCGTCGAGCATCAGCACGATGTCATCTTGATCGGGGGCCTGCTCTTTGAGTTCGTTGGGCAGGAGCATTTCGAACAGCGTTCGCGAAACGCTGCGGTTGTCATGGGTGGTGCGAATGGCCTCTTCGACGAACCGATCCACCAGCGCGCGTTGCGTGGGCAGCAAACGAACTTCGTTGCGGGCACGACGCGTGGTCGCCGTGAATCGGAGTGTGGAATAAGTGGAATCGTCCCTACCTCCTCCCAGAATCTGTACCCTGTGCCACCAACCGGAAGGATCTTCGTAACTAATGCGTCGCAATCCACCTTTTTTAGCGTCCAGTTCGGGCTGGAGCGCAAAAGCGCCGCGGAGCTCAGGGTTGGATTCAATGTTCTGGCAAGCTCTCACTGCTTGAATCGCCCGATCCTCCCACAGCTCAATGAATTCCAATTCGCGGATCCGCTGGGGCTGGCGGGCCGCCGCCAGCGCCTGGTTGGTGCGTACCACGCCCTGGAGAATGGCATGAACGCTATCAGGCACGTTCACACCTCCGGCGCCTGTCCCCACTAGCAGCGTGGTGAGCCCAAGCTCATTGGAGGCTTCCTTGCCCCGGCTCGCAGCGAGGCTGCGTTGGTGGTTGTTCCATTCGATAACGTAGTCCAGCATGGCCCGCGACAATGCCCGTGACAACGTGCCGGCATTCAACGCTCCCGGAGCTCCCAATCCGACAACGATGGCGCCGAGCGGCGACGGCGGAGGGTCTTGGTGGAGATTTGGATTGATGAAGAGGGCCGAGGTGCCGACGGCGCCTGGGTAAAGCCCAAGCACATGACGCCGGCTCAATTCGCCGTCGAGGGCGCGGTCCAAATGCGCTTCCGCGCTGATGATTGAGTCTCCCGTGTAATGCCCCACGGCAACCGGGTGGCGCGCCAAGGCCAGATTGGCATGCACAACACGAATGCGAACGGGGGCTTCACGAGGTTTGGCAGCTTTTCGCCTGCGGCGCCCGGCACCGAGCACCGAGGCTTCCAGTTCCTCGGCATTCGGATAGATTTCGTCGATCGCTCGCGGAGCAACAAAGAGCTCGGCCGCCGCCCGTGAGACTGGCGCCGCCTGGCTCAGCAAGTTAGTGGTTCCACTCTGAAGCAATTGCAGGAATGCCTGGTAGGAGGGCGGGTGAGCGGGCATGTCGCCATGTTCCACATCCATGTACCACGTGGGAACCCCAGCCGGGATTCCGCTGTCCCAGGTGACGCGTCCGTCGCCCCGCGCGGTCGCCATGAACTGGATCTGCTCGCCGTGGCGGGCTGCCGGATTGAACGACATGCCGGCCAGGGTGATATCCGCTCGCCCCGCTACATAGACTGTCGAGGCGGGATCGAGTGGGGTTCGATCCACCAGTTGGCGAAAGCGTCGTGCCTGGACCAAGTCCTGATCCTGGGGAAGAATCCAGCCGGTGCTAGCGCGTTCGTGGTAGCTGCGCCAGGTTTTCGGCGCAAAGTAGTCCTCACGAGCATCAACCGGCAGCATCGCCAGCACGCCCGGGAAGCGCGAGATGATTTCGAGCAGCTCTTGCTGGGAATGGCGAAGATCGACCAGCGCCAATTTCCTCAGTGTGGCCGAACTGCCCACCAGTAGCTCAGTGATGGAGTGCGAACCACCATTCGGTGTGCCCAGCATCAACAGGCGAGCCCCTGGTTGGGCACAAACCTCACGCCACAGGGCGCTGTGACGTGCGATCATGGTGCGAGTGACCAGGCCTCCCATCGAATGTGCCAGCACTCGAACCGGTTGTTTCTGCGACCTGGCTTGCTCGAACTCGCGGCGCAGCTCCTGTGCCAGCCGGTCGGCTTCCTGCTCAACCGGCAGGCGCCAGTCATAGGCGAACGGAACCACTTTATGGGTTTGAGCCAGGAATTCGATCAACTCTCCGTAGAATCGCGCAATGGGCTGCGTGGGTTTCACATTCTTGGCGTCGATGCGCAGCTTGCCCAGTCCGCCAAAAACCAGGTCGGGAACCTTGGCCCACACCGCGTCTCTTCCGACGGACAGCTCGCTGCCCATGATGCCTGGCAAGACAAAAACCACAGGTCGGGGCTCGGCGGATCGAGCGACGGCAGCCCGCGCGATATCCACAGTTGGTTTTTCCAGAAGCTCAAATCCTGTCTGGTCCTCTGCGTCTTGTGCTAACGCCCGCACCAGCTGCTTCGCACTTTCACTGTTGCTGAAGTAGGTGAAGTGATTCACTCCCGGACCTTTGTGAAAACTTGCCAGAGCTGGCTGCTCACGCCGCACACCGCCGTACATCGAGGCCGTGTTGACGACCAGGTCATGATCGCCGTCGTAGAATCGATCGGTTGCGAAGACCAGGAGCTTCGCCCACCAGGCATCCGGCTCAATGTCTCCTGCGATGACTGTTAGTTGGCCCGAGAAGATTGTGGACGGCCAGTTCACCAACTTGATGAGCGCCGAGTCCGGCATCATGGCTTCCAACCCCGGGAGGGCCGATGGGTCGGTGCGTTCTTTGATGACGGCAGCTGCGAAATCTCCCAAGTCCTTGAACGCGTCAAACAGCGGTGTGTCTGGTGTCGCCGTGGCCACACTGCCGATCGTTGAAAGCCAGCGATCCAGCCGACCAGAGGCAAGCGTGGTGCCCAAAGCCGGGCAGGCGACCCGCACGAAGCGATCTATTTGGAACCGTCTCTTTTGCAGAGTCACTTCCAACTTGCGGAGATCTCGCAAGGAAGTTTGTTGCGCAGCACCACCTTCGAACAGCTGCAACTCTGCGGCGGTGAACGGGCGCAGCCCATCGGCCTTTGTCCCGCCAGTCTTCGTGACCGTCCGAACGGTGTTAACGACATTGGCCCGACAGAGCAGCTCGCCGACCAACCCCCCACGCGAATGGGATACCAAGTGGAGTTTGGCTCCGGACGGCAACAACCGGGTTACGAGGTCAGCGAGTTCCGAAGCGTTTTCAATCGGGCTTTTCGAAAGTGTGGCATGCTCGAACGCCAGCACGCGGTTGCTGTACAGTTGCCGGAGAGTCTCCAGTTCTTGAGATCGACCTCCGGACCAAAGCCCACCGAAGCTACCCCAAGTGCTTGAAGCCGTACCGTGGATGAAGATGAGGAAAGGCTGGTCTGTCGAGAGCTTGGCAGAATCCATGAGTGTCAGGCTGAACTTGCCGGTATTCATGGAGCAGCGGTAGAGCCCCAACCCAGGCCGTTCCGGCGACGTGCGCCCATCGACGAGCTTGCCAATCTGAACCGCAGACTTCTGTTCCAGGTCAACACCCAGAACCTTAAGCGACTTTACCGCCCACTTCACGGGCCCACGGCTCTGCATGCCACGGGGCAGAACATCGAGGTCCTCTGGCACGGGTTGAACTTCTTCGCCTGTTGCGCCCCGGGACGCCGCACCCGCGAACTGTTGACGGTAGTCGTCACCACGAAGCCACAGACGGGGTCCATCGGCGAACTCGATCTCGACTACATCATCGCTATTGACGGAGATCGTTTCGGCCTGCTGGGATGACCGAGCCCGCCCGGTGCGAAATTCGGCTTTGACTCTGACGAATGTGGATTTCAATCCCGACTCGCCTGGAACCGGTTCTCGGAAGCCACGTAGCTTCAATGGAGGCTGGGTAGAGGAATTGGATTCGTTTGCCATCGATTGCTCCGGCTGGTAGTCATTGACAAGATGGATGCCTTGTGCGGCAGCCGTTACGAGAATCGGCATGCGCGAGCACGCCTGCCGGAACTCCTGAGGGTGATCCCACGGTTGAGGCCCAGAATTGTCACAAGCCTAGCGAGCGTGTTATGGCTTGTCAACGGTTCCGACAGAAGCATAGCCGCCAACTCGAGGTACATGCTCTTTCTCAAGAGATGCAGGTTATAATCCGCCACACGAGCGCCCGTAACCGTGAGCGTCATCCTAGATTTTGGGGTTTTGAATGATACCGATTGTGGCTCTATTCCTGGTATTCGCTGTCACGATCACGATGCAACCGGCTGCGGATCCATCAGCGCGTGGCCAGTGGTCGCAGTGGCGGGGTCCTGCCGGCTCAGGAGTCTCCGACGAGACCGGATTGCCTCCCACATGGAGTCCTGAAAGTGCACGGTGGAAGACGGCCCTTCCTGGGCGTGGTCATTCTTCACCGGTCATTTGGGGCAATCGTGTATTTCTTACTGCGGAATTGCAGGGAGCGGTAATTCCCGGCGCGAAGGCCCCAAAGCACATCATGAACGGCGAAGAGTTCAAGCATCCGGACAGTGCGGGCGCCGATCGCAGCCATACTCTGAAAGTGATCTGCCTCGAACGAGACAGCGGAAGGATTCTCTGGGAACGGACGGCGTATGAGGGTCAGGTGTATGACGATCGTCACCGCAAAGGAAGTTATGCCTCCCCTACACCGGCGACCGACGGCCGCCATGTGTTTGCCTACTTTGGAACCGAGGGAATCTACTGCTACGACTTCAATGGGCGCTTGGTGTGGAAAGCTTCGCCGGGCAACATGGGCAACATAGGGATGGGGCCGGGCACGTCACCCGTCTTGTTTGAGGACCGGTTGATTCTTCAGTGCGACGAAGAGAACGGTGACAAGTCGTTCATCATGGCGCTCGACAAAAAGTCCGGGAAACAGATTTGGAAGACCGACCGCAAGATTCAAATCACATGGTCGACACCTTTGGTAGCCCGTGCCCCCAAGCGGACGGAACTGGTGACCAGCGGCAATGAGTGGATTGTTTCGTACGATCCCAAGACGGGCAAGGAATTGTGGAGGACTAAGGGTCACGGTGCGAACGCGATTGGGACACCGCTCGCAGGCAATGGTGTCGCGTTCGTCTATGCCGGATACCCGACCAAGAAGATATTCGCGATCCGCCTGGGAGCAACCGGCGATCTGACTGAGAGCTCCGAGATCCTGTGGCAGTACGACAAGGGAACTGCCTATGTTCCGTCGTCGATTTTGTATGGTCCCTATGTCTACCTGGTGACTGACAAGGGAATCCTGACCTGTCTCGAGGCTGCGACGGGTAAACTCATCTATGAAGGCGGCCGCGTGCCGGTACCCGCGACGTTTACCGCTTCTCCAGTGGCAGTGGACGGCAAAATTCTGCTCACCAGCGAGGATGGCGATACGTTTGTCATCAAAGCGGGCCCGAAGCACGAAGTGTTGGCGACAAATTCCGTAGGAGAGCCTGTGTATGCTTCGCCGGCGATCTCAGACGGAATGATCTTCATCCGCGGTGAGAAGCATCTGTTCTGCTTCGGAAGCAAGACAGCGACAAAAGCGGTTTGAGGACTCTGAGGGAGGATCTGTCGGATGGGGCTGGCAGCAAGGGTTCCATGAGACAAACGTTCAGTATTCAAAACAATTCCTTTTTGTGTGGGCGTACGTTGAGGAAAACCAGTCAGGGCTGGCTTGACAACGCTGTGTCTGAATGGAAATGGTTATCGGCGAACCCGCAATACCAGCGATTTCTGGCTCGACCGCGGCCCTGGCCGTTCTTGACGCCACCAGAAAGCAGCCAAGGGATGACAGCGTTCCAAAGCAGTTGGTCCAGTGCGCTCTCAGTCCCGTGACGAAGGATGTTCCTGGGAAATATAGATGCCTTACCTCAGATGGGTTACCGACCAAGGCAAGGAACTGAAGTTCGCGCTCGAAAAGGATGAGATTCTCATCGGACGCAGAACCGATTCAGACATCGTCTTCGCTTATCCCGTTGTTTCCCGCCAGCATGCCAAGCTCATCAAGAGTGACGTGGGTTACTCGATCCTGAATCTATCTGAGGCTCACGGCACCTATGTCAACGGAAGTCGAATCGAGAGGCAACAACTCCGGTCCGGTGACCAAATCAATTTGGGGCACGGCCGTGTCGAACTGTTCTACTTGGATGACGACAACCTCACGGCGACCATTTCGATCTCCGAATCCAGCGATCTGGAAAGATATTTAAAATCGCTTTCCTCGATCATTCCTGCGGACCCTTCCGAACAGTCCGACCTTGCAAGGATTTCTTCGATTCTCGATTTCCAGTATCAATGGGAGAAACTGTTTTCCTCCGGAAAAGCTTTCGAACACATTGTCAGATCGGCTCTGAAAATCAGCGAAGCAGAACGGGGCTTTATCCTTTTGAAACGAGACGGCGGATTCGAATGCGTCATTGCTCTGGACGCCGCTGGCAGCCGACTCCCCCTTTCGGACTTTCAAGCCAGCCAGTCCGTGGCGCGAGAGGTGGCAACGCAAGGCGAACTCATCTATATGCCCGAAGGTATCGGGGCACATTTCCCACACACAGGGAGCATCGTGGCCTTGAGTCTACGTTCGCTGGCTTGTTTGCCGCTGCGGTGGTTATCGGCGGATTCGAACGAAGCCCAAGTCCGAGGTGTGCTATACCTCGACAGCACAAGGAACATGCGGACCATCTCTGGCCTTGATGAAAAGTTCCTGAAAAAGCTGGCGCTGGAAGCGGGCAAAGTGTTTGAAAAGATCGAGCTGATCAAGACGCTCGAGGAGCGCAAAAGCCTGAAGCTCGAGCTGGACCTTATGCAGAACGAGTTGCTGGCCGCCGATGCTTTGCGTCGTGCAGAATCACAAGTGCTCCTCTCCGAGTATGCCGGCTCGATCGGGCGATTTGCTGCGGCCTTGAGTCATGAATTCAACTCGCCTCTTGGCGCACTAAAGAATGCCCTTCAAACCAGCAGGCGTCTCGCAGAACGAAGGCAGGCGGCTTCAGGTGACAAGCTGGCGGAACTGGAGGCGATTGACGCTGAGCTGAGCCGAACAGCCCTGGAGGCGGTGGAGCGTTTGAATCAAATGGTCTTGCGCATGCAGCGCATCACGAATCTGGATCGTGACGAAGCGCTTCCCGTTGACCTCAATGCCCTGCTGCGTGATGTGACCGACCTGCTGAAATCCGCTACCCAGGCTCCAACGGCTGTAGAATTGGACTTGCAGCCTCTCCCGGCGCTCTCAATTCTACCGCAACAGATGAGTGCCGTGTTTTCCAACCTCCTGCAAAACGCAATCGATGCTTCAGGCGCCGCTGGAACCGTGAAGATAAGCACGCGCCAGCTTCACGGGTCCGTGGAGATTGTTTTCCAGGACGGAGGCCGGGGGTTCTCGTCAGAACAACTAAGCCATGTCTTTGATCCAGCCTTCAGGGTTCGGGAGGGACGCGTCTCCACCGGTAACTGGGGGCTCTTCAGCTCTCGGCAGATCGTCCGCGAGTGTGGAGGTGATATCAGCATCGAAAGTTCTCCAGGTCAGGGGACGGTGGTGCGGATTGTCTTGCCAATTCGTCAGTGAGGCAGCGGGCTGCTGTTCTCACGAGCGGCCTTCTCCCTACTGGCGGGCCTCACCGGGCTGCCTGACCCTGTTGAACCAGTTTGGTACCTAAGCTACAATCCACCGACTTGACCTCAGGGACAATTTTCTTACCACCTTTTGGGTGGAGCTCTCTGACCACATTTTCCCACAGGGACGAGCATGCCTTGGATACGTGCCCTCACCCTTGTGGCATTCCCGGGAAAGAACGTCACCCAGGCGGATAGTAACCCGGCGCGGGAATCCAGTCAGCTGGGAGAAGCTGGATTCCCGCTCTCCGCGACCACTGTGGCCCTCCTTCGCGGGGCCTCCTTGAACTTCGAAGCTTATGACTCCCGAGCGTCAGCGACAGATTGAGCAGATCTATCAATCCACGTTGGAACGTGAGGATAGCGAGCGCGCCTCTTTCCTGAAAGAAGCCTGTGCGGGCGACGAAGAACTGCGCCGGGAAGTCGAATCGATGCTCGCTCGTAAGGACGAAGCGGAGAGCTTCATTGAAGTGCCCGCCTTGGAAGCTGCTGCCAAAGCGCATGCCGAGGGTCAAACCCAGTCCTTGGTGGGGCGGCAGCTTGGCGCCTATAAGATCACCTCTTTGCTTGGCGCAGGTGGGATGGGAGAGGTCTACTTGGCACACGACACCAAGCTTAGACGCGAAGTTGCCGTCAAGGTGCTGCCCAAGGCCTTCGCGCATGATCGGGAGCGGCTGGCTCGCTTTCGGCGGGAGGCGCGAATGCTGGCGGCGCTAAATCATCCCAACATCGCTGCCATTTATGGACTCGAAGAGTTCGACGGAGTGAGCTGCTTGGTGCTGGAGCTGGTACCGGGTGAAACACTGGCCGAGCGGTTGGCGGGGAGCCGGCTCCGTATGGAGGAAGCTTTGCAGATCTGCTCTCAGATTGCGGAAGGCCTGGAAGCGGCACACGAGAAAGGAGTGATCCACCGGGATCTGAAACCCGCCAACGTTAGGATAACGCCCGAAGGCAAGGTCAAGGTGTTGGACTTTGGTCTGGCGAAGGCGTTCTGCGGTGATGATTCGGGCGGGGATCTTTCGCATCTGCCCACCGTCAGCATAGGGGCGACAAGAGAAGGACACATTCTGGGGACTCCGCCCTATATGAGCCCGGAGCAGGTGCGAGGAAAGCCCGTGGACAAGCGGACCGACATCTGGTCTTTCGGCTGCTTGCTCTACGAGGCGTTGACGATCCGGCAAGCGTTTGTGAGGGAGACATTCTCCGATACCATCGCTGCTATCTTGGGAAGCGAGCCAAATTGGGATCGGTTACCCGCAATGACTCCGGCAAGCATTCGGCTGTTGCTGCGTCGTTGTCTGGAGAAAGACCCCCGGCGCCGCGTCCACGACATTGCCGACGCCCGAATCGAAATAGAGGATGCTCTGGTCGCGACACCTGAATTGAAATCCGAATCACGACGGAGTGGCTGGAGCATGAAAGTGTCACTTGCGCTGGCTGGCGTAGTTTTGGCGGCACTCGTATCATACCTGTTGCTGCGTCCTAGTGCCGACCGTCTGGGCGGACACCGCTACACTCCGTTCGCAATGGAGGCCGGCGTCGAGACAGAGCCCGCCTGGTCGCCCGATGGCAAAGCCCTGGCCTATGTCGCCGAAATCAGCGGCATCCGGCAGATCCTCACTCGGGGCCTTAACGCGGCGGTGCCCACGCAACTGACCCGCTCGCCAGCCGACTGCAAGCTGCCCTTCTGGTCCCAGGACGGGGCGAGGGTCTTTTACCTCATGAAAGGCAGACTCTGGTCAGTCGGCGCCGCCGGAGGCCAGCCGGAACAGGTGCTGGAAGATGCCGCGCAGGCTTCGATCTCCCCGGATGGCAAGACCATCGCGTTCGGCAAGAGTGGTGCGGGCGGTGGCCTGTGGCTCTATTCGCTAACAGATCGCACGACGAGCCGCTATCCGGCGCCGCTCGAGGGGCAGTCGATGACCCGGCAGGTGCGGTTTTCCCCAGACGGGACAC
>Ga0111538_10009783_pt1 | contig 12773 bp, 7 predicted proteins | sample SoiMethybrSBSTD1_FD_79669 | JGI IMG/M metagenome (GOLD analysis project Ga0111538, IMG submission 79669) | Bulk soil microbial communities from a Populus tree surrounding site in Tennessee, USA - Soil MetaG P. TD hybrid SBSTD1 (version 2)... | ecosystem: Environmental > Terrestrial > Soil > Tree...
CCACGACCAGGAAGATGAAGATGCCGAGCCGAACGAGGCCGGGGAGCATCCGCACAAGGTCGAGCTGCACTCCGCCATCGTACGGCCGACTGCACGTGGCCCCGTGTCCGCAACGGGCGCCTGTTGCGGTTTCGGGAGCGTCACCGGGCGGCGGCGCGGCGCCCGGTGGCGTGTGCTAATGTCCGCGGCGTGATCGGCACGCTCGGGCGGCTGTTCTCCTTCCGGGGGCGGCTCTCGCGGGGCTCCTTCTGGACGTCGGCCCTGGCCGCCGGCTTCGCCTTCGTCGTGCTCCTCGTGTTCCTGGAGGAGACGCTGGGGCGGAGCGCCTCGCTGCTTCTCTACCCGCCCTTCTTCTGGGTCGCGGCCGCGCTGTGCGTGCGCCGCCTCCACGACCGTGCGCGCTCGCCCCTCTACCTGCTGGTGGGGCTGGTCCCGCTGGTGGGGCCGCTCCTCCTCTTCGTGGAGCTGGGCCTGCGCCAGGGCACGCGGGGCGGCAACCAGTACGGCGCCGACCCCCGCGACACCGACGCCGACTACCTGGCCGTCGACATCGAGAAGGGCGCGCCTCCCGGGCGGCCCTCGGTGAACGACGTCACCCAGCTCAACCCGGTGCCGGTGTTCGCGGTGGCCCGGCCGGAGAGCGTGGAGGATGTGCAGGAGGCCGTCCGCCGCAACAGCGGGCCCCTCTCGGTGGGCGGCGGCCACTTCAGCATGGGAGGGCAGACGGCCAGCCCCGACAGCCTGCACCTCGACCTGCGCCGCCTGAACCGCGTGCTCGAGTTTTCGCCCCCCCAGCGCACGATCCGCGTGCAGGCCGGCATCCGCTGGTGCGACATCCAGAAGTTCGTCGACCCCCACGGCCTCTCGGTGGCCATCATGCAGACCTACGCCAACTTCACCGTGGGCGGGTCGCTGAGCGTGAACTGCCACGGGCGCTACATCGGCCAGGGCCCGCTCATCCTCTCCGTGCGCGCGCTGCGCCTGGTGCTGGCCAGCGGCGAGGTGATGGACGCCAGCCCCACCCTCAACAGCGAGGTCTTCTACGGGGCCGTGGGCGGCTACGGTGCGCTGGGCGTGATCGTGGAGGCGGAGCTGGCCCTGGCCGAGAACACGCGCGTGATGCGCCAGTCGTCCAAGCTGCGCAGGCGCGACTACCTCGAGTTCTTCCGCAGCCGGGTGCGCGACACCGGCACCGCCGTCTTCCACAACGGCGACCTGTACACGCCCCACTACGAGACGGTGCGGGCGGTGACCTGGAACATCACCGACCACCCCGTCACCGGCGGCTACCGCCTGCAGCCGCACCGCCGCCACCATCCGCTGGAGACGTACTTCATGTGGGCCATCTCGGAGACGCCGCTCGGGAAGTGGCGGCGCGAGTACCTGCTGGAGCCGCTGCTCTACCTGGGCCGCAAGGTGCACTGGCGCAACTTCGAGGCCGGCTACGACGTGGCCGAGCTGGAGCCGCCCTCGCGCAAGCACCGCACCTACGTGCTGCAGGAGTACTTCGTGCCCGTGGAGCGCTTCGACGCCTTCGTGCCCGTCATGGCCGAGATCTTCCGGCGCCACCGCGTGAACGTGATCAACGTCTCCATCCGCCACGCCTACGCCGACCCGGGGTCGCTGCTGGCCTGGTCCCGGGGCGAGACCTTCGCCTTCGTCGTCTACTACAAGCAGCGCACGCGCGTGAACGCGCGCGAGCGGGTGGCGGTGTGGACGCGCGAGCTCATCGACGCCGTGCTGGCCGTGGGCGGGACCTATTACCTGCCCTACCAGCCCCACGCCACCGCGGCCCAGTTCCACGCCGCCTACCCGCGCGCGCAGGAGCTGTTTGCGCTCAAGCGGCGCCTGGACCCGGGCTACCGGCTGCGCAACGTCCTCTGGGACAAGTACTACGCGCCCACGCTGGCCGCCCCGGCGCCGGCGCCGGTGAAGGCGGCCGACCCGGCCGCCACCGCCCCCCTGGCCCCGCGCTCCGACTTCCACGTGGTCTACGGGAGCGACGTGCGCTGGTCGGACGCGTTCTACCGCTTCCTGCAGAACGTCTACCGCCTCTACCCGGAGGACCGCTTCCACACGCTCATCAAGGACGCCTGCGCGCGCCACGCCGACGACGAGTCCATCTACCGCGCGCTGCAGGGCACGCTGCCCGGCATCAAGCCCTTCCTCGCCGACGCCTTCTACGCGCTGCCCTCGCTGGCCAAGCAGAAGAAGGAGATGGCGCGCCAGACCCTGGCCCTGCTGGGCGAGCGGCGCGAGATGGACGGCTACCTGGAGATCGGCACCACCGGCCGCTACCTGGGCACCCTGGGCAAGCACCTGCGCCTCAAGGGGCCGCAGGTGCTGGTGAACGACGTGGCCCCCTCCAACTCGCCGGTCGACATCGTGGAGAGGGGCCAGCTGGGCAAGCTGGGCACCTTCGTGCCCCTCGACGACTACGCGCCCATCCCGAAGGACCGCGTGCCCGACGCCAGCATCGACCTCGTCACCTGCTACATCGGCCTCCACCATTGCGCGCCCGTGAAGCTGGACGCGTTCGTGGCCTCCATCCGCCGCGTGCTGCGGCCGGGCGGCACGCTGGTGCTGCGCGACCACGACGTGACCACGCCCGAGATGGACGCCTTCGTCTCCCTGGCCCACGCCGTGTTCAACGCCGGGCTGCAGGTGCCGTGGGACGTCAACCGGCAGGAGCGCCGGCACTTCGCCTCGGTGGCGGAGTGGGTGCGGCGGCTGGAGGCGGCCGGCTTCAAGGACGGCGGGCAGCGCCTCCTGCAGGCCCACGACCCCTCCGACAACACGCTCATGGCCTTCGTGAAGACGGGCGCTGCGTGAGACGGCCGGCCGCCCTGCTGGCGCTCGCCGTTCTGCTTCCCGTCGCCCGGGGCGCCACCGCCCCGCCGCTGCCCCCGCAGCCGGTCACGCCGGCCGAGCACCGCCGCGGCACCGAGCAGACGTTCCTCACCTATCCCGAGTGGTTCCTGGTCCACAGCCCGGCCGAATACGCGGCCTTCGTGCGCGACCACCCGCCCAGCGAGTTCCCGTTCTTCGGCCACATCCGCCAGTTCTGGAGCAGCTACCACGCGGTCTACCGCGAGACGCGCCGCGGCTACCCCACCAACTGGGGCTACCACGTGATGATCATGGTCATCGGGGTGAGCACCACCGCCGAATACGCGCTGCGCGGGGCCTACGAGACCGTGGTCGGGCGCGTGAGCGAGCTGACCGCCACCCACGGCATGACGGAGGAGGACCGCTACGGCGCGCGCGTGGCCCAGGAGTACGTCGACTTCATCCGCGTGCGCCCCTGGTACGAGTTCGACTTCCGCCGGCGCCTCAAGGGGCTGTGGGCGGAGACGCACGCCTTCGGCCCCGACATGATCCGCAAGTGGGAGCGGCGCTACGCCCTCACCAGCGAATACGCCGCCAAGGGGCTCTACGGCTGGGTGATCATGAAGGCCACGAAGACGGCCTACGAGGAGGCGCGGCCCGACACCGTGGTGTGGCTCGACCGCCTGCCCCCGCTCGACGCGGGCACGGCCGGCGAGGTCCACCTGCTGCGCCGGCTGCCCGACGGCTCGGCCCTCGTCGCCTTCCCGCGCTACGACGCCTTCAAGGACGTGTCCACGAACGTGGCCATCGCCGGCGCCGACTTCCGCGAGATCGCCGGCAACCGCTCCCTGATCCTGGTCAGCGCGCTGGTGCCGGTGGCCTACGTGCCCGCGGAAGGCGACCGCGTCCTCTTCACGCAGCCGCTGATCACCCAGCCGGCATTCAAGCGCGTGGCCCTGGTGGTACCGGTGGCCACGCTGGCCGACACCCTGCGCTCCCTGCGCGCGCAGCGGGTGACCCTGGAGCACGTGTACGACTACTGAGCCCTGGCGGAAGCAGATGAGAGCGCGCAGCCAGGGCCCCTTCCGCCGCGTCCTGCGCTGGGCGCGCCTGGGCCTGGTCGCCGTCTCCCTGCTGGTCACGCTGGGGCTCGCCGTGTCGCGCTGGATGGCCAGCCGGCGCGAGACCCAGGTGGCCGCGTCCGCCGCCCCCACCGGGGGCCGCTTCGTGCCCGCCGGCGACGTGCAGATGTTCGTGCAGGAGATGGGCGACCCGGCGGCCCCGGCCGTCCTCTTCGTGCACGGGACGGGCGCCTGGAGCGAGACGTGGCGGCCGGCCATGGCGGCGGTGGCCGGGGCCGGCTTCCGCGCCATCGCGGTGGACCTGCCGCCCTTCGGCTACTCGCAGCGGCCGCAGCCGCCGCGCTACGCAAAGGAGGACCAGGGCCGGCGCATCGTGGCCGCGCTCGACGGGCTGGGCGTGCAGCGCGTGATCCTGGTCGGCCACTCCTTCGGGGGCGGGCCCACCACGGAGGCGGCGCTGCTGCGGCCCGAGCGGGTGGAGGCGCTGGTGCTGGTGGACGCCGCGCTGTCCATCCGCGACCCGGCGGTGCCCGACTCCCGGCCGCCGGCCGTGGCCCGGCTGGGCCTGGCCACGCGGCCCTTCCGCGACGCGATGGTGGCCACGTTCTTCAGCAACCCGCGCTTCACCCGCCGGCTGCTGCAGTCCTTCATCGCCGATCCCGCCGTGGCCACGCCCGAGCGCGTGGCCGTCTACCAGCGCCCGCTGACGCTGCAGGGCACGACCCGCGCCTTCGGCGAATGGCTGCCCGAGCTGCTGGCGCCGGCCGCCCCCTCGCGCAGCGAGGACCCGGCGGCCTACGCGACGCTGGGTCTTCCGCTGGCCATCATCTGGGGCGACCGCGACACGATCACGCCCCTGGAGCAGGGGCGCCGCCTGGCCGCGCTGGCCCCGGGCGCGACGCTGGACGTGCTCCCCGGCGTCGGCCACATCCCGCAGATCGAGGACCCGCGCGCCTTCAACGACCTCCTGGTGAAGGTGCTGCGGCGGGTGCGGCCGGCGGGCTAGTATTTCGGCCTACCCCCCTCGCGGGCGCGCGGCCCATTCAACCCGCGAAGTATTCGTGGATCTGCTGCACGGCGATGGCGCCTTCGCCCACCGCCGAGGCCATGCGCTTCACGGAGCTGTGGCGCACGTCGCCGGCCGCGAACACGCCCGGCAGGCTGGTCTCCATCGAGAGCGGATCGCGCGCGAGCGGCCAGTCCAGCTCCCCGCCGCGCACGATGCGGCGGCCGGTGAGCACGAAGCCCCGCTCGTCGCGCTGCACCGCCCCGGCCAGCCAGTCCGTGTGCGGCTCGGCCCCGATCAGCACGAAGAGCGCGTCGGAAGACGTGGTCCGCGTCTCGCCCGAGCGGCGGTCGCGCAGGATCAGCGTGTCCAGCTTGTTGCCGCCGTGGCCGTCGACCACCTCCGTCTCCGTGTGCACCTGCACGTTGCGGGCGGAGGCGATCTCCTTCACCAGGTAGTCGGACATGCTCTTGGACAGCGTCGTGTCGCGGACCAGGATCTCCACCTTCGCGCAGTGGCGGGCCAGGTGCAGCGCGGCCTGGCCGGCCGAGTTGCCGGCCCCGGCCACGTGGACGGTGAGCCCCTGCATGGCCCGGGCCTCGGCCCCGGCCGCGCCGTAGAACACGCCCGCGCCGTGCAGCGTGGCCAGGGCGGGAGCGTCCAGCTGGCGGTAGGAGACGCCGGTGGCGATGAGCACCGAGCGCGCGCGCATGGCCTCGCCGCCGGCCAGCTCCACCACCCGCCAGTCGCCGTCCACGCGCAGGCTCACCGCCTCGCGCATGAACACGAAGTCGGCCCCGAACATCCAGGCCTGGTCGTAGGCGCGCAGGGCCAGGTCGGCCCCGGCCACGCCGCGCGGGAAGCCCAGGTAGTTGCGGATGAGAGAGCTGGCCCCGGCCTGGCCGCCGATGGCCCGCGGCTCCAGCACCGCGCAGCGCAGGCCCTCGGAGGCCGCGTACACGGCCGCGGCCAGGCCGGCCGGCCCCCCGCCCACGATGGCCAGGTCGTAGTCGTCGCGCAGGGGGCGGGTGTCCACGCGCAGGGCGGCCGCGATCTCCAGGTCGGTGGCGTCCCGCAGCGCGGTGCCGTCCTGCAGAAGCACCACCGGCAGGCGGCTGGCGTCCACGCCCGCGTGGCGCAGCAGGCGCGCCCCCTTCTCGGAGTCGACGTCGTAGAAGCCGAAGGGCACGCCGTTGCGGCCCAGGATCTCGCGCAGCTCGAAGGAGCGCTTGGCCCAGCGGTCGCCCACGATGCGCACGGCCTCGAAGCCGGGCCGGCTGGCCTTCGACCAGTCGCTCAGGAACTCGCCCACCGCCGGGTACAGCCACTGCTCGGGGAACTGCCAGTCCTTGGGCAGGTAGTGGTGGATGTGGCCCAGGGCCGTGCCCTGCAGGATGGGCGCCTTGCAGCGGTTGTCGCCGTAGTCCACCAGCAGGATGCGCTTGGCCAGGGGGTGGCGGTCGCGGGCCTGCTCCAGCATCTCCAGGCCGGTCATGCCCGGCATCCACTGGTCGGCCATGATGAGCGCCACCTCGCGCCCCTCCTGGGCCAGCTCGTCCAGCAGGGCCAGGCCGGCCTCGCCCGACTCGGCCGAGACCACCCGGTAGTCGCCGCCGAAGCGGCGGGACAACACGCGCTCGAGGGACTTGCGGGTCCGGGGAACGTCCTCCACGATGACGACGGCGGGGTCGTGCAGCACGGTCATCGATCGATTCTAAGCGTGCCCGCCTCCTGGCCGAAGATCTTGCGCGCCACGCCGCGCAGCCCGTCCGTGTCGCCGATGCGGTAGATCACCGAGACCTTGACCCGCCACTCGTGGCTGGCCGCGCGGCCCAGGGCGTCGGGCGGGCCGCCGTTGCGCGCGTTGGCCACGGACAGCCGGTCGCTGATGCTGGAGTCGGCCCAGCGGTACTGGACGGCGGCGTCGAACTTGAAGCTGTTCGTGTTGTAGCCGGCGCCGCCGGACACCAGCCGGTAGGTGACGGGGTCGCGGGTGTCGGCGTCCATCCCGCCCTGGGGCTCCAGGCCCAGGCCCAGCCGCAGCGGCACCACCGCCCCCTCCCGCAGCAGGAGGTGCTCAACGCCCAGGCTGGCCGACAGCGTGTCGCGGGTGGTGGAGATGGAGGGCGGCAGGCCGTCGAAGAAGTTCACCGGCCCGGCCGCGCCCGGGGCGCCGTCCAGCAGCGAGTCCGTCCACTGGTCGTGGGTGACGGAGGCGGCGGCGGTCCAGCGCCCGGCAAAGCGGCGGGCCAGGCCGAACCCGATGGAGCGCGGGAGCCGGAAGCGCGCGTCCGGCACGTTCACGGTCTGCAGCGGCCCCAGCGAGGAGCGCGCCTGCCCGACCAGCGAGTAGTCCGACCAGAAGGGCGAGTGGTAGACGAGGCCCACGTTCCAGGACGGGTAGGTGAGCAGCAGGCCGACGGTGAAGGTCTGCCCGCTCATCTCCACGGTGGTGTCGCTGTCGTAGAAGGACGGCGCCTGCCCTTGGGGGTCTTCGACCAGCGACACCCGCTCCTGCCACGCGCCGCGCCAGAAGTCGAAGCTCCCTCCCAGCGAGAGCCGCGAGGTCAGCTTGACCGCTCCCGCGGCCGAGATGACGTCGATGTCGCCGGTGAGCCGCTCGTCGCGCGAATAGAAGGTGGAGGGCGCCGGCTCCATCAGGGGCACGGCCAGCACGTTGCCGATCTGCTGCGCGCTCAGCTGGTACAGGCGGTGCCATCCGGCCTGCAGCGTCACCGGGCGGCCGGCGATGGACAGCGGCACCGCCGCGCTGGCGAAGTCGATGGACGCGTTCGTGTAGTTGAAGTCCTGCGACGTGAAGGCCAGCGTCTCGTCGGGCGAGCGCATGGCGCTGAAGGCCAGGCCGCGGCTGCTGACGCCGTAGACGAGCGAGAACTCCGGCTGGCGGAGCTGGGCCAGGCCGGCCGGGTTCCAGGAGGCGGCGGTGCCGTCGTCGGAGACGGCGATGAAGGCGTCGCCCATGCCGGCCGCGCGGGCCCCGGATCCGGCGCGGCTCAGCGACACGTTCTGGGCCCGCGCCGTCGAGCCCGCGGCCAGGACGAGGACGGCCGCCACCAGGAAGGCCGCCGCCTTGTTCAGGAACGTGCGCAGCTCGAGGACCAGCTCCTCGGCGCCGGGGTGGCGCTTGTTCGGGCGCTTGCTGAGCAGGCGCAGGACGATGCGCTCCAGCTCCGCCGGCAGGCCCGGGCGCAGGCGCGTGGGCGGGAGCGGGCGCTCGTTCAGGTGCTTCTGCAGCAGGGCGAACGGCGTGTCGGCGGTGAAGGGACGGCGGCCGGTCAGGGCCTCGTAGAGCACGACGCCCAGCGAGTAGAGGTCGCTGCGGGCGTCGATCTGGCGGCCCTCGATGGCCTCGGGCGCCACGTATTCGGGTGTGCCCAGGAAGGCCCCGGTGGCGGTGAGGCCCTCGAAGCGGCGGGCGCGGGCGATGCCGTAGTCCATCACGCGGGCCGTGCCGTCGTCGGCCAGCATGACGTTGGACGGCTTCAGGTCGCGGTGCACCACGCCCTTGAGGTGCGCGTAGTCGAGGGCCTCCGCCACCTGCACCACGATGGACGCGGCCTCCCGCGGCTCCATGGCGCCCCGCTGCAGGCGGGCCTGCAGCGTCTCCCCGTGCACCAGCTCCATGGTGAAGAAGGGCGTGGCGCCCACCGCGCCCTGCTCCAGGATGCGCACGATGTTCGGATGGTGCAGCGTGCGCCCGATCTCGGCCTCGCGCAGGAAGCGCTCGCGGAAGGAGGGCTCCTCCAGGAAGGTGGCCAGCGGGCGCTTGAGCGCGCACACCTCGCCCCGCCGCTCGGCCTTGTACACGGTGGCCATGCCGCCGCGCCCCAGGCGCTCGAGCAGCCGGTACTCGCCGAAGCCCTCGCCCTGGCCGTCGGTGCTGGCGGCCACCGGCGGCGTGCCGCGGAGGGGCGTGGCCCCGGTGGAGTCGAAGGGCCCGGCGGTGGCGGGCGCGAGCGCCGCGGGTGCGCGCCGCCGGCTCATGAGCCACCCCCCCACGCCCAGGGCCACCGCGACCGCCACCAGCACGGGCGCCAGCCAGGGGCGATCGCCGGCCGCGGGTGAGGGCGCGGGCAGGGGCACCAGGCGGCGCCGCAGCTCCGCGCGCTGGCCCGCGGCCAGCTCCACGTCCTCGACCAGGTCGCGGTGCCCGGGCAGGGCCAGGCGCACGCGGTGGCGGCCGGGCGCGATGCCGCTCTTCACCAGCCGCCCCCACTCCGCGTCCGCGGTGCCGATCAGCTCGTCGTCGAGGTAGACGCTGGCCGCGGGCGGCTGCACGACCACCTCCAGCGAGGCGGGAGCGGGCGTGGGCGCGGCCGGCGGTGCGGGGATCCCACGCGCGCCGCCGGGCGGCGGCGCGGCGGCGCCGGCCGGCGCGTGCGGGGGCGACGGCAGCGGGGTGGCCGGCGCCGGCGTCGGTTGCACCGCGGCCGGCGTGGCCTCCGCGGCGGGCGGCGTGGCCGTGGCCACCGGCGCCAGCGGCGGCGCCGGCGTGGGGGTGTGGACGGGGGTCGGCACCGGCTTCGGCGCCAGGCGCGCGGCCAGCTCCTCCACCTGCGCGGCCAGCTTCCGGCGCTCCTCCACCGGCTCCCGGCCCCACTTCTCCGACCGCGCGAGGGCCGCGCGCGCGCCGTCCACGTCGCGCGCCAGCAGGTGGGCCTCGGCCAGGTGCAGGTAGGGGTGGTAGCGCTCGACGAAGTTGGTGCCGTAGGTGATGACGTTGCGGCCCGGCTCGGGGCGTGCGGCGGCGGCGGCCTCCAGCAGCGGGATGGCCCGCGCGGCCTGGCCCTGGGCCAGCGCCTTCAGCCCGTCGCGGTAGGACTCGTACCATTCCGCGGCCGCGGCCGGCGCGGCCAGGGCGAGCAGGACGGACAGGCCCAGGGCGGGCAGGGGGCACCGGCGCATCTCGCGAACACTAGGGCCCGTGCGCCACCCGCGTCAACCGAAGACGGAGCCGGCACGCGCCGGCCCCGCCTGGAGGCGGCCTACTTCCCCAGGGCCAGGCGCTTCAGGGCGCCGAAGTCGTAGGTGAGGCCTACCCGCCCCGTCACGTAGTTCTTCTTGGACAGCTCGTTGGGGTCGTTGGTGTAGGTGATCGAAAACGGCAGCTCGAGCGTCTCGGAGATGGGGACCTTGAGGGCGAGGTCGGCTTTGTAGGTGATCTTGCGGTCCAGCGCCACCTCGTCGCCGTCCATCGGGAACAGTCCCTCGCCGCTGATGGCCAGCTCTGCCGAGCGGTCGGCCACGAACACGTTCTTCCAGATCGGTCCCACGAAGCCGGCGGTCGCCTTCCACTGCTTCAGCGTCACCGGCATGCCTTCGACGAGCTTCACGTCCTGCACGGCGCTGTAGGAGACGTTCAGCGTGCCGTCGAAGCCTCCGAAGCCCTTGTCGGCCAGGAGCACGCCCGTGTACTTGTTCATGCCCGCCTGCTTCGTGAGGTGCTGGCCCGAGAACAGCACGCTGACCTGCAGGGATCTGCGTATGGTGTTGGCGATCGCGGCCGAACGCCTCCTGATGACGCCGCTGAAGGCGTCGTGCAGGGGGTCGTACTGCTCCCCCGTGCGGCGGGGGTCGAAGGGCAGCACGTCCACGGCGCCGGCCGCCATGGCGCGGATGTTCTCCAGGCCTCCCAGCTCGCCCAGGAGCACGCCGTCCCAGTCGCGGGCCCGCGGGTCCCGGTCTCCCAGCAGGCGGAGCTTCACGTCCCAGATCAGGACGTCGAACAGCGCGTCGGGATCGGGGATGCCGCTGAAGCCCACGATCTCCTTCTCCGGGATCTTGGCGCCGAAGGTGGCGGAGCCGCCCAACCGCTGCAGGAAGCCGCCGGCCTGGTAGCGGGCGGCCGCCGGAACGCCCTCGTCGCGGCACTTCGAGCACAGGAGCGCGGCCGCACTGAGGTTGATCGTGACCGCCGTGTCGTCGGCCGAGACGAGGTTGGTGCCCTGCAGGGCGGCGGAGATGAGGTCCACCACGCCGCTGCGCTCGAGCAGGCCGACCCGGCGCGGATTCGTGGCCGCGGCGTTGGCCGACCGGGCCAGGGCGGGCGCGTCGGCAGCCAGGGCCTTGGCCCGGCCGAGATAGCGCTCGCGATCGGCCTCGTACAGCTTCTGGTAGGCCTTGGCCACGTCCGTGGCCAGCAGCGCGTCCACCTGCTTCGCGTAGAAGGCCCGGCGCTCGTCGTCGTCCTTCATCTTCGGAACGAGCTCGGCCGCCCTGGATTCGGCCATGATGCGGGCCCACTCGGCCTTCATGCCCTTCTCGAGCTGGTCGCGGCTCACGACTTCCTGCGCTCCGGCCTGGACGGCGAAGCCGGTGAGGGCCGCGCAGGCGGCCAGTGCGGCCAGCCCCCTACGCAACGAAGATCTCCGTCCCGCCGCTCACGGCGTCCTTGGGGTTGGCCGTGCTGTTCTTGTCGGCCAGGACGCGGGGCGCCTGTCCGTCGATCTGCACCGTCAGCTTGTGGCGCCAGGTGGCTTCGATCGTGTGGTTGAACGACCAGGTGAGGAGGTGGCGGCCGGGGCTCATCATGATGGCGGCCTGGTCGGACTGGAGCTGGTCGAGGACCCTGTCTCCGTCCCAGCGCACCGAATAGGGAATCAGGTGGCTGCCATCGACCTCGACGGTGACCACCATGCGCGTCGGCGGGGCAGCGGCCATCGGCGCCATGGCCCTGGCCCTGACCACCCGCGCCAGGGCGGCGCCCAGCGCTTCCTGGGCCTGCATCTTCGTCCTGCGCGGCGCCTTCGGCGCCGCGGCCTTCGTATTCGCCTTCTTCGTCCTCTTCACTGCAGCCACGGGTCCCTCCCTCTTCAGGTGGTTGGACGACCGCGTGTGGGAAATTCCGCAGGGGAAGCGGCCCGGCGGGCCGAAACGGGCCCGCCGGGCGGCAGACGGCCTACTGCTGCGTGATCTTCACGTCGTCCACGCCCGCCTCCACCAGGCTGGCGGTGGCGGCGTCCGCGGCCTCGATCACGATGCGGATGGTCTGGCCGGCGAAGGCGTTGAGGCTCGCGCTGGCCGGCGACCAGGCGCCGTTGACGTTGGCGGCCGCGCCCAGGCGCTGGAACACGGTGGCCGAGGTGGTCCCCACCACCCGCACGCGCAGGAAGTCGGCGCTGGTGGCGTTGGAGCCGTGGGCCAGGTACTGGTTGAAGGTCAGGGTGAGCGTGCCCGTGGCCGGCAGCGTGATGGCCGGCGACTGGATGGACGTGATGCCGCCGTCGACGTCGTTCACGCCGGCGGAGGCGCCGGCCAGGCGGGCCGTGACCAGGTCGTTGACGCCGCTGGTGGTGGTGCCGAGCTGCTTGGCGCCGTTGTCGCTGGTGGCCTCCGGGTCGCCGCGCTCCCAGCGGCCGGTGGTGGCGGTGTCGGTGCCGCCGGCGTTGGTGGTCCAGCCCGTGTTCGTCTCGAAGTTGTCCTCGAACACGGTGGTCACCGGGGGCGCGCTGCCCTCGGTGGCGTTGCCGGTCAGGACCAGCGCGAAGGGCTGGGGGCCGTTGGGCACGGTGAACGAGGTCACCGTGACCGTGTAGGTGCCGGCCGCGGGCGCGTTCAGGAGGACCTGCTCCAGCGTGTTGCGCCGGTCGGCCGCGCCGCCGGCGGCGGACGCCCCACCCGAGAACACGTTGCCGCGGAAGGTGCCGGAGGGGCCGCTCACCGTGAGGTCGAGGTCGTTGTTGAGGTGCGGGTTGGCGGCCGGGGTGGACGGGAAGTCGGTCCAGGCCAGGCTCACCTTGAGCGGCTGCCCGGCCAGCACGCTGAACGTGAAGGTGCGCGTCTCGCCGCTGGAGCCGCCCGGGAAGGCGGCCGCGTCGTCCTTCACCCACAGCCGG
>Ga0111538_10009784_pt1 | contig 12772 bp, 7 predicted proteins | sample SoiMethybrSBSTD1_FD_79669 | JGI IMG/M metagenome (GOLD analysis project Ga0111538, IMG submission 79669) | Bulk soil microbial communities from a Populus tree surrounding site in Tennessee, USA - Soil MetaG P. TD hybrid SBSTD1 (version 2)... | ecosystem: Environmental > Terrestrial > Soil > Tree...
GCGACCTCGAGCCGGCCGAAAAAGCCGTCGCCTTCCGAATGCTGCCGCGCGACGAGGCGGCGAGAGTCTTCGCTTACCTCGCGCCCGACGAGCAGGAGAAGCTGCTCCATGGGATGCACAGCGAGCAGGTCGGCCCCCTCCTGGACGCGATGAGCCCCGACGATCGCGCCGAGTTCTTCGAGGAGCTTCCCGGGCAAGTCGTGGCGAAGCTCCTGCTCCTCCTCCGGCCGGAGGAGCGCAAGCAGACGCAGGCCATCCTGGCGTATCCCGAGCAGAGCGTCGGCCGCCTCATGACGCCGGACTACCTGACCGTTCGCCCGGACTGGACCGTCCAGCAGGCACTCGACTACCTGCGACAGCACGGCCGCGACGCCGAAACTCTCCACACGATCTACGTCACGGACGAGCCCGGTAAGCTCCTCGACGACATCCGCCTTCGCCAGCTCGTGCTGGCGTCGCCCCACCAGACCGTCGAGTCGCTCATGGATCGAACCATCGTGCCTCTCTATGCGAGCTCCGACCGAGAGGAGGCCGTGCGCGTGATGGAGCGCTACGACCGTCCCGTCTTGCCCGTCGTAGACCGCGACGGCGTTCTGGTCGGCATCGTGACGTTCGACGACGTCGCTGACGTCGCCGCAGCGGAGGCGACAGAGGACATTCAGAAAATGGGAGGCGTCGAGGCGCTCGAAGTGCCTTACAGCAAGATCACGCTGACCCGCCTGATCCGGAAACGCGGCACGTGGCTCCTTATCCTCTTCATGGGCGAGATCCTGACAGCGTCCGCCATGGGCTACTTTCAGGACGAGCTCTCGAGGGCGGTCGTCCTGGCGCTGTTCATTCCGCTCATCATCTCGAGCGGCGGCAACAGCGGCTCGCAGGCGTCCACGCTCATCATCCGCGCCCTGGCGATTCGAGAGATCTCCGTGAAAGACTGGCGGCGCGTGCTCGGGCGAGAGCTTGTGTGCGGCGTCGCACTCGGTCTGCTGCTTGCGGCGATCGGCCTCGTACGAGTGCTGCTGTGGCAGTGGCTGGGCTGGCAGAACTACACGAACCACTACGCCCTGGTGGCCTTCACGGTCGCTGCAGCGGTCGCGGGCGTCGTCCTGTGGGGGACCATCGTCGGCAGCATGCTACCTTTCATCCTCATCCTCGCGCGGCTCGACCCGGCGGCGATCTCGGCTCCGCTCGTTGCGACGCTCGTGGACGTCACGGGGCTCGTCATTTACTTCTCCGTGGCGTTCCTGATCCTGCGGGGGAGCCTGCTCGGCTAGCTGCGGAAGAGCCGAGGCCGGCGGAAGCCCCCGACCGCGAGCGCCGCCGCAGCCGCGATCAGGACGGGCTCGAGCATCCAGCCCCAGCGACCGTAGCTCGTGGAGCCCGCCCTCGCCTCGAGGTTCATCCTCCCGGCGGCCTCGAAGCTGTCGAAGCGGAAGTTCTCCTCGCCGTCAGGGCCGTAGCCGATCCCGACCAGGCCGGAGAGGAAGACGGTCCACCGGCCGTTTTCCACTGCACGCAGCGCGTGCGCTCGCTCACGGTGCCGCTCGGCGTGCGGTGGGAGCGACGGCGCGGGGCTTGCGAAGTCGACCAGCGCGCTCGCGCGCGCGGCGAGGCGGCGTGCGAAGAGGGGGCCGTCAAAGTCGTGTCCTGCGCCGACGCCCAGCGCGCCTGCGGGCAGAGACAGCACGCTCTCGCCGGCGGGCGAATGCTGCCCCGTTGGGAGCGCTTCAGGCGTACCTCCGGCGCCGAAAGCTGCAACGCGTATCCCCTCCGAGCTCCGGCGCGCCGGCAACGGCTCGTGCGCCGGGTCATCGGAGGCGCAACCGACGAGAAGCTTCGTTCGCGCACGCGTCGCGACGCCGCCCCAGCCGTCCGAAGCACCGCCCGGCTCGGTTGGGGGGGATCGCCCGGCTGCGATCATGGCGTCGGGCGGCGGATCGACGAGAGGACGGATCAGCTCCTCGAGTGAGGCCGGTCGACACTCGTCCAAGGCCGCTACGATGAGGCAGAGTGGGGGCGACGGCTGCCCCGGCGTCCCGAGCCCACCGCCGAGAGCCCGCAGCGCGAGAGGGATCACGCACCCGGCCGCCGCGCAACCGAGGCGGCGAGGCAAGCGCTCCTGCCGTAGGGTCGCGGCGAAAAGGCTCGAAGTGAGCGCGATGGCCAGGCTGAGGCCGGCCGCGCCGATCAGGGATGCAACGCGGCATTCCGGCGAGGACGGCACGAGGAGCGCCGCGGTGGAGAGGCACGCCGCGTCGAGCGAGGCGCTGAACGGGGAGTACGAGCCGCGGATGAGCTCGAACCCTGCCCAGAGAACCGCGAGCCCCAACACTCCCAACCCGAGCCGCTTCGAGCGCAACACGCCGCCTGCCGCCCACGCAAACAACGCCGCATGCAGCCCGAGGACAGCGCAGACGAGTGGCCCTCGGCCCAGGACCCAGCTGGCGCCGACGCCGAACGTCAGGCCCTGCGCCGCGCGCGCGACAGGATGGTCGCGGTCTCGCCAGAGCTGATGGAAAAGCGGCACGAGCACGAACCAGGCGAGAAAGCCGAGCGAGGTGTCCTCGAGGACGAGGTAGAGGACGGCGGCCGAGACCACGCCTCCGAGGAATGGCACCCGAGCAGTGCGCAACCCGCACGCCATTTGGGCGGGGTTCACGGGCGTTTCACCGGCGGCACGAGCGTCAGAAAGCGAAGCTTTCCTCATGCGCGCTTTCCACGAACGCGCCGAGGAGTCGGATGCAGGCCCGGATGTCGTCCTTGTGGCACATCTCGATGACGGAGTGCACGTAGCGCGTGGGGATGCTGATGCATCCGACCGCCGCGCCTTTGCCGGAGCGCTGTAGAGCCGCGGTGTCGGTGCCACCGCGCGTCAGTACCTCCAGCTGGTAGGGGATCTGGCGGGCATCGGCGATCGTTCGCAGGAAGGCGACGACTTTCGGATTGCACACGACGCTCGAGTCCATGACTTTGATCGCCGCGCCGCCGCCCAGGCGGGTCACGTGCTCGTGCGGCTTCGCCTCGGGCACATCATTCGCCACGGTGATGTCGAGCGCGATGCCGATGTCCGGGTCCACGTTCCGCGCCGCGACCGTCGCGCCGCGAAGTCCGATCTCCTCCTGCACGCTGGCAACGGCGTAGACGTCCACGGAGTGCCGCTGGACCTGCCGGAGCGCCTCGAGCATGACGAAAACTCCCATACGGTTGTCGAACGACTTGCCGTTGAGAGTGTTCCCGACCTCGACGAGGTCGCGCTGGCGGGTCACGTCGTCGCCGACCGACACCAGCTCACGCACCTCCGCAGCGCTCAGGCCGACGTCGATGAAGTAGTCCTCGAGCTTGGGAGCCGTCTTTTTCTCCTCTTCCGTCATGATGTGCACCGGCTTCGAGCCGAGCACGCCGAGGAGGTCGCGCTTGCCGTGCACCGTGACCCGCTGAGCCGTCAGCGTCTTCGGGTCGAAGCCGCCGAGCGGCGTGAAACGAATGAATCCGCTGTCGTCGACGTGGGTGACGATGAAACTGATCTCGTCCATGTGGCTCGAGAGCATGAGCCGGAGGGGCTTCTCGCCTCCGCCGCGGGCCGCGCCGGCCTTCTTGCCGATGACATTCCCGAGCGCGTCGACGGACACTTCGTCGCAGAGCGGTTTCAGGGCCTCCAGGACGACTTTTCGGATCCGTTCCTCGCGGCCAGGCGCCCCGGGGGCTTCACAGAGTCGTCGCAGAAGCTCGACATTGAGCGGAGAGGTGCCGTTCACGGCCGAAGTATGGGCCAGGATCGTGAGGCCATCCACGCAAAACTCGGCCCGCTGCCTGCTTCGGGAATTCCGTTGCCCGCAGCAGCGCCGCTCAGAACAATGACAATCCATTTCATTATCGGCCCCTGCTCCGAAGGGGCCGGCGAGCGTTCCGTATGATTCCAGCGATCCTTCGCGAGCCAACCCTGGTCCTCAACAAGCACTGGACACCGCTCAGGGTCTGCACGGTGCGCCGCGCCCTCACTCTCGTTTTCAAAGACCTCGCGCGGATCCTCGACCCGGGGCCGGTGACTCTCCACGACTTCGCTTCCTGGGCCGACCTAAAAGTCGCCCACGATGAGCCGTGCATCCAGTCGGTCTCGCTGCGCATCCGGATCCCCGAAGTGATCGTCCTCCACCAGTGCGACCGCTACCAGCGGCCGCGCGTCGCATTCACCCGCAGGAACCTCTTCCGCCGCGACCGGAACACGTGCCAGTACTGCGGCCGCAAGTTTTCGACGGAGGACCTGTCGATCGACCACGTCGTCCCGCGCTCACTCGGCGGGCATTCGAGCTGGACCAACTGCGTGGTCGCCTGCCTCGATTGCAACTGCCGCAAAGGGAGCCGGTCGCTCGACGCCGCGCACATGACGATCCGGCGCCCGCCGCGCGAGCCGCCGCCGCAGATGGCGTTCACATTGCATTTGGGCCAGCGCAAGGCGAGCTGGGAGACTTTCGTCAGCGACGCGTACTGGAACGTGGAGCTCGAGGAGTAGGGCTCCCCCTCACGCGACCCACACCGTCTTCACGTTGACGAACTCGAGAATGCCGTAGCGGGCGAGCTCGCGGCCGTAGCCCGAGCGCTTGACGCCGCCGAACGGCAGCCGCGGGTCGGATTTGACGATTCCGTTGACGAAGACCGACCCGGCCTCGATACGGCGCGCCAATCTCGCCGCGCGCTCGAGGTCCCGGGTCCACAAGCTGGCTCCCAGGCCATACGGCGTGTCGTTGGCCCGACGGATCGCGTCCTCGACATCCTTTGCCGCCGTGACTGCGGCGACCGGCCCGAACGTCTCTTCATCCCACACGGGCTGGCCCCGCCCCACCCCATCGATGACGGTGGGGGAGTAGTAAAAGCCGCGCCGCTCCAGCCTCCGGCCGCCGCCGATGAGTCTCGCGCCGGCCGCAAGGCTCGAAGCGACCTGCCGATCGAGCTCGCCCACGAGGTCCTCGCGCGCGAGAGGGCCGACCTCGGTGGCGCGCTCGCGAGGGTCTCCCGCCCGCAGCCGCTCCATGCCGGCCCAGAGCCGTGCAACGAACTCGTCGTGAAGGGGAGCCTCGACGATGAAACGTTTCGCGGCGATGCAGCTCTGACCGCAGTTGATGGTTCTTGCTGCAACCGCTGCCGCGGCGGCCTTCTCGACGTCGGCATCCGCCAGGACGATGAACGGGTCCGAGCCTCCCAGCTCGAGCACGCATTTCTTCAACGCGCGGCCCGCGGCCTCCGCCACGCGCGCGCCGGCGAGCTCGCTGCCGGTGAGCGTCACCGCACGGACGCGAGGGTCGCGAATCATCTCCGCAACGGCCGCTGGGCCGACGAGCAGGGACTGGAAACCGCCCTCGGGGAGGCCGGCCGCGGCCAGGATCGACTCGATGGCCAAGGCGCACCCAGGTACGTTGCTCGCGTGCTTGAGCAACGCGACGTTGCCGGCCGCGAGAGCGGGGGCGCAGAACCGGAAAACCTGCCAGAAAGGGAAGTTCCACGGCATCACCGCCAAGACGGGCCCGATCGGGTCGAAACGGACGTAGCTTTCGCTGGCGTCGCTCGGGGCGGGCTCCGGCGCCAGGTAGGCTCCGGCGTGCTCGGCGTAGTGCTCGCAGACGAACGCGCACTTCTCCACTTCCGCCTCTGCGGCGGCCACGAGCTTTCCCATCTCCTCGACGATGACGGATGCCCATTTCGTCTTGCGGCCGCGCAGCTCGGCCGCGGCGGCCCGCAGCACGTTCGCGCGCTGCTGCGGCGATGCCTCTCTCCACTCCTCGAAGGTGGCCGTGGCCCGCTGGAGCCGCTTCTCGATGTCGCCGGGAGCGTGCTCCTCGTAGGTCCTCACGACGAGCCCCGTCGACGGATCGATCGTTGAAAGCGCCATGGTGAGTCGATGTTATACTGGCGGGCGATGTCACGAGCCACCGCCGCCGGCATCTTCTTCGCCGGCCTGTTGCTACTTCTGGGCTCGTGGGCGGCGGTCCGGGCCGACGACGCCGTTCTCGCAGCTTTCCCCCTCGTCCTCGAGGCCGGAGCCTCCAGCTCGCCGCGCCCCGGCGAAGTGCAGCCGGCGAGAGCCAGTGAGGCCCACGGGCTGGCGGATCTCCCGTTCCAGCCCGAACGCGGGTACGGCTACGTGGGCGGAACGCCGGGGGGGAGCCGCGGCGTCGAGACGTCGATCGCCGGCGGCGATCCTGCGTGGCCTGCCGCGTGGAGAGAAGGCGTCGAGAAGTACGTTTTCCGCGTGCCGCGGGGCACGTACATCGTCGAGCTCACTTTCCTCGAGACCGAAGTCTGCCACTCGGGACTCCGCGTGTTCGATGTCGAAGCTGAAGGTCGCGAGCTGTTTTCAGGGGTGGACATCGCCGCACGAGGCGGCGACTTCGCGTGGGTAACGCTGGCCGGCCGCGCCTCGGTCTACGACGGCTGGCTGGACCTTCGCTTCGTGAGTCGCGCAGGCAGCCTGCCTCCCCGCGTCTCGCGAGTGCGGCTGCTCCCGGCTCCTGCTGCCACCGCTGAGCTCGGAGCATTGCCCGCTCCGCGCGTGAGCGCCGTGGGTGGGCCAGCGCAGGTGCTGCTGCGTTGGAGCGCCGGTCCGGCCGGCGGTGCATCGCTCCCCGCCTCCGCCGGCTTCGGAGTCTTTCGTGCCGAGTCTCCCGAGGGGCCCTACGATTCGCTGACCCAGCTGCCCATCTCCGCGCTCCAGTTCACCGACGCGCCTCCCATCGGGAGGCCGTGGTACTACCGCGTGCGAGCTTTCGCCGAGGATGGATCGCAGGGACCGTTGTCGGAGCCGCTCGCGGCCACGGCCGAGCCGGCCGAGGCGTTCGGCCTGCGCGTCTACGACCTTCGGATCCCTGAGCCCGATGTGGAGCGGATGTCGCGCCGCTCCGACCCTGCGGTCGAGGCGGCGGGAGAGCTGCACTTCCTGAACCAGGTGGACTACGTCCTCGCGAGTTACGACACCACCGACGCCGGCTGGCGGCGAAAGAAGAGCTGGCATCTTTTTCCACTGCCCGAGCGGAATCGACGCGTGCTCCGGCGGAGAAGCGTCTTTCTGAGCGCGGAGGCCGGGGACCCCACCCTCCTTCGCGAGATCGTTTCCGCCAACGCACTCACTGCCGCCGGGCTTGCGACGCCGGCCGTCGAGCCGGTCGTGCTCCTGCTGAACGGCACGTACCAGGGCCTTTATTTCGACATCGAGCAGCTGGACCGGCGCTTCCGCATCCGCACGCGGCTCGACCGCGTTGGGCTGCTCGCGCTCGAGACACGCGGGGACGTCCTTCGCGGCGACTGGATGCCCTACGGCGAGCAGCGCGGCGAGGAAGGCAACATTGCGAGCCTCACCGACCTCGTCCACGAGCTGAACCGGCTGGGGACCGGCGAAACGGGACGTTTCTTCGAGGATCTGGTACTTGCCCCGACTCCTAGACCGCTTCGCTTTCCGGCTGTTGCGAGGCGCGCGCGCGGATGCGACCTACCTGCTCCAGGACTCGAGGAACGGCAAATGGGAGCCGCTCGAAGCGCGGCAGCCCGACGGGAGCTGGGGCATCCGGGACTTCCAGCTCGAGCCGCTCGTCCTCGGCGCGCAGGAAGACCGGAGCCTCCTGTGGGGCCGTTCGCTGCGGGAGCACGGCAGATCCGCAGCGCCCATCTCGGTCCTCGAGACGCGCCTCCTCGACGACCCGGCACGGCGCCGGATGCTCCTCGGGCGGCTCTCGGCGATGCTCGAAGGCGCCCTCACGCCTGCGAAATTTGACGCCATCGTCGACCAGGCGTTTGCGCGCGTCGAGAAAGCGGCCCGCTGCGACCCCAACCGCTGGCCTCGCGACGACGGCTCCTCCATCCCGAGTGCCCCGGGCCGGCTGAAAGCCGCATTCCGCCAGCGCTCGAGCGCTGCGCGCCGCCTCCTCGAGGATGCCGCCAGCGCCGAACCATCCCCAGTGCTCATCAGCGAGATCCTCCCGGCGCCGCCCACGGGCAAGCCGTGGATCGAGCTCTGGAACTGCGGAAACAAGCCGGTGGAGCTCGGCGAGCTCGGCTGGACCGCGGGCCTCGAGCACGGCGCGGCGATCGAGCCGCTCCCGACAGGCAAAGCGCTGGAGCCTGGAGAGCGGAGGATTTTCGAATCGCCGGAGGGCGCGAAGGCGTTGCTCTCGGCATCGGGAGGTTGCCTCGCTCTCTGGCGGAGCGCGGAGTCTGCGCTCCTCGACGTCGTTTTCTACGGGGCGGCCACGCCGGGGATCTCGTACGGCCGCCGGCCACCATCGGGAGAATGGGAGTACCTCGCTTCGCCCACGCCGGCCGCTCCCAACGAGGTCGCCAAGATCGATCCGCCCCCCAGCACGATCCGGCAGGGCATCCGGGCAGGGAAAGAAGGCGAAGCCACGTTCTGGATCAAGACGCGGACAGATGACGCGCCGGGTGAGAAGCGCCCAGCGAAAGTCTTGCTGCGCTTTCGCGAGGAGCTCGCCGATGCGCCCCGGGATGGAAGTCGCAGCTTCCAGACCGTCGAGCTCCCGTGGAACGACAAGACGTTCGAGCACACGGCGACGCTCGCCGCGAACCCCCAGCGGAAACGGACGGCGTACTACTACACGCTCGTCAGTCCGGACGGCGTGGAGCGGCCATGGCCGCTGCCCGCGCCGCACCTGACTTTCATCCTGCCCGAGCCCTGCGGGCTGAAAATTAACGAGGTCCTGCCGCGGCCGCAGCGAGGCACCGCGGGGCCCGGCGAGTTCATCGAGGTCTACAACCCATCGGACCAGCCAGTCGACCTGCAGGGCTTTTTCCTGAGCGACTCGCAGCGCAACCCGACGCGCTGGCGCATCCCTGTAGGCACCTTGGTTCAGCCGAAGGGCTTCGCCGTCTTCTATGCCGACGGCCGCAATCGAGGGGAGCACGCGGGCTTTCGGCTCTCGAACTCCGGAGAGTTCCTCGGCCTGTTCGGACGCATCGAGGAGGGGAACCTCCTCGTCGACGGCGTCGCTTTCCGCGGGCTGCGCACGGGCGAGTCGTGGGGGGCGAGCCCTGACGGCTCGAAGAATTTTCGAGCCTGGAAAGATCCGACGCCAGGGGCTCGCAACCTGCCGAAAGTGCCTCGCGAGTACCTCGAGAAGAAAAAGCGCGAGGCGGAGGCCGCGGCTGCCGGGGGTGCCGCGACTCCCGTCGGCTCAGGCGACCCGGGCGCAGCCGAGAATCTTCACCCGCAGGAGCCCTCGCCGCCGCCTGCTCCGCCCCCGGACGACGATGACGAGGACGAAGATCTCGACGGCGAAGGCTGATGCCTGCCGGGCGACTTGCTCCGGCGCGTCACGAGCGCAAGAGCCGCTCGGCTTCCTCCGCGAGCGCCTCCGGGGTGAAGCCGAAGTGCTTCTGAAGGTCCTTGAGCGGCGCGGAAGCTCCGAAACGGCGCATGCCCCACACGGCGCCGGCATCGCCCACGTAGCGCTCCCAGCCGAAAGGCGAGGCCGCTTCGACGGCCAGGCGGCGCTTGACCGCCGGCGGCAGGACGGACCTCCGGTACTCCTCGGGCTGCGCCTCGAAGACGTCCCACGAGGGAAGACTCACGACCCGAACGCGGGTCCCTTTGTCGCGGAGGAGCCGTGCGGCGTCCCGCGCCAGCGAGACCTCGGATCCGCTCGCGAGGAGGATGAGCTGCGCCTCTCCTCCGGTCTCCCGCTCGATGACGTAGCCGCCGCGCTCGCTGCCCTTGCCGAAGACCGTCTCCTCGTAAATCGGCAGGTTCTGCCGGCTGAGAATTAGGGCCGTGGGACCGTCCGTGCGCGTGAGAGCTAGCGCCCAGGCGGCTACGGTCTCGTTCGCGTCGGCGGGCCGGATCAAGCTCAGATTGGGGATCGCGCGGAGCGCCGGCAGGTGCTCGATGGGCTGGTGGGTAGGGCCGTCTTCTCCCAGAAAGATGCTGTCGTGCGTAAAAACGTACACCACCGGCTGGCGCATGATCGCGGCCAGGCGGATGGCGGGCCGCATGTAGTCGCTGAAGACCAGAAACGTGCCGCCGTAGGAGCGGATGCCGCCGTGGAGGCACATGCCGTTCAAGATGGCGCCCATGGCGTGTTCGCGAACGCCGAACCAGAAATTCCTGCCGAGGCGATCCTCGGCGGAGTACGCCGGCTTGCCGGACACCGCCGTGTTGTTCGACGTCGCCAGGTCCGCGGAGCCGCCCAGAAGCTCGGGCAACGCCTCCGCGAGCGCGTTGATCACTTTTCCTGACGCGGCCCGCGTAGCGATGGGCTTGTCCGTGGACGGAAATTTCGGCAGCTTGTCGCGCCAGCCCGCGGGCAGCTCGCGCTGGAGTCCGCGTTTCCACTGCGCGGCTTTCTCGGGGCTTGCTGCTTCCCACGCGGCGAGCGTTTTGAGCCACTCGCCGCGCCGCGCCGCGCCTGCCTGGCCGGGCGTAGCATAGAGGGGGCGTACTTCCTCGGGCACCGTGAACGGCGGATAGGACCACCCGAGGTTCTTTCGCGTGGCTTCGACTTCCTCGGGGCCGAGCGGCGAGCCGTGCGCCTCGTGCGTGTTCGCTTTGTGCGGGCTCCCCTTGCCGATGATGGTACGCGCGAGAATAAGGCTCGGACGGGCCGTCTCTGCGACCGCTGCGCCGAGTGCGCGCTCCACCGCGCCACGATCGTGACCGTCGATGCGCTGCGTGTGCCAGCCGTAGGCCTGGAAGCGCCGCTCCTCGTCCTCGCTGAACGCCATTTTCGTGGGGCCGTCGAGGGAGATGTGGTTGTCGTCGTAGATGCAGATGAGCTTGCCGAGGCGCAAATGTCCGGCGAGCGAGGCGGCCTCGTGGCTGATCCCTTCCATCAGGTCGCCGTCCGACACGAGCACGAAAGTCTTATGGTCGACGACGGCAAGCTCTGCCGTGTTGCATCGCGCTGCGAGCACGGACTCCGCGATCGCCATGCCGACCGCGGTCGCGAAGCCCTGCCCGAGTGGGCCCGTCGTGGTCTCCACGCCGACCGTGTCCCCGAGCTCGGGGTGTCCTGGCGTGTGGGAGCCGAGCTGCCGGAATCTCTGCAGCTCCGAGAGGGGAAGGTCGTACCCCGTCAGATGCAGCATCGAGTAGAGGAGCATCGAGCCGTGTCCGGCCGACAGCACAAAGCGGTCGCGATTGGGCCAGTCGGGGTTTTTCGGATCGAAGTTCAGGAAGCGCGTGTAGAGCACGTAGGCGATCTCGGCGCACCCCATCGGTAAGCCGGGGTGGCCGGAGTTCGCTTTCTGGACGGCCTCCATCGAGAGGACGCGGATCGTATTGACGGCAAGGTCTTCCAGCTGCTCGTGCGTCAAAGTGGTAGTGGATGCCATGGCTGGGCGAATGCTCCCTGAATGACTTTGCTCCGGATGTCTCGGAGCGAAAAACGGGTCAGATAGTAGTTCCTTCGGGTCTGGTTTACAACCCGCGCAACCCCCAGTAAGATTGCGCTCTACCCCGATCTCCAACCCCTCGAAGAGAGCTTCCCATTCCCTCAACGGGTTCTTGTTGGCGCTCCTAGAGATTCGCGCCACCCGTGTTCCACTGGAGGACACTTTTGGAGCTTCTGGCATTCGTCGCCCCGTCGGCTTGCGGTCGTCATCGGACGCCGTGGCCTTCGCAGGCCGCCGCCGGCGGTCCCGGCGGCATTGCCGGGGAGGGATGAGGGACGATGGCGCGTTCAGTGCGGGCTCACGTCAAGATCCGCCCGAGCTACGTCGCTGTGCTCGCGCTCCTATCAGCGCTTCACGGGCGCGCCGTAAGCACCGCGGAAGATAACGAGCTCGCGATCGTCGGCGCCACCGTGCACGACGGCAAAGGGCGCATCTTCGAGAACGGCATCATCGTCGTGCGGGGAGGAAAAATTGTGGCGGTAGGGCCTGCGGATGCCGTCGCCGTGCCGCCGGGAGCCGCTGTCGTCGACGCTCACGGCAAGCACGCGACGCCCGGGCTCATTGACCTCTTTTCGCGCAGCTTCTTCGAAGAGACCGAGCTCCGGGATTTCCCCGGCGCAGAGCAGCGGCGCGCGGCGGATGCGATCGATCTGAACGACGCGGCGTGGGCGCACGTCCGGGACGAGGGCATCCTGATCGCCGCGGTGTCGCCGGGCCTTTCGCAGGGCGCCGGCGGCACGGGTTGTGTGGTGAAGCTCGGCGCCAGCGGGGCGCGAGTGATCGCCGAGGATTCGCACTACGCGGCGGCGCTCGGCGTCGCGGCGTCGGGTGAGCGCTCCACGAGCGCGGAACGGCTCGAGCAGTACTACCGCCTGCGCTCCTTGTTCACGTCGGCGGTGGAGTACCGAAAGTCGTGGGAGAATCACTGGAAGGCAGTGGAGAAGTACAACGAGGAGGCGAAGCGGCGCGCGCCGCCAGCGGACAAGCCCGCGGCGTCCGGCGCGACCCCGGGCAGCGCGGGCGGCGCATCGCCCGACGAGAAGAAAGAGCCGAAAAAAGACGAGGCACCGAAGGATCCCGCCGCGGGTCAGCCCGCACCGGCGCCCAAACCGGCGGAGGCCCCGAAGCCTCCCCGGCCGCCCGCGCTCGACGTCGGCCGCGAGGCCCTGGCGCGCGCGGCCGAGGGGAAGCTGCCCATTTTCATCGAAGCGCACCGCAAGGATGACATCCAGTACGCGCTCCTGCTGAAGAAAGAGTTCGGCCTGCGCCTGGTGATTCTCGGCGCGACACAAGCGAGATGGATCGCCGACGATATCGCGCGGGCGGGGGCGCCCACGGCGCTCGGGCCGGTTCAGCTCGATCGGTTCGCGCTCGAGCTGCGCGATCA
>Ga0111538_10009785_pt1 | contig 12771 bp, 11 predicted proteins | sample SoiMethybrSBSTD1_FD_79669 | JGI IMG/M metagenome (GOLD analysis project Ga0111538, IMG submission 79669) | Bulk soil microbial communities from a Populus tree surrounding site in Tennessee, USA - Soil MetaG P. TD hybrid SBSTD1 (version 2)... | ecosystem: Environmental > Terrestrial > Soil >...
CATAACGTGCTGCGGGCCGACCAGGAACAGCGTCCTTGGAGGGAAAGCCACGTCTACTGTCTCTCGATTGATCACGCTCGCGGCGACGTTTCTGTGTGTTGCACTATTCGCCGCCCCCGCCGCCGCGGTCACCGTGCCGATCACCGTCAAGTACGCAGGCACCTTCGAAGTCACTCCGGGAAACCCGAGCCCCTGCGAGGGGGTCCCAATCACGGACACATTGACGGGCACCGGCTCCCACCTTGGCCGGCTCACCGCGACGTATCCGCACTGCGTGAACTTCGCGGCGGGCACGTTCTCCGGAACTGCCACGTTCACAGCGGCGAACGGCGATCTGCTCCTCGTGCACTTGGGGGGCTCGGCTGACGACCCGGCCTGTAGGACAACCTGCGGTGTCAGCTTTACGGGCACCATCACTGGTGGGACGGGCCGGTTCGAGGGCGCCGCCGGAACACTCTCGGGCACCGGTACCGTCGACCTCAACGCCTCCACCATCACGGCTGCGCTCCGGGGCACCATCAACAAGGACTCATGACTCGTGCTGGAGGCCGATCCAGGTACAACGGCCACGTGGTCATCAGAGCTGTTGATCTTCGTCCGTGCAGACCCGGACCGCAACTCGACTGCCGGTGTTGACCGTGATCACGGGCTGTGCCCTGTGGGCGTTTGGCTCAGAGATCGAGACATTGGCTCCCACCAGCGCGGCCAACGGTGACCAATGACCAACGACGGCCAAATTCCGCTGCCGTCAGGAGTTCAGCTTTTCGGCCGTCGTTGACACTGCTGGGAATTGCTCCAACACTTTTTGGTATCCGTTCCGTAACAAACCCTACCTCCCGCGATGTGGAGCAATGTGTTCGGCCGGGCGGATCGGATAGTTGCAGACGGCGTCGGCTGTGCGGCGTTGTTTGGCTTCGGCGGCTGCGGTGAGTTTGGGGAGGCGTAATGGCTGCGAAGTACAACGGTCCACCGAATTGGCCTGTGCCGCCACCCGGTTGGACACCTCCCAAGGGCTGGAAGCCTGATCCCGCTTGGGGGCCGGCTCCAGCTGGGTGGCGGTTCTGGATAGATGAGAATGGCGCGACGAGTTCCCCTGCCGGGTCGAGTTCAGCGGTTGCTGGGGTGCCTCCGAAGCCGGGGAACTGGTTCTCGCGGCACAAGGTGCTCACCGGGATCCTTGCGGGCGTGGCGCTTCTCGTCGTCGGCATCGGCATCGGCGCTAGTGGGGGCAATGATCAGGAAGCGACACCGAATGCGGGAGGTGCGAGTTCTCCAGCGGCGCCCGGTGAGGAGTCGTCCAGCGAGCCAGCACAGTCTGCCACCGAGACGGCCGCTGCCTCGCCAACCGAGACTTCTGTTCCGCCTAAGGAGCCGGCCAAGCCGAAGAGGGTTGAATACTCTGGGCGCGGCGACAAGGTTCTGAAGATTTCAAAGCCAGCGGATGGCGCCAACTTGATCAAGTTAACTCACGATGGCGATTCCAACTTCATCGTGGACCAGCTCGACTCCGACCTAAAAGAGACCGAGGGTCTTGTAAACGAGATTGGTCGGTACAGCGGGACAACGATCCTGGACCTAAATGACGGCGAAGAAACCAAGAGACTAAAGATTCAGGCTGACGGAAAATGGACGATTGTCTTGTCGGATCTCGCGACCGCACGCGAGATGGACAGCTCGGCCAGCGGCAGGGGTGACGATGTGCTCATCTATCGAGGCGCCGCCGGAGTCGCGAAACTGACTCACAACGGCGAGAGCAATTTCATTGTCGACTTCTACAACGAGGATGACTCCGACAACCTGGTCAATGAAATTGGGAAGTATTCCGGTGAAAGCGTGATCGGCTCCGGCCCAGGCTTCCTGCAGATCCATGCCGACGGCAAGTGGACCGTCAAGGTCGAATAGGAGAGGATCTGCATCACAAGGCCATCCGATACAGCAAAGCAGGAACCGTCGTGCGGCATGCTGACCGGCTGGCCTAGGGCCGCCCGCCGTAACGGTCTTCGAACTTGGCGGGCGAGGTGCGTTCCATGCAATCGAGCTCAGCCCGCGGGACGCGCCGCCGCTGATACGGCTGAACAGGTTTCCGGACCATTGCAACAGCCACGCGTTGGAGGTATCCGATCAGCTCGGTGTCACCGTTGAAGGTCTCGGCCAGGAAGGCATCCCAAACCCGGATGCGGTGCATCGATTTGGACTCCGTGTGCGGTGATCCGGGTGAGCAACAGGCTGGCGTCGTGGCGCGTCACCGTGCCGCGGTGTAGGTCGACCACGCCGGTCGGGCTGTTCAACCGCTCCGGATGCGCATCCAGTTCGGCGGCTTGGATCGAGACCCGAGGGTCGCTCTCGGCCACCCGTACGGCACCTGAGATCTCGGTTACCGACATCGAGTTCCGCTTAAAGGATTTCTTTTGCTGAGAGCCATCCGGAAGTTCACGTGCCAGTTCGGTCGGATCTATTTGCTGAGCGCCGCTTCCCGGCAGGGGGCGGCGGTCGCCCTCGTCAGGCGGTCCTATGTCCATGGCCTGGCGGCAGAAGTAGAGCGACCAGGGCTGCTTTTTGCGCGTCGCTGAGCGGGGGGTCGCTCAGAACCTCTTGCTTGATTACTTCGGAGATCTTGAGTACGCGGTATTCGGGATCGGATTGCACAGCCTGACGGCGGGCTTCCCGATCTGCGCGGACAGCTGCGTCAAGCTCTGCGCGGGCGCGGGCGCGGGCGATAGCGGGGTCGTTAGGGTTGCGGTGCCTGCTCAGGGCAGAAAGTCGCGCTTTGGCTTGGCTGATAGTGGATGCCACGGGAGCCACCTGGAAAACATCAAGGTCACCAGGTCTCCCGACTCCTGCCTCTCACCGAACCGGCCTGTTACAGCTTGGGAGCGTTCCAGCAGTTATGCGATAGAGATCAGCCTAGCAGATGCTTGGGTTTCATGATCGCGAAAGTGGCAATTCACAGACCTTGATCAGTTATGCACACGATTGCACACCTTGTCCACAACTGGACGGCCTAGATCTTCGGCTCCATCTGTACCGTCGCCACGAGCTCCGCGTTCTCCAGCGGGTCACCCACCGGCGGACGCCCACCAGGACGCGGCAGTAGAGTCACCTCATACAGCAAGCTGATCACTGCGCGCCGTCGATCCAGCGGCAACGTCAGCCACACCCCATACACGTCGTCGGCAGTAATCAAGTCCTCCAGCAACGGCGCGCGATCGATATGGACCATCTGCGCTTCAAGCTCAGCTAGCCGCGCGCGGAGTCGTTCAGTTCCCTTGTGTAGTTGGGACGCCGTGATTGTGCCGTCAGCGTAGTCGATAGCGAATTGATCAAGCCTCACGTGCAAGGTGTGCTGCTCGGCACGCAGCTCCTCGACATCTGGCCGATCATGATCAACCAGTAGGTCCCTCGCATCGTCTCGGCTAAGTCGAGCGATCACCCGCTGAATGACGCGTTCATCGCAGAAGGTGGCTTCGCGAGACAGGTGGTGCTTGGTACTGCACACATAAATACGCGAGATCGTGCCCGACCTGTTGTGCCGATAGCTCACACCCACCTTGGTGCCGTCGCCGCACTTGCCACACTGTGCCAATCCACCGAGCAACCACTTGCGCGCATTGCTGTGGTTGGCCACACGAAGATCGTCAGCCAGCAGCGCCCTAGCGGCCTCGAAGGTGTCTTGATCAACAATCTCAGGCCATTGAGCTTGACCGACAACCTCGCCGCGATACGCGCTCAGTCCAGCGTTCCTTGGGTTGAGCAACATCGCGCGTACGGCGTTACGGGTGACCGCGTTTCCCTTGCTGGTGGTGAAGCCTTGCGCCTTGAAGTCCTTGGCAATGCTGGTGAGGCTGCTGCCAGCCAACAGTGAGCGATAGGCGCGAGCGAGCGCCTCAGCTTCGCCCGGGCGCACCGTGACGCCATCGGCCTCATAACCAAACGCACGGGCGCCCGTGTGCGGCCTGCCTTGCTGCGCCGCTTGCAGCGCTGCCCGTTGCTGCCTTGCCGACTTGCGCTCACCCTCTGCTCTAGCCACGGCACCCTTCACTCTCGCGAACAATCGGCCCGAATCGGTTGCAAGATCGGTATCACCCGACACTGTGGCAAGCGCTAGGTGGCACCGGTCGGCAAGGTCGATGAAATGCTCGAGCTCGATCGGTCGCCGGTGCAGCCTGTCGAGATCCCAGACGGCGACCGCGTCCACCTCGCCAGCTTCGATGTCGGCCAGCATGCGCTCGTAATGGGGGCGCCTCTTGCCGCTGTAGGCACTGAAGTCGTTGTCTGGGTATTCCTCCGCAACCTCCCAGCCACGCTCGCGGCACAGCCGGAGGCAGTCCTCACGCTGGCGGGCAATGGCGAGACCCTTTTTCTCCCCAGTATCTTCGTCCAGATCGCGATCTCGGCTCTGTCTGAGATACACCCCCGCATGCATACGGTGTAGACTACAGCACTAGGCGCCTGGGGCGATGCACACGTTGCAAAGTGTGTATCGCGAGAGGAACGCACGTGCACGTGCGTTTCCGATGGAGTCAGGTGCAGCCGCGCTTCCGGTGGAGTCAGGTGCGGTTCCGATGGAGTCAGGTGCAGCTACCTGAGGTTCCACCAGTCGACCCAGAGTGAGGGTCGTAGGCTGAGGCCGACGGTCCGGGACGCCCAACTGGGCCGTCGGCCTGCCCCGATCATCAATGCTCGTGAGGAGAAATAGCCGTGACTGATGAGGCCCTGTCCAACCTGCTCCACGAGGACCGGCGCTTTCCTCCGCCCGCCGACCTCGCAGCGAACGCCAACGTCACGGCCGAAACCTACGCCGAGGCAGAGGCAGACTTCGAGGGTTTCTGGGCCAAGCAGGCCCAACGCTTGAGCTGGCAGACCGAACCGACCCAGGTGCTGGACTGGAGTAACCCGCCTTTCGCCAAGTGGTTCGCTGACGGCACCCTGAACGCCGCGTACAACTGTCTCGACCGGCACATTGAGGCCGGCAACGGGGACCGTGTCGCCTTCTACTTCGAGGGTGAGCCGGGGGACACCCGAGTGATCACATACGCTCAGCTGGCCCGCGAGGTGAAGCAAGCAGCCAACGCACTCATCGAGCTCGGCGTCAAGGCCGGCGACCGGGTTGCGATCTATCTGCCCATGATTCCCGAAGCCGTCGTGGCGATGCTGGCATGCGCCAGGATCGGCGCACCTCACACGGTGGTTTTCGGTGGCTTCTCTTCCGATGCGCTCTACTCGCGGGTGATCGACTGCGGCGTCGGGATTGTGATCACCGCTGACGGAGGTTACCGCCGGGGCACCGCGTCAATGCTGAAGCCTGCAGTCGACGAAGCGTTGCAGTACGGCTGCGACGTACGCAATGTGATTGTGGTCCAGCGGACCAAGCAAGATGTGCCGATGACAGAGGGACGCGACCTGTGGTGGCACGAGTTTGTGGGCAAGCAGTCCGATGAGCACGAATGCGAGTACTTTCCCGCCGAGCACCCGCTCTACGTGATGTACACCTCGGGCAGCACCGGCAAGCCGAAAGGCATTCTGCACACCACCGGCGGATATCTGGTCGGAGTCTCCTACACGCATTGGGCAGCGTTCGACCTGAAACCCGAAACTGACATCTTCTGGACTGCTGCGGACATCGGCTGGGTGACGGGACATTCCTATTTGGTGTACGGGCCGCTGGCGAACGGCACTACGTCGGTGATGTATGAAGGCACGCCCGACACCCCGCATAAGGGCCGCTGGTGGGAGATCATCGAGAAGTATCGAGTTTCGATCCTGTACTGCGCACCGACAGCGATTCGCACGTTCATGAAGTGGGGTCCCGACATTCCCGAAGCCTTCGACCTGTCGTCCCTGCGCATTCTCGGCACGGTGGGCGAGCCGATCAATCCAGAGGCGTACGTCTGGTACCGGCACTACATCGGGGGTGATCGTACGCCGGTCGTCGATACCTGGTGGCAGACCGAGACCGGCATGCACATGATCTCTCCGATGCCAGGCGTGACCGCGGGCAAACCGGGCGCGGCGATGAAGGCAGTACCGGGCGTTCAGGTCGAGGTGGTCAACGACGAGGCTGCGCCTGTCCCCAACGGATCGGGCGGCTACCTGGTGATCACCAAGCCTTGGCCGGCGATGCTACGCACCATCTGGGGAGATGATCAGCGTTACATCGACAATTATTGGTCACGTTTCCCGGATATGTATTTCGCCGGCGATGGCGCCAAGAAGGACGAGGACGGCGACATCTGGCTGCTTGGTCGCGTCGACGACGTCATGAACGTTTCCGGCCACCGCATGTCGACGACCGAGATCGAATCCGCCCTTGTGTCGCACCCGAAAGTCGCCGAGGCCGCCGTGGTGGGCGCAAGCGATCCGATGACAGGTCAAGCGATCGTGGCGTTCGTGATCTTGAGAGCCGACGCAGGCGAAGGCGGTGAGGAGGTTGTCCAGGAGCTGCGGGCCCACGTCGCCAAAGAGATCGGCGCGATTGCCAAGCCACGTCAGATCATGGTGGTTGAGGAGCTGCCTAAGACCCGTTCCGGCAAGATCATGCGCAGATTGCTTCGTGACATCGCCGAGAACAGGGAGCTGGGTGACGTCACGACACTGACGGACTCCTCTGTCATGACGTTGATCAAGGAGAACCTGGCCACCGCGCAGACATCCGCGGACTAGCTGGGCTGCCCAGGGAGAGGCGCGCTCCGCTCGAAGAAGATCCACAGATGTTGAAGTCGCGCAGGGATTTCACTGCCTTCGTATGGCGAACGCTCCACGAAGCCGCGTGAACGGTAAAGCCGATGCGCCTCGGTCATGAACCGACAGGTGTCGAGAAGTACTATGGGCGCGCCCATCTCACACGCTTCGTCGAGCAGCCGATCCAGGATTGCTGACCCCACATGTCGATCTCGCCAGCCTGGCTCGACATACATGCGTTTCACTTCCGCAATCCCAGACCTCAGCGTTCGGATCGCGCCGACGCCCACGGGGCGTCCGTCGCACTCGGCCAGAAGCAGTTTCCCGAACGGCGGACGGTAATTCGACAGTCCGGCCCGAACTAGCGATGGATGTGTCGGCGGCTCATCGACTCCGTACACGCTGGCGAGCCGCTCAATGGCCCAAGTCAGATAGTCGACCATCAACGCTGCGACAGCATCATCATCGAAGCCGGGATCGGCCTCCCGAATCAGACAGCCACCGGCAACCGACATAGCGCCCTCCCGCGACCACACTAGACACAGCGGACAGTCCGGTACAGACCCTGAATTCAGCAGACTCGCGGCTGAACTTGATCAAGGAGGACTACGAAGGCGGCCACGTGCCGGCTCGTCGCATTGAGCTCGCCGAAGGCGCCATTCGGAGAACGCATGACCCAAGGTCGGTAGGCTCACGGTTGACGAGAGGAGCGGACGTGGCTGATCTTGCAGTCGGGGACATCATCAAGAACATCACCGACGACGTGAAGTTGCTGGTGCAGGACCAGATCGAGCTGGCCAAGACCGAGCTCGTGCCCGCGGCGAAGTTGGGCGGCACCGGCGCTGGGCTGTTCGGAGCCGCTGGATACTTCGGGATCTCGGCGACCATCATTCTCTATTTCGCTGCGGCCTTCGGTCTCGTAGCAGCGGGCCTCGCGGCATGGCTCGCCTTCTTGATCGTTGGCGGCGCACTCTTGCTGCTCGCCGGCATCCTCGCCGGGACCGGGTACCTGATCGTCAAGAGGATCAAGCCACCGGAGCGCACCATCGCCCAGGCCAACCAGACGATGAGCGAGGTCCAGGGTGCGGCGCAAACTGCACTTGCTGCGGCGAGCGCGCCACAGATCGAAGGCGAGGTCGTCCCGCCGGCCAAGGCCATCACCTGATCATCTGCGGCGGCGACCAGCCGGAACTCCCGATCCGCGCACATGGCAGGCGCCGGGGTACGCGACATCCTGATTGATGGGCCATGGCGGCATCGCGACATCGCGGCCAACGGGATTCGCTTCCATGTCGCGGTCGGCGAGCAATTCAGTCCCCAGCGTCCGCTCGTCGTGCTTTTGCATGGATTTGGAGAGTTCTGGTGGGCGTGGCGCCACCAGTTGCCGGCGCTTGACGCGGCCGGATTCAGTGCGGCCGCCATGGACCTGCGCGGCTACGGGGCCAGCGACAAGACCCCGCGAGGTTACGACCCTCAGACGACCGCACTCGATGTCACCGGAGTGATCAAGAGTCTGGGATTCTCCAACGGTGTGGTGGTCGGGCACGACTGGGGCGGCATGGCGGCGTGGGCGACTATGGCGTACGCGCCAGGGCCGGTCCGTGCGGTTATCAGCGTCGCCGCCCCACATCCGCTGGCCTTTCCGTGGCGTACGAGCCTCACGACCCTGGCGTTCTTTCAGATACCGCTGTTCCCGGAGCGGCGGATCATGGCCGACGACGGGCTCTATGTCGAGGAACTGCTCCGCGGTTGGGCTGCCGACGGAGCCGGGTTCCTCACGGCCGCCGAAGCTCGGCACTACCGAGACGCCTTGATGCTGTGGCCCAGCCCGCACTGTGCCTTGGAGTATCAGCGGATGTTCGTCCGCAACAACTTCCGCGCCACTGGCCGTGACTTCCGCCGGGCACTCCGGCGCCCGGTCGCTGTGCCCTTGTTGTCAATCCATGGCCAGGAAGATCAGCTGGTTCCGCTCCCTGCGATGGCCGGGGCCGAGAAATGGGTCGCCGCACGCCACGACCTCATCAGTCTGCCGGGCGTCGGACATCTGCCGCACGAGGAGGATCCAGCGATCGTCACGACGGCCATTCTCGATTGGCTCACCGCTCTGTGATCACCAGGGGCAACAAGATCGTGCGCGTCTGACCCGCGTACTGGAGAGGTCAAGTTTGTACGAGCCGACGCAATTAGTGTGAATGTGTGAAGCAGACCTCGGTGACGGTCCGTCGCACGTACTACGTGCTCTCGGCGGGCAACACCTTGGCGGCATCCCTGATCTGGGGAATCAACACGATCTTCCTGCTGGACGCCGGGCTCACAAACTTCGAGGCTTTCGCGGCCAACGCCTGCTTCACCGCCGGCATGGTCATCTTCGAGATTCCGACGGGGGTCGTCGCGGACCGCTGGGGCCGCCGGGCCTCATTCCTCTGCGGCACCCTGACTCTCGCGGCAACGACGGGTCTCTACGTGCTGCTCTGGCAGCTGCGCGCAGAGTTCGGTTGGTGGGCGATCGTTTCCGCACTCTTGGGACTCGGATTCACCTTCTTCTCGGGTGCAACCGATGCCTGGCTGGTCGACGCGCTGACCGCGACCAGGTTCGAGGGCCAGCTCGAAGGCGTTTTTGCGCATGGACAGGTGATTTTCGGAGCGATCACACTGGGCGGCTCGGTGGCCGGTGGGTATCTCGCCCAACTCACCAACCTTGGCGTGCCGTACGTGGTCCGCGCCGTAGTCCTGGTTGGGATGTTCTTCGTCGCGCTGGTGATGATGCGCGACCTTGGCTTTACGCCCGCGCGTGGAGATCGCCCAGCAGCTGAGATGAAGAAGATCTTGAACAGCTCGATCGAACATGGCCTGAAGGTGCCGGCGGTCCGGGCGATCATGCTGGCTGGGATGTTCAGCGGTGGTGTGGCGATCTACGTCTACTACGCCCTGCAGCCTCATCTGCTGAACCTTTGGGGCAATCAGAAGGCATACGGCATCGCCGGCCTCGTCGCGGCCCTCGTCGCAGGAGCCCAGATCATCGGCGGCCTGCTTACGCCATGGATTCGTAGAGCCGTCAAGCGCCGGACGTCGGCTCTGTTGATCTTGGAGGCGCTCGGCGTCGCCATCTTGGCTCTCATCGGACTCACCGCGAACTTCTGGGCGGTCGTTGTCCTGATCATGCTCTGGGGATTGGTGGCCTTTGCCGGTGGGCCGATCCGACAGGCCTACCTGAACGGCATGATTCCGTCCCAACAACGCGCGACAATTCTCTCCTTCGACTCACTGATGAACAGCGCCGGCGGAATCGTGTTTCAGCCTGCGCTGGGCAAGAGCGCCGACGTTTGGGGCTACCAGGTGTCCTATCTCTGGTCGGCAGCGGGCTCCGCGCTGGCCCTGCCATTCCTTGCCCGGGCACGGCAGCTCAACGCGCCCGCCGACCGAGAAACAGCGCCGCCCCAGACGAATGCCAGCTCAGCCCACGAGATAGATACGTGACTCCCACGGTTCGAGCTCCGGCGATGCCGAGTCGTGGTGCGTAGTCAGCAGCAGATCAGCGCCGCTGACGTCTGGAAGGGCATCCTGCGGCACACTGGCCGGCTTCGAGGAACAATTCGCAATCATAACCAACACCTGATCATCGAGAGTTCGAGAGAGCGCCCAGATCTGTTCATGATCAGGTAGCAGCAGCTCAAACCTTCCGTGGACAATCACCGGATGATCACGGCGTAGCTTGATCAGCTTGCGAAAGTGGTGGAACACCGAGTCCGGATCGTCAACTTCCGCAGCAGCATTGATCGTGACGTAATTGGGATTGACCGCAAGCCAGGGAATTCCTTCGGTGAACCCAGCGTGAGAACTATCGTCCCACTGCATGGGCGTACGAGCGTTGTCACGACTCTTCACCGACAACGAGTGCAGCACCGCCTCCACCTCCATGCCCAGGCTGAGCGCCGAAGCATGGTAGTTGATCGACTCGATGTCGCGGTACTGCTGAATGGTGGTGAAGTAGGTGTTGGTCATGCCCAACTCTTCGCCCTGATAGATGTACGGCGTGCCCTTGTGCATGTGCTGCACCGTGGCAAGCGTCTTCGCGGAGTTCTCCCGATGCTGGGGGCTGTCGTCGCCGTACCGTGATACCGCCCGCGGTTGATCATGGTTGTCCCAATACAGCGAATTCCAACCGACATCGGCAAGCGCCTGCTGCCACTCATTCAGATTCTTCTTCAGCGCCGGCAAGGAAAGCGGAGCCAGATCAAACTTGCCACTGCCACCTGACCGAGAGTCGAGGCTCACATGCTCGAAGGTGAACACCATGTTCAACTCATGGTTCGCCGGATCCGTTGCCCTCCGTGCTGTCTCAATCGTCGAGCCTGGCATCTCACCGACCGTCAGCAGGCTACGTGCGTCCAAACCCACCTCAACGTTCATCTCAGCGAGGAACTCATCGAGCCGCGGACCATTGGCGGTGAACAGAAAGCACGGGACTCGGGTGCGGCCCGGAGCCGGCACCCCGTCGACAAGATCATGCTTGGAGATCAGGTTGATCACGTCCATGCGGAAGCCGTCGATGCCCCGATCGACCCACCAGTTCATCATCTCGTAGATGGCGCGTCGCACCTCTGGGTTCTCCCAGTTGAGGTCTGGCTGCTTGCGGCTGAACAAATGTAGGTAGTACTCCCCGCTGCGCTCGTCAAACTGCCAGGCCGGGCCCGAGAACGCCGACTCCCAGTTCGTTGGTTCCGCTCCCTCGGTGCCTGGTTCGGATCCCGGGCGTGCCGGCCGCCACCAGTACCAGTCCCGCTTCGGCGAGTCAGGATCGCGCGACTCAATGAACCACGGGTGCTCGTCTGAGGTGTGGTTGACAACAAGATCCATCACGATCTTGATGCCACGCTCGTGCAGGGCCGTGATCAGCCGGTCCAGATCCTCCAGGGCGCCGAAGATCGGATCAACGTCTTGGTAGTCGCTGATGTCGTAGCCGTTGTCATCCATTGGCGAGGCATAGACCGGCGACAGCCAGACCACATCGACCCCGAGCTGAGCTAGGTAGTCCAGATGTGACGTGATACCCGGAATGTCGCCCATTCCGTCACCATTGCTGTCAGCGAAAGATCGCGGGTAGATCTGGTAGACCACCGCCGACCTCCACCAATCGGCCGGACGGTCAACGGGGACAACGGAAGTCTGCGCTGGCTCAGAGATCACACATCCGATCCTTCCACAGGGATATCGAGGCGATTCCTCAACACGTTGATCTCTGTGGCGAGGTTGGCACGGGCGGCATCGGTCAGTTGCCGACCCTTGGCAGTCCGGAAGATCTCGCGCTCCGCAAGCTCCGACAGCACCGCTAGCCGTCCGGCCAAGAACTCCTCCTCCGGCAGGCGCGCGTACTCGGCGCTGACGGCAGCCATGTAATCGGCATACTCAGCTGGAGTGGATGCCAAGATCGCGAGATCGGCGTCGCAGAGCAGTTCGCCCTCGGGATCACGCGGCCCTGGCAGGTGGGTCTCGGTCAGCCGTACGAGCCGTGCAACCTGGTTCAGATCCTCCTGCTCCAGCCCGACGCGGCTTAGCTCGCGCAGCGCCAGTCGCGCCGAGGCCTCCTCGTTGCTGATCTGGCCGGCCGGGATGGCGTAGACGGCGTCGTGATACCAAGCGGCAAGCCGCACCAGAAATAGATCATGATCATCTGCCAGTCGATCGATCATGGTCAGCACCTGGAACAAGTGCCTCGTCGTGTGATAACGCCGATGCGGCTCGCTGTAGCGCATGATCAAGTTCTCGCCGAGCTCGGCCTGCCGGGGCAAGGTGGCGTTCCAGCGCGCCAGCAGTTCGGAGCTGTGTTCATCAGTGGGCATCGGGTCCTCCTCGGTCTGCCCGGTCGGTGAGGTAACGCGCCGGAATGGGCACCTCCCGACTCCGGTCCCATGGCCGTTGCCACCCCGCAAGCTCGAGTACGCCATCCAGCAGGTGTGCGGTCAGCCCCCAGATGAGATGTCCGTTCACCTCGAACGCCGGTCCGGTGTACCCGGACGGATGCCGGACACGCGCGCGATGCGCGGGATCGGTGAGAACAGCGACGGGCACGATGTCGATCGATGCGGCTTCTCG
>Ga0111538_10009786_pt1 | contig 12771 bp, 14 predicted proteins | sample SoiMethybrSBSTD1_FD_79669 | JGI IMG/M metagenome (GOLD analysis project Ga0111538, IMG submission 79669) | Bulk soil microbial communities from a Populus tree surrounding site in Tennessee, USA - Soil MetaG P. TD hybrid SBSTD1 (version 2)... | ecosystem: Environmental > Terrestrial > Soil >...
ACCTCCCGGCTCGCCGTGCTCCATCCACTTTGGCAAAGGCATCACGGCGGCGACACCGGGCTCAGTGAAGAATCTGTATCTCGTGGTCTCGGACATCGAGGCGGCACGAACCGAGCTCACGGCCCGCGGGGCCCACGTGAGCGAGGCGTTCCATTTCACCGCGTTCGGCGGACCTCCCGTGCCGGGCCACGACCCCAACAATCGGACCTACGGAACCTATGCCACGTTCAGCGATCCGGACGGCAACAGCTGGCTGCTCCAGGAGGTCACGACGCGGCTTCCCGGTCGGGGACTCAGCAACCTGGACATCGCGAGTATGCGGGAACTTCTGCGGGAGGCCGAGGAGCACCACGGCGAATACGAACGAACCGCTCCGAAGCATCACTGGTCGGAGTGGTACGCCGCGTATATGGTGGCGCGTGAGAACGGGAAGACTCCCGAGGAATCCGTGAAGGCTGGCGGGCAGCATATGGAAGCCATTCGCCGATGAGAGCTGACATCGTTCCCGGCGCCGTGTTTCCCGACTACGAGCTGTCGGACCATCGTGGCACGCGCCGCACGCTTGCGGAGTTGCAGGGAGACGATCCGCTCGTGCTCGTGCTCTCTCGCGGAGGCTTCTGTCCGAAGGACAGGAGACAACACGAAGGGCTCCTGCAACTCCATCGCGAGATGCTGGTCGGCTACTGCCGTCTCGTGACCATCTCGACCGACAACCTGCTCGAGGCAAATGAGTTTCGTACCGGCATCGGCGCCCAGTGGCCGTTTCTCTCGGACCCAGGGCGCAAGCTGCAGAAGGATCTCGACATCGCGGAATACACCGATCCGACTCACAACCCGATGATCCCTCACACGCTGGTGCTCGAGCCCGGCCTGCGTGTCTACAAGGTCTACAACGGCTACTGGTTCTTCGGCCGGCCGACCGTGGAGGAGTTGCGACTCGACCTGCGCGCGGTGTTGCGGCGCTGCCGTCCCGATTGGGACATCAGTAGTCCGGAGCACCGAGCCGCGTGGGCCAAGGGCGACAAGACGAGGTTCCATCCGTACGGAAAAACGCACGCGCAGGTATTCGCAGAGCAGGACTGATCCCCTGTCGTCGAACGATCTCCAGAGGAACCGCGTGATCCTGCAGTCGGAACCCGCCGACGGACTGCCGGTCATCACGGGCGATCGTATCCAGTTGCAGCAGGTCATCCTGAACCTACTCCGCAACGCCTCGGACGCGATGGTCGATTTGCACGATCGGCCGCGACAGCTGCTGATCAAAAACCGAGCGTGAGGATGGCCCGCGTGTACGACTGGCCGTGCATGGACTCGCTGTTCGATGCCTTCTACACGACCAAGAGCGGCGGCATGGGCATCGGGTTGTTCGTCAGCCGCTCCTGACCTCGCCCATCGCCTCGAATTCGATCGGGATCTTCACAATGACGGACGTCGCGTCGATTGTCTTCGTTGTTGATGACGATGTGTCCGTGCGCGAATCGCTTGAGCTGCTGATCAGAACGGCAGGCGTCGGGTTCGGTACGTCTCGTGCTCCTCACGTGTGAGGCCTGGTTATCCTGATCGGTTTTTGCAGGATTCCGGCCGCGCGCGAGTGCGATTCTTGCCACCAGCCACGACATTGCGTGGCCGGCAATCGGTCACTCGCAGCAGTCGGTCACATGTAAAGAAGAGTGTTCAGCGAGGAGCGAGCAACAGTTCAACGTCGCAATGGCCCATCAGTAAACGGACCGAGGAAGGAGTATGCGATGCCACAGATGAATCGTCTTGTGGTCGCCGTGGTGATTGTGACGTGCTGTGGCGGACGCCTGGCGCTGAACGCGAACGCCCAAGACAAAGTGACGCATCCTCGCGCCGGCGCACCCGGCCAGTGGCGGCTGCTCGGGCAGGTCACAGCCAACCTGACAGCCGATCACGATGTCATCGTCGTGAGGGGCCCGTTCGACAACTTCCGCCGGATCAAGTTCAAGGTGACCGACGCGCCGCTGAACCTCAAGCGACTGCTCGTGACCTACGACAACGGCGAACCGGATCGTCTCGACGTCCGCGAGCGGATCGACCAGGGCGGGGAGAGCCGCACGATTGACCTCCGCGGTGCCGGGCAGCGCAGTCTTCGCAAGATCGAGTTCTGGTACGACACTGCGGGCGTGGCTCGGGGCCGAGCCGATGTGACTGTCTTTGGCATGAAATGAGTGCCCGACGCCGACGATTCAGGAGCCGAGATGAGAACGCTCTTCCATGTAGCGCTGGCACTGACGTGCACCGCATTACCGGCACTCGCGCAGACGCCACAGGCGGGGCCCAAGCCGGACGTGGACGCGCTGGCCAAGCAGACGCAGAATCCAGTCAGCAGTCTGATCTCCGTTCCCCTGCAGTTCAACTTCAACACCGGCGGTGATCTCGAGGACCGCACGCAGCTCACGCTCAATTTCCAGCCGGTCATTCCCTTCAAGGCGACCACCGACTGGAATGTGATTGCGCGCACGATCGTGCCGATCGGCAGTGTTCCTGGACCGGAGGGCACGCGCTACAGCGGTGTCGGCGACATTCAGATGCAGGTGTTCCTCGCCCCGGCGAAACCGGGTCGAATCATCTGGGGCGCAGGTCCGATCTTCTCATTGCCCACGTCAACGACGTCCGCAGTAGAGACAGGGACATGGGCCGCTGGGCCCACCGGGGTCGTCTTGAAGACCACCGGGCAGTGGGTATTCGGTGGCCTTATCTCGCAGCTCTGGCCGCTGAGCGACGAGGCAGGCGATCCGGAGACCGACCTGTTCACATTCCAACCGTTCGTCAACTACAACTTCGGTCACGGCTGGGCGTTGGCGTTCGCGCCGATCATCACGGCCAATTGGAATGCCGACAGCGACAACCAATGGACGGTGCCGCTCGGCTTCGGGTTCACGCGCACGACGGTCTTCAACCGTCACCCGATGAATCTCGGCGTTCAGTACTACTACAACCTCGAGCACCCGGACGGCGCCGCAGGACAGCAACTGCGCTTTACGGTTTCGTTCCTGTTTCCAGGGTGACGACGGTGATTCCGAGAAGGGCGGCCGTCAGCCGCCGCGCGCTGCCGTCGGAATCGGTATCTTGAAGCGGAACGTCGAGCCACGATCGCGATTCGAGACCGCCCACAATGCCCCGCCGTGGCTCTGCACGATCGAGCGGCTGATCGCGAGGCCCATCCCGCTGCCCCCGGCCTTCGTGGTGTAGAAGGGCTCGAAGACGCGGGTCGCGTCGGCTCGGTCGAGTCCGGTTCCGCTGTCCCGCAGACTCACCACGACATGCCTCGCTCCGTGCCGGGTCGAGATGCGCATATGGCGCAAGTGGCCAGGGACGGCGTGCATCGCATCAGCCCCATTCACGATCAGGTTGAACAACACCTGCTGCATTTGAACAGCGTCGGCATACACGTCAGGCAGTTGTGGTTCCAGGACCAGCGTGAGGCGGACATCGAGCTCGCGTAACCGCGGCGTCGCCCACTTGACAACGTCACGCACGACGTCGTTCAGGTTCAATGACGAGGGTTGCGTGGGTTGATTACGAAACAGCCGCCGCGTCCGATCGAGGATCTCGCCCGCCCGACGGCTATCGTTCCGAACATCGTTGAGCGCCTCACGGATCGACTCCGTCACGGCTGGGTCCATCGTTCGAAGGCACACGGTCACGTTCGTGGTAATCGCGGTCAGCGGCTGGCTGAGTTCATGCGCGATCGCGGCGGTGACCTCTCCGATCACGGCGGTGCGACCAAGACGGGCCAACCTGTCGTTGGCTTGTCTGAGCGCGCCCGTGGACTCCTTCTGCTCGGTCACGTCCACGTACGTGCCAACAATCCGCGTTGGCTTGCCGTGGACCATGTCCGTGACCCCGCCCTTGACAATGATCCACCGCACTGACCCATCTCGGTGGGCCATTCGGAATTCGGCCTCGTACGTGCGCGCGGTCCCCTCCATCAGGGCCGAGAGCCGCGCCGTCAGCTCGTCACGGTCCGCGGCGACGATGAGTGAGAGCCAATCCGACACCCTGTCGCGAATCTCCTCCTGGCTGTAGCCGAGCGCGGCCCTCAACGTGCCTTCGACATGTATCGTTCCGGTCGCGACATCAAGGTCCCAGACCCCGATCAGCCCAACGCCCGTCGCCAGCGCGTACCGATGCTGCGTCTCTCGCAGCGCCTGCTCCGATTGCCATCGTTCCGTAATGTCGCGAACGATGGTGAGCACACGCTCCTCGTCCACGGCGACGGAGCGAGCTTCATACCGGCGAATCGTCCCATCGGCCGTCTCGGTGTATTCGGTCACACGCAACGCCTCGCCAGCCTGGCTCAACGGGAGCGCCGTCTCATTCACCATCAACGCCGGCGGGATATGGCGTGCGCGTACGCCAGTCGCCTTCGAGCCGTCGTCGAACGGGTCCGGATACGACCGCAAGATGACCCCGCCAACCGTGTGCAGGAGCACCATGTCTGGCAGCGCTCGAAGCATCGCCCGAGTCTGCTGCTCCATGTCGACCAGCGCACGGTGCTCGGCGCGGTTCTGCTCGAGCAGCCCGGCGAGCAACATCAGGGGCACCGCGTTTGCGGTGAGCAGCAACTGAACACCAACAATGGCGTCAGCGGGATCTCCACCGGCAAACGGAGTCATCCGGCCAGCGGCGTTCGAGATGATCAGGACGGTCGCCGAGAGGGCCAATGACAGTCCCGCGCCGCCGAACCTCACCGTCGCCCACAGCAGGACCGGTGTCATCGCATACAGCGTGATCGACAGAGCAAGGAGATCGGCGCGTCCGGTGTAGGAGGCGGCACTTTCCACCGCGAACAGTCCCAGCAACAAGGCGGCATACTCCGCAAGGCGCCATGGCTGCACAACCGGTCTGATCACAAGAGACCGGCACACGATGAGCATCGACGGGACGAGCGTCAGTGTCGCCACCGTGTTGGACACGGCCCTGGCGCGCCAGGCTTCGAAGAAATCCGGAGCCCATCCGAGACTGACGTAGGCGAACGAAGGCACGACGGAAGCGACGGAAGGGGCCAGCAGGCACCCACCCACAACGAAGACCAGCACTCGCCGCAGATCGGCAAAGAGCACCAGACTGCCGTAGCGCCGAATGATCCACGCCGCCAACAGGGCCTGCGACGCGTTCCCGAAATACTGAATCGACAATGCAGCGATCGGAATGCCGTCCAAGCTGTGCGCGATGGCATGAGCCACGAACGTGCTCGCGAGAAGGAGCGGCCATCTGGCGGGTGTGGCGATCAACAACGCCGTGGTGAGAATCGCGTTCGGTGGCCAGAAGAAGGAGATGCCGCTCGACGGAAAGCGGAGAGCGAATCCGATCAGGCAACCTAGGTAGTACGCTGCCGCGGCGGCAAGGGGAATTCCGAATTCGGCCACCGAGCGCGTGACAAGGTCGCGGAACTGGGCACTGACGTCGCCCGTTCGAACGTGCAGGACGTGTCTGCCTTCGATGTTCATGCTCGGCCCCTGGAGCACCGACGTGCAACCGGGCACAATCTACAGCAGACTCGGACGATCAGTCAGTCAAACTTCAGTTTCTTTTCGCGTCGCCGCGTCGATCGTGTGCACGTAGCTCGAGTGTGCGACGTGATCTCACCTGCAGGTGCCGGGTACGCGTCCTGCTCAAACCAGGGGAGGCACACGCCGGCCGCGCGCCATTCGTTGATATTTAGCGATGTGTGTCTCTCTCAAGGCCGCGATATGTCGTGGCCTGCGCGACGAGCGAGTGACTGGAGGAACGACATGATCGCATCGCCTGCCCGCAGCATCGACACCACGCACGAAAGCCATTACGCCTTCGACCACGGATTTCCGACCGCGGACACGATGAGTCAGTCCTACAACGATGCGGATCTCAATCGCGCCATCCAGGCCTACAAATTCTTCTATCCAACCGTATCGGGTGAGGCGATCGTCCGCGGCAACGAAGCCATCGGCGTGATCCCGAACAAAGTGTTCGGCATCCTCGACTGCGGGCCCGAACAGCTGGTCTTCACCGCGAACTCGGATACGCCGTACGGACCGATGCTGCTCGACCTCGGCATTGGCCCGCTGGTCGTCGAGCTCGCCCCGGGTCCGCTCATCGTCTGTTCAATGGATGTGAATCAGCGCTGGGTCGCCGACATGGGATTGCCGGGTCCCGACGCCGGCAAAGGCGGCAAGCATCTGCTACTGCCGCCCGATTACACCGGCGACGTGCCCTCGTCCGGGTACTACGTCCATCACGCGAGCAGCAACCGCCAGATTGTCGGCGCCAGGTCCCTCCCGGTGAATGGCGACGTGCAGTCGGCCAAGGAGCGGCTGAAGACGATCAAGGTCTATCCGTATCAGAAGACGCCCGGCTGGCGGGAACCGCAGTGGCTCGACATCACCGGCAGGACGCAGGACACGACGCCGCTGGCGTGGGAGGACAACGTCCAGTTCTGGGAAGTGTTGGCCACGACCGTTGGCGAAGAACCGCTCTACTCCGGCTACCACGACTATTACGGCGAGCTGGCGGCACTTGGCATCGAGAAAGGCAAACGGTTTGCGCCAGACGCACGCCTGAAGCGGATCCTCGAGGAGGCCGCGCGGGTCGGCAACGCACAGATGCGCGTCCAGTCGTTTGGCGATCGCCGTCCCGACCGCAATGTCTGGAAGGATCGGCGCTGGCAATGGGCGAGCCTGAGATTCGAGGACGGCGACTTCAACACGCAGTCTCGACTCGACACAGAAGCGCGTGAGAAGTGGTTCTATCAGGCCGTCGGCGCGTCGCCCGCGATGTTCAGACGGGACGCGAATGCCGGCTCGTTGTATTGGCTCGGCCTGCGCGACCGCGAGGGTCTCTATCTCGAGGGCGCGCAGCAGTACAAGCTCTCGGTCCCGCTGCCCGTTCCCGGCAAGTTGTTCTGGTCGGTGACGGTCTATGACGCTGACACACGATCGCAGATTCAGACGGCGCAGCGGAAAGCGGCGCTCCGATCGCTGTTCGAGCTGAAGGACGTGACGGGGTCCTCTGTGGAGTTGTTCTTCGGACCGACGGAACCTGCTGGCGGCGCGAACCGATGGATCCAGACACTGCCCGGGAGAGGCTGGTTTGTCTACTTCCGCATCTACGGACCGGAGAGCCACGCATTCGACGGCAGCTGGAAACCCGGTGATTTCGCCAAGGTGAAATAGCGATGCTCAAGGTCGGAACGCGTTGGGTGTGTTTGATCACCGTCTGCGCGGCGGGATGCGGCGCTGCCGCGCAGGACACCGATCCTCTGCCCTCGTGGAACGACTCCACTTCCAAGAAGGCCATCGTCGACTTCGTCACGAAAGTGACTCAGGAGGGCGGGGCCGACTTCGTTCCTGTCCTCGAGCGGATCGCCACGTTCGACAACGACGGCACGCTGTGGGCCGAGCAGCCGGTTTACGTGCAGGTGGCGTTCGCGTTCGATCGCGTCAAAGCCCTCGCGTCTCAACGTCCTGAGTGGAAGCAGCAACAGCCGTTCAAGGGAGTCCTCGACGGCGACATGAAGGCCGTGGCCGCCGCTGGCGAGCGCGGACTGCTCGAGATCATGGCGGCGACGCACGCCGGCAACACCACGGAAGAATTCGAGACGATCGTCCGCGACTGGATTCACACGGCGCGACATCCCACGACGCAGCGCCTCTATACAGAGATGGTCTATCAGCCCATGCTGGAAGTGCTCACCTACCTGCGCGCCAAGGGCTTCAAGACCTTCATCGTGTCAGGTGGCGGCGTCGAGTTCATGCGCCCGTGGGCGGAGCGCGTCTACGGTGTGGCGCCGGAGCAGGTGGTCGGCAGCCGGGCGAAGGTCAAGTACGAGCGCCGCGAAAGACGGCCCGTGCTCCTCCGCTTACCCGAAGTCGACCTCGTCAACGACGGCGCAGGGAAACCCGTCGGCATTCACCAGGCGATCGGCCGGCGTCCGATCGCCGCCTTCGGCAATTCGGACGGCGATTTCGAGATGCTCGAGTGGACCACGTCAGGCCGCGGTGCACGGTTCGGGCTTCTCGTTCATCACACCGACGCGACGCGAGAGTGGGCCTACGACCGAGCGTCCCAGATCGGCGCGCTGATGCGAGCGCTCGACGAGGCGCCCACACGAGGCTGGACGGTGGTCGATATGCAGCGGGACTGGAAAGTGATCTATCCGTTTCAGAAGTAGGACATATGTTCGACATCGGCCGTCGCCATCATCATCTCCTGGTCGTTGTCTGCGTGTGGCTGCTCAGCGTCTGCACTCCGGCGGCGGCGCAGTCGCCCCGCGCACCTGCACCGGCTGAACCCCCAGCGCCTGCGACCGATCCGCTCGGTCGCGACTCCCCCTTCGGGACGATCACAGGGTTCAGCTCCGCCGTTCATCGAGACGATTTCGCGGTCGCCGCCCGCTACATGCAACGGGAACGGCGAGGCCCGCAACAGCTCGAAGACCTCGCACGTGATCTGAGCGATCTGCTCGACCGCTACTTCACAGAGCGACTCAGTGCATTGAGTATGGAGCCGACCGGGAATCTGGCCGATGGACTCGACCCAGATCGCGAAGGTATCCATCTCGTGATCGGGGACCGACCGGTAGACCTGTTTCTGAAGCGCGTCAAGGATCCGATGGCAGGATTGATCTGGCTGATCTCGTCGGAGTCGTTGACGCGCGTACCCACGTTGCACCGCGACGAGGCGGCCACCTGGGTCGAGCGGGTCATGCCGGCGTCGCTGGTGTCCCGTTCGTATTACGGTCTCTCGCTGGCGCAGTGGATCCTCTGGGCCTCGACAGTTCTTCTGCCGTTGCTGCTGTTCGGGACCTTCGCCTGGCTCGTCCTGTGGCTGGCGAAGCGACGTAGCGGCACGGGCCGGTCGCTGTTCCTCTCGTCGTGGAGTCGCGTCCGATGGCCGCTCGTCCTGACACTGACCCTGATCAGTCACCTGGTGACTGTCCCTCTCATTGGCTTCAGCGTGAGATTTCGCGTCGCCTACACGCGTTTCATCCTCATCGTGTCAGTGATCATCGCCGCGGTGCTCGTCTGGCGGCTCGTAACGGCGACATTCCAGCGGGCACGTCTGGCGGCCATCCGCAGAGGACGATCCAACACGCGCTCGCTGGTCCAGCTTGGCGAGCGCGTCATTAAAGTTCTGGTGGTGCTGGTCGCGCTGCTCGTCCTGCTCGCGTTGAGCGGCGTGGACCCGGCGACCGCCCTCGCCGGCGTCGGCATCGCCGGCGTCGCTGTCGCCCTGGGCGCCCAGAAGAGCGTTGAAAACCTGCTTGGAGCGGTGTTCCTCCTGACCGATCGCGTGCTGGCGGTCGGCGACTTCTGCTGCCTGTCCGATCGCGTGGGATGGATTGAGGACATCACGCTGCGGTCGGTGCGCCTCCGCACGCTGGATCAGACGCTGTTGTCGGTGCCTGCGGGCCTGTTGTCACAAGGCAGCATCGAGAACTACACGACGCGCGGCAAGATTCTTCTCCAGACCGTGCTGCGGCTGCGGTACGGCACGACCAGCGAGCAGCTACACGTCGTTCTGGAAGACGTGCGACAACTCCTGGCACAGCACCCCTCGATCGAGAAGGACGGCGCGCGCGCGAGACTGACCTCGTTCGGCGCGCAGGCCATCGAGATCGAACTGTTCGCCTACGTCATGACGGCGGACTATGCGGCGTTCCTCGAGATTCGCGAGAGCCTGCTCCTGCACATCGCCCACATCGTCGAATCGTCGGGCAGCGCGTTTGCGGTCCCGACGCAGTTCATCTACATGCGCAGCGACGTCGACGCGAACCGGCCGTTGCTGGCACACCACTCGTAACCGGGCCGCGATTTCGAGCGGCGTTGACACGCACGAGGCGCGTCGCCGCACATCTACCGGATGACATCGCACGGGCACGGAATGTGCGGCATCCACTACGCGTTCAGCTGTGAGCGCGCTTTTTCAAGGGCTTCCGAGGCACTGCGCAGGTGTCTCACGCGAGCCAACCACGAGATCCCGCGAGATGGGTTCGCCATTCGTGACGGCTCGAGCAAACCGCGACTGACGCGGCCAGGGGAAGCGGACTCACGCAGACGTCAGAGGTGCGTGCCATGTGGCGGACCATGAGTCGGGCTGGTGTTCCGGCGTTCTCCGTGTCGATGCTGTTGCTCGGCATGTTCATCGAGGTGATGGCCCAATCCATCCAGGGCACGGCGTGGAACGCGGTTGAGTTGTATGGGAAGGCGGTGACGCCGCGATCGGGTGCCGGCGATCGTCCGCACCTCGTCTTCGGCGCTGACGGCCGAATGTCCGGCGCAGACGGCTGCAGCTGGCTCACGGCTCCGTACACGGTGACGACGAGTGGCATCACGTTCGGAAAGATCGCAGGAAGCGAGACGGCGTGTTCGAACAGTGAGATGGCGGAGCAGTTTCGAGCGGTGCTCCTAAGTGCCAGTCAATGGCGCATCGTCATGGGCCGGCTCGAGTTCTACAACGCAACCGGCGAGCGGTTCGCCGTATTCGAGCAGCGACGGATGGGATCAAACGGTCCGGTTACGCTGAACGCGCAGCAAGGCGATTGGTCAGGTCCGCGAGCGGCCACGGCTGTCCCTTGAGACCTCACGACAGGCACAGGTCGGTATGCCTTGTGCTAACAGATTTCGGAACTCGAGGCTGGACGACGGTTGTGACGACTTTTTCGTTCGTGCTGAGCTCTGACACCCACGAGATTTCGCGGACACCGCAAGACGCGGTGTTCGTGACATCGAAGAACAGAAGACCATGGTGCCGACCATTCAGGCGCTAGCCCCACCACTCCGCCCCACTCCAAATCTGCCAAAGAGGTCGCCGGCGAAACCGCGCGTCCTCCTGGTCGATGACTGTGTGCCCCTGCTGAAGGCACTGACACGACTGCTCGAGCACGACTGCCACCTGGTCGGACACGCCACAACGGTGGCGGAACTGTTCGAACTCGTTGAAATCTGCCAGCCTGACGTCGTCGTTCTGGATATCTCGCTGCCGGATCGCAACGGCATCGAGGCATGCCGGCAACTCCGATTGGTTCAACCTGCCGTGAAGATCGTCATGCTCACGGCGATGGACGATGAGCGCATTCGTGAGGCCGCACTGCGGGCGGGTGCCTCTGACTTCGTCACCAAGGCCCTGGTCCATGAAGACCTGGAGCCGGCGATTCGCAGAGCCGTCTCCGAGCCCGCTGACTCACGGGCCTGAGGCTCGAGCAGAGTCAGGCCCTGATCGCAATGTGATCAGGCCCTGATCGCAATCTGCTAGCGATCAGGTCTGATCACCGTGTGTCAGCGACCTCGCTGGCTGTCGGCAAACGCCGCAAAGCCCTCCACGAAGGTCCGGACTCGGTCTCGAGTGGCCTCATCAGCCACACGTCCATCAGCATCGAACACTTTCCCAGCACCCGAGACGTTCACACGTCCTTCAAACCACGGCCGCATGCCGAGCGTTCGCACCACCGGCAACCACGCCGCCTGTGAGAGCAAGGTGCCGCCTTGCCCTGGCGTCGCGCCCATGATCGCAACGGGCCGTCCGCGAAACACGCGGGGAATGTCAGCGGGCGGCCGGGAGAGCCAGTCGATGGCGTTCTTGAGCACGCCAGGCATCGAATTGTTGTACTCAGGTGTGACGATCAGCAGGCCATCAGCGGCGACGATACGCGCTTTCAGATGTTGCACCGCCTGAGGGATTCCCTGTTCCGCCTCGACGTCACCGTCGTACAGCGGAATGTCTCGTATCGACTCGATCTGGATAGTCGACCCCGCAGGCACAGCCTCAACAGCCGCGCGCAGCAGCATCAGATTGACCGATCCGCGACGAAGACTTCCACACAGCCCGATGATGCTCGCCACGCCTCAATGCCTTTCCAGCGACGCTCGATCCCACCCGGCCAACGTCGCTGCGCGATCGTACGTGCTGTCAACGAACGCGGTGATTGCCGCGTCAGGAGACGGCGAGCGACGGACGACGTCGTACGGAAGGATGAATTCGTTCAGCTCAGGATGATAGTAGGCGCCTTCCGGCTGGACGGCAGCCGTCTTGAGGCCTTGCGGCTCTGGGACCGCATACGCATAGAGCACCGCCTCTGGCAGCGATGCATTCCCCGGCCAGAAGCCGTGGCTGATCACTTCGTTCGAGTACGCCTCGCGCATGAACGCCGGGCCGTCCCGCGGCGGCGCCGGCCGCCCCGAAAAGCGAGTGACGGCCAAATCGAAACTGCCCCAGAAGAAATGGACGGGACTGCACTTGCCAATGAACGAGCACCGGCAGTTCGTGAGCGCGTCGTGCACACGAGACAGCACGTTCCACCAGCGCTCGACGTACTTCGGGTCGTAGCTGTGATGCACGGTGTCCTGCTCGAATCGAATCGGCGACGGAATTTCCACCGGCATCGGCCATATCCGGACGGGCAGCGCCATCTCGTCCAGAGTGGTCCTCACCTCTCGATAGAAGGCCGCCACCGTTCGCGGCGCGAGCGGCAGCGTCCGGCGCACACCGTCCGACGTCTCGATCACCAGCTGATGCTCGAGAAAGTCGAACGTCATGGTGAACGCTCGGCCTTCGTACATAAGGAGCCCGGTCCGCAGACCGCGCGGTGTGAGGTGGAACGCAATCCCCCAGCCGTGGTTCAGCGGAGCCGCTCGTGCCAGCGCGACCTTGCCGACGATCTGCATCCACATGTGCAGCGTGGCGTAGGTGTCCTGCCACGCTGCGTACGGAAGTTCCGGCCACGGCTGCTGCATTTCTGTAGATCCTCTGGGCTCTGGGCTCTGGGCTTTG
>Ga0111538_10009788_pt1 | contig 12771 bp, 10 predicted proteins | sample SoiMethybrSBSTD1_FD_79669 | JGI IMG/M metagenome (GOLD analysis project Ga0111538, IMG submission 79669) | Bulk soil microbial communities from a Populus tree surrounding site in Tennessee, USA - Soil MetaG P. TD hybrid SBSTD1 (version 2)... | ecosystem: Environmental > Terrestrial > Soil >...
TTCGAGGTCATCCAAACGCGGCCTTTGTTGTCGAGCATCGGATTGTGCGGATCGGACGGGCTGTAGGAAGGCCCGTTCCACAGACGCTCAGAACCCCACCACAAAGACGGCGGATTCGGCGCAGGGAATCGTGAACCGATTGACGCTTTCGCTTCGCGTGTCGGGATTTCGAGTTCATTGGTTTCGTTCGTCTTCAGATCGAGAACAACGAGTGTTCCGTGTCCGGCCGACACGGCATAAACGCGGCCGCCGCCGTTGACTGTTGGCTTGTAGCGGCTCGTGCTCACCTGATCGTGCATGAACGAGTGGTCGGTTCCCCAATCCCAGAGGCTGATGACAACGTTGCGTTCGATGCCCGTCGGTCGAGGCGGCTTGACCTTCGGCGTTTCACCCTTCGCGATGCGATCCGTCCAGTCGGAGAACATCTTGAGGGCAAATGGCCGATTGAGGCTGTTTGCGGCCTGGTTCATCTGACCACCGCGAATGCCGGCCTGCAAGCGATAGTCCCAGGCTTCCGTGGAAGTCTTGAACTCCGGCTTTGCTTTGAACACGTGGTCGAGTGTTCGTGTGATCGGGGTTCCAAGCTGATGGCAGAAGTTGCAGCTGGACTTGAAGGAATGCATCCATCCTTCGAGGCTCTGCTGGCTCTGACCTGTCCCGAGAGGGAATGCCGACTTTGCGGGCGGTTCCAGCATCTGCATCCAGTAATCGCCCGGATACACTTTCGCGGCTTCAACGTCGTTCTTCGCAAGAACGGCGGTCAGATTCACAGCCGCACCGTTGTTTTGGGTGTTCGGTGTGGGCTTAGCCGCGACGGGCTTGGAATCGACGAGGCCATAACCGCGAACCCAAACGTTGTAATTCGCGGACGGCATGTCCGGCAGCATGTAGCGGCCTTGATCGTCAGTGACGACGATCTTGATGAAACCGGTGGGTAGATCTTTCGTTTCCGCGATAACCCAGACACCGGCTTCAGGACCCGTGGTGCTTCGCACCGTGCCCTGAATGTAGCCAGGCGCGGTCTGCTGCTGCAGTGCCGTTAACGGTAAAATCGCGGCGCCCGCGATGAGGACCAACCCGATCACCGCTGCACGCGCCCACGCATTCCCCGCACTGGAACGGGTAGATGTCTTCATACGAACTCCTCCTGCTGAGATAGGGTGCACAAATTGCAAATAACTGTTTAATCAGCGCCGTAGTATATCCAAAACGCACAACTAACGACGCGATTTTTCATGGCGATAAGTGAGGTCAACGGCTGGGGACAACGACCGAGACTTCAAAGGTTCGGAAGCCGTCAACCACGACGGTTGCGGGCGGAAACTCCGGTACTCCATTCAATGTCAGCGTGTAGAGGCCTGGAACCACCGGAGGGAACTCAAAAGAGCCATCCGGGTTGATGTCAGCCTGGAACTTGTTGAAGGTGGGACCGGTCATCACCACCGGGGTGGAAGGGTACCGGTCCGGCGCCAATCCCGTCACTTTCCCTTTGACGATCGCCAGTTTCCTGGGCGCATTCACGTCAATCACAACGTCGGAAACATCGCTGTTTCCTACCGTTATGCCTTGCTGGGTGACATCCCGACCACCGATCCGCACGGATGCCAGTGAATACCCGACCGGCAGACCGGCAAAGTCGATTTGGTGCCGCGCGGAATGCAAATCCACCTTGAAGGTGCCGTCCGGATTGATGTTTCCGCTAACGTAGGTCTTTTCGGTGTAAAAGCCGAGGATCCCATAAGGAAGATTGCCGTTCTTGACGGTGATGCGGCCTGAAACGGTCTTGGTGGGCATCGGGACGAGCTCGACCCCAGACACGTCGGCCTCGTCGATCGAGACCGGATAAGACGCGATGCCGGGCGTGGGCGGGAAGAGACTCACTAGATACTTTTTCCCAGGCGGGACGTGACCGAACTCAAAGGTGCCATCGGGTTTTACGGGTACTTCCAGAAGGTCTTCGAGCGGAGCTCCCCAGAGCGTCGCAGTTTTCGGACCCAACGTGGACATGTCTGCTTTCACATGCCCGCTGAGCTTTCCACCCAACTTATGTAAAAGGCGAAAATTCAGGTTCGGGACTTCAATTCCCGCCTCGATATCAATGACCTGAGCGCCCCGCACATTGGCGGCATCGGGGTAGTACGTGCCATTCGGGGCAGCGCCGGCAAGGAGGTAGTACCTCCCGGGAACAAGTTCCTGCAGTCGAAAATTTCCTTCGTTGTCTGTGAGTGTCCGGTCCGTCGGAGATGACAGCTCGAAGTAATTCAGGCTGTCGTCTGCATTGTTCGGACCTTTGGGAACGGCGATAGCAACAACACGCGTCGCAACAGCAGGAATACCGTCCACCGTCTCCAACTTCCCGGCGACGGCGCCGGGGACGATGTTTGCGCTCTGTAACAGAATGAGGAGTGGTAATACCGCGATCACTCGATTCCTTCCAGGCTCTTCGAGCCGCCGACAAGCATACCAATCGTCAACGCTTCGGGAAAGCCTTCCGGCCTGGATACGTTCCCTCGTCTCCGAGTTCTTCCGCAATGCGAAGCAACTGGTTGTACTTAGCCACGCGGTCTGTTCGCGACATCGACCCTGTTTTGATCTGGCCGGCGTTGGTTGCGACGGCCAAATCTGCAATGAAGGTGTCTTCGCTCTCTCCCGAACGATGCGAGATCACGACACCGTAGGACGCCTTTCGGGCCATTTCGATAGCGTCGAGAGTTTCGGAGAGCGTGCCAATTTGGTTGACCTTAATCAGGATGGCATTCGCGATCCCCATCCCCATGCCTCGCCCTAGGCGCTCGGTGTTCGTGACGAAAAGATCGTCACCCACAAGTTGAACCTTACGGCCGAGTTCTTTGGTCAAGATCTGCCACCCGTCCCAGTCGTCTTCAGCAAGGCCATCCTCGATAGAGACGATGGGATACTTGGCACACCACTCGGAATACAACTTCACCAGATCGGCAGCGCTATACGTGGACTTATCGGACTTCTTGAAGGTGTACGTACTCTTTTTGTCGTAAAACTCGCTGGCTGCAACGTCGAGAGCGAGCGCTACCTGCTCGCCGGGCTTATAGCCTGCGTTCTCGATGGCCTGCAGGATCAACTCCACGGCCTGCTGCAGCGATTTCACGTTCGGAGCGAAGCCGCCCTCGTCGCCGACGCCGGTTGAAAGTCCGGCATCATGCAGCAGCTTCTTCAGGGATTGAAAGACTTCGGCGCCGGCCCGTATCGCCTCGCGAAAACTGGTCATGCCGACGGGCATGATCATGAACTCCTGGAAGTCCAGATTGTTGTCTGCGTGCGCGCCACCATTCACGATGTTCATCATGGGCACGGGGAGGACGTTCGCGTTGACGCCTCCGATGTAGCGATAGAGCGGCAGACCGTGTGCGATTGCTCCCGCTCGCGCGACCGCCATGGAAACGCCGAGCATGGCATTCGCGCCAAGCTTCGATTTGTTCCGCGTCCCATCCATTGCCTGCATGAGCGTGTCGATCTGGGACTGCTGCGTGGCGTCTTTGCCAAGCAGGACAGGCTGGATTTTTTCGTTCACGTTGGCGATGGCCTTCAGAACACCTTTGCCGAGGAATCGCTTCTTGTCGCCGTCGCGCAGCTCCAGGGCTTCGTGTTCTCCGGTCGACGCCCCCGACGGGACGATCGCTCGACCTACGATGCCATTTTCAAGAATGCAGTCGACTTCCAGCGTGGGATTGCCCCGTGAATCCAATACTTCGCGTCCGCGAACAGCTTGAATGCGCATCGTGTTCTCCTTTTAGCGTCGGGCCACCCTCGGGTCGCTTGGGTACACCGCCTTCGGCGGCCTTCTCACTTCCTCGGGTCCCCCCACGCTCTAGCGTTCATCCATCAGGATGACGCGTGTTGGGGCTCCATCAGCGCCCTGAAGATTCAGGGGCAGAGCGACCATATGATACCGGCCCGGGGCAACCTGCCGCAGATCGAGACCTTCGAGGATCACCACATCCCTGCGGAGAAGGACGAAATGCGAAGGGTGATCTGGAGAGCCGAATGGGTCGATGGACAAATAATCGATACCGACGAGACGGACGCCTCTCTCGACTAAGAATTCAGCGCCCGATGGCTCTACGCTAACAAAGTCTTTGTGAAAGTTTTTGTCCGACCACTTTGCGGAATTGTCGGTCTTAAAGAAAACGCGTTCCGCACCCTGCCAGTCGAGTGCTTCAAGATGCTTCCGCGAAATCGTCTTCAATCCCGGCAGATGAACAATCGTGACACTCCCCACGAGCGCATCCATCGGAATTTCATGCAGGGTTTTTCCGCCGTCCACAAAATGAGACGGAGCATCGATGTGGGTTCCCGTATGTGAACCCATGTTAATGGACGTGATGCGTATCGTATGAGTGTTGTCCGCCGAAGGGAATGCGGAAGGCGTCAGTTGCACCCGCGGATCCGAAGGCCAGACCGGCATTTCGTTTTCGATCGGCACCGAGACGTCGTAGATCATCGGGATACGCGTTCCATCACGTAGCGCACCAGAAAAGGCCACACTTGCGTTGCGTCCGCGCGAATTTCAGCGAAGTGGCCGTGCTGGATGTCCATCTTTCGCCAGGATCCGTTCTCCGAGTAGGTGCAGCCGGAGAGATGCCCGTAATGCATGGCATCCGGAGCGATGCGGCATCCATAACTGAACATGCGCGTCGGCATATCCAGATCCAGTCGCTCATTCGCGATCTCGATCAATGGCGCAACGTTCTGCGTGTTGTTGCGAGGCACACCGCCGCCAATCGAAAAAATACCGATGCGGTCCGCCGCTGTGACCGTGCGCACGAGAAGCTCGGAGTCCAGTTCGGGCCATACGATCAATGGGGGCATGTTCTGCCTCCGTCGTCTCTCGTTGTGCACGTAGAGATCGTTGCCGATCTCGGAGTCGACAAACGCAGGACAAAGCACGGGAACCTTCTTTTCGTGCGTGGATTTGAGAATGCCTCGTTCGTTCGGATAGTTCAGCGCCAGAACTTTGCCCACGGCGTCGTGGAAGGCGCTGGGACTAATAGGCTTGTTTCCATCGAATGTCCAGAGCACTTTGTCCACGATCTCTTCGATGTGGCTGAAGTTCTCTTCAGGCTCCAGCGTGTCGGTCACGCGATTCAATTGGCGATCGGCGAGGAATTGATCGCTGTGACCGGGATTGTGTTTGTAGTGCTTCAAACCCACGCCTTCGATCAATCCGTGGGCCATGAGAGCGCCCGTCGTAGAAATCACCTGGACCATGCCGTAATCGATCATGTCGCAGATGACCAGGCCCATCTTGGCGATGGTCATGGCGCCGCTGAGCGTCAGGGAGACCGTGCACGCGGGGTCCTCGACCATGGTGAGAAGCGTCCGGGCGCCATCAACAACCACTTTCCCAAAAGCATGCTGATCCAGGGTGTCCAACAAATCGTCGACGGTCTGTTTGCGGTCCGTCGTCCATTCGATGAGTGCGCACTCGAGGACGGGCAAAACGAAGCCGGGATTGGCAAACACTGCGTCGGGGAAATACCCGTCGCGGATCTGGCCGGGTCGCGCGAGTTCTTCCTTGTTGATGAAGATGGCGCCATCGAGCGCATGGATGTCGGGTTCGACCGCCTCGGAGTAGCGTCCGACAACGAGATGCTCGAACGAAGACTTTCCAAGGCGATGCATTTCGGTGGAGGTGACGATCTCGCGGATCCAACCGCGGTCCTGCATGCGTTTCAGGAGGGCGCGGAGTTCTGTGCCGTCGTACACGACGCGGACCGGTTTGCCCTGCTGGATCCATGCCAGCATCTTCAGGGCGACTTCGCCGAGCATGCGAGCCCCGAACGAACAGCGGTTCATTGCAAGCACGATGTCGCCGACGGTTGCGCACTTGCGCAGATCGAGTCGTTCCAATGGTTCCAGCTTCAATTCGCTCACGAAACCCATTATCCGTGAAATCCGCTGCAACCGCGTAATCCGCGGTTATAATCTCCCCACCTTTTGCACCCCGCCTGACGGGTGTCTCCATGTCCCAGTTACCAGCGTTGATCGAGCGGGTCTCTCCGCGCGAAGCGGGAACTCTCACCGAGAGTTCTCCGATCATTCGAATTCAGAAAACACTTTTCCTTCAGGCTGCTGCGCTCGGCGCAAGCGATATCCACATCGAACCTGGCCGCGTTTGCACACGCGTGCGGTGCCGCGTCCATGGCGCGTTACAGCAAATCACCGAGCTTCCGCGCTGGCTTCACGAGAATCTCGTTGTGCGGATCAAAGTCCTCTCGCATCTCGACGTTTCCGAACGCCGCGTTCCGCAGGATGGTCACATCGATGCGGAGGCGACAGGAACCGACGACGCCCGCGTTTCAACGGTTCCAACACGCTGGGGCGAGAAAGTCGTGATCCGGATGTTGAAGCGCGCTTCCAACGCGGTCTCGCTGGCGGAGATCGGGTTTCCAAAACCGTTTGAACAGAAACTTGGTGCATGGATACGCCGTTCTCAGGGAATCCTCTTCGTGGTCGGGCCGACGGGAAGCGGCAAGACAACAACGCTCTACGGCCTGATCCAGGAAATTCGGAACGAACCGATGAACATCGTCACGATCGAAGATCCGATCGAATACGAAGTCGATGGCATCACTCAAATCCAGACTCACGAGCGCGCCGGGCTGACGTTCGCGCGCGTGCTGCGCGCTATTCTCAGGCAGGACCCTGACGTCATCCTTGTTGGTGAGATCCGCGATGCGGAGACCGCCAAGACTGCCGTTCATGCCTCAATGACAGGACATCTCGTGCTTTCCACGCTGCACGCGAACGACGCTGTCTCTGCCATTTTTCGACTTGCGGAGTTGGGCATTGAGCGAAGCGTTGCGGCCAGCGTTCTCCTCGGCATCGTTGCCCAGAGACTTGTTCGGTTGAATTGCCGATCGTGCCTCGAGGTGGACACGCCTCCGGCGCTCTATCTTGAGGCGCTAGGTATCCCCGCATCGGAGTCCAATCGATTCCGCCAGAGTCTCGGGTGCGCCGAATGCGGCTTTACCGGCACTCGTGGCCGGGCCGGTATGTTTGAGGTGCTCGAGATGACAGCGCCATTGCAGCAACTTTGTATCGAAGGAAACGAGAATCGAATCCGTCGTGCCGCGATCGATGGCGGCATGCTGAGCCTGAAACAGCAGGCTGCAGCGCTGGCCCTCGCCGGCGCCATTTCGATCCACGAAGCCTATCGGTTCGGTTGCGCAGGAGAAACCGTATGAGCGCCGATCATTACAAAGTTCTCGAACTTCGCCGCAATGCAACTCCGGAAGATATCCAGCGGGCGTATCGAACGTTTGCGTTGCGATATCACCCGGATCGGAACAGCGCGCCGGATGCCGCGTCGAAAATGAGCGCCATCAATGAAGCCTGGGCGGTTCTGGGCGATCCGGCGCGCCGTCGCGAATACGATGCGTCGATGGCGAAGCCGCCGGTTCACCCGGACTTCGCATCCGCGATTCTCGGGGCGGCGCGAGACGTCATTCTTCGCGGGGGATGGCGTACGGTGGAAAGCCACGAAAAAGCCCTCATCCTGGAACAGGCACGACAACGGATTCGCGTGGTCTTTCTGGATCGCCTCGATAACGCCTTGCTGTTGGGGCTCGCACGGCAATCTTCGGAGCCGTGCGTTGTGCTCGCACTCCGCGTCGAAGGTCCGATTGGCCCCTCTGCCTGCGCGATCGATCTTCTGCATTCCGTACAACTTGGAGCGCCGTTGCCGGATGGCGCGGCCCGGTCTCTGTTCGTGCCGTTCCTGTAGTATCATCCGGGCTATGCGCGCAGCGTCTGCGGTGTTTCTCATTCTGGGTACTGGAGTCGGATTTTTCGGGATGTTCAAGTATATTTCGCCCCGTGCCGCCGACATTGTCCGGCCAATACCTCAGTTTGTTCCCCAGAGTGCCGCGCCTCCCGCGAAAGCGGACCCGGCAGTCGTGCAGCGTCTTGAAGACGCGCTGAAGTCCGATCCGAAGAATTTCGACGCTCTTCGGGATTTGGGCAACATCCGGTACGACGAGCGGAAATACGCCGATGCGGCGAGCCTTTATGCAACAGCGCTGCAGGTTAAACCCGACGACATTAACGTCAGATCGGACCGCGCCGGCGCTTTACTGCAATCGAATCGTCCCGACGAAGCGATCGCCGAGTTGAACACTGTTCTTTCAAAGCAGCCCACACACCCTCAGGCTCTTTACATCCTTGGCGTCGCACTGCTTGAAGGCAAAGGTGACCGTGAGGGTGCGCTTGCCGCATGGAACAAGCTGGTTACCAGCCATCCCGAACTTCCTGAGCTCGAAGTTGTGAAGCGCCAAATCAAGCAGGTCGAAGAATTGACGAGACGTAAATAGTGCAGCCTGAGATTGTCCGAAAACTCCGCCAGATCATGGGGCCAGACGGCGTCGTTGTGGACGAAACCGCCTTGCTGGTCTACGAGTGCGACGCTCTCGCCATTTTCAAACACCCACCCGATGCCGTGGTTTTCGCGCAAACGGCGAAGCAGGTCTCCGAAGTCGTGAAGCTGGCGAATGAGTATTCCATTCCATTTCTTCCACGCGGTACCGGTACAGGTCTGAGCGGCGGCGCAATGGCCGCTGAGGGCGGGATCCTGATCGAAATGCAGCGCATGAACAAGATCCTGTCGATCGATGTCGAGAATCGGATCGCGGTAGTGCAGCCCGGCGTCGTGAACCTCCACATCACGCAGGCCACCGCTCCCCTGGGCTTGTACTACGCGCCGGATCCATCGAGCCAGATGGCTTGCAGCATTGGCGGAAACGTTGCGGAAAATGCGGGCGGTCCACATTGCCTGAAATACGGCATGACGACGAATCACATTCTCGAGATCGAAGCCGTCTTGTCGGACGGTGAGATCGTGAGGCTGGGGAATCCTGCAGGCGAAACGGTCGGGATGGATCTGGTCGGCGTTATCGTCGGGTCTGAAGGAACATTCGCGATTGTGACGGAGATTGTGGTGCGGTTACTTCCCAAGCCTCAGGCAGTGAAGACTCTCCTGGCGGCTTATCGTTCGGTCGAAGCTTGCAGCCAGACAGTCTCTGATGTCATCGCTGCCGGAATCATGCCCGCAGCGCTCGAGTTCATGGATGACAAGGCGATCGAAGCCGTGGAAGCGTCGGTCTATAAGGCCGGCTATCCTCGCGACGCGCGCGCGGCCTTGCTTATCGAGGTGGATGGATTTCGCGAAGGTCTCGAGGAAACGTCCGACGCCATCGTCAGGATTTGCGAAAAGAATCAGGCTTACGAAGTCCGCGTCGCGAAGGATGATCAGGAACGCGCTCAGCTCTGGCTCGGGCGAAAGGGCGCTTTCGGCGCAATGGGACGGATCAGTCCGGACATGGTCGTGATGGATGCCGTCATTCCGAGGACGCAACTTCCGGGAGTACTCACGGAAATTTATCGGCTGTCGGAGCATTACGGACTTGGTGTCGCCAACGTGTTCCATGCCGGTGACGGCAATCTGCATCCGCTAATCCTTTTTGACAGCAGACGAAAAGAACAGGTCGACAAGATTATCGATTTCGGTGGCGACATCATGAAGGTGTGTGTTGCCGTTGGCGGTTCCCTCAGTGGCGAACATGGCATAGGGATCGAGAAGAAGGAATTCATGGGCCTTGTCTTTAACGAAGACGACCTGGACACGATGATGCAGGTGAAGCAGGTCTTCAATCCCCGCGGTCTATTGAATCCTTCCAAGGTGTTTCCAACGCGTCGCTCGTGCACCGAGATCGGAAAGGGCACGACTACGGACACCGCGACGATCGGAAAGCGTGTCGAGGCTGTTCTTCTGAGGGGTGCCGGTGACCATTGATGGAATCGGCGCGGGCCGCCTAGTTTTTCCAGAATCCATTGAACAGCTTTCGGAATGCGTTGCCGCCGAAAAAGGCTCGGTCGTCCCGGTGGGTGCAGGTACGCAACTGGAGTTTGGCAACCCATTGAAGAGCGCCGACTGCGTGGTCAATCTGACGCGTTTGAACAAAGTCACGACGTACAACCCGGCCGAGTTGACTATCCATGTTGAAGCCGGAGTCACTCTCAAACACCTTCACTCTCTTCTGGCCGCGAACAATCAGACGTTGCCGCTGGATCCCTGGAATGGCGCAGACGCGACGATCGGTGGAATTGCTTCGACTTCCGCGCAGGGCCCTCTCCGAGCGACGGGCACGATACGAGATTGGATCATCGGTATGACTGTCGTTCACATCGATGGTCGCCGTTCCAAGACCGGAGGGCGAGTCGTGAAGAACGTGACGGGGTACGATCTTGCGAAGCTCTATACAGGTTCGCTCGGGTCACTGGCGATCATTGCGGAAATCAGTTTCAAATTGCGTCCCTCATTCCCGGCGACGGCAACTGCACTCGCCAGGTTTTCTTCGCTCGCCGAAGCGGAATCGGTGTTGGCGGCCATTCGGACAAGCAAGGTTCAGCCCATTGCCTGCGAACTTTCAGGCCCGAAGCACGCAGTCACCGTGCGATTCGGAGAACACCCTCAGGCAGTGGAGTTCCAAATCCGGAACTTACCCAAAGCGTCGTGGGAAGTGGTCAAAGCGGAAAACGAAAACGTCTCTTTGGAAAATCTGCATCGACTGCATTCGGAGATGGGGCCTATCGTGTTGCGCGTTGTCGGCAAGCCTTCAGAAGTTCGTGGCATCATCGAGGAGTATCAGCCGTCTTCATGGATTGCGCATGCGCTCAACGGCATTGTCCTGATGGCTTTCGACGATGCCAGCGCGATAGCAGCGGTTCGTCGCAAATTCCCGGCGATCGTGGAGCGTGCGCCGGCGGCAATTCGGAGTGAGTTCGGAACGTTTGGTGTTCAAGGCGCTGCAAAACGTTTGATGGTCGATATGAAACGGACTTTCGATCCGGAAAGGAGACTGAACCCTGGCCGCCACATCGACGGAGAATAAGCTTTACCTCGATTGCATCCATTGCGGATTGTGTCTGCCGACTTGTCCGACATATCGCGTGTTGGGCAGCGAAATGGATTCGCCTCGCGGAAGAATCTACCTGATGCGCGCGCTCGACGAGGGCCGCGCGAAAATCACAGAAACTTTCATCGAGCATATGTTCCGATGCCTCGATTGCCGCGCCTGCGAAACGGCGTGCCCGTCAGGGGTGCACTTCGGGCAGATGATGGAAGACACGCGAGCCGACATCGTGCGGCAGCAGCCGGCACACTGGATTGCACGTCTGATGCTGAAGCATGTCTTTCCTTATCGCTGGAGATTTCATCTTGCGTCACGCGGGCTGCAGTTCTACCAGCTCTCGGGCCTTCAAGCGCTGGTTCGTGCGACGGGCTTGTTGAGGCTGATCGCGCCGAAGATGGCAAAAGCAGAAAAGCTCATGCCGGATTTGCCGCTTGAAAGCGGGTTGACGCTCGGCAAGACCTACCCGGCGGAGGGCGAACGTGTCGGCACCGTCGGGTTCTTCACCGGTTGCGTGATGAATTCGATGCTGGGTTCGGTGAATCGTTCGTCAGTCCGTTTGCTGAATGCGGCGGGCTACGACGTGGTGATACCGGCAGCGCAGGTTTGTTGCGGCGCCCTGGCCAATCATGCCGGATTACGCGAGACAGCTGTGGATGCGGCCAAACGCAACACGGCGGCTTTCTCCGATCCGAAAATCGAAGCGGTCCTGATCAATGCGGCGGGTTGCGGAGCGATGCTGAAGGACTATCCGCACATTGACGAGGGCTCTACTGCTTTCTCTTCGAAGGTAAGGGATATTTCGGAATTTCTGGCCGGGACGAGGCTGGCAAGCCAACTGACAGTTCCGCTGAAAAAACGCGTGGGCTACGACGATCCGTGCCACTTGATCCATGGACAACGCGTGAAGGCTGAGCCACGCCAGCTCTTGAAGGCGATACCCGGCATCGAGTTCGTCGAAATCGAGGGAGCTGACCAATGCTGCGGAAGTGCGGGTATCTACAATATTGTCCAGAATGATCTGTCGATGCAGATCCTCGACGCGAAAATGCAACAAATCCAAAAGGCCGGCATCGATATCCTCGCCACCGGTAACCCCGGCTGTATGTTCCAGTTCCGGTATGGAGCCCAGCGTGCGGGCCTGAAACTGGAAGTTGTACACCCTGTGGAGCTACTGGCGCGCGCATTGCCCTGACTTATACTTGACGGCAGGATTTTGGAGGAGCTTGAAAACATGAACACGGTGAAAACGGCGTTACTGATGATGGGCCTTACGGTCCTGCTGGTCTTCGTCGGCGGCGCTCTCTGGGGAAGCAACGGAATGTGGCTCTTCTTCGCGATCGCGATGGTCATGAACCTCATCAATTACTGGTTCAGTGACAAGATCGTCCTGCGCATGTACGGCGCAAGAGAAGTGACCGAAGCCGATGCTCCGATGCTCTACAGCATTACCCGTGAGCTCGCTAACCGTGGACAACTGCCAATGCCTCGTGTCTACGTGATTCCTTCCGATGGGCTGAATGCGTTTGCGACCGGACGTAATCCAAAGCATGCCGCGGTTGCGGCGACAGAAGGAATTCTACGCGTTCTCAACCGCGACGAGCTGATGGGCGTTATGGCTCATGAGTTGTCCCATGTTGGGAACCGCGACATTCTGATCGGGACAATTGCTGCGTCTATTGCCGGCGCGATCAGCATGATCGCGAACATTGCACAATGGGGCATGATCTTCGGCGGCTTCGGTGGCCGTCGTGATGACGATCGTGGCGGTGGACTCGGCGCAATCCTGATGGTCATTCTGGCTCCGATCGCGGCCCTACTGATTCAA
>Ga0111538_10009789_pt1 | contig 12770 bp, 12 predicted proteins | sample SoiMethybrSBSTD1_FD_79669 | JGI IMG/M metagenome (GOLD analysis project Ga0111538, IMG submission 79669) | Bulk soil microbial communities from a Populus tree surrounding site in Tennessee, USA - Soil MetaG P. TD hybrid SBSTD1 (version 2)... | ecosystem: Environmental > Terrestrial > Soil >...
GTGGACAAAGAACTTAAATGAAACTGTCTCCTTTTATGAAACAGTTCTGGGGTTCAAGGGTAAAAGTGATTTTCCGAATTTTGCATCGCTCACGAAGGGAAATGTTGAGATAATGTTTGTTGTTCCGCAAGATGACAACGACGACTGTGAGGGTGAGGAGGGCAACAAGGACTTTTTTCCTAAGCCTCAGCTGACTGGCGGCCTATTTATTACAACGAATGAGGTAGACGAAATATGGTCGTCTGTGAAGGATAGGACGATCGTGAAAACTGCAATTGAAGACCGCGCTTACCTTATGCGCGATTTTTCAATACTTGACAATAACGGGTATGAGCTTGTCTTCGGTCAGGACATTAGCAATCGCACAACTTAACTCCGAAACTTATAGCCATGAAAAAGATAATACACCTCTCTGCATTGTCCCTACTGTTCGTAATAATTTATAACACTTCGTTTGCTCAGGATCCAAGAGAAGCTGAGATCCGACGACTGGAGCAACTTGAACGTGAATCTGTAATGAAGGGTGATTCAATTCCTCTTTTTGGCAAGATTTGGTCCCCCACAATGGTTGTAAATACGCCTGCCAATGTTGTGGGTACTGTGGAGGGAACAAAGGCAATTTTCAGATCCGGTGGACTAAAATACCTTTCGTTTGATCGAACCATCGAGAAGATCACGTTTAATGAAAACATTGCCATCGTAATGGGTGGTGAAATGATCAAACCTCAGGGTAAACAACCGAATGCAGGCAAGACCGTAAGCAGAAGGTTTACACATGTTTGGAAGAACACGGGCAACACCTGGAGTATCATAGCACGTCAGGCGACTATTTTCAAAGTGGAATAATAGAAATGAAAGCAGTCGTCTACGAACGATATGGTCCGCCGGAAGTGCTTCAATTAAAGGATATTGAAAAGCCGAGACCAAAGGCCAACGAAATCCTTATTAAAGTGTATTCAACAACGGTTACTGCGGGTGATTGGCGGATGCGAAAAGCAGAGCCATTCATCGTTCGAATCTTTGCCGGACTTTTCAAACCGACCAGAGTGAAGATTTTAGGCTTCGAGCTTTCAGGCGTTGTCGAGGAGGTTGGAAAGGATGTTAAATCCTTCAGGAAAGGAGACGCAGTGTTTGCTTCGTGCAGTTTCAAATTTGGTGGGTATGCCGAATACCGTTGCCTACCGGAAAATAATATAATCGCGTTGAAGCCATCAAATATGAGTTTTGACGAAGCCGCCGCTGTACCTATTGGAGGACTCACAGCTATAAGGTTGTTGCGTCAGGCTGACATAAAGAAAGGGGATGATGTATTTGTATACGGAGCCTCGGGAAGCGTCGGAACGTTTGCCGTGCAGCTTGCAAAATATTACGGTGCTAACGTGACAGCTGCGTGCAGTGGAAGAAATCTGGACTTCGTGGCTTCCCTGGGAGCAGACAAAGTTATTGACTATACAAAAGAAGATTTTAGTCAACGTATCCAACGTTTCGATATTGTTTTCGACGCGGTTGCATTGACTCCAAAATCAAAACTTAAACCGCTCGTAAAACCTGGCGGAAAATTTGTTACTGTAGGAGGCAACCCAAAGAGCACGCCAAACGATCTTCAGGCATTAAAAGAAATCATCGAGGCCGGCGGACTGAAGTCGGTTATTGACAGAAAATACACCCTGGAACAAATCAGGGAAGCGCATGCTTACGTCGAACAGTTTAGAAAAAAAGGAAATGTAGTCGTTACCGTCTTTAGTCCCCATTAGAGTCACCCCGATGCATCGAGGGCAGGCGAATAACTCCGGGCGGCGTATTTCTCTCAACGCGGAATGGCTTACAGTTCAAAAGATCAGAGTCCTCCGAAACGGAGTGACTCTGATCGGGCGTATAAAAAAGGGAATGTGGTCATCACCGTTTTTCAAACGCCCTAACCTTATTACCTTACCACCTTATCACCTTATCTCCCTCATGAAATACCAGCTCGCATGGTGGAAAGTCCTCACGATCATCCTTCTCTACTACACGGTCATAGGGGGCTTGCTGATACCTGTTCCGCGCCTACACATCCTTAACGAAACTATCCGGATGAACTATTATCATGTTCCAATGTGGTTCGCAATGATCATACTATTCGGCTATGCTGTTTGGTCGTCCATTCAATACCTCAGAGGGCATAACCTCGAATTTGATGATCGGGCAAGTGAAGCAGTTAAAGTGGCGTTTTTCTTTGGCGGCCTTGGACTCGCCACCGGGATGATTTGGGCAAATGCTACATGGGGCGCGTTTTGGACAAACGATCCAAAGCTAAATAATACAGCCATTGGTCTTTTGATCTACTCAGCCTACTTTGTATTAAGAGGGTCACTTGAAGATGAAACACAACGAGCAAGACTAAGCGCCGCGTACAATATTTTTGCCTTTGCGGTCTTTATTCCTTTGATCTTCATATTACCTCGGATGACTGATTCATTACATCCGGGAAGCGGAAACAATCCAACGTTCAGACTATTTGACACGTCTCATAACATGAAGCTTGTGGTGTACACGGCAATTATTGGATTCATTTCCTTGGGATGGTGGCTGTTCACATTGTTTCTCCGAATACGAGTTCTAAAAAAACTACAAGATGAAATCAACTAGAATGACAATTCTCCTCGCCATGATCTTCGCTACATTAAACTCCTTTGCCCAAGGTACCGCCGATGTCGAAATGGCTGACGTGCTACGGCAGGATGGCAAGATCTACACAGTTGTTCTTGGTCTTGTTGTCATCCTCACTGCAATGATCGTCCTTCTTGTCCGCGTCGACCGAAAGTTATTTCGCCTTGAGCAAGATCAGAAGCAGAAAAAAACGCTGTAGATAATATTACTATCTATCCATTATGCAACGCCTATTAATGCGGAAGGTGATCTCGACAACAACGAATTCAGGACACCATAAAAAAGAAGGGTAGCCTAGACAGACTACTCTATCCAATCAGGAGCAATAGGCGTAGCCTCGAACAATATTGTAACTACGGATTTCAATCCGTGGAAAAAAGATCAGGGCTAAAAACTGAGAGCCGTAGGCTCGATCCATATATTCAGTGCTGCGAACCTCGATGCTCTTCACCATCCACTGACGGTGAAAGCATCTAGTGACGAACTCTGTTTGAGATTTGAATATTGAATGTCGCACTCCAAATTTCGAATTTACCGTAGTAACGGCTGTTACCTCCACCTGGGGGATATCAAATCAATTTATTTAACATTCCAGGCAATTACCTCTGCATAGTCTCTTTCAACCCTTATCTTAACTCCGGATATTTCCTCTGCACACATGAGGCCCATTTTGTTGATTCTTTTAATCCTTTTCGCGTCGTGCAAATCCAGGCAGAAGACCGGGCTATATAAGAATTACATTGCATCCTGGTCCTCTGAAAATAAACAGATACTTTTTTATTCCGACCGAAATGGGAACTGGGATATTTTCGGCATCAATCCCGATGGCACAGATTTGCGACAGATTACTTCGTCCTTATTTGACGAAAGAGAACCTAATTGGCATCCACAAAATAATGCCTACGCATTTTCATCAGATTCTCTTGGAGCACGGCACATATTCCTTTACGATTTTGATTCAAAGAAAGTCACGATGCTGACTGATTCTCCCGGAGAGCATTCTTCTCCTTCGTGGTCAAATGACGGAAAGTACCTTGCCTATCTGACTGAAGAAAATAAGAAATGGCAACTGCTGGTGAAGGATCTGAACGATACTTCTTTGCATACTTTATATACAGGAAAGATTTATCCCGGTCGTCCTACATGGACACCAACTAATGAAGTCTTATATTCCGTTGCTATTAACGGGAAAGAAACACTTCACATCGTTAATGTCGATGGAACAATCGTGAAGACATATAACCCTGGATATAACTCCTGCGGGAATGCAGCATTGTCACCAGATGGCACTTACATCATCTTCGACGCGCATAGCGATGACGTATTGGAATCCGGTGATGGAAAGTGGGAGATCTATAAAATGAACGTCGCCGATCATTCCGTCTCTCGCCTTACCAATAACGACAAGGATGACTGGGGTGCACGCTGGTCAAGGGATGGAACCAAAATAGTTTTTTTAGGCGCTGGGCTTAATAACACCGGCTATGAACTCTTTGTAATGAATGCTGACGGTTCAAGAGTGCTACAACTGACTTCCAAATAGCCGCTCGCATTAAAAGGATTCATTCAATTTGTTAACCCTCCTGCATAACAACTCGGCTCCATGGAAACCGGCGGGATCTAACGTATAATACGTGAGAATGTCCTTATTTAATATACAGTTAAATGGATTGTTAGTTAACCTATTGATCAATGCACATTGTATATTTGGTTAACAAACCAACTCCCAATGATCGTCCTTCAAGTAGAACACAATGTTCCTTCCTACGAGGGGTGGAAGAAAGCATTTGATAGTGATCCCATAAACCGAAAAAAATCTGGTGTAAAACGCTACCAGGTTTACCAATCCGTCGAAGATCCAAAGTACGTTGTGATCGACTTGTATTTCGATAGCCTCGAGCAAAGCCTTGCAACCTTGAAAGCACTTCAGGAACTCTGGTCCAAGGTGCAGGGCACAGTCATGATCGATCCAAAGGCCAGGATCCTGAACATCAAAGAAACTGTCGAGCTGTAACCTTAACCGCTCTGATTGTTTCACTCTCATCAAAAATCTCTTTAACGAATAATAATGATTCCCAGAATTGAAATATTGGGTGAAAGAAAATTGGTTGGCCTGCGTCTGACAATGTCCTTATCCATGAATAAGACTAGGGAACTTTGGCAGAATTTCTTGCGCCGGCGCAACGAAATCAAAAACCAGGTTGGTTCGAATCTATATTCAATACAGGTGTTTGATGATCATTATTTCAAGACGTTCAGTCCACATTCGACTTTTGAAAAGTTGGCTGCAATTGAAGTGACTACCTTTAGCGAAATTCCAGGAGGAATGGAGCCATTCACTTTGCCGTCCGGATTGTATGCCGTCTTCCTGCACAGGGGCGCAGCTAGTACCGGTCCCGCTACATTCAACTACATATTTTCAACATGGCTACCCAATTCAGAACACCATCTCGATAACCGGCCACACTTTGAGGTGTTAGGAGAAAAATATAAGAATGATGATCCCGATTCAGAAGAGGAAATCTGGATACCAATCAAGTAATTTAACTGCTAGTCACGTACAACAGTTTCGAATGGATCATACCTATAAGATCGAAAATACTACATCGGCAGATCTTCAAGTTGTTTATGACTTGTTCGAATTGTCGATCATTTACCAGGAAAAAAAAGGTTATCCGGTTTGGAAGAATTACGACAAATCCGCCTTGGTGAACGATGTGAATAATAAAAACCAGTACAAGATTATTATAGATGAACAGATATCAATGGTATATAGTGTCTGTTACTCGGACAAAATACTTTGGCGGCAAATGGAAAATGGTGACGCCATCTACCTTCACCGCATTGTGGTGAACCCACAGTTTAAGGGTAAGCGAATGTTTGGCATCATCCTCGAATGGGCAATCCAACATGCAAAAAGCAAAGGCTTCAAATTCATTCGTATGGACACCTGGGCTGACGACCCTGACATCATTAATTATTATAAGGGATTCGGTTTCTATTTTATCGAAGATTTCAATACACCGGATATACCTGAATTGCCGGTTCACAATCGTAATATTCCACTTGCATTACTTGAATACAGAGTGGTCTAAAGGTATATGGGTATAGGGTATAAGGGGCATCGTGATAGGAGCTTCCCTCGACCCCGATATTTATCGGGGCGATATTCGACATCCGACATTCAATCTCTCCGCTTAAAGTAACTTCAATCAGTGGAAAAATCACTCAGTGAGCAAACGCCATATACCATATACCTTCATCATTTCCCCTTTACTATCTTTACACTTTATAACTTATTTCCCTATTTCCTTATCTCCCTATCTCCTTATTCCCTATCCCGCCCATGAAAATCTGCGCAGCGCAAACAAAACCCATAAAGGGCAACATTCAGGCTAACATCGAAAACCATTTGTTATTCATCGATAGGGCTTTATCTAACGGTGCCGAAGCAATTATTTTCTCTGAACTTTCTTTGACAGGTTACGAACCGACACTGGCAAGAGACCTTGCAACCAACGCTGATGATAATAGGCTTTCGATATTTCAGGAAATCAGTGATCAAACCGGGATAACTATCGGCGCGGGACTTCCAACAATCAATGGAAATGGCTTTTCGATAAGTATGATCCTTTTCCGGCCCAACAAACCCAGCCTCGTTTACTCCAAAAAATATCTTCATCCAGATGAAGACGAATTTTTTATTCCGGGGAAGAACATTCCAAGCTTGATAGTTAACGACACAACGATTGGCATTGCCATTTGTTATGAGCTTTCGGTACCCGAGCATTCCAATGTAGCGCACAACAGCGGCGCAGAGATCTACATCGCCAGTGTGGCAAAGTTTGCCAAGGGGGTTGAAAATGCAATGATCACATTATCCGATATAGCTATTAAATATTCCATGCCTGCAATGATGGTGAATGCCATCGGGCCCGCAGACAACGGAATATGTACGGGAAATTCTTCAGTGTGGGACAGCACGGGTCAACTTATAGGACAATTGGATAATTCACGAGTGGGGTTACTGACTTACGATACAAAGTCCGGAGGCGTTGTTTGTCTTTACTATGAAAAATAAGGGAATTCGTTTCTTATTTCCCGCAGATCTCCGCAGATTGAACCCACCGCCGAGGAGCTCGGGGCAGGCGCTGATCTTCGCAGATAATGAACTACGAAAACATCGAAAAGAGTTGGGCAACATTTTGGCAGAATCAGGCCCATTCATTTGATGAGGTGATGAAGGTCAGCACTTCGTACTTTGCACGTCGTTTCATTGATAATTTCAAGATCACATCGGAAGATAAGATATTTGATTACGGATGTGGACCAGGATTTCTCGCTGATTCCCTGGCAGCCTTCAAGATCGGCGTTACTGGCGCCGACATAAATTCGTCCTTTGTTGAACAGTGCCTGAGGAATCATCCTCAGTCGCTTGTCTTTCTAATCACTATTGACCTGGATTCAAACCAAAGCATCCTGAATGATAACCTCGCCGGAAAAAAGTTTGACTACATCGTGCTCTTGAGCATTTCACAGTATCTGGAAAATGTGAATGCGTTGGGAAACATAATTAAGTTGTTGAAAGGGTATTTGAGCGATAAGGGAAAAATAATTGTCGCGGATGTTGTTGATGAGAAGACCTCGGCATTGCGCGATTTGATAGCGATAAAGTTTGAATGTATCAGGTCAGGTAAACTAATTGCTTTCGCCCGCTTCTTTTTCTATCTGGTTTTCTCGAACTACAGGCAGTTGTCCAGGAATGTAAAACTGTTACGTATCTCCGGAGAAGATATGCAGGTTATTGCGGCGAGTGCTCTGCTTCGTTGCGAAAGAGCACCAAAGCTAACCGTGCACCCAACCCGCACTAACTACGTGTTTTCGTCGAACACTCACCTATCCCCGCTGCGAAAGGACTAAGGATTAACATCCTTCAAATGCATTTCACTCAAAGGTCGCGAAAACATAATCCGCTAAGCCTGCCAAGTAAAATTCTAACACAGTCGCGATTAATCCACTAGATACTAAAGACTAAATACTAAATACTAAGGTTTAGATTTCAGAAAACGGTTTCCCTTTCTTAGTTTTCGATAAATCTATCATACTGGAACATGATAAAAATACGATCAATCAAAAACCAATTGTCAATTGCTCTATTTCTCAGCCTTGTAATTTCGTGCAAAGACACACCGCCGAAAGAGACTCCTCTTGTCGTGCGTGAGGATCCTGGCAAAAGCGCGACAAATGCCGCAGAAATAAGAAAGAATACCGCCGTTCAACTCGCCGATGGATTGACGCTCACGCTGTGGGCTTCAGACTCTCTTGCACCGGATCCGGTAGCGATGTCTGTCGATGATATCGGCAACATATACCTAACGAGAACCAATCGTCAAAAGAACTCGGAGTTCGATATTCGCGGATATCGTCACTGGATGATCCCATCCATAAGCCTCCAATCTGTTGAAGACAGAAGGGCATTCCTACACGCTACTTTCGCTCCTGAGAAAAGTAAGGAAAATGAATGGTTGAAAGACCTTAACAATGATGGCAGTCATGATTGGAAAGATCTCGCCGTCGAAAGGGATGAAATTTGGAAGATCGAGGATCAATCAGGCGATGGGTACGCCGACGTGTCAACCCGGATTTTAAATGACTTCCATGACGAAGTTACCGATGTCGCTGGAGGACTACTCATTCGCGACAATGATGCGTTTGTGACAATCGGCCCGGACATGTGGCGTTTAAAAGACACCAATAACGATGGTGTACTTGACGAGAAAACATCGATCAGCCATGGCTATGCAGTTCACATTGGGTTTAGCGGTCACGGAATGTCGGGCGCAATGGAAGGACCAGATGGAAAGATCTATTGGCAAATCGGCGACATCGGTGCAAACATTACAGCGCCTGATGGAAAGGTTCATGCTTATCCAAATGAAGGTGTGCTGGTACGCTCAAACGAAGATGGCAGTGACTTTGAAGTTTTTGCCTCGGGCATCCGTAATACGCATGAGTTTGTCTTTGATGAATATGGGAACATCATAAGCTCCGACAATGACGGTGATCATCCCGGTGAAAGCGAACGGCTGGTTTACCTCGTAGAAGGATCTGATCAGGGCTGGCGATCAAACTGGCAGTACGGTAAATATGTGGATCCCAAGAATAACCAATACAAAGTATGGATGGAGGAAGGATTGTACAAACCTCGTTGGGAAGGACAAGCAGCCTACATCATCCCTCCCATTGTAAATTTCCACAATGGGCCAACTGGAATGGTGTACAATCCCGGTACCGCGCTTGGATCCGCCTGGAAAAATAACTTTTTCCTTGTTGAATTTGTGGGCAACCCAAGCCGCTCTCACATCTGGGCATTCACACTCAAACCAAAAGGTGCGTCTTTCGAATTAGCTGAAGACAAGGATGTAGTAAGTGGTATTCTTCCCACTGGAATAAAATTCGGTCCTGATGGAGCTCTTTATGTCGCTGATTGGATCAACGGTTGGGGTACTAAAAACTATGGACGGGTTTGGAAACTAGATGTGACCGATGAAAAGAATGATCTCAAGGCAGAACGGGCGGAAACAAAACGGCTAATGCAGCTGGATTACACTTCGCAGGGGGATAGTGACCTTAACAAGTTACTATTCTATTCCGATATGCGGATACGTCAAAAGGCGCAGTTTGAGTTGGTTTCTCGAGGTCAGAAAGGATGGGATGAATTCAAGAAAGCGCTGGATCAGCGCGAAAATCAGCTAACGCGAGTACACGCCATCTGGGGCATGGCACAATTGGCACGTAAAGACAAATCCCACGCAGGGCCATTCATTGATCTGCTTAAGGATGAGGACCCCGAGATCGTCGCGCAAGCAGCAAAAATGATTGGTGACATCAAGTACAAGGAAGCAGGAGATGCGCTTATACCTGTTCTTCAGCATAGCTATCCCCGCGCGATCTTTTTTGCAGCACAGGCATTGGGTCGTATCGAGCATAGCGCGGCCGTTACTCCCATCATTCAAATGATTGAAAAGAACAATGATCAGGACATCTACCTTCGACATGCAGGCGTATTGGCTTTATCGCGTATTGGACAAATAGAACCCATAACCGCTTTATCTACGAGCAACAGCAGGGCACTACGTATAGCTGCAGTGTTGGTGCTTCGCAGGCTTAGAAACGAGCAAGTGGCAATATTCCTTCAGGACAAAGATGAATACATTGTAACAGAGGCCGCGCGAGCGATCAACGACGACCTTTCCATTGAAAAGGCGTTACCGGCACTTGCAGCCACGCTGACCGAAAAAAGATTCACATCCGAACCATTGCTGAGACGTGGCATCAACGCCTGTCTGCGCGTCGGTGGTGAAAAAGAAATGGATGTGCTGATAGCGTTTGCAAAAAGAACAGAACTTCCGGCTGCTATTCGGGCAGAAGCTTTGGCAACGCTAGGGGTATGGGCTAGCCCATCGACGCTGGACCGCGTGGATGGAAGGTTAAGAGGAAAGATCGAACGCGATCCGGCAGCGGTCACATCCAAAGTCCTTTCACTTGGAACGTCATTTTTGCAAAGCAAGGATCCAGACATACAGGTGGCCGCTGCCAAGATGTTCAGCGATCTGGGCATTAAAGCCTACAATGAAGACCTCGCAAAACTGCTGGGAAATAGTTCGCCGTTGGTGAGATCTGCCGCTATCACTTCATTGAATAGTTTGAAGTACGACAAAATCGAGTCCGTTATTAAACGAGGTATGGAAGATAAGGATCCTGGTGTACGTGCCGTGGCGATAGGACTGCTGAACGAACTCGACATCACAAAGGAAAACCTTCCGGGCATAGTAAAGCCAATATTTCAAAATGGTTCGGTTCGTGAACAGCAAGAACTGTTAAGAGTATTGGGTAAATTGCCTGTTGAAAAAAGTGAACCTGTTCTTGAAGGGCTCATTGCTGACTTATCCAGTAAAAAACTTCCTCCAACTATTATGCTTGACCTCATGGAAGCAGTCGATTCTACTCATTCGGAAAAGCTTATCGCTCAGCTCAATCCTCTCCGTGCTACCGGTGGCAAAACAGATAGCTTTATGGAAGCCTTGTATGGTGGAGACCCGAGAAGTGCTTGGTGGTTCTTCATGACAAATTCCACAGCACAATGTGTACGCTGCCACGCCATAAACGGAGAAGGCGGAAATGTTGGGCCTGACCTGGGACAAATTGGCGACAAACTAAGCCGAGAAGATCTGCTTCGCTCACTCGTCGAGCCAAGTGCAAGACTTGCGCCGGGATATGGAACGGTAAAGCTTACGTTGACGGACGGCCAGATGGTAACAGGGATATTAATGGAGGAATCGGCTGACGAACTTATCATTAAGACATCCGATGCGGAACCATTGGAAGTAAACACCTCAAGGATCAGCAAGCGGGAAAACACACCGTCGGCAATGCCTCCCATGGGAACGCTTATGTCGAAGCGTGAGATCAGGGACATGGTCGAACTGCTAGCTAACCTCAAGAAAAAGTAGCCGAAATAAAACCAACGGTACCCTCGTATGTTTCCAGGGGTACCGTTGAATCAATCGTTTCGTATGTTATTGCACGAGGTTAAAGATAGCCGTTCCGAAAAAGAATTTCTTGGCGTCAGCATCAAGTGCAATGAAAACAATCCCAACTGGATCCGGCCTCTGGACCGAGACATTCAAAGCATATTTGACCCTGCAAAGAATAATCTTTTCAAAACTGGTGCGGCGATACGCTGGATCCTCAAAGACGATCAAGGTCACATGCTGGGTCGTATCGCTGCCTTTGTCAATAAGAAATACAAGAACAAAGGCGATAATCTACCCGTCGGCGGAATTGGTTTCTTTGATTGTATTGATGATCCCAGATCTGCAGCTCTTCTTTTCGATGGCGCCAGGGAATGGCTGTCGTCTAAAGGGATGCGGGCAATGGATGGTCCCATCAACTTTGGGGAGCGAGACAAGTGGTGGGGATTGCTTACCGATGGTTTTCAGCCGCCTATTTATGGCATGAACTACAACCCTCCGTATTATCAAAATCTTTTTGAGCAGTACGGATTTAAAGTATTTTATAATCAGATCTGTTGGAGTTTGCCTGTCGCCGATAGCAATAATCAGTTGAGCGCGAAATTTTACGAAGTACACAAACGATTTGAAAATGATCCTGACTTCAAGGCTACTTACTTGCGTAAAAAAGATTTCAGAAAAATAGCGACTGATTTTTGTAAGGTGTACAATAAGGCTTGGTCAAAGCATGAAGGGAATAAAGAGTTAAGCGAGGCTGTAGCTTTGAAGATGTTCGAAAAAATGAAACCAGTAATGGATGAAAATCTTGTATGGTTCGTTTATTACAAGAATGAACCCGTCGCAACATGGATCAGTATTCCCGATATAAATGCAATTATCAAACGCCTCAATGGTCAGTTTAACCTCTGGTCAAAACTCAAATTCCTCTATTATAAAAACACAGGAATATGCTCGCGTTTTGTTGGCATTGTGTTTGGCATCGTGCCTCAATTTCAGGGTACCGGCGTTGACTATTTTATGATAGTAGAAGCCGAAAAGGTAATCAAGTCAGTAGGTCAATACAAGGAAACGGAGCTCATGTGGCAAGGTGACTTCAATCCAAAGATGCTGAATATTTCACGTAACCTTGGCGCAGAACAAAGTCGCAATCTCATAACATACCGTTATCTTTTTGATCGCGATCTTCCTTTTGAGCGGCACCCAATCCTCAGTTAACGCCTTTTCTCAGTTGAAATCTGTAATACAACCTGGTTCCGCCCTTCAAGGTGAGATAGAACTGAGAACCAACCACGCCTGCAAACTCAGCGAAGAGCTTCTGCCATTTATCAGGTATCAACCTCTTTATGCGCTCTTTCTTGGATTCGTCTTCAGCTTCGATAGACTTGATTACGTTTTCAGTGATGTTCTCTTCGACAAGTATCTCCATTCCCGTGTTCTGAAGTTGCTGCTTTAGCGTACCCATGTTCTCCACATTTTTTTCATTTCTGAAGTCAACAAGCAATAAATGACCTCCAGGCTTGAGAACCCTCTTCACCTCGCTTAGAAATTTATCCACTGATCCGTAAGCATGACATGATTCAACATTAA
>Ga0111538_10009791_pt1 | contig 12768 bp, 10 predicted proteins | sample SoiMethybrSBSTD1_FD_79669 | JGI IMG/M metagenome (GOLD analysis project Ga0111538, IMG submission 79669) | Bulk soil microbial communities from a Populus tree surrounding site in Tennessee, USA - Soil MetaG P. TD hybrid SBSTD1 (version 2)... | ecosystem: Environmental > Terrestrial > Soil >...
CCGGCTGGCCGGGTTCGGCATCTCGGCCATCCTCGCCACCCACCTGCTCGACGACGTCCAGCGGGTGTGCCAGAACGTCGTGATGATCGACCGGGGGCACCTGGTGCTGGCCGGGCCGATCGACCAGCTGATGCAGACCACGGGCTACATGCGGGTCGAGGTGGGCGGGCGCGACGACGCCGTGGCCGTGCTGGCCCAGGCGCTGGCCGCCCACGGCGTCACCACCACACCGGTCGACGACCATCACATCGACGTCGACACCCAGGTCCACGGCGACGTGACCTTCGACCTCGTGCGCGATGCGGTGGCCGACCTCGGGCTGCGGCTCTACGCGGTCTCGACCCGCCACCGGTCGCTCGACGACGTCTTCCTCCAGGAGGCCTACCGGTGACGGCGCTGCACCAGGCTGCGGCCGGCGCCGTCTACGACCGCGGCTACCGGCCCTATTCCGGCCCCCGGGGCGGCCGCCGCGAGGCCACGCTGGCGCTGTGGCGGCTGTCGGTGCGCCGGGCGCTGGGCTTGCGCCGCCCCTGGCGTCAGAAGGTGTTCCCGTGGACGCTGCTGGGTCTCGCCACCATCCCCGCCATCATCAACGTGGGCGTCGCCTGGGTGATCCGCAACAACCCCGTGGAGATGGCCGACTTCGAGTTCATCACCTACCGGGACTATGTGGGCGTCTCGACGGTGCTGATCCTGTTCGTGGCCCTCACCGCCCCCGACGTGGTGTGCCCGGACCGGGCCCAGCGGGTGCTGCCGCTGCTGTTCTCCCGGCCCTTGACCGGGGTCGACTACGTGCTGGCGAAGGTCGGAGCCATCTTCTTCATCGTCTTCGGGTTCTCGTTCCTGCCCCAGGTCGTGCTGTTCGTCGGCCAGATGCTGGTGAGCCGCGACGGGGCGCTCAGCTACTTCACCGACAACGCCGAGGTGCTGTGGCAGGTGCCGATCGCGGTCGCCCTGCTGGCCCTGCTGTACGCCGCCGTCGGCGTGGCCCTGGCCTCCCTCACCGACCGGCGCATCGTCGGCGGCGTGGCCATCATCGGGCTCGCCTTCGTGACCTCCGCGATAGCCGGCATCGTCGTCGACGCCAGCCAGGGCGACGGCACGCCGCTGGCGGTCATCGGCATCTTCTTCGTGCCGCTCGATCTGAGGGACCTGGTGTTCCTGGGCCACCTGCATCCCATCGACTCCGGCCTCTCCGGCGTGGAGGGCGGCGGCCTCATCGCCATCGTGGCCTACTCGGTCTACGTGATCGCCGCGCTCGCGGTGCTGCTGTACCGCTACCGCGAGGTCGACCTGTGACCACCAGCGCTCCCCCGCCTCCGGCGGCGCCCGTGCCCCTGCCGCCCCCGGCCCCGCCCGCACATCTCGACCCGGCGTTCGTGCCCGACGCGACGGTGGTGGTCCGCCAGGCGTCGGTCTGGTTCGGGCAGAAGGTGGCGCTCACCGAGCTGTCCTGCTCGTTCGGTCCGGGGGTGACCGGACTGCTGGGCCCCAACGGCGCGGGCAAGACCACGCTGATGCGAGCCATCACCGGCCTGCTCGCCCTCAACGACGGCCACGTCGAGGTCATGGGTCGCAACCCGCACCGCGACCGGAACGTGCAGCGGACCGTTTCGCTGGTCCCCGAGGACGAGGCCGTGCCCCCGGCCCTCACCGCCCGCCAGCTGGTGCGCTACACCGCCGCGCTGCACCGGGTGGAGGACCGCTCGCTCCCGGACCGCTGCCTGGACACCGTGGGCCTGCTGGAGGTGGCCGATCGCAAGCTCCGCGGGTTCTCCAAGGGCATGCGCCAGCGAGCCAAGGTCGCCTCGTCCCTCGTCACCATGCCCCGGGTCCTGGTGCTGGACGAGCCACTGAACGGCGCGGACCCGGTGCAGCGGGTGGCACTCATCAATTTGTTCAACGCGCTGGGCGACCAGGGCCGCACGGTGATCGTGAGCTCCCACGTGCTGCACGAGGTCGAGCGCCTGGCCTCCCGCCAGATCGTGATCATCCGCGGCCGCCTCGCAGCGGCGGGCGATCACCGGGCCATCCGGGACGGCCTGGCCAACCGCCCCCGCTCGGTGCTCGTGCGCACGCCGGCGGCCCGGGCCCTGGCCGCCGCGCTGGTGGCCTCGGACACGGTGCGCGGCGTAGCCGTCGACGGCTCCACCGTGGTGGTCACGTCGGACCGCGCCGGCGAGATGGCCGCCGTCCTCCCCGTCGTCGCGCGGGACCTGGGCGCCCGCCTGCTCGAAGTGCGCCCGATGGACGACTCGTTGGAGAGCACGTTCCGGGAGCTGCTCCGGTGACCACCACTCCCCCGCCTCCTTCCACTCCCCCGCCGCCGGCGGCCGGCGCGCCCGACGGGCACCCGCCCCGCTGGGCAGCCCACCCCGGCGCCCCCGAGCCGGCGCCCGACGCGCCGCCCACGACGGTGGCGCCGCCGCCCCCCGCCCCGCCTGCTCCGCAGCCCGGGGCGCCCGAGGTGCCGGCCGGGCGGGCGGGGCCCGCGCTGCCGGCGCCGTTCCCGGCGATCGTCGCCTACACGCTGCGGGCGTGCCTGCCGGCCAAGCGCTGGTGGGGCGTGCTGCTGCCCTGCGTCGGGGCGATCCTGTTCGGGTTCCTCGCCCTGGTGCCGGACGTCAGCACCGAGCGGGCCTTCGAGATCGTGGCCGAGCTGGGGCTGTTCGGACTGGTCCTGCCCCTGACCTGCCTGGTGGTGGGCGACGCCGTGATGGGCGCCGACCTGCGGGCGGGCACGTTCGGGTTCACCTGGCTGTCCCCGGTGAGCTTCGTGACCATCGTGGTGGGCCGCTGGCTCGGCGGCTGGCTGGTGGCGCTGGTCACCCTGGTCCCGGCCCTGGTGCTGGCCACGATCGTGGCCGGCGTGCCGGACGGCGCCGGGGCGATGGCCGTCGCCGGTGCGGCCGGTTCGGCCGCCTACATCGGCCTGTTCGTGATGCTGGGGGCCACGACCCGGCGCTCGGCCGTGTGGGCGCTGGCGGTCGTGTTCCTGGGCGAGCGGCTGCTCGGCGGGTACCTCGCCGGGATCGCCCAGATCTCCCCCATGTGGGAGGCCCAGCAGGTGTACGCGGGCCTGGCCGACGAGGACGGCGGCTGGCGGCTGCTGCGCGAGGGCACGCCCAACGGCTGGGCCGCGGTCGTGCGCCTGGCCGCCATCACCGTGGTCACGCTGGCCATCGCCACCTGGCGCATGGGCCATCTCAAGCCCACCGGCGGGGACGAGTAGCACCCGCGACCTAGCTGAGGACAACTTCAGACCTCGTTCGCTGCCACGCTGGCGGGCATGTGGGACACGTCCGCGCGCCTGCTTCGCCTGCTGTCGTTGCTCCAGGGCCGCCGGGACTGGTCGGGCCGCCATCTGGCCGACCGGCTGGAGGTGGACGTGCGCACGGTGCGCCGCGACGTCGAGCGGTTGCGTCGCCTCGGCTACCCGGTGGAGTCCACCACCGGGATCGGCGGCGGCTACCGGCTCGGGGCCGGGGCCGAGCTGCCCCCGCTGCTGCTCGACGATGACGAGGCGGTCGCGGTGGCCGTGGGGTTGCGCACCGCGGCCGGCGGCACAGTGACCGGCATCGAGGAGTCCTCGCTGCGGGCGCTGGCCAAGCTCGAACAGGTGCTCCCGGCCCGGCTGCGCCACCGGGTGCAGACGCTCGGCGACGCTACCGTCCCGCTGCCCGGGCCCCGCCCCACGGTGGACGCCGACCTGCTGACCGTGGTGGCCGCCGCGTCCCGAGCTCGCGAGCAGCTCCGCTTCGACTACCGCGACCACGCTGGCGCCACCAGCCGTCGCACCGTCGAGCCGTACCACCTCGCCCACACCGGGCGGCTCTGGTATCTGGTGGCCTGGGACCTGGACCGCCGCGACTGGCGCACGTTCCGCCTCGACCGCGTCGAGCCCATGCCCATCCCCGGGGATCGCTTCCGTCCCCGGCCGCCGCCCGACGGCGACATGGCCGCCTACGTGCACCGCTCGCTGGCGATCGCGCCCTACCAGCTGACGGCGCGGGTCACGTTCCACGCCCCCGCGGCGGTGGTGTCCGAGCGGGTCCCGCCGGCGGCCGGGATCGTCGAACCGGTCGACGACCACACCTGTGTGGTGACCTACGGAGGCGAGTCGCTGAGGTCCCTCGGCGTGTTCGTGGGCATGGTCGATGTCGACTTCACCGTCGAGGAGCCGCCCGAGCTGATGGAGCACGTCGCCCGCCTGGCCGACCGCTACCGCCGAGCCACCCCGCCCGCCCGTGAGTTACGGGGACGCGCGCCGGGTCCACTAGCCTGAACGCCGCTGACGACCTCCGTGGGAGAGTCCCGCTGCCGCACGGCACGGGCGCCGAAGGGGCAACCACCCCGGAACCTCTCAGGCACCAAGGACCACTGGGGCGAGGCAGCTCTGGAGTCGCGACGGGCGGCGACAGAGGGGGTACGCACGAGCGACCATCCCCGACTCTGGAGCAGCCTGTGAACACCAGCGCCGCCGACACGTTCGCCGACCGCCACATCGGGCCGACCGCCGCGGACGTCGAGCACATGCTCGAGGCCCTGGGGGTGGCGACCCTGGACGAGCTGCTGGACCAGGCCGTGCCCGCCTCCATCCGCGACGACAAGCCGCTGGAGCTGGAGGACGCGTTGAGCGAGCCCGAGGCCCTCGCCCGGCTGCGAGCCCTGGCCGCGCGCAACGAAGTGGTCACGTCGCTGATCGGCGCCGGCTACTACGGCACCCACACGCCGGGCGTGATCCTGCGCAACGTGCTGGAGAGCCCGGCCTGGTACACGGCCTACACGCCCTACCAGCCCGAGATCAGCCAGGGCCGGCTGGAGGCGCTGCTCAACTTCCAGACCATGGTCTGCGACCTCACCGGCATGGAGATCACCAACGCCTCCATGCTCGACGAGGGCACGGCCGCGGCCGAGGCCATGACGCTGGCCCGCCGGTCCACCAGGCACGAGGGCAACGTCTTCTTCGTGGACTCCGAGTGCCACCCGCAGACCATCGCGGTCGTGGCCACCCGGGCCGAGCCGCTGGGCATCGAGGTGGTGGTGGGCGACCCCGCCACCGAACTGGACCCGGCCGCGGCCTTCGGCGTCCTCCTCCAGCACCCGGGCACGACCGGCCTGGTCAGGGACCTGCGGCCGGTGATAGAGGCCGTACACGCGGCCGGCGGCCTGGCCGTGGTGGCCACCGACCTGCTGGCGTGCACGCTGCTGGTCCCCCCGGGCGACCTGGGGGCCGATGCGGCAGTGGGGTCGTCGCAGCGGTTCGGCGTACCCATGGGCTTCGGCGGGCCCCACGCGGGCTTCCTCGCCACCCGCGACCGCTTCAAGCGCTCGCTGCCGGGACGCCTCGTGGGCGTCTCGATCGACGCCGCCGGCCGTCCCGCCCACCGCCTCGCGCTGCAGACCCGCGAGCAGCACATCCGCCGCGAGAAAGCCACGTCCAACATCTGCACCGCCCAGGTGCTGCTGGCCGTCATGGCCTCGATGTACGCCGTGTACCACGGTCCCGAGGGCCTCACCGCCATCGCCAATGGCGTGCACGAGCAGGCCGGGCTGGTGGCCCGGCTGCTCCGCGATGCGGGCTTCGACCTGGTCCACGACACCTGGTTCGACACGCTCACCATCCACACCCCTGGCCAGGCGGCCGAGATCACCGATCGGGCCCACCAGGCCGGGCTCAACCTGCGCCGCCTGGACGGCGACCGGCTGGGCCTGTCGTTCGACGAGACCACCGCCCCGGTGCTCAGCCGGCTGCTGGCCGCTTTCGGCGTCGACACCGACCCCGTCGACCTGGCCGACCCGGTGGGCGGCGGCGGCATCCCCGAGGCGGAGCGCCGTACCGGCGAGTTCATGACCCATCCCGTCTTCCACGAGCACCGCTCCGAGACCGAGATGCTCCGCTACCTGCGGCGCCTGGCCGACAAGGACGTGGCTCTGGACCGGGCGATGATCCCGCTGGGGTCGTGCACCATGAAGCTCAACGCCACCACCGAGATGGAACCGGTGACGTGGCCGGAGTTCGCCGACATCCACCCGTTCGCCCCCCTCGACCAGGCCGAGGGCTACCGCGAGCTCATCGAGGACCTCGAGACCAGCCTGGCCCGCATCACCGGCTACGACGCGGTCTCGCTGCAGCCCAACGCGGGGTCGCAGGGCGAGCTGGCGGGGCTGCTGGCCATCCGGGCCTACCACCGCAGCCGGGGTGACCGCCAGCGCGACGTGTGCCTCATCCCCGCCTCGGCCCACGGCACCAACGCGGCCTCCGCGGTGATGGCCGGCATGCGGGTCGTCGTGGTGGCGTGCGACGACGGCGGCAACGTCGACGTCGACGACTTCCGGGCCAAGGCAGACGAGCACGGCGACCGCCTGGCCGCGCTCATGGTCACCTACCCGTCGACCCACGGGGTGTTCGAGTCCCGCATCGGGGAGATCTGCGACATCGTGCACGCCCACGGCGGCCAGGTGTACGTGGACGGCGCCAACCTCAACGCCCTGGTGGGCGTGGCCCGCCCCGGCTGGTTCGGGGGCGACGTGAGCCATCTGAACCTGCACAAGACCTTCTGCATCCCCCACGGCGGCGGTGGGCCGGGCGTGGGCCCGGTGGCGGCCCGCGCGCATCTGGCGCCGTTCCTCCCCAACCATCCCTCCACCCCCGAGGCGGGGCCCGAGACCGGGCCGGGACCGGTGTCGGCTGCGCCCTGGGGCTCGGCCGGGATCCTGCCCATCAGCTGGGCCTACACCAAGCTCATGGGGCCCGACGGGCTGCGGCGGGCCACCGAGGTGGCGATCCTCAGCGCCAACTACATCGCCGCCCGCCTGGGCGACCACTACCCGGTGCTGTACACGGGCGAGCACGGCCGGGTGGCGCACGAGTGCATCATCGACCTGCGCCCCGTCACCAAAGCCACGGGAGTCACGGTGGACGACGTGGCCAAGCGCCTCGTCGACTACGGCTTCCACGCCCCCACGATGAGCTTCCCGGTGGCGGGCACGCTCATGATCGAGCCCACCGAGTCCGAGTCCCTCGCCGAGGTCGACCGCTTCTGCGACGCCATGATCGCCATCAAGGGCGAGATCGACCGGGTGGCCTCGGGCGAGTGGCCGCACGAGCAGAGCCCGCTGCACCACGCCCCTCACACCGCGGAGGACCTGCTGGTGGCGGACTGGGACCGGCCCTACAGCCGGGAGCAGGCCGCCTACCCGGTCCCCGCGCTGCGGCGCGCCAAGTACTGGCCGCCGGTCAGCCGCATCGACGGCGGCTACGGCGACCGCAACCTGATGTGTGCCTGCCCGCCGCCGGAAGCGTTCGAGGACTGAGGCCGCGCCGCCCTCAGCCGTTGACCAATTCGGCGATCTGGTGGAGCAGCGGGCCGGGGCCCGCGACCAGCAGCGTCGTGACGCAGGTCTCGCGCCAGCGCGCCACGTCGTCACGGATCTTGGCCGGCGGCCCCACCAGGTAGACGTCCTCCACCATCGAGGTGGGCACAGCCGCGGCCGCGTCGGCCTTGCGACCGGCGAGGTAGGCCTCCTGGATCTTCTCGCACTCGGCCGGATAGCCGAGGCGCTCGAACACGTCCTTGTGGAAGTTGCGGTCCCGGGCGCCCATGCCGCCGATGTACAGCGCCAGGTTGGGCCGTAGCAGGTCGGCGCACGCCTCGACGTCGTCACCCGGCACCACCGGGACCACGCACGCCACCTCGAAGTCGTCGATCGTGTGGCGGGCGCCGGGCCGGGAGAACCCCTCGCCCAGCGCCTTGCGGTAGAAGTCGTCGGCCCGGGGCGAGAAGAACATCGGCAGCCAGCCGTCGCCGATCTCGGCCGCCAGGGCCACGTTCTTCGGGCCCTCGGCCCCCAGGTAGATGGGGATGTCCGGCCGGAGCGGCCGGACGATGGACTTCAACGGCTTGCCCAGTCCGGTGCCCCCCAGGAGGGGCACGGCGTAGTGCTCGCCGACGTATTCGACGGGCTCGTCGCGGGCCATGATCCGCCGCACGATCTCGACGTACTCGCGGGTGCGGGCCAGGGGCTTGGCGTAGTCCTGGCCGTACCAGCCCTCGACCACCTGGGGCCCGGACACGCCCAGCCCCAGGATCATCCGCCCGCCCGAAAGGTGGTCGAGCGTGATGGCGGTCATGGCGGTGGACGCCGGCGTGCGGGCCGAGATCTGGGTGATGGCCGTGCCCAGCTTGACCCTGCTGGTGGCCGCGCCCCACCACGCGAGCGGGGTGAAGCAGTCGGACCCGTAGGCCTCCGACGTCCAGATGGAGTCGAACCCGAGGCTCTCGGCCGCGCTGATCTGGTCCACGGCGTCGACCGGTGGCCCGCTGGAGGGCCAGTAGCCGACGATGAGCCCTAGCTTCACCCGCGCACCCGGACGTTGGGGCCGGATGAGCCGTTGCTGGCCTCGCCCGCGGCGTCGGCAGCCTCGACCGCGGCTTCCGCGGTCTCGACCGCCTGGTCGATGGCGTCCTCGACCGCCTCCTGGACCTCCTCGGCGGTCTCGGCCGCGTCCTCGACCTTCTTCTGCTCCTCGCCGGGCAGGGTGCCGAGGTTGGCCAGGCCGGACAGCATCTCCCGCAGCTGGGTGAGCTGGCCCGTGACCGCGTTGCGCTGGCGGGTGAGCTCGCCCACCTCGCGCTCGGCCTGCTTCTTGGTGACCTCGGCGTGCGTCTTGGCCTCGAACACCAGCTGGTCGGCCTCGGAGCGGGCGTCGGTGACGGTGCGCTCGGCGAAGGCGCGGGCCTTCTCGTGCATGTCGGCCGACTCGGCCTCGCTGTCCTTGCGGCGCTGCTCGGCGGCCTGGTCGATCTCCTTGGCCCGCTGGTCCGCGGCCTTGGCGCGCTGCTCGGCCTCGCCCACCAGCCGCTGGGTGGCGGCCATGGCGGCGTCGTGGCGCTCGCTCTCGTCGCGCTCGGACTTCTCGCGGCGCTCGGCCAGCTCCAGCTCCAGGGCCTGCAGCTCGGCCTCGCGCTTCTCCTTGGCCTTGGTGAGCAGCTTGGAGGCGGCGGCCCGCTTCTCCTCGGCCTCCCGGGAGGCCACGTTGCGGAGCTCGATGATCTCGCGCTCGGCCGTGGCCCGCAGCTCGGCCACCTCGTGGTCGGTGGTGGTGCGCAGCTGGCTGGTCTCCCGCTCGGCCTCGCCCCGCAGGGCCTCGACCTCGCGGCGGGTGTTGGCCCGCAGCTCGTTGACCTCGCGCTCGGCGGAGTCACGGGTGGCCTTGGCCTCGCGCTCGGCCGCGGTCTTGACCGCGGTGGCGACCGCGCGTGCCTTCTCCACCACCTCCTTGGACTCGAGGTGGGCGGCGGCGATCAGCTTCTCGGCCTCCCGCTTGGACTCGCCCCGGTGCTCGTTCGCCTGCTCGTCGGCGAGGCGCAGCAGCTGCTCGACCCGGCTTCCCAGCCCGGACAGCGTGGGCTGCGCCCGCTCTTCCAGTTGCTTGGACTGCTCTGCGACTTTGCGCTCCAGCTCGCCGATGCGGTCGCGGGCGTCGGACGTGCCGGTCTTGGCCCGGGACGTAGCGTCGGTCAGCTCGTCGATGCGGGCGTGCAGCCGCTCGATGAACATGTCGACCTGCGTGCGCTCGTAGCCCCTGAGGACGATCGTGAAGTCAGGGGTTCCACCGCTGGCGGTCGACGGTGAAGAGGTTGTACCCATGGAGTCCCACTATGTCAGACGGTGAGAGGTAGATGTTTCACCGAACGACCACCGTCCCGACGCTTTTCAGGTCCGTTTGCCCACGTTGAGCGCGGCTCGACCGTAATTGAAACGTGTTCTAGTCTGGGATCCGGACCGAGGAGCAGTCATGTCGCACCGCTACCCCTTCCCCCTCCCTTTCGGCTGGTTCTGCGTGGGCTACCCGGAGGAGTTCCCGGTGGGCGAGGCCAGGCCCCTCTACTACTGGGCCCGGCACCTGGTGGGATGGCGTGACACCGACGGCGCGTTCCACCTCCAGGACGCCTTCTGTCCCCACCTCGGCGCCCACCTGGGCCACGGCGGCACTGTCCTGGGCTGCGAGATCCGCTGCCCGTTCCACGGCTGGCAGTTCGACGCCGAGGGGACCAACACGGCCATCCCCTACAGCGAGCGGCTCAACCGCAAGGCCCGGCTCCACACCTACCCCACGCTGGAGCGCAACGGAGTGGTGCTGGCCTGGTACCACCCGGAGGACGCCGAGCCGCTCTGGGACGTGCCCGAGGAGCCCGAGCTGAACGGCCATCCCGACTGGGCTCTCGTGGGCCAGACCCACTACGAGATCGACGCCGCCCTGCAGGAGATGGCCGAGAACGCGGTGGACTCGGCGCACTTCCGCTACGTCCACAACACCGCCGAGGTGCCGGTCATGGAGGAGTACACCACCGGCTTCCCGCACGCGATCATGCGCTCGGCCCAGAAGTTCCCCACGCCCCGGGGTGTCATCGAGGGCCGCATCGACACCCACGCCCACGGCCCCGGGATCTCGAAGGTGCTGTTCTCGGGCATCATCGACACCGTCAACTACGCGGTCACCACGCCCATCGACCACGAGCGCTGCATTGTGCGCTTCAACTTCGCCGTGAAGTCCTTGGGCGACGAGGCCGCCACCCAGGGCGTGGGCCGGGCGTTCGTGGCCGAGGTCGACAAGCAGGTGCGGGAGGACAAGCCCATCTGGGAGCACAAGGCCCACCTGGTGCGCCCGGCGCTGATCGACAACGACGGCCCGTTCATGAAGTTCCGGCGCTGGATCGCGCAGTTCTACGCCGAGCCGGTGGGCGACGAGCGGGCAGAGCCCTCGGGCGACCAGAAGCTCGTCTACCCGCCGCCGTACTGGCCCGACCGGCTCGACGAGGCCCCCGCCAAGGCCACCGCTTCCGCCCGCGAGCTGGGAGAGAACTGAGGCTCCCCACGACCTGGCGTTGCCGGGCAACGGAGGGCGGCCGGTAGGTTCCCTGACGATGGCAGCAGTGGGATACGACCCCGAGGCGACGGGCGCGGTGCTGGCCGCCCTGTCGGCCGCGATGCGCTCCGTCACGCTGGGGTCGTCGCTGGAGCGGGTGCTGCAGCAGCTGGCCGGATGCGCCCGGGCGCTCGTCGGGGCGCGCTACGCGGCCATCGGGGTGCCCGAGGCCGAGGGCGACGAGTTCGCGCAGTTCGTGACCGTGGGCATGAGCGACGAGCTGGTCGCCCAGCTGGGCCCGCTCCCCCGCACCCACGGGATGCTCGACGCCATGCTGTCGGATCCCTCGCCCTACCGCACCGACGACATCACGCAGGATCCCCGCTTCCGGGGCTGGTGGCCCTCGGCCCATCCCCGCATGCGCACGTTCCTGGGGGTGCCCATCGTGTCGGCCGGAGACGTGATCGGTGCCTTCTACCTGACGGACAAGCAGGGCGGGGGCAGCTTCACCGCGAGCGACGAGGCGGCCGTGGTGCTGCTGGCCTCGCACGCGGCCATCGCCATCGACCAGGCGCGACTGTTCGAGGACAGCCGCGAGCTGGCGCTGGTCCAGGAGCGGGGCCGGCTGGCCCGCGAGCTGCACGACGCCATGAGCCAGTCCCTGTTCAGCCTCCAGCTCGCGGCCGAGGCCGCCACCCGGCTGCTCCCCGGCGACCCCGAGGCCGCGTCGGACGCGCTGGCCACCGTGCGGGCGCTGGCCGCGCAGGTCTCCACCGAGCTGCGCACCACGGTGGAGGGACTGCGCCCCGCCGACCTGGAGCGCGACGGGCTGGCGGCCACGCTGGTCAACCAGCTCACCGTGGCGGGCCGCGCCCACGACGTGCCCGTCGATCTGGAGATAGGCGAGGACGTCGAGCTCGACCCCGACGCCGAGCACCAAGTGCTGCGCATCGCCCAGGAGGCCGTGACCAACGCCCTGCGCCACGCCCGGGCCAGCCGGGTGGTGGTGAGCCTCGACCCGGACGGCTCCGGCTCGGGCGTGGTGCTGCGAGTGTCCGACGACGGGCGCGGCTTCGACCCCGAGGCCCGGGCGATGCGCGCCCGCCGCCTGGGCCTGACCTCGATGCACGAGCGGGCCGCCTCGCTGGGCGGGACACTGAGGGTCGACTCGGCTCCCGGCCGCGGCACGACCGTCGAGCTGAGGCTGCCGGCATGACCGAGCCCGCCATCCGGGTGGTGGTGAGCGACGACCACCCCATCGTGCGCCAGGGCCTGCGCTCGTTGCTGGAGGCCGAGGGCTTCGCGGTGGTGGGCGAGGCCTCCGACGGCGACGAGGCCGTGCGGCTGGTGGCCGCGACGAAGCCGGACGTGCTGCTCACCGACCTGGTCATGCCCGGGACCGACGGGATCGAGGCCATCCGCCGGGTGCGGGCCGGCGACGTCCCGGTCGGGATCCTGGTGCTCACCAGCTTCAGCGGGGCCGAGCAGGTCATCCCCGCCATCCAGGCTGGGGCCGACGGCTACCTGCTGAAGGACGCGGGGCCTGCCGCGCTCACCGACGCCATCCGGGCAGTGCACCGGGGCGAGCCCATGCTGTCGCCCGAGGTCGCCGGAGTGGTCATGGCCCGGGTGGCCGCCGGCGCCGGGCCAGCGGCGGAGCCCACCGCGCATCCCGACCTCGACCGGCTCACGACCCGGGAGCGGGAGGTGCTCGCCGGGCTCGGGCGGGGCCTGTCCAACCGCCAACTGGCCGCCGAGCTGTTCGTGTCCGAGAAGACGGTGAAGACCCACGTGTCGAGCGTGCTGGCCAAGCTGCGGCTCTCCGACCGGACCCAGGCCGCCCTGTTCGCAGTCAGGGCGGGCATCTCCGATCCTCGGCCCTGACGCAGTCATCC
>Ga0111538_10009792_pt1 | contig 12767 bp, 10 predicted proteins | sample SoiMethybrSBSTD1_FD_79669 | JGI IMG/M metagenome (GOLD analysis project Ga0111538, IMG submission 79669) | Bulk soil microbial communities from a Populus tree surrounding site in Tennessee, USA - Soil MetaG P. TD hybrid SBSTD1 (version 2)... | ecosystem: Environmental > Terrestrial > Soil >...
ATCGTGCATCGGGAAGTGGCTGCGGTCGAAAGGCGCCGCGGTCCGGCAGCAACTGCTCGTGAGCTCGAAGGTGTTCAATCCGGTCGGACCCGGGCCGAACGATCGCGGGTTGTCCAGACGGCACATTCTGCAGCAGGTGGACGCGAGCCTCGCGCGGCTGCAGACCGATCGGCTCGACCTCTATCTAATCCACGAGCCGGATCCCGACACGCCGCTCGAGGAGACGCTCGCCGCCCTGCACGATCTGGTACGGGCCGGCAAAGTGCTGTACGTGGGCGCCAGCAACATCGAGGCCTGGCGGCTGGCGCGCGCGCTCTGGATCAGCGACGTGCGAAAGCTCGTGGGCTTCGAATGGGTGCAGAACTCGTACAGCCTGCTCGATCGAACGCCGGAGCGCGAGCTGTTTCCGCTGTGCGGCGAGTGCGGCGTCGGATTCACGGCGTTCAGCCCGCTGGCCGGCGGCTGGCTGAGCGGCAAGTATCGATCCGCGGGCGACTATCCCAAGGGTTCGCGGATGACGCTCAGGCCGGAGCCCTACGCGCACCTGGTGTCGGACCGCGTCTTCAAAAGCCTGGCGACGTTCGGCGGCGAGGCCCGCTCGCGCGGCGTCGACATCACGGCGCTCGCGATCGCCTGGGTGCTGCACCAGCCACGCGTGGACGCCGCGATCATCGGTCCGCGCACGCCCGCGCAGCTCGACGCGGCGTTGTCGGCATCGTCAATCGTGCTGTCCGATGCCGACGCCGATAGCCTTGCCGGGCTGTTCTAAGAGCCACCGTTCGAGCCGCGATCCAACAAATTCCTTAGCAGGAAGGTAAACGACTACAGTCACCCTCTGGTGCGGTCGACCGGACGTCGATACCGTTACGCGAACATTTCCTTGCGCTGCCAGAGATAGACGACGATCCCGAAATCGACGGGTCGAGAACGGATCTGTTATCCGTCGAGCATCTCGGACATTCGCGGCACCCCCGACGGTCGCCGACCGATCACGCCGCCGGTCCATATGCCAATCGAACCGATCAATAAGTGCGCAGGTTGTCACGATCCTGCGCGCGCGCGCGCGGCTGGCACACTGCTCGCACGGGCCCCCGCGAGGTCAAGAGCACAAATGGTCGCAACGCTATTGCTTCTCCTTTTCACGGCGGCCCCACACAGCCGCGGCGCGTCCTCGACATGTCAACCGGGGACCCTCCAGATTCGCGTCACCGATCGGGCCGGTAAGCCACTCGGCTTCGCTCACGTCAAGGTTCAAGGTGTCGCCCAAGGCGAGGGTGAAACCAACGCCGCCGGATGCGTTACGTTCAATGAGGTGAAGGCCGGAGTGTACCTGGTGCGCGTGGAGCGAGATGCATTCATCACACTTGAAAAGGAATTCCGAATCGTGCCCGGCCATTCAGCGCGCGTCGTTGCAGCGCTGTCCCCGGAGTCGCCACGTCTCGCCTCCCGGTCCGGACGCTAGTCGGGTTGCGCGTCCAGCAGCAAACCGACTCCAGCCTCCCGCATCACCTGTCGCGCATGATCGTCAGCGGATCCACCATCAGTGCGCGGCGAACGGGAAGCACGCTCGCAATCGCCACGGCCGCAATCAACACCAGCGGCGCGGCCATCCACACCCACGGTGTCAGCTCGCCGCCGGTTGGCGCGAGGCGCGCCAGCCATCGTGACAGGAGGACGGAGGCGAGCAGTCCGAAAACCGCCCCGGCAGCCGCCAGCCGCATCCCTTCGGCCACCAGCTGACGCGTCAACCGCCAACCCTGTGCGCCGAGCGCCAGGCACAGCGCCATATCGCGGCGCCGCCGGCGCGCGGCCTCGGTCATCGCACCATACAGCCCCAGAACGCCGATCACGAGCGCCGTCGCCGTGAAGACGCCGACCAGCACCATGGCTATCCGCTCCGTCACCAGCGCGGTGCGGGCGAGCTGCGCGTCCAGCGTGGTCACGACGATCGAACCCGCGCCGCCCGGCACGGCGGCGATCCGCCGGCGCAGCGCCGCGATCGCCTCCCGGCTGGTATCGGGCACGCTGAGCACCAGCGTCATGCGGGGCCGGACATCCTGCGCGATCGGAAAATAGATCGCGGGTTCCACGCGGCGTTGTGCGCTGTTGAGCGGCGCCGACCGGACGACACCGATGATTTCGGTGCGACGCCCCGTCGCGTCGATCACGGCGGCCCCGACGGCATTGCCGCCGAAGTACCGCTCCGACGCTTCCTGATTGATCACGCCGACACGGCAGCCGCCCGAGGGCCCGTCGCCAAAGACCGTCCCCGCGATTGGAACGAGGCCCATCGTCTCGAAATATCCCGGCGACACGACGTTGGCATCCAGTCCGACGACCGGGAGTTTCGTCCGCGCCGGAACGTGGAAGCGCGCCGGACCGAGCCGATCCTTCAGCGGACCGGTCTGGTCGCCGTAGTAATACATCGTCGGTCGCGGCGGCGCGCGGCTGTGTTCCGGCTCGCGTGTGGCGACCACACCGACGATCTGGAGGGGCTCGCCGGTCGGGGCCTCGATCGATCGGCCGACGCTCTCCGCTCCGAAGAGCTCGTCGGCCGCTTGCTCGTTGACCACTACCACCGTGCACGCGCTCACGGTGTCTTCACCGCTGAACATTCGTCCGGCCACCGGCGGCAGCGTCAGGTGCGCCATCGTTTGCGCCGTGAACACGGCGACATCGATGCCGACGTCGCGCGCGCTGCTCTGCGGTGCCTCGATGCGAACGAACTGCCACGACGGCAGGCTGGCCGGTGGCGTGGCGGTCCACAACGACGCGGAGGCGTCGGATACCGAGCGCGCGGCAGACTCCACGTCCTGCAGGTACTGCAACCCGAGCGCGGACCGTTCGTGCACTGAACTGGAGCTGGTGCGTGCCTCCACGGTGACGAGCAACGTCTTTCCCAGACGATCGGCCACGCTGGTGCGCAGCGCCGTCCTGAAGCCCTGGAGAAGAAGACCGGTGAAGACGACGAGCACGCAGCACCACGTCATCTGCGACGCGACGAGCGCAGCCCGCACGCGGCTCAGCGCCCTCGACGGGCCGGCGCTCTCGCGTTGAAGGACGGCCGCAGGGTGGTCGTGGCGAATCTGAACCAGCGGCAACAGACCGCACACGATCGTGAGTCCCACGCATGCCGCCGATACGATGGCGATGCCCAGCCGATCGGGCGAAAACACCAGGTGCTCGGCATCCTGCTCGAAAAAGAGTGCCGGAACGATCTGGGCGGTCCAAACCGACAGCAGCAGACCGGCCGCGCCGCCAACCAGGGAAACGAGCACGCTTTCCGACAGCACGTGCCTGACGAGGTGTCCGCGCCCGGCGCCCAGCGCGAGACGGACGGACGTCTCGTGCGACCGGGCGCTGGCCCGCGCCAGCAGAAACGACGCGACGTTGGCGCAGGCGATCAGAAGTACCGCGACCGCCGCGACCCGCAGCAGGCCGCCGAGGCGCGACAGGCCGGCGTCCAGCTCGGGCGTCATACCCGAATAGCGCAGCACGATCATCCCGTGGTCCCGTGGCCGCCCCGTGCTGACCCCTGCCTGCGCCCGATCGACCGACACATCAGCACGCAGCCGGCCGAGGATCCAGAGGTAACGCCCGTTGCGATCGATTGCCGACGCGGACTCCTCGGCTGGCAGGGGTATCCAGATATCGATCGGACGTCCGAGGTACAGACCTTCGAGCCACTCCGGCGCGACACCCGTCACGGGAGTTTCGACATCGTCGAGCCGAATCGAGTGACTGCGAACGTCAGTCGCGGCGCCCAGCTGCGTCTGCCACAGGCGATGGCTCACGACGGCGCCACGACCCGCAGGGAGTTGCAGGATATCGGCAAGCTCCGGCGAGATGGCGGCGACGGACATGACCGACCAGACGTCCGCGACCACGACCTGGGCTTCCGACTCGCGGGCCGCGCCGAGCTGCTCGAAAATGTCGCGGCGGGTTCGAAGTGAGAGGAATTCGTGGTGCGAGACCGGCCCTGGCTGCCGTGTGCCATCCCAGGCGAACACCGACACGACGCTGTCGGCGGACGCCAGCGGCAGATCACGACTCATCAGCCCGCGGACGAAGCCGTGCACCGCGGCGTTGCTGCCGATGCCCAGGGCTATCGTGAGCACCAGCGCGAGCGCCACGCCCGGCGACCGGGCGAGAGTCCTCGCCGAATACCGAAGGTCTTTCAGGAACAGCAAGCGGTCGCGCGGTGCCAGGACCATGCCACGGATGGCGTGGACCGATCCTAACGAAAATGAAAGAAGCTGTCCGGACCGGGGACGGAAGCGTGCGAAACCAGACAGGCGCACACTTTGCCGTCCCGTCGTCCGGTTGCGCGCCGACCGGCGATGTTAGAATCTGTGAAACCCCCCGCCAAAAAGGCCGCGCGCCCGCGATAGGCTGCCAACGATGACCGACCGGACCGTCGTCGAGCTGCTCGACGAGCTGCGCGCGATGCGCGAACAGCTGGAACAGCAGCGCGACTCGGAAGACGCCCGCCACCGCGCCGAAGATGCGCTCCATCGAAGCGAGGTCCGGTTCCGCGACCTGGTGGAACAGAGCCTGGGCCTGATCTGCACGCACGACCTGGACGGAAAGCTCCTGTCCATCAACCCGGCGGCGGCGCACGCCCTCGGCTACGACCCGGACGAGGGGATCGGCGTGAACCTTCGGGAGTTCCTGTCGCCGAGCACGCAGCATCTCTTCGACAAGTACCTGCAGCGCATCCGGCAGAACACGATCGACACCGGTTTGATGCGCGTCGTGACGAAGGACGGCACAGAGCGGATCTGGATGTATCGCAACGTGCGCATCACGGATGCCAACGCGCCGCCGCACGTGGTCGGGCACGCCCTCGACATCACGGATCGCATCAGGGCCGAGGAAGCGCTGCGGGCGAGCGAACAGAATCTCAAGCGTGCGCACGACGAACTCGAACGGCGCGTTCAGGAACGTACGGCGCAGTTGCACCAGGCCCGCGAGGACGCCGAAAGCGCCAACCGACTGAAGGACGAATTCCTGGCCGCCGTCTCGCACGAGCTCAGGACGCCGCTGACGGTGATTCTCGGTTGGGTGCGGCTTGCGCAGGCGGGGCAGGTGTCGGCGGACCGTCAGGCCGATCTGATCGAGCGCATCGGGCGAAACGCCGACACGCTGGCGCGGCTCGTCAACGACCTCCTCGACATCTCGCGCCTCAGTTCGGGCCGTTACGCGCTGGACCTCACCACTGTCCCGGTCGCCGACGTGCTCGAGAGCTCGATCGAAAGTCTGCGTCCGAGTGCAGAGGCGAAGGGCGTGGCGATTGAAAGCCGGTTCGCGTCGGACACCGGCTCCGTGCACGCGGACGCGACGCGACTGCAGCAGGTCGCCTGGAACCTCTTGTCCAATGCCGTGAAGTACACCGGGTCAGGCGGCACGGTGTCGTTGCGGACCACACGGACCGACGGCGAGCTCGAGATTCGGGTCAGCGACACCGGCCAGGGCATCGCCCCGGCGTTTCTGCCTCACGTCTTCGAACCATTCCGCCAGGCCAGCGCCGGCACGACGCGCACCGACGCCGGCCTCGGCCTGGGACTCGCCATCGTCCGCCACCTCGTACATCTGCACGGGGGAAGCGTTCGAGCGGAAAGCCCGGGCCTGGGCCAGGGAGCCACCTTCATCGTGCAGCTGCCGGTCGCAGCGGGTGAACCTGCCGAGGCGAGAGACAAGCCGGAACGAGCGCAGGACGGCGGTGGCGTGCGTCTGGATGGCGTGCGCGTATTGGTCGTCGAAGACGATCGCGAGTGCCGCGAGCTGCTGCAGGTGATTCTGGAAAATGCCGGCGCGCAAGTCACCCCGGCCTCGTCGGTTCGCGACGCGATCGACACGGTGACGACATGCGAGCCCGATGTCCTCGTGAGCGATATCGGGATGCCCGGCGAAGATGGGTTCGCGCTGATTCGCAAGATCAGGAGCCTGGACGGAGCGATCGCGAAGATCCCGGCCCTCGCGCTCACCGGCTATGAGCAGACGGCGGGCTCCGACGCGGTGAGGCCCGAACGGTTTCAGCAAATCGCCGTCAAGCCGATCGATCCGCAGGCGCTCGTGGCCATCGTCGCCGGGCTCGCGTCGAAAGCCTAGAACCCGGCTGCCCTTACTTCACGTACCAGCGTCCGGCGACCGACAGACCGATTCTCCCGAGGTCGATGCCGGCGAATTCCGTCGTGCCCCAGCGGTACGCGACGTCCACGCTCACGGCGAATCGCGGCATGCCGGCAAACGTGAGCTCGGTACCGCCGAAGGCCTGGACACCCACGTTGCTCTGGGATGCCACCGGCGCCGCGCCGGGAGTCGTGCTGCTCAACGAGCGGCGGCTGATCGTCAGTCCGGATCCGGCATAAGGCCGCACCCAGATGTAGTCCGCCACGTGATCGGCCAGTGTGTACAACACGCCGGGCTCGAACTGCATCGACGTCATGCGTTCGGTCGGCGCCAGGCCGGCCATGGCCACACGCGACAGGTCGAATTGAACGCCGAATCGATCGTGGCTCCACGCACGCGCACTCGCGCCGAAGCCGACGTTCGAGGGACCGACGCGGCCTCCAAACCCGACGAGATGGCCCGGCGCCTGCAAATACACCACGCGCGTCGGCACACCTTGCGGGGCGGCGGCAGGGTTCCGAATCGCCGACGCGCTGGACGACGACGTTTCGGACATCGGCTGCGGGGAACGCGCCGCGGCCGCTAGTCGACTGGTGTCTGATTGGCCGAGCGATCCCATGCTCACGTGGACGTAACCGACGCCGTCCTCCGCGCGAGACCACGAGACCTTGACCCAGCTTCCGAGCTCGCGTGTGACAGGAAGCGCGGTGCCGCGTGGCACATGGCCGATGACAGGGCTGCCGGTGCTCGGTGCTTTGTACACGTCAGCCGACACCGCCTGCACGGTGAACACGGGAGCCTGCGCGTGCAGTGTGGCCTGGCTCACGCAAAGGGCGACGCCGATGGCCGCAGCAAGACGAATCATCTGCCTTCCTCCTCCCGGTCTTCCGCATGTCGGGACGGATCGAGGAGGCGCAAAGAGCCTGCCACTCGCACCGAACGCAACCGATGCATGCACAACGACTTGAGGCCGGAGACGATCGTGACGCGACCGCACTTCCGACAGGAAAGGCCGGTGGGGAGCCAGGATCGTAAGTGCCGCGCTGCAGATGCCGCGCGGCAGGCGTACCGATTGCACGTTCTTCGGCCAGCGATCTCAACAAGGAGACCCGGCATGAATATCGTCCTGAATCCCCCACTGCTCGGCTTCATCGTCGGCACCCGCGCGGCTCTGGCTTTTGGCGTCGGTTTACTGGTGGCGGACCGGATTCCGGCGGCTCGACGCCGTACCGTCGCGCTGACATTGATTGGGATTGGCGCGGCCACCACGGTGCCGCTGGCGATGGAAGTGCTCGGCCGCCGCCGCCGCACCGAGTTCCGGTCTGACAACGTGTAAGGATTGACGACGGCCTCGGCGGATTGACGAATCACAGCGATCCGATGAAGATCGCCGGCACCGAGGCCCACCATGCGGGTATCGATCGCCGGACCGATTGTCTTCCTGCTGCTCTCGTCAGGACTCGACGCGCAGAAGCCGCGCGAACGCGATCTGAAGCTGCCGATCGGCGGCACCGCCGGCGCGCTCGATGCGATCACCGACGTCCGCGGCGTCGAGGTCGGCCACACCACGCTGAACACCGGAAGTGGAAAGCTGATCGTCGGCAAGGGACCGGTGCGCACCGGCGTGACCGTCATTCACCCCCGCGGAAAGGCCAACCCGGATCCGGTGTTCGCCGCCTGGTTCACCCTCAACGGCAACGGCGAGATGACGGGCACGACGTGGGTGCAGGAGAGCGGGCTGCTCGAGGGTCCGGTCGCGATCACCAACACGCACAGTGTCGGCGTCGTCCGCGACGCGATTATCCAGTGGGAAGTCTCACAGAAGAACGCGCTCCAGCCGTGGTGGCTGCCGGTCGTCGCCGAAACGTATGACGGCGGCCTGAACGACATCAACGGGTTTCACGTGAAGACCGAGCACGTGCTGGCGGCGCTCGACGGCGCGGCGGGCGGCGTGCCGAAGGAAGGCGCCGTCGGCGGCGGCACCGGCATGGTGTGCCACGGGTTCAAGGGCGGCATCGGCACGGCGTCCCGCAAACTGCCGGCGGATCAGGGCGGATACACCGTCGGCGTGCTGGTGCAGTGCAACTACGGATCGCGCCGCGATCTGCGGATTGCCGGCGTGCCGGTCGGCGAGGAGATTCCGGATCTGGCCGGCTGCATCGCCAACAACGATCCGCTGCCACCGAACGCACGGGGCCGGCACTGCGACGAACGTCCCGCCGCCAGAGACGATGCGCCGGACCAGGGCTCGATCATCGTCGTCGTCGCGACCGATGCGCCACTGCTGCCGCATCAGCTCAAGCGGATCGCGACACGCGTCTCGCTGGGAATCGGCCGTCAGGGAGGATTCGGCGGCAACAGCTCCGGCGACATCTTCATCGCGTTCTCCACGGCGAACGCGCGCGCGTGGTTCAACGACCAGCCGGTGACGAACGTGCAGATGCTGCCGAACGATCGGATCACGCCGCTGTTCCAGGCGACGGCGCAGGCGACCGAGGCGGCGATCACCAACGCGCTGCTGGCGGCCGAGACGACGACCGGAGCCAACGACCTGCGTATCTACGCGATGCCAGTGGACCGCATGCTGGCGGCGATGCGGAAGTACGGCCGGCTGCCGTAACGGTCCCCGCCCAGGCGCTGGATCCGTCAACTCTCGTAGCCGGCCTTGTACTCCGATTCGCCTGGCCGCCTCTGGGGCGGCCGCTTCGCGGCCTGTGTGCGCTGGAAGTACATCCCGACGATTCCCGCGATCAGGCCGCCCATCGCCAGATACGGGTTGACGAGATAGAGAAGCGGAAACAGGAGCAAGAGAAGCAGATACATGACGCCTCCCGCGAGTGTTGTCGCTGCTTCTCGATCTATCGGCCGATGCCGTCTACGGCCGCAGCCAGCCTGGAGGAACGTTCGCGCGCCGCGCTTCTTCGACCGCGGTGTCGATCGCTTTCATGTCCGCGAGGACCGCCGCCTTCAGCCGTGCGATTTCGGTCACCGCGCCTTCGCGTTCGCGTCGCAGCGCCACACGCTCGGACACGCTGTCGGTGCGGCTGAAATCGGCGGTCAGTGAGGCAACGCGCGCTTCCATCGCGATCAGGCGGATGTGATCCGTATCGAGCGCGCTCTGCAGATCGCGCATCCGCGCCTTCCAGTACGCCTCGTCTTTCTTGGCGGCTTCGCGATACTGGGCGGCGCGCGTCTCCTCGTCGAGTTCGGCCTTGACAGCCGCCGCCCTGTCGACCGGAGGCGCCGGCGACGCCGCCACTGTGAGCGACATCGGCGCATTCTGCAGGTCCTTGTTCGTGTAGACCTTTGTCGTCGCGGCGCCATCGGCCTTTTTCGCGGTCCGCTCCTGTTCCGCCTTCCTGGCCGCGTCAGCGAGCGACTGGCCGGCTAGCGGCTGCGCGAGTCCCACAGTCAGAGCGAAGGCAAACAGCGTGCGCGTCATGGCGAGTCCCCTCGTCCGATCGAAACGTCAGCAGGAATCGGCGAACGAGGCCAATCGTTGTCCCGGCTGCGCTGTGTGTCAAGGGACGGTTCGGTCAGGCGATTTGAGGTCAGTTGCGGTCCTCGTCGCGCGATCGTCGAGGGCGATCTCGAGGCGGACGGTTTCGGATCCCAGTCGAAAGGACGTGCCATCCGTCAGCCGCACGCAACCGCCAATGCGTTCCCCCGCCACCCACGTCCCGTTCTTGCTCCTGAGATCCTCAATCGAGACGTCAGGTCCGGCCACGCTGATCCGCGCGTGATGGCGCGAGATCGAGTCGGCATCGATGCGAATGGCACAACCGCTGTCGCGGCCGATGACCGACTCGCCGGCGGGCACACGCATGGTCTCGCCCCGCCAGATCAGCCGGCAGACGGACAGTGTTGCGGCCGGCGCCTGGCCGGTGACGAGCGCTTCTCCAACGAACGCGTAGCCCACCCGGTGCAGCGTGCGAATCATCCGAGCGCCGTCAGCGGTGTCGCCGAGCACCTTGCGCAGCTGCGTGACGAGCGCCGCCAGGCTCGTCTCGGAGACATGGACGCCGGGCCAGAGGATCGCATGCAGCTGCTCGTGCGGCACCGCATTCGGCCGGGCGTGCGGCCGCGCCCGGCGTTCCGGCCCGGCTCTTTTACATGAGTCTGCCAGCAGAAGGGATGCGCGCCATGGTTCCGCAGCGTGGGGAACCCCAGTTACTCATTCCCGAGGCCAGATACTTCACCGTCCGGGTTCCGTTCACCCAGCGAGACCTCGACGCAGCGCAACAGGCGATGGTTTGCCATCGCACTCAATTCAGCGAAGACCAGGTGAGGCGGCTCGGGCCGGTGGCCGCCCGGGTGTGGAACGGCGAAATTCGCCTCATTCATGCGTTCCCCACGGGAGCGAGCACGGACTTGTTTCGGTAAACGACCTTCGCGAAGATTCAGCGCAGCCCGTCGATTTCTTTTTTTGCATCCATGAGGAGGGGCAGATTCGCGTCGGCTTTCTTCCATCCCTCGAAGAACTGTTCGTACGCCTGGCGGCTTTCCGCAGTGTTCCCCATCTTCGCCAGCGCGCGGCCGTAGTACAGCGCAGCGATCGGTTTGAGCGGGTTGATGGTCAGCTGCTTCCGGTCGAGGATCTGCTTGAAGCGCGCCGCGGCTTCCTCGGTGCGCCCGTCGGCGAGCTGGACGAGGCCGCTCATGAAGGTCGCACCTGTGTCGCTCGCCGCGCTCGGCACCGGCAGCGCATCCATCGCGGCCTTGTCGCCCTGACGCCAGCGGACTAAAGCCTCGGCAAACTTGATGCCCCGCTGGGCATCCTCGTTCGCAGAGCCCGGCATCTTGAGTACTTCGTCCAGCAGTTTCTTCGCCGCCGGTGCATCGCCGAAGGTTGCGCTCGCGATCGCGCTGTTCAACAGCGAGCCGATGTTACGCTCGAGGTCGAGCGCGGACCGAATGGCCGAACGCGCGGTGTTTGTATCGCCGAAGACCGCGGCCGACTGCGCGACGTTGCCCCAGACGCTCGCCGCCGATCCCTTCAGCCCCAGCGATCCCGCATCCGAGGCGTACTGCGTCGCCAGCTCGCGGGCCTGGGCCAGCCGTCCTTCATACAGCGCCAGCGAGATCTGCGTGGTCAACATCCGGACGGGGCCGTCAGGAAAGCGGCGGGCCGCTTCCACCTGACGGCTCATCTCGGCGTCGTCGTTGCGCATGAACGCGAGACTATAGAGCTCCGCTCGAAACGCCGCCGAATCGACACCCCGCGGGATCGCCTCCTCGAGCAGACGTCGGGCATCGTCCGGCTTGTTCAGTGTCCGGTAGATCGCGGCAAGGTTCGAGTATGGCAGCGGCTCGTCTGGCGCCAGCGCGATCGCGGTCCGATACTCTTCGACGGCCTTCTCGTACTCGTTGCGGCCGGAGTACATGCCGGCGAGATTGGAATGCGGCACGAAGTCCTTCGGATAGGTCTGGGTCCACAGCTGGTAGGTCTCGATCGTCTTCTGCGGACCGCCCTCGATCGTCTGGTAATAGCGCGCGAGGATATACAGCCGCTCGGGCTCGCTGACGCGATCCTTCAGTGCATAGGCCTTGGTGATGTGCTCGCGCGACCGCAGCGGCTCGCCCATGTTGCCGTAGACCGTGCTCAGACGCGCGTGCGCGAGCGCAAAGTCGGGATCCAGCTCGATCGCCTTGCGAAAGAACGGTAACGACGCGGTATCGCCCTGCCGCCGCCGTGTCGACATCCCCTGGCTGTAGGCCTTGAGGGCCTCGAGCGACGCGGTGGTCGCTCCCTGAATCGGCGCGTCGTATTTCTCGATCGAAGCCAGCGACTCGCCGAGGCCGCGCCGCAGCTGCCCGGCGGCGGCGCCGAGCGCCTTCAGCACGTCGTCCTTGCCGGACGCCTGCACCTGCTGCTTTTCGATCGTGTCGCCGGTCCGGCAGTTCGAGGCGTCGAGGGAGATGATGTAGCTCTGCCCGAGCTGCGAAATCGCGCCGGCGATCATCGCCTTGCTGGCCGTACGCTCGCAGACCTCGCGGGCAATCGCCGGCGTGATTTTCTCGTCGGCGCGCCGGCCCATCAGCCGCAGCATGCCTTGCAGACGCTGCTCCGGCAGGACGCTCATGAACGGCGACTGCCGCAGCTGAACTTCGAGCGCTTCTTTCAGCGCTTCGTCGAAGACCGGCTCGCCGGTGCTGTTGGCGAAATCGGCGAGCACGACCGAATCGCGCTCGCTGAACGCGCGCGTGCGGTTCGAGGTCGAGTACGCAGCGACAGCGGCGATGGCTGCAAGGACGAGACCCGCGAGCGCGATCATCCGCCAATCGAGCCGCCGAGGAGTGGCGGCCGGCACCGGCCCCGAGGTGGACGCGGACGCGATCGCGACTGAACCGCTGGTCCGCTTCAACCGCGTCAGATCGCTCCGGAGATCCGCCGCGGTCTGATAGCGGATGTCGCGGTCCTTCTCCAGCGCCTTCGCGACGATGTGATCGAATTCCGCGGGCAGGCCGGCCCTGACACTCGACGGCGGGGCGGGTTGCCGCGTCAGGAGCTCCTCGAAGATCGCGACCGGCGCCTGGCCGGCAAACGGGACCGTGCCGGTGCTCATCTCGTACAACACGACGCCGAACGAGAACAGATCCGAGCGGCCGTCGATTTCCGAGCCGCGCGCCTGTTC
>Ga0111538_10009794_pt1 | contig 12766 bp, 13 predicted proteins | sample SoiMethybrSBSTD1_FD_79669 | JGI IMG/M metagenome (GOLD analysis project Ga0111538, IMG submission 79669) | Bulk soil microbial communities from a Populus tree surrounding site in Tennessee, USA - Soil MetaG P. TD hybrid SBSTD1 (version 2)... | ecosystem: Environmental > Terrestrial > Soil >...
CGGCAGATCGCCGGCGCGGATGGTGACCTCTCCATCGTCGGCGGTGTCGGCGCCGTCGAGGCCCGAGCTCTGCGACGGGCAGCTCACCAGCGCGTCCCAGTGCATGCGGTCGCCCTGCCCCGACGGTGTCCAGCGCAGCGTCGCCGACGACACCTGGCCGCTCGGCCCCGAGAGCGAGAAGGGCTCGGGCACCACGCCGCTCGCGGTCGCGCCGTCGCGGTCACGGGTCACGGTCACCGTCCCACGATCGGCAGAAAGGGTCGCCGACAGCGTGCCGAACGCGAGCCCGGACGCCGGCGCTGCCGCTTCCACCGCGCCGGCCATGGCGACATGGAAGCTCTCGTCGTCGTTGCAGGTCAAAAGACCTCGCGGACCGGCGCAGATCTGGACCACCGTCGATCCGTCGCCGCCGGCGATGGCGCGCATCGACGACCCGTCCGACTCGAAGTCGAGGTCGGTGCCAAGGCACCCGGTGAGACAGAGCAGGGCCAGGGAGGAAGAACGCATGGTGAGCGCTTGCCCAGCATGGGTCGTGCCGCCCCGCCCGCGGTAGCGATTTCAAGCAGTTGTCGCGCGGGTGTCGACGACCTGACGTCGACGATCCGTCACCTGCTAACCTTCGCGCGATGCTCTCCCGCCGCGGGTTCGTCGTGGGTTCGGCCGCCGGCCTCGCGGCGCTCGGTTGCCGCGCGCGCCTCGACGACAGCGACGTGCGCGCCGTCGACGCCGTGGTCCCGGCGATGCGCACGCGCGACGGCGCTGGGGTCTCCTTGCGGCGGGCGCTCGGCTCCCGCGCCCTGCCGCTCCTCGACCCGTTCCTCATGCTCGACGAGATCCACAGCGATCGCGAGGAGGACTGGATCGCCGGCTTCCCGCGCCACCCGCACCGCGGCTTCGAGACCGTGTCGTACCTCATCTCGGGCGGCTTCGAGCACCGCGACAGCTCGGGCAACCACGGCCTGATCGCCGACGGCGGCGTCCAGTGGATGACCGCCGGGCGCGGCATCATCCACTCGGAGATGCCGAGGCAAGCGGCCGGCCTCGACCTCTGGGGGCTGCAGCTCTGGGTCAACCTGCCGGCGGCGCGCAAGATGTCGCGCCCGCGCTACCAGGACCTCGGCGCCGAGGTGGTCCCCGAGATCGCCGTCGGCGCGGCGCGTGCCCGGCTGGTCGCCGGCCTCGTCGACGGGCACCGCGGGCCGGTCGAGGGCATCGTCACCGATCCGACCATGCTCGACGCGACCTTGCCGGCAGGGCAGGAGCTGCGCCTCGCGCTCCCCGCGACGCACACCGCCTTCGTCTACGCCCTCGCCGGTGAGGTCGAGGTCGGCCGCGCGCGCACGCGCGTCCCCGCCGGCTCCATCGCCGCGCTCGGTCGCGGCCGCGCCTTCACCGCCACCAGCGCCTCGGGCGGCCGCTTCCTCCTCCTCGCCGCCGCCGCCATCGGCGAGCCGGTCGCCCGCCGCGGCCCGTTCGTCATGAACACCGAGGCCGAGCTCGACCAGGCGGTCGCCGACTACCGAAGCGGGCGCCTGGTCGGCGGCTAGCCGCTGACCTCCACGTGCACGCAGTTGTTGGCGGTCTCGAGGAGCGTGTCGATGATGCCGTCCTCGGGGTGATCCTCCATGCACTGCTTCACCGCCGCCTCGATGGCGGAGAGCGACGCGCCCGAGAGATCGAAGGCCAGCCCCGACTGGTGCGCGCTGTCGCCGACCCAGGCGATGTCCTTGTTGCTGCTGGCGACGTCGTAGGTCTTTCCGAGATCGCCGTCGATCAGGCCGCCGGCGTCGGCGAAATCGACGATCAGATCGGCCTGCTCCTCGTGGGTGCGCCAGCCCGAGGTGAGCACCACGCCCGCGGGCAGGTATTCGGCCAGGTGGCGCACGCCGCGGGCGATGGGCGCGGTGATCTTCTCGTTGCCGTCCTCGAGGGGCACCGGCAGGTTCGCGGGGACCTCGCCACCCTTGAACTGGTTCGGGCCGGCCTTGCGCGAGCTGGGATAGCCACCGACGGTGTACGGGAGGCCGCCGCCGGGCGACCGCGCGGGCCGGCGCTCTTCGGGATCTTCCGTCGGCGCCTCGGGATCGTCGGTCGGTCCCTTGGGCTTCTTGCCCTCGCCCGGCTTGGGGCCGGTCTGCCATGGGTCCTTCCTGCGCGGCTTCTTTTCCGGCACCGCCATGTCGCCGATGTAGTCCGCCAGCGTCTGCCAGGCCGAGGCGAACTCGCCGTCGGGCGTGAGCTCGTAGCCGACGCCCTTGTCGTCGGGGGCGGCGACGATCTCGAACCAGCCCTCGGGGGTGATCTGGTAGCGGTAGCCGCCGTCGTGATCGAAGACGAAACCGACGCGGTCGCGCACCTCTCGCGGAATGTCGCTGCCGCCGGCGTATTCGCCCATCCCGAGGCTGGCGGCGATGTCCTCCGGCCTCCCCCGGTCCTCGCTCTCGTCCTCGAGCTTCGGGGCGTACCGGTCGGGCGGCCGGCTGCGCCGCTCGTCTCCCGGGGGCGCGGCGGCGGCTTGCCAGCTCGCCGGCGCCGGGCGGTAGGCCATATCGAACGCGCTCATGATCTGCCTCGCTTTCGAAGGCAGACGCGCGAACGGCGTCCGGATCGGCTCAGACCGGCAGGGTCAGGCCTTCGGCGGCGGCGGTCAGCTTGATGTCTTTACCGCCGCGGGCGTCGAGCTCGGCGCGGCAGCGTGCCTGGAGCTCGTCGACGAAGTCGTCGGCGTAGTCCTGGTCGTAGTGGAACATGACCAGGTGCTTGACCCGCGCGCGCACCGCGGCGTCGACCGCCTCGAGGTACGAGGAGAAGCCGCGCGACAGGCGCTGCGCCCGGTCCTCGGGCGAATAGGTGCAGTCGTGGATCAGGATGTCGGCGTCCTGGTAGAGCGACAGCATCGCCTCGGTCGGCCCCTCGGCCGGGTAGCCGGCGTCGGAGGCGTAGACCAGCGAGCGGTCGTCCTCCTGCAGCCGATAGGCGAGCGAGGTCGTCGGGCCGTGCGGGTTGGGCAGCGCGCGGACGAGCAGCCCGTCGAGGATGAAGGGGGCGCGCCGCCGCGTGGCGCTCGACAGATCGCGCAACTTGCCGTCATCGACAGGCACGGCGAGGATCGAGATGCTCGCCCCGAGGTTCTTCAGCGTGTAGATGGGCGAGAAGTGCGGGTTCATCTGCCCCTCGAGGATGCCCTCGAGCATGCTCGACGAGCGCGCCGCGCCGTAGACGTTGAAGTGGTTGCCGGGGACGAAGATGGGCGAGAAGAACGGGAAGCCCTGGATGTGATCCCAGTGGGTGTGCGAGAGGAGCAGGCTGGCCTCGCCCTGGCCGGCGCCGAACTCGGTGTTCATGAGCGAGCGGCCGAGGTTCACCGCCCCGGTGCCCATGTCGACGATGACCAGCCGCCCGGCGCCGGTCCGCACCGAGATGCACGAGGTGTTGCCGCCGTAGCGGTTGGTCTCCGGCCCCGGGGCCGGGATCGATCCGCGCACGCCCCAGAAGGTGACCTCCACTAGTCGTCCCCCACCGTGAGCTCGAGCTGCTCCTGCGCCGCGATGATGCCGAGGCCGGTTCCCTCGACCTTCTTGCGCACCTCGTCGACGATGACGTCCTGGGCGTCGTCGCTGCGCTCGGGCGAGTAGTGAAAGAGGACGAGGTTCTTCGCGCCGGCCGCGTTGCAGATGGCGATGGCGTCGTCGGGGGTCGAGTGGCCCCAGTGCGGCCGCTGCCGGTACTCCTCGGCGGTGAACTGGGAGTCGTAGATCACCAGATCGGCGCCGCGGCAGAGATCGACCAGGCCGTCGCGCATCGCGTGCAGCTTGGCGGCGTGCTCCGGGTTCGGGTCGCCGAGCCGCGGCGGCGTCTTGATGAACTCGTTTTCGAGGAGGATGTCGGTGAAGGGCGCCGTGTCCGTGGCATAGACCACCGAGGCGCCGTCGCAGTCGAGACGGTAGGCCATGGCGATCCACGGGTGGTTGAGGCGCGTGCACGACACCTGCACCGGCCCGAGGCTGAAGCGCGCCCCCTCGACCAGCTCGCGGAAGGCGACGTCGGCCTTGGTGGCGTTGAACGGCACGGGGAAATACGGGTCCTCGCTCTGCGTCGCGAACACCGCGCGCAGGTGGGTGTCGTCGCGCTGCCGCGCGTAGACGAAGAGCTGGTTGCCCGACTGGTAGAGCGGGGCGAAGAAGGGCAGCCCCTGGATGTGATCCCAGTGGGTGTGGCTGATGAGCACGTGCGAGCTGCCGCGCCCTTCGCCGAAGGCGTCGCGCTGCATCAGCTCCTTGCCCAGTCGGCGCAGCCCGGTGCCGGCATCGATGATGATGTGCGGCCCGTTCTTGGGGCGCACCTCGACGCAAGACGTGTTGCCGCCGTAGCGGTTGGTCGTCGGCCCGGGGACCGGGTAGGAACCGCGCACGCCCCAGAAGCGGATCTTCATTCCGGTTCTCGGTGGATCACGGTAACACGGTCATGGGGCGGTGGCGACCGCGATCGCGGCGCGCCCGCCGCGCGCCTGGCTGAAGAAGAGCACTCCGCTGGTCGGGGCGATGAGGGGCCCGGCGCCGTGCTCGGAGGGCGGCCCCGGCTCGAGGATCGGCTCGAGGCTGTGGGTGAAGGTCGTGCCGTCGAAGGACCCGGCGTAGCCGATGGCGGCCACGCCGTTGGTGGCGGTGCCGGTGTAAAAGAGGCCGATGCGCAGCTCGCCGGCCGGGCTGAGGCCGCCGACGGCGGCCGGCTCGCCGACGGCGCGCGCGTCGAAGCGCTGCCCGCCGGCGGCGCCAAGGACCGGCTGCGGCCGCACGGCGAAGGTGGCGAGGCCGATGGACGTGGCGACGAAGATGCCCTCCGGGCGGGTGAAGTAGACGAAGGTCGCGTTACCGAGCTGCAGCGCCGACGGCTGCGCCCCGTCCTCGATCAACATGCCGCGCTTGACGAAGCTGGCGCCGCCGTCGGTGGACGCGGCCCAGCCGAGGACCGGCGCCGCCGGATCGCCCGCCTGGTAGACGAGGTAGAGCACGTCGCCGGCGCGGAAAGGCGCGGGCGCCTCGACGCGGCCCTGCTCCCAGGGCTCGCTGGCGACCAGCACGGGGACGGCGTTCTCGGGCTCATCCTCGAGCGAAGACAGGTCGGCGCGCCAGATCTCGGCGGTGGCGTCGGTGCGGCGCGTGTAGAAGAGGCGGGCGGCGAAGCCGGGAAGCTCGATCGGCGCCGGATCGAGGAGGTCGGCGGCGTTGTCGACGACGAGGAACGGCTCGTCGAGAGGGGTGGAGAAGTCGTAGTCGGTGATCTTGCCGTAGGGGCCGATGCCCGAGGTCGGCAGGTTCTCGTCGCCGCCGCCGCTGCTGCCGCCGAGACCGCAGGCGGCCGCGAGCACCATGATGGCGCAGGCGCGCATCAGAACCGCCACCGGGTGGCGAGGCCGCCGGAGAGCACCGAGCCGCGCGAGGCGTAGTCGCCGACCGGATCGAGGAGCGACAGCTTGCGGTGGTGTCTTTCGGGCAAGAAGCTGGCGCCGACGTAGAGGTCGATGTCGAACGGGCGGGGCAGGGTCTTCCCGAGGCCGAGGACCTCGACGCCGATGCCGCCGCTGACGGTGTGCTTGTCGTTGTCGACGAAGTTGGTCTCGCCGCGCTGCTCGGGCGCCGGCGACGACTCGTAGGCGTAGCCGCCCCGCAGGAGCAAGACGGCGTGCCGCGAGCGCGAGGCGGCGATCTCGACCCCCACCCGCGGCACGAAGGTGTCGTGGAAGTAGGCCTTCTCGAGCGGCACCGCCAGCGGCAGCTTCACCAGCTCGTTGAATTGTTTGAGGTCATAGGTGATCTCGATGTGCGCCGCCGGGTTCTCGAAGGCGCTCCAGCGCTGGTAGGTGAGGTCGCCGGTGAGGGTCAGCCACGAGAAGAGGCGGGCGGCGAAGCCGCCGGCGACCTGGGTCGGCTGGAAGAGATCGAGCGCGACGGCGTGGAGCTGGAAGAAGGCGTCGTTGACCAGCGGCCGGCCGGGCGGGCCGAGGTCGCCGTGGATGGCGAACGCCTGGTCGATCTCGAGGACGAAACCGCCGCGGTAGGTGAGGCCGAGGTCGAGCCAGGGGAGGGGCCGCCAGAGGAGGCCGGCCTCGGGGTAGCGGATGGCCTCGAGCTTGACGTCGATCTCGAGCGTCAGATCGGAATCGGCGGACACCGGGTAGCCGACCCGCCCGTCGAGGTCGATGGCGCCCTGGGTGCGCGACATGTAGCTGACCCCGCCGCCGAGGAACAACGAGCGGCCGATCTGGACCGCGACGTTGGAGCTGAGGAAGAAGCGCTGCGGCCGGTTGTCGTAATACATCCAGCGCGGCCGCCCCGAGGGCAGGGTGCGGGTGCGGACGAGGCGCTCGTCGGGGAGGTGGACGGCGACGCCGAAGGCGACGTGCACCGGGCCGATGTCGCCGGGGACGGCGAGGCCGGCGATGAGGCCGCGGCTGGAATCGACGTTCTGGTCGAGGGAGTTCAGCTCCAGGCGCGGCAGGGCGAGCTGGTAGCCGAGGTCGATCTTGATGGCGTCGCCGACCGCGAGCGCCGCCGGGTTGTAGTAGTTGGCGTCGGCCTCGCGCGCGGCGGCGGTGGCCGCGCCGCCCATCGCCGGCGAGCGGGCGCCGAAGCCGAAGGCGTCGATGGGGTTGGCGCGCGCCGGGGTCGCGATCAGGAGCAGGAGGAGCGCGCGTCTCATAGATCGACCCCCAGCATGAGGCCGCCGACGAGGATGGTGCCGCCGGTTTCGATGTCGGGTGTGTCCTCGGGGCGGTCGTGGGTGCGGCCGACGAGGAGGTGGGTCTGCAGCCACAGGTCGACGCGGAAGGGTGCCTTGCCCAGGCCGATGCCGGCGGCGATGACGTTGCGATGGTTGTCGAGGAAGGCCTGGGCGCCGGTCATCTCGGGCGCCGGGGACATGACGAAGGAGTAGCCGCCGCGCAGGGTGAGATCCCAGCTGCCGCGAACGGCGCCCCACTCGACGCCGAGGCGCGGGGTCAATGTGTCGTGGAAGCCGGGCGGCTCCTGCGGCGGCATGCCCTCGACGGGATTGAAGGTGGGCAGGGGAAACTGGCTCCAGCGCTCGCCGGCGAGCTGCAGGCTGAAGAGCCAGCGCGACGAGGGGCGGAAGGCGGCCTCGAGGGCCAGCACCAGGGGATCGTATTGCGCCACGCCGGCGACGCGGAGCGGCGGGATGCTGACCGGCAGGGTCTCGCCCAGCTCGGCGGTGATGAGGATGTCGTAGGTCGATTTCGACGCGAAGCGCAGCGCGGCGCCGAAGCTCCACGCATCCGAGGGACGGTAGCGGACGCCGAAGATGGGAGAGAAGGAGGCGATGAGCTGCTGCTCCGAGGTGGTGGCGAAGCGGCCGGCGTTGTCGGGCGCGACCTCGATGCCGCCGAGGATGCCGCCGAGCGCGACGAAGCCGGCGCCCAGCGAGAGGCCGTCGGCGATGCGGGCGCCGACGCCGACCTGGATGCCCACCACCTCGGAGCGGTTCTCGAGCAGGGCGAAGAAGGGCTCGCCGGGGTTGGGCGCGCGGGCGCGGTTCAGCACCTGCGTCGGAACGTAGATGGCGAAGCCGAGGCCGATCCGGCCGCGCAGCGCGCCGCCGAAGGGCATCGGGAAGGCGGAGCCGACCTCGACGCCGGTGGCGCGGTTCACGTCGCGGTCGACGCCGTCGAGGGAGAAGTCGCCGATGAGGGTCCCGGCCGAGAGCCGCTTGCGCTTGACGTCGGCCAGGCCGGCGGGGTTGAGGTAGATGGTCTCGAAGTCGTCGGCGCTGGCCACGCCGGTGGCGGCGAGCGCCGGTGAACGGGCGCCGAAGCCGAACATCTCGAGCGGGGAGGCGGCGGCCGGGGCGGCCGCGAGGAGGGCGACCGCGAGCACGGCGCGGCGCATCAGAAGGCCCTCGCCGAGTCGAGGAGGATGGTGACCGGCCCGCGGTTGCAGAGGTCGACGTCCATCATGGCGCCGAAGCGGCCGCCGGCGACCTCGGGCACGCCGGACGCGCGCGCACCGTCGATGAAGCGGTGGTAGAGCGCCTCGGCGGCGGTCGGCTCGAGGGCGGTGATGAACGAGGGGCGCCGCCCCTTGCGCGCGTCGCCGTAGAGCGTGAATTGCGAGACGGCGAGCAGGCCGCCGCCGGTCTCGAGCAGCGAGCGGTTCATCTTGCCCTCGTCGTCTTCGAAGATGCGCAGGTTGACCACCTTGTCGACGAGGTAGTCGACCTCGGCCGGACCATCGCCGGCGCCGGCGCCGAGGAGGACCAGCAGCCCGGGACCGATGCGCCCGACGACCTCGGCGTCGACCCGGACCTCGGCGCGCGAGACGCGTTGCACCACCGCGCGCAAGTCAGTTCGGGTCCGGCACGTCGCTGTTCTGCGACGGCCGGATGAAGAGGTCGGGCATGGTGCTCGGCGCCACCAGCAGGACGCCGGCGACCCCGCTGAGGTTGTCGCCGACCGTGACCTCGGTGGCGCAGGTCTGGTTGCACTGGGAGCGACAGTAGCTGGTCACGCCGCCGAGCTGGAGAAGAAGCTGGGTGGCGCCCGACAGGGCCTCCGTGCCGCGGTAGAGCATCCCGGCCGGGCCGGCGTCGGGCGGCACATCGCAGGTGTCTTCGTAGAGCGACGGCGTGACGTCCGTGATCATGATCGGCGCCTGGACGCGCACGTAGCTCGTGAGGCGGGGAAGGACCGCCGGATTGCTGGCATTTCCGCGAGCGAGCATGTCCACCGTCACCGTCTCCGCGACCGGCGCGACCGTCGAGGTGCCGGCGGCGATCACGAGCTGGGTCAGCTGTGGGACCCGGAGATCTCCGTCGGTGTCGAAGCTCTCCGACAGGTCGTAGCGCCCGGTCACCGTGGTCAGGACCGCGCCGATGGGGAGGTCGTCGACCTGGTCCCCCCGCAGGTTGCAGTTGGGCGGGTAGGTGCAGATGAGCCGGAGCGACGAGTTGGGGCCTGAGACCCCCATGTCCTGGACGTAGATCTCGGCGCGCAGACGCCCGGTGACCCGGCCGACGACCACCAGATTGTTGAGGGTCACCTGCATGTTGAGCGGCGGGGGCATGGCGCGCAGGCGGCGGATGCTGCCCTGCGGGAAGGGGCTGCCTGCGTCGCCGAGCCGCGCGTCGGCGGCGCCGGGGTTTCCGTCGGAGGGTAGGTCGCCGACCACCTTGCCGCAGCTTGCAGGTAGGAGAGCCAGGATGAGGGCCAGTCGAGCTCGCACGGGGTTGCCTCTCTCGGGGAAACTAGTGAAGCGCCACCGTCGAGACCGAGGTCCAGGGGACGTAGATGCCGAGGTAGGGCATCTCGTCCTTCTCGCGCTCGATCTTGGTGCCGTTGTTGAGGTGGAGGATGTCGATCGGCTCGAGGTGGAAGCCGCGCTCGTCCTCGGCCGCGACCAGGCCGACGACGACCACCGGGACTCCCAGCTGCCGCCCCCAGTCGGTGGGGACCAGCGGCGCGTCACGGAGCGCCACGGTCACCTTCCGGCCAGCGAGCTGCATTCCCCTTGGTAGCCCGGGCGCCAGCGGACCGTCAAGCCCGGGCAACCGCCGCGCCTTGCACGCGGTCCTACCCCCAACTAGTATCCGCCCGATGCAAACTGTCCGGGTCCCCGCGCTGGTGCTCCTTTTCGCCGCTTCGGCCTGTGGCCAGAAGATCGGGGATGCCTGCAACGTCTCGTCCGAGTGCTCCACCGACGCCTCGCGCGTCTGCGACACGTTCTCGCCCGGTGGGTATTGCACCATCGCTGGGTGTGACTTCGGCACCTGTCCCGACGAGGCGGTCTGCGTGCGCTTCTTCCCGGCGGTCGAGAACGCCGCCCAGTGCGGCGAGGGGCTGCCGGCCTGCGCCATCGACGAGGTCTGCACCGTCGGGGGCCAGTGCGCGCCCCGCTCGATCGAGCTCCGCTTCTGCATGCTGGCCTGCGGCAGCGACGGTGACTGCCGCCCCGAATACGAGTGTCGCAACCGCGAGCTCATGACCATCCACGGCGGCGAGCCGGTGCCCGATCCGCGGGCGGGGGGTGCCCCGCTCGATCGGTCGTTCTGCGCCGCCCGCCGGCCGTGCATGACGAACGACGACTGCGATCAGGGCGATCTCTGCGATCGCGCGACGCGCGTCTGCCTGCCCGGTTAACGGTAAGCTCGGCGCGTGCTGCGCTTCCTGATCCGGCGCGTCGGCTCCAGCCTGTTCGCCATCGCCGGCGTCTCGCTGCTGGTCTTCATGTTCCTGCACATCGTCCCCGGCGACCCGGTGGACAACCTCGCCGGCGGTGACGCCACCCCCGAGCAGCGCGCCGAGATGCAGGAGTGCATGGGCCTCGACCTGCCGCTGCACCGTCAGCTGATCCGTTTCGCCGGCCACATCGCCGACGGATCGCTCGGCCACCAGTGCCCCGATCCACGCCACGACCGGCCGCCGGTCATCTCGCTCGTCGCGCGCGTCTTTCCCTACACCGTCGAGCTGGCCTTCGGCGGCGTGCTGGTCGCGCTGGTGCTGGCCTTGCCGCTCGGCATCCTCGCCGCCGTGCGCCGCGGCACCGGCGTCGACGCCGCGGCGTCCCTGATCTCGCTCGCCGGCATCTCGATCCCGACCATGTGGATGGGGCCGGCTCTGATCTTCTTCTTCTACGTGAAGCTCGCCTGGCTGCCCGGCCCGGGCGAGCAGGACGAGCGCCTGGCACTGCTCTTGCCGTCGCTGGTCATCGGCACGCACCTCATGGCCATGCTGGCGCGCATGACCCGTTCGTCGCTGCTCGACGTGCTGCGCGAGGACTACATGCAGACGGCGCGCGCCAAGGGGTTGCCGCCGGTGACGGTGATCGTGAAGCACGGGCTGCGCAACGCGCTGCTGCCGGTGATCACCGTCGTCGGCCTGCAATTCGGCGCGCTGCTCGCCGGCGCCACCATCACCGAGAACGTCTTCGCCCGTCCCGGGCTGGGCACCCTCATCTTCGAGGCCATCAAGCAGCGCAACTACCCGGTGGTGCAGGGCTGCGTGCTGGTGGTGGCGGTGATCACGGTGACCGTCAACCTGCTCGTCGACCTGGCCTACGGCCTGGCCGACCCACGGATCCGCCGCGCATGACCTTCTTCCGCCAGCTCTCCCCCGGGGCGAAGATCGGCGCGGCGCTGCTGGCGCTCTTCATCCTCGCCGGCATCTTCGGCCCGCTGCTTGCGCCGCACTCGGCGGTGCACGGCGATCTCGACGCGCGTCTCCTTGGCCCGAGCCTGGAGCATCCCTTCGGCACCGACGAGAACGGCATCGATCTCCTCTCCGAGATCCTGCACGGCGCCCGGCTGGCGCTGTTCATCAGCATCACCGTGGTGGCCATCTGCGCCGTCATCGGCGTCACCCTCGGCACGGTCGCCGGCTATTTCGGCGGCGTGGTCGACGAGATCGTCATGCGGGTGGTCGACATCCTCCTCGCCTGTCCCGGGTTGCTCATCAACCTCGCCATCGTCGCGGTGATCAAGCGGCCGGGGGTCGGCATCGTCATCTTCGCCCTGGCGCTGAACGGCTGGGTGGCCTACGCCCGCGTGGCGCGGGCGCAGGTCTTGACCTTGCGCGAGCGCGACTATGTCGCCGCGGCGCGTGCCGTCGGCGCCGGCCCCGGCCGCATCATGCGCCGTCACATCATCCCCAACCTGCTGTCGCCGCTGATCGTGCAGATGACCTTCGGCTTCGGCGGCGTGATCCTGGTCGAGGCGTCGCTGTCCTTCCTCGGCGTCGGCCCGCAGCTCAACTACTCCTGGGGCGCGCTGCTCGACCAGGGGCGCGGCCAGATCTGGAACACGCAGCGCATCGCGCTGGCTCCCGGCCTCGCCATCGCGCTGGTGGTCATCGCCTGCAACCTCCTCGGCGACGGGCTCCGCGATAGGTTCGACCCGAAACGGGTGGATTAAGGGGCCGAGGTGTCGGCGGTGAGCGACGTGGACACCGGATCGCCGGTGAGCGTCCTCAGGAACTCGACGAGGTCCGCCTTCTCGGCGGTGGTCAGGTTGAGCGGGACCATGAGCGGGTCCTTGGTCTGACCGGCGATGGTGTCGCCGCCTCGATCGTAGAACTCGACGACGGCGGCGAGGTCGGCGAGGCCGCCGGTGTGCATGTACGGAGCGCTCTTCTCGATCTGCCGCAGCGACTTGGTGCGGAACTTCCCGCGGTCGGCGTCGGTCGGCGTCGGCGAGGCCAGTCCGAGCATCTGCAGCTTGGCCATGCCGGCGGCACGGTCGTCGGAGAACTCGCCGGCGCTGCTGAACAGCGGCGGTGCGGCGGCGTAGGTCGTGAGCACCCCGTGGCGCCCGCTGTCCGTCGCCGGCACGTTGTCGCCGGTCTGCGTCACGCCGGTGTTGTGGAAGGCGTTGTCGGAGAAGAACGGCGACGCGTGGCAGGCGACGCAGCCCGCCTTGCCGATGAAGAGCTTGAGCCCGCGCTTCGCCGACGGCGCGATGGCGGCGAAGTCTCCGGCGACGTACCGATCGAAGGGGGCGTTCTTGCTGGTCAGCTTGCGCACGTAGGCGGCGAGCGCCTTCGCCGAGTTGGCGAGGATGCGGTTCACCTCGCGCTGGTCGTCGGCGGTCATCCCGTTCCATGCGGTGACCCAGGGCTCGCTCACGGGGGTCAGCACCTCGTTGGCGAAGAGCTTCGGCCGGGCACGCGCCGGAAAACGCGCGCTCCCGGGGTCGCCCGCGTCGAGGGCCGCCGGCAGGGCGCCGAAGATCGCCTCGTAGTCGGCCTTGTAGCGGTCGTAGATCA
>Ga0111538_10009795_pt1 | contig 12766 bp, 13 predicted proteins | sample SoiMethybrSBSTD1_FD_79669 | JGI IMG/M metagenome (GOLD analysis project Ga0111538, IMG submission 79669) | Bulk soil microbial communities from a Populus tree surrounding site in Tennessee, USA - Soil MetaG P. TD hybrid SBSTD1 (version 2)... | ecosystem: Environmental > Terrestrial > Soil >...
CCCCATCGTGACGTGTACTCGCTAGTAACTGCCATGGCGTTCGGCCGTTCGGGCACGGCAGACTCTCGACATGACCCGTTTCGCGCAGCCCGCCCCCGAACTCGCCGACCCGTACGAGTCCGACCCGGTCCTCACCGGATGGCTGGACAGGCTGCTCGGGCCGGACGGACATGCCGCCGCCAAGGACCGGTTGGCCACGCTCGCCGCCGACGTTCTCGGGCCGCTGCGTGACGCGCATCACGATGCCGAGAACAACCCGCCCCGGCTGGTCCGCTACGACGGGTGGGGCCGGCGGGTGGACCGGGTCGAGACGTCGCCCGGGTGGGAGACGCAGCGCGTCGCGGCGGCCCGGCACGCGATCGTCGCGCTGCCGTACCTGCCCGAGGCCAGGCGCACCTGGGGTTCCGGCGTGCGCACGGTGCAGCAGGCCCTGCTGCACATCTACGGACCGGAGTCGGCCACGTTCACCTGCCCGGTCGCGATGGCCGACGGCGCGGCCGCGCTGCTCAGCCGCCCCGAGATCGACCCGGCCGTGCAGGAACGATGGCTGACCCGGCTGATCTCCACCGACCCCGACGTCGCGATCACCAGCGGCCAGTGGATGACCGAGTCGCAGGGCGGTTCCGACATCTCCCGGTCCACCACGACGGCCCGCCCCGACGAGGGCACCCGCACCTGGCGGCTGACCGGCGAGAAGTGGTTCTGCTCGGCGATCGACTCGGCGATGGCCGTCGCACTGGCCCGGCCGGCGGGTGCGGCCGACGGCAGCCGCACGCTGGTGCCGTTCCTGGTGCCGCGCGACCAGCCCGGCGTGCGGCTGCACCGGCTCAAGGACAAGCTCGGCACCCGCCCGGTGCCCACCGCCGAGGTCGCGCTGCGCGACGCCGAGGCCGTCCCGCTCGGCGACCCGGGCGAGCCGGGGCTGCGCCGGATGATGACGCTGGTGGTGATCACGCGGCTGCACAACGCCGCGAACTCGGCCGCCGGAATGGCCCGCGGGCTGGCCTACTGCCGCGACTACGCGACGCGGCGCACCGTCGCCGGCGGGCGGCTGGCCGACAACCCGCTGCACCGGGCCACCCTGGGCGCGCTGGAGGTCGACCTCGCCGGCGCGTTCGCGCTCGCCGCGCACGCCTTCGACCTGCTCGGCCGCGTCGAGCTGACCGGAGACCGGCCCGCCGCCGACCGGCTTCGGCTGGTCGCGCCGCTGGCCAAGCTGCTCACCGGCAAGCTCGCCGTGGCCAGCGCCAGCGAGTACGTCGAGTGCTTCGGCGGGGCCGGCTTCGTCGAGGACACCGGGCTGCCCCGGCTGCTGCGCGACGCGCAGGTGCTGCCGATCTGGGAGGGCACCACGAACGTCCTGTCCGTCGACGTCCTGCGGGCGCTGGCCCGCGGCGAAGGGCTGGCCGCCGTCCCGTCGGATGTGCGCGACGCGGCGGCCGCGGCCGCCGCGGACCCGGCCTCGCCCGCGGTGCTGGCCGGTGCCCGGCAGCTCGCGCTGGCGATCGGGACGTCGCTGGTGGCGGACCTCCTCGACGAGCACGCGGCCGCGACCGGCGCCGAGCGCGCGGCGGTGCACGCCCGGCTGTGGCGGCGGGCCCGGGTCGAGCGCCGGGACATCGCGACGGAGGCCGCCGCGCTGTAGGAAACCGGTTGGCGCCGCGCGGCGTCGTTGGAAACATCACGGGACGTGACGACCTACGCGCTGCACGCCAGCGGCCTCGCCAAGAACTACCGGCGCGGGCGCGCGGTCGACGGCGTCGACCTCCTGGTCAGCCCCGGCGAGCGGGTGGCGCTGCTCGGCCCCAACGGCGCCGGCAAGACCACCACGCTGCTGATGTGCCTCGGCCTGATCACGCCCGACGCCGGCACCGTCGACATCCTCGGCCACCGGTTGCCCGGCGAGCGGGTGGCGGCGATGCGGCGGGTCGGCTTCGTCGCCGGCTACCTGCCGCCGACCGCGCACCTTCGGGTGATCGAGTACCTGCGGCTGTTCGGCCGGCTCTACGGGATGCGCCGGCCGGACGCGGCGGCCCGGGCCGCGCTGGAACGCTTCGGCATCGGGCACCTGGCCGGCGCGCTGGCCACCGAGCTGTCCAGCGGGCAGAAGACGCTGGTGGGCATCGTGAAGGCGGCGATCCACCGGCCGGCACTGGTGGTGCTGGACGAGCCGACCGCGTCGCTGGACCCGGACGTGGCGCTGCTGGTGCGCACCGGGCTGCGCGAACTCGCCGACGCCGAGGGCACCGCGCTGCTGGTGACCAGCCACAACATGGTCGAGGTGGAGCGGCTGTGCGAGCGGGTGGTGTTCCTGTCGGCCGGCCGGGTGGTCGCCGACGGGTCCGCCGCCGAGGTCGCGGAACGGTTCGGTGGCGCCGACCTGGAGCACGTGTTCCTGCACCTGTCGGGCAGGGTGTCATGAGCGAGCGGAGCGAGCGAATCGTCAGCAAGGGACGTGGTGGCCGCGCGGAGCGTGGCGACCACGTCGAAGGCTCCGCGTCGCGAAGCGAGGCGAAGCCGTGGGAGTCGTGGTGGCGGATCGTGGCGATCGCCGAGCGGCACTGGTACGTGCTGCGCCGCTCGCCGCACCGCCTGTTCGACATCCTCCTGTGGCCGATCGTCGACACGCTGCTGTTCGGGTCGATGGCCGTGTTCGCGGCCAGCCGGGCGCTGACGGCCGGGCAGCAGCTCGTCGCCTACACGCTGGCCGGGATGGTGCTCTGGCAGGTGGTGTACCAGGCGCAGATCTCCGTCTCCACCGGCTTCCTGGAGGAGACGTTCTCCCGCAACCTGCTCAACCTCATGGCGACCCCGCTGCGGGAGTGGGAGCACGTCGCCGGGATGGCCCTGTTCGGGCTGGCGAAGCTGCTGTGCGGCGTCGGCATGGTGGCCGGGCTGGCCTGGGTCGCCTACGCCTTCGACCTGACCGCGATGGGCTTCGGGCTGTTGCCGATCGCGGCGCTGCTGCTCGGCGTCGGGTGGGCGGTGGCGCTGTTCGTGATCGGGCTGGTGCTGCGCTTCGGCAGCGGTGCCGAGGCGCTGGCCTGGGGCGTGATGTTCACGCTGATGCCGCTGTCCGGGGTGTTCTACCCGGTCGCGGCGCTGCCGGAGGTGCTGCAGCCGGTGGCGGCCGTATTGCCGACCACGCACGCGTTCGCCGCCGGGCGCGGGCTGATCAACGACGGCGTGATGCAGTGGGACGAGGTAGGGCTGGCCGCCGCGGGGACGGCGGCCATGCTGGCCGCCGCCCTCGCGTTCGTGGTGTGGATGTTGCGGGTCTTCCGCGCCCGCGGCTTCATCACCCGTTACTCCTAGCGCCGCCGGCCCCCGCCGCGCGTCAAGATCGAGTTGATCTTGCAAGTGTGGCGGGGTTGCGGCCCGGTTTCGCGGTGACTTGTTCCGCCACAACTGCAAGATCGTCGTGATCATGGAGGTGATCGCGGCCCGCTCAGGCCTCGGCCCGGTCGGCGTTGGCGTGGATGGCGTCGCGCAGGTACTGCGCGAGGCCGGGCCGTACGGCGTCGTACGTGGCGGTGAACCGCGGGTCGGCGACGTACATGTCGCCCAGCCCGCGGTGCATGTCGTAGCCGCAGTCGTAGAACCGGCGGTGGATCTGCTGGCGGTGCTCCTCCGCCAGGTCCATCGCCGGCGCGCTGTCGGCGGCGACGCCGTCCGCGAGGGCGGCCGCCAGCCGCTCGTTGAGCGCCGCGCCCTCGGCCTTGATCTCCGCCCAGTCCTGCGCGGTGTAGCGAGCGGTGCGCTGCGCCGACTGCCGGTACGCCTCGGTGTCGCCCCAGCGCTCGCGGGCCTCGTCGGCATACGGGTTTTCCATGGTTCCTCTCCTCGACTCGGTGTCGGAACCAGCGTGGTGTCTCCAGCGGCGGGAGAGTCAAGCCCGAGCTATGATTGTTGCGCAGTCAAATAATTCGGAGGTCCCGTCGTGCCGATCCACCGCCTCAACCACGCCGTCCTGTACGTGCGCGACGTCGCGCGAAGCGTCGCCTTCTACGGTGACGTGCTCGGCTTCACCAGCGTGATGGCCATGCCCGGAGCGGCGTTCCTCCGCGCACCCGGCTCCACCAACGACCACGACCTGGGGCTGTTCGAGATCGGCGCCGCCGGAGCATCCACCGCCGGCCGCTCCACCGTCGGCCTGTACCACCTGGCTTGGGAGGTCGACACGCTGGCCGAACTGCGCCGGGTGCGCGAGGCGCTGGCGACGGCGGGCGCGCTGGTCGGTGAGTCCGACCACGGCACCACGAAGAGCCTCTACGCCAAGGACCCCGACGGCCTGGAGTTCGAGGTGGTCTGGCTCATTCCGGCCGCCCTGCTGGACGAGCGGGCGATCGAGTCGCGTACCCGGATCGGCCGGCTGGACCTCGACGGCGAGATCGCGCGCTATGGCGCCGACACGCGCGGCGGCGTCGGGATCTCGGTCTCCGCCTGACCGCCAAGATCGCGTTGATCTTGCAGTTGTGGTGGGGGACAAATACGTCCTAGGACGGGCGAACCCTGGCACCACAACTGCAAGATCAACGCGGAACAGCGCTAGTGGAAGAAGCCGCGGTGCGACGCGGCCTGCCGCACCCAGCCGTCGACCTGCTGGGCCCAGTCGACCGTGTCGGCGTCGTGGTGACCCACCTGGAAGCGGCTGATGGCGTCCGAGCCCTCGGTGAACAGCCCGCCGCGCTTGTCGAACTCCAGCACGACGTCGACGCCGTGCGGGTTGGCCACGAACGTGACCTCGACCTCGTTGATCTTGCCGGCGTACTGCGGTGCCGGATGGAACTCGATCTCCTGGTAGAACGGCAGCGTCTGGTGCACCCCGCGCAGGTGCCCGCGCTCAAGGTCGGCCCCCTTGAAGCGGAACCCGAGCCGGCCGAAGCCCTCCAGGATGCGCTCCTGGATCGGCAGCGGGTGGACGTTGACCGCGTCCAGGTCGCCCTTGTCCAGCGCCCGCGCCACCTCCAGCTCGGTGCGCAGCCCCATCGTCATGCCGTGCAGGTGCTGGCCGAACACGTCGGTGATGGGCGTCTCCCACGGCACCGGGAACTGGAACGGCACGGACACCGGCTGGCCCGGCGCGAGCGGGAACGCGCCGGTGACCCGCAGCCGCGCGAACGCGACCGTCGAGTCGTACTCGCTGTCGTCCGTCTCCACCTCGACCTTGGTCACCATGGCCAGCTCGACGTAGTCGATGTGCACCTCGTGGTCGCCGCCCTGGATGTTGACCTGGCCCTCCAACCCCAGGCCAGGCCTCGTGTTGGGGTTGTGCAGGACGGTGTCCACCTGAGGGCCGCCGACCCCGAACGCCTGCCGTAAACGTCTGAAGACCACCGATTCGTACTCCCTTCGGGCGGCGCGGGAGTCGCTGCCACCCCGTCGGGGCGATGGTAGCCACATGTTCGGCACCGGCGCGGTCCAGTGGTCGACATCGCGACCACCCCGGTAAAATCGAGGAAATCGGACGAGTGCCGGCCCTTTGACCTGGCGCTACCCTGGACCGAATTCCGTCGCGTAATGGATAGACTCCGGCGGGAATCGTTACCACCTGTGGAGTCGTTGCACCGTCTGAACCGCACCACAACTCGAAGGGGAAGATCGTCCATGGGCGAGCGCATGCTGCGCGGAAGCCGCCTCGGAGCCGTCAGCTACGAGTCCGACCGCAACACCGAGCTGGCTCCGCGACAGACCCGCGAGTACCTGTGCGCCAAGGGTCACCGGTTCGAGGTGCCCTTCGCCGTCGACGCCGAGGTCCCGATGACCTGGGAATGCAAGTTCGACGGCAGCGTGGCCCGGCTGATCGACGGCAGCGAGCCCGAGCAGAAGAAGGCCAAGCCGCCGCGCACCCACTGGGACATGCTGCTCGAGCGGCGCTCGATCGCCGAGCTGGAAGACATCCTGGCCGAGCGGCTGCAGGAGGTCCGCACCCGTCGCGGCCGTTCCGCGTAACCGCACCCGGTACCGCAGTGCGAAGGACCGGCGCGTTCAGCGCCGGTCCTTCGGTGTGTCCGGAATCTCCCGTTACCGGGGTGGCATGATCTCGCCCTCGATGACGGGCGGCTCGTCGTCCGTCGGTCCGGGCGGCGTCGGATCGCGGGGCACATCCTCCCGCCGGATGTCCTCGCGCTTGACGCGCACCCGGCGCGGCCCGAACACGCCGCTCGCCGCGGTGGCCGTCAGCTGACGTTCCACCACCCGCTCGGCCAGCGCGGAGCCTCGCCGGCGCACCGGCGGAATGAGCACCACCAGGCCGACGACGGCGCTCAGGAACCCGCCGAGCAGCACAAGCATCGCCGCGGCGAAGCCGACGGCGGCGTCGGTGCCCTCGCGTCCCGGCGGGCGGCCGGAGTCCAGGGCGGTACGGAACTGGCGCCAGCCCCGGCGGCCGATCCGGCTGGCGAGCCAGTAGCCGATCACCGACTTGACGATGAGCAGGCCGATCGTCCAGGCGGCACCGATCCACCACACCATGACGCCGAGCAGCACCAGTTCCACGACGGCGAACGCGACGAGCACCGCCGCGAACGTCGTGAGCCACCGCCGGAGCACGGGATCAACCCACCGTGCGACGCCGGCGGCCGCGCAGCCGGCGCCGCAGGGACACCAGGTGCGCCTGGGCGCCCCAGACGGTGACCCGCCACAGCGCCTCGCGCACGATCGACGAGCTCATCTTGCTCTGGCCGCGCTCCCGCTCGGCGAAGGTGATCGGCACCTCGACCAGCCGGCAACCGGACTTGTGCGCCCGCCACGCCAGGTCCACCTGGAAGCAGTAGCCCTGCGACAGCACGGAGTCGACCTCGATCTTGTCGAGGACCGGCATCCGGTAGGCGCGGTAACCGCCGGTGGCGTCGCGGACCGGCATCCCGAGCACCATCCGCACGTACAGGTTCCCGGTGCGCGAGATCAACTGCCGGTTCATGGGCCAGTTGACGACCTTGCCGCCGGGCACGTAGCGGGAGCCGAGCACCGCGTCGGCGTCGCGCAGCGCGTCGAGCAGGTTCGGCAGCTGCTCGGGGGCGTGCGAGCCGTCGGCGTCCATCTCGACGACCGCGTCGTAGTCGTGGTCGCGGGCCCAGCCGAAGCCGGCCACGTACGCCGCGCCGAGCCCCTCTTTCCTGGTGCGGTGCAGCACGTGCACCTGCGGGTCGGCGGCGGCCAGCTCGTCGGCGATGGGGCCGGTGCCGTCGGGGCTTCCGTCGTCGGCGATGAGGATGTCGACGCTGGGCACCGCGGTGCGGACCCGCTCGACGATCACGCGGACGTTCTCGGCCTCGTTGTACGTGGGGGTGACCACCAGCACCCGACCCACCCCGGGGTAGCCTTCCGCCGGGCCGTCCTGGGGGTTGACGGCGTCGATCACGGGCCCTCCTTTGTCGTCTTTGTCGTCTTTGCCATCGCTCGCCGGCTCTGCTTCCGGTCCGGCCCGCGAGCGGGCCGGATCAGCACGGCGGCGACCAGCGCCGCGAGGGCGCCGAGAATGATCACGTACTCCGGGCCGGCGCCGAGCCTCGTTGCAAGGGTACGGCCGTCGTCGATCCGTAGCTCGCGGACGATGACGGCCGGTGTGAAGAACGATGTCGCACCGTATACGCGCCCGTGCGCATCGACAAATCCGGAGACTCCAACGGTGGACGCCATGAGCGCGTCACGGCCGTGCTCCACCGCCCTCAGCCGCACCATCGCGAGCTGCTGGGACGCCTCGGCGACGTCGAACGTCGCGTTGTTGGTCTGCACGGCGAGGATCTGCCCGCCGGCGTTCACGGTGTCGCGGACGATGCCGTCGTAGGCGACCTCGAAGCAGATCACGTCGCCGATCCGGGCCGGCCCGAGCTGCAGCACGCCGGGGCGGTCGCCGGCCACGAAGTCGGTCCGCACCAGGTCGACCTTGTCGGTGACCTTGCGGGCGATCGACCGGAACGGGACATACTCCGCGAACGGCACGGGGTGCTGCTTGACGTAGCGCTCCCCCGGCCCCGTTCCCGGCTGCCACACCAGTCCCACGTTCAGCACGCCGTTCTCGCCGGTGCGGTTGAGCGCGCCGACCAGGATCGGCGCCTTGATCGCGTCGGCGGCCTCGCTGATCCGGGCGGCCGCGTCGGGGTTGCGCAGCGGGTCGATGTCGGACGAGTTCTCCGGCCAGACCACCAGGTCGGGCCGGTCGACCCGGCCGGCGTCGACGTCGGCGGCGAGCGCGAGGGTGCGGTCGACGTGGTTGTCGAGCACGGCCCGGCGCTGCGCGTTGAACTCCAGCCCGAGGCGCAGCACGTTGCCCTGCACGATCGCGACCCGCACGGTGCGGCCGGCGGGTTCGTGCAGCGGCACCGCGAGGCCGGCGACCACCACCAGGCCCGCGGCCGCCAGCAGCGCGGCCGGCCGGATGAACCGCCGGGCCGACGGGGGGTCGACCGGCGCCGTCAGCGCCGTGACCGCGGCCAGCGTGGCCTGGACGAGCAGGCCACCGGCGGCCGCCGTGGCGAACGTCACCAGCGGGGCGCCGCCGACCGCGGCGAGCCCGAGCGCCGGCGAGTCGCCCTGGCTGAACGCCAGCCGGGCCCACGGGAAGCCGCCGAACGGGACCCGGTCGCGCAGCGCCTCCTGGCCGACCCACAGCGCGCCGACCACCGGTGCCCACAGCGCGGGCCGGCGGACCAGCAGCGGCGACACCCACGCGCTGGCCGCGCCCATGACCGCGAGGTAGGCCGCCTGCACCCCGGACAGCAGCAGCCACGGCATCGGGCCGACCTGCGAGCCGGTCCACTTCAGCATGATGCCCAGGTAGACGGCCCCGCTCAGGAAACCGAGGGCGGCGCCGGTGCGCACCCGCCGGCCGTGGCAGGCCAGCGCCAGCAGGGCCACCCCGACCGGGGCGAGGAACCACAGGTCGTACGGCGGGAACGCGACGAGCAGGGCGACTCCGGACGCGGCGGCGAGCAGAGCCGGACGCACCCGGCGCCACCAGGAGCGGGGGGCCGGTGCCGGTGGATCATCGCTCGTCGGGCGGGCCTCCACCACCGTCACGTGCCGCCCTCCCCTGCCGCCGGTTGCCGTCAACATCTGCATCCATTGTGCTGGGCGTCGGATCACGTCGTCATCTCGGCAGGGGTCCGAACCGGCCGCAAACCTGGGGATTTCCACAGAATCGGGGCGCGACCGGAACTCCGGCCGCGCCCCGCGCTTCCTGGTCCCCACCGGCCGGTGCGACAGGGGCGATCACCGCGATCTTCGTTCCAGCCGGGTGCGCACCGGATGCGCGCCCCTCGGCCGTTGTCTACTGACCGCGCGACCCTGCCCGACACCGGACAGCGACAATTCCGCCCGCCCCTCCGACCCCCGCCCCCACAGGGACCGCCCGACCCGGGTCCGGCTGATCCGGGTGCCACCCCTATCGGGGCGGTGGGGCGAAGCGACACCGCCGCTCGCCGTTGTAGGACCAAATGACGGTACGCATGCACCCCGGGGCGCTGTCAACCCGCTCCGAGGCCAGTCACCCGTGCCGGGTGAGGCGATTGCCATTCACGAGGTACCGGCTGAGCAGGGCGTTCGCGGCGGCCGGGTACTCGGCGGCGAGCAGGCCGGCCGGAGCCAACACGTACATGACGTCCACGGCGAAGGCCGGCGCCCGCGGCGTCGACCAGCCGCCGGCAAGATCGCCGGCGACCGCCGCGAGAACCGATGCGGCCGCGTGCGCCGGGGCGTGCCGCAGGACGCCACCCGAGCCGATCACCAGCGCGACGTCGGCGAGATCGCGGCCACCGCGACCAGGCCAGTTGCGAGCCGGGGCCGCTTGACCGCCGGCTTCGCTTCGCTGCGCCGGCTGGCGACCCCACCGGTGCTCGTCGCGACGGGCGTGCCGGCGCACGGCGACGGTGGCCGCGAGCCGGGCCAGCGGAAGGTCGGTGGCCGGGTCGGCGGCGAGGCCCGGGTCGGCGGCCTTCGCCGCGGCGGCCTCGGCCAGCCCGTCCGGCACCGGCAGCCGTTCGGCGCGGGCGGCGTCGATGACACCGGTGGCCGACCAGCGCACGCCCAGGTCGCCCTCGACGGTGCGGCCGTGCCAGGCGGTGCCGGCCACGTCCGGGTCGCGCGCGGCCGGGGTGAGCACCGAGTACACGTCGGTGGTTGCGCCGCCGACGTCGACGGCGAGCAGCGCGGCGCCGCTCGCGGCCGCCAGCAACTCGACGCCGGTGAGCACGGCGTCCGGGGTGGCGGCCCGCACCAGCGAGGCGAACCGGCGACCGCGGGACAGGCCCTTGCCGCCGATCACGTGGCGCAGGAACACGTCGCGGATCGCGGCGCGGGCCGGGCCGGGCGCCAACTCGCCGACCCGCGGCAGCACGTTCTCGCAGGCAACCTGCGGCACCGCTGCCAGCGCCCCGGACGCCGCCGCTCGGGCGTCGGCGTTGCCGGCCAGCACCACCGGCCGCCGCCACCGGGCCGACCCGAGCCGGCGGGCGTTGTGGATCAGCGTGTCGGCCTCGCCGCCGTCGGTGCCGCCGACGAGCAGCAGCACGTCCGGGCGGGCGGCCCGCAGCGCCGCCACCCCGGCGGTGTCGAGCCGGCCCGCGGCGACGTGCACGACCCGCGCCCCGGCCGACAGCGCGACCCGCCGGCCCGCCTCGGCACTGACCAGCGGCTCGTAGCCGACCACGGCCAGCCGCAGCCCGCCGCCGGCCGACGAGCAGGCCACGATGTCGGCGGGCGTGCACCCGGTGGCGGCAACGGCGGCGTCCAGGCCGTGCAGGACGTCGGTGCCGATCGTGGTGGGGTGGCTGGCCGTTCCGCACAGCTCGCCGGTCTCCACGTCGACGATCGCGGCCTTCGTCCAGGTGGACCCGACGTCGACGCACCCGACCAGCGTCGTCACTGGGGCGGGACGACCACGGTGCCCGTCGCGACCACCGCGACCAGCGGCGGGTCAAGGACACGCGACGCCGACGCCGACACCTCCGGCTGGCGCCGGCACACCACCGCGCAGGAGAACTCGACGTCGCGGCTGCGGGAACCGACCCGGGTGACGCTGGCGGTGACCTCGACAACGTCGCCGGCGTAGATCGGCTCGATGAACCGGATCTCGGAGTAGCCGGCGAACAGGCCCTCGTCGCCGTCGGTGCGGATGCACACCTCGGTGGCGGCGTCGCCGAACAGGCCCAGCGCGTAGGCGCCCTCGACGAGGTTCCCGGCGTAGTGCGAGTTCGCCACGTAGCGGCGGTGGACCACCGTCGTTCCCAGGCTCATTTCCTGCCTCCCAGTGCGTGGACCAGATAGCTCGCCACCTCGCGCGGCGTCGTGCCGCGGCCGAAGATCCGGTCGACGCCGAGGTCGCCGGCCATCGTCTCGTCGAAGCGGGGTCCGCCGATGACGAGCAGCGGCCGTTTGCCCGTCGGGTACGACTCGCGGAACGCGGCGGACATCTCCCGGGTGTTGGAAAGGTGCGCGTCCTTCTGCGTGACGACCTGGCTGACGAGCACCGCGTCGGCCTTCTCGGCCCGGGCGGAGGCGACGAGTTCGGGCACGGTGACCTGGGCGCCGAGGTTGACCACCCGCAGTTCCCGGTAGTACTCCAGGCCCTTCTCCCCCGCCACCCCCTTGACGTTGAGAATGGCGTCGATGCCCACGGTGTGCGCGTCGGTACCGATGCAGGCGCCCACCACGACGAGCTTGCGGCGCAGCCGCGAGCGCACCGTCGAGTTGATCTCCTTGGCGGCGAGCAGCGGATAGTCCCGCTCGACCACGGTGACCGCGTCGAGGTCGACGAGGTGGTTCACCCGGCCGTACACCACGAAGAACGTGAAGCCGGTTCCCATCTGCTTGGCGTGCACCAGCATCGCCGGATCCAGGCCCATCGACGCGGCCAGTTGCAGGGCCGCGCCTTCGGCCCGCTTGTCGTGCGCGACCGGCAGCGTGAAGCTGAGCTGCACCATCCCGTCGCCGGTGGTGTCACCGTACGGCCGGACCACGGTCGCGCTCACGCCGCACCGTCCAGGATCGCCACGGCCGGGTTGTAGTAGTCGTCGGCCTTCTCGTGGACGCCGTCGAGGCCCTTTCCGCCGTCGGCGGGGCGCTTCATGATGCCGAAGGTGCCGTCGGCGATCGCGGGCAGCAGCCCCTCGTCGGCGATCCGCTCCAGCAGCCGCACCGCCTCGTCCAGCACCGCCGAGGCGCGCGCCTGGATGAACCCGCCCGGCGCCGGCGCGAAGTCCTCGGCCAGCCCGCCACAGGAAGACAGCACGTAGCGGACGTTCTGCAGGGCGATGTCGCGGTCGGACAACCACGGCGTCACCACCGCCTCGGTCATCATGCCGACCAGCAGGATGCCCTGCCCGGTCAGCACCCCGGCCAGGTTGAAGAACCCGTCCAGCAGGTTGCCGCGGAACACGTCACCGGTCATGTGCTTGGTCGGCGGCATCCACTTGAGCGGCGCGTCCGGGAACAGCTCGCGGGCCAGCAGCGCGTGCGCGAGCTCCAACCGGAACGAGTCGGGCAGGTCCGGGTTGATCTCGAAGGCGTGCCCGAGCCCGAGCTGCGCGTCGGGCAGCCCGGCCTCGTGCGCGAAGAACTCGTTGAGCAGCTGCGACACCGTCACCGTGTGGGCGGCCTCGACCGCGTCGGCCGTCGTGAGGTAGTTGTCCTCACCGGTGTTGATGATGATGCCGGCGCGGGCGTGCACCTGCCGGGCGAAGCGCTGGTCGACGAACGTGCGCACCGGGTTGATGTCGCGGAACAGGATCCCGTACATCGAGTCGTTGAGCATCATGTCGAGGCGCTC
>Ga0111538_10009797_pt1 | contig 12765 bp, 15 predicted proteins | sample SoiMethybrSBSTD1_FD_79669 | JGI IMG/M metagenome (GOLD analysis project Ga0111538, IMG submission 79669) | Bulk soil microbial communities from a Populus tree surrounding site in Tennessee, USA - Soil MetaG P. TD hybrid SBSTD1 (version 2)... | ecosystem: Environmental > Terrestrial > Soil >...
CTCAATTACCGCGGAAGGTTTCGGCCGCGCCAGGCGCAGAGAACTTGATCTCTCGTGAGCCTGCACGACCACTGACGGTGTATTGACCGCGCATCTGCAGGAAGTCCACGCCGTTGGCCAACGGCCCCTGGGCCATATGCGTCGTCACTGCAGAGGCGACGTCGAATCGCAGATCGATGTCCAGTGCTGACCCGCGTGCGCGGACGTTGATTGTCTTGGGCTGTCCGCGTTCGTCGTTGTCTTCGGTGATGCGTACGTCGGTCGAGTAGCCCAGTGGACCGTCGGGGCCGAGGACGCCGACAAACCCGGGGATCGTCTGGGGATCCGCCGCCTCGGGAGGCGGAAAGACGCGTCCGTAGATCACCGACAGATCACCCTGCTGTGCCTGCCCCCACTGCCACGAGACGCCCTGCCAGAAACCCCAGTTGTGATCGTGATACCCGCGTCCTCCCTCGAGCGAGAGGCGCGCGCCGGCGATCTCGATCGCGCCGTCGAGTGCGCCTGACATCACCGGAACGACGTAGCCCGTGCGCCAGCCTTGAGCGCCGGTGATTTCGATCGGCGGCACGAGTCGTCCGGCCGTCGCCTCGAGGCTCAGGTCGCCGACGGCCTTCTTGCCGTGCGCGTCCTCGACGTCGAGATGGATCCGGTAGACCATGCCGTCGAGCCTGACCGAACTGCCACCGATCGTGAGATCCGGCGCGCGAGCCAGTTCGGCGTCGGACAGATCGGCGCGGCCCGTGAACGATTCGGTCTGCCCGCCATGTTGCAATTGCAGCCGCACGCCCGCGCTCCGCGCGCCGTTGGCGGTGCGTGGCCCGACGAGGAAGGTCAGATAAAAGCTCGCCTCGCTCGATCGTCCGTTGAAGTACAGCCATTCGGCCCACGAGTGGCCCCATCTGGTGCCCTCGGGAACGCCGTGAAAGCGATCGAGCTGCCGCAGCACCACGTCGGGCGGGGCCTGCGTCCACGCGGTGTCCTCGGGGGAGTCTCGCCAGGACTCGATCGATGACGTCTCGGGATCGTTCAGCGCGCGCTCGAGGCTGGGGATGCCGCCCTGCGCCGCGACGCGAGTGGCCGTGCCGTTCTGGAGCAGAAAGAGATCGGTCGTATGCGAGGCAGCCGCAGTGCGAATGCGCGAGCGCAGCGCATCGGATTGCAGGGTGCCCGAGAGCACGAGCCGGGCGGGAACAGGCAGGCTCAGGCGAATGAGCACGTCGCCTCCGCCCGCGAGCGCCGGCGACTGGGCCTGTTCGAGCACGATGCTGGCCACGCCGAGAAGGATGGCCATCACCGCGACGCCGATACCGAAACCGGCGGCGAGCACGGCGCTGCGAATCGGGTGCGCGGTGAGCGAACGCAGCGCGAGCCGTCCGATCATCGCGTCGCCTCCGGTTCGATCCGCCCGTCACGCATCATCAGCACCCGCGTCGCGCGATCGGCCAGCGTGGAATCGTGCGTGACGATGACCAGTGCGGTGCCATCCGCATTCACGCGATCGAGGAGCGCCGCAATCTGTGCGCCGGTCGCTTCGTCCAGTTCGCCAGTCGGCTCGTCGGCGAGCAGCAGCTGTGGATTGTTGGCGAGGGCGCGTGCGATCGCGACCCGCTGCATCTCGCCGCCGGAGAGCTGTGAGGGCCGATGGTCGGCGCGGGCGGCGAGGCCGACGTACTCGAGCAGCGACTTCGTTCGCTGCTGCCGATCGCGCCGCGACGCGCCCGCCTCGGACAGCGGCAGTTCGACGTTCTCGGCGGCGGTGAGCATCGGCAGCAGGAAGAATCGCTGGAAGATAAAGCCGATGCGCCGCAACCGCAGTGCGCTGCGCCTGGCGTCGGACAGTCGCGAGACGTCCTGGCCATCGAACAGGAGCGTGCCCGATGAGGGCGCCTCCACGCAGCCGAGCATATGGAGCAGCGTCGACTTCCCGCAACCCGACGGTCCTCGCACCGCGATGTGATCGCCGGCGCGCACCTGCAGGGTGACGTCGCGTACCGCGTGAACCGGTCCGGCCGGCATCGCGAACGAGCGTCCAACCGTTCGTGCGTCCACGATGACGTCGCTCACCCGATCACCTCGTCGCGGAGCGTCGCCGCGATCGGCAGGCTCGAGACAATGCGCATGGGATAGAGCGCGGCGATGATCGCGGTGGCCGCGAGAAGCCCGACGTGAATCGCGAGGGCCGTGCCCTCGAAGACGAAGAAGTGCAGTTCGGCGGGAATGCCAGGCATGCCTTTGAGGATGCGATCGAGTCCTGATGCCAACACCAGGCCGAGCGGCAACGAGATCAATCCACCCAGGCCGACGATCAGCGCCGACTCCGACAGCACGTCCTTCACCACGCGCGAGCGCGAGAATCCAAGCGCGCGCAACGCGGCGACCTCGCCGAGACGCTGGTTCACGGACACGGTCAGCAGCACCGAGATCAACAGCACCGCGAATGAGACCGTGACCGTGGTCAGGACGGTAGAGATCTGCCTGAAGTACGTGAATCCGGTCTGCTGCAGGCGGCCGACGACTTCGTCGTTGGTCATCGCGAACAGCCCGGGCACGACCGCTCGAATGGCCGCAGCCGTCTCGCGCGAGTCGCTGGTTGATGTCGCCAGCAGCAGGTCGGCTTCGTCGCCGACGTTTCCGCCGCACGCCGCCTCGAGCGCATCGAGCGAACCACCGACTCCCTCCTCGTTCGTTCCCGCGAATGGAAACTCCGCGATGCCGGTCACCTGCAGATGCGTTGGTGGCAGTGCTTCGAGGTCGGACACACACGAGGCGCGCAACGTGACCGTGCCACCGACGTCGAGATTCGCGGTTTTCGCAATGGCCTCGTCGATGACCACTTCGTCGGCGCCGCGCGCGTCGCGGCCGCGCAGCACCGTCCATGGCGCGGTGATCGGCGCGCCACGATTCGATTGTCCGCTGACGCCTTCGAACGTCGCGGCGATGGGAGGACCGCCCTCACGCTCGATTCGTGCGTTCGCGATTCTGACGATGAGCGTGGCCTTGACGGAGGGCAGTGCGGCGATGCGGGCCGCGGTCTCGGATGCCGCCGGGACGCGGCCGCCGCGCCCGGGAATCTCGCGAACGCTGACCCGAACGTCCCATCCCGATCGATCGAGCAGATCGCGCATCGACACGATGAGTCCCTGCGACAGCAGCAGCATGTCGAGGAGCAGCGCGCCAACGGCGGCGACGCCAAGCACGCCAAGAATCGCCCGCGCCGGCTGACGCACCAGGCTCCGCCACGCAAATCCCACCGCGTTCATCGTCGCGCGAGCCGCAAACCGCTGCGGCGGAGCAAGGCCCAGGACGCCAGCACGGTCGCGGACGCGCCGAGCGGCACGGCGATCGCCGTCGAGGTCAGCGCGACATCACGGGTGATGCGCACGAAGACCAGAGCCGTGTCGTAGCGCCACTGGAAGAACGCGTTGATGAGACTTTCGGAGAGCACGGCCAGCACCAGACCGAACGCGGCCCCGGCGCTCGCGACAATCACGCCTTCGATGAGCACCTGCACGAGCACACGCCGCGCCGGCAGCCCAATCAGTCGCAGGATGCCGACCGTCTCGCGCCGTTCGTCCACCAGCATGATGGTCAACGCCAGCAGAAACACCGTCGCGGCGACGATGGTGACGACCGCGATGGCGAGATGAAAGCGCTCGAGCACGCGGAAGGGCCCTGCGGAGCCCGCCGCCTCGCTCGAGGGCCTGGCGATGACGCCCGGCATGCGCGCGTTGACATCCCGAGCGAAGGCGGTCGCGTCGGCGGGATCGGCCAGCGCGACATTGATGTTGGCGATGTACTCGGTGCCGGCCAGCGCGCCAGGAGGGCGCATGACGTCGAGCAGATCCGGCAGGTGCATGCGCACTTCACGTGGCACGGCGCCGAGGCGTGCGGGATCGGGCGTCGGCTCGTAGATGCCCGCGACGCGAAACGTCCGCACCCCAGTGCCGGTCGCGTCTGTCGCGAGTCGCACCAGGCTGCCGACCGACAGGCCCTGTTCGGTCGCGAGCTGACGAGAAATCAGGACGTCGTGGGCGCGCGCACGCGCCGCCTCTTGCGCACTGGTGACTGATCCGGCCAGGACGAGCAGGAAGACCAGCGTGCGAACGATCACGATCGACTGAGTTTCTCGATCCGTTCCCACTCCGCGTCAGTGACCGGCATCACCGAGAGTCTGGACATGCGGACCAGCAGGAAGGACGCGAAGGCCTTGTCGCTTTTGATTTCAGCCAGCGTCACGGCACGCGGCAGCTTTTTGTCGGGCGCGATGTCCACGACCGAAAGCTTGCCGGACGTGTCGTTGGGATCCGGATAGGCGTCGGTCGTGGCCCTGGCGGTGGCGACGACGGCTTTCTCCTTGCCGGTGTGGTAGTAGAAGATGCGATCGCCGCGTTTGATGCTGCGCAGATGCTTCTGGGCGAGCGGATTCCGCACGCCCGCCCACACCGTCTTCTTGTCCTTCTCGAGCTGGTCGTAGTTGTAGTGATCCGGTTCCTCTTTGACGAGCCACTGCGCCATGACCGAGATCATAGCGCACGGGATCGCGTGTCCACCGGTGTGGCTTTACCAGGTAAAGCCCTTTGATCTAGAATCACCTGGTCATGCCCTGGACCGCCATGCACGAGCGCGCCGCGGAGTCGATCGAGTTCATCCGCGAGACGATGGTCCGCAGCGCCTCGTTCACCGCCGTTCCCGGTCAGGGCGGTGTCGCCATGGGCGCGATTGGCCTCCTCACGGCGGTGCTGGCGTCGCAAACCTCGACGCCTGAACGCTGGCTCGGCACCTGGCTGGTTGCGGCCGTGGTGGCCGCCCCGATCGGTCTCGCCGCGACGATCATGAAGGCGCGGCGTCATCATGTCGCGCTGTGGTCGGCATCCGGCCGGCGATTCATGCAGGGCTTTCTCCCGGCGATTGTCGCCGGTGCGGCACTGACGGTGGCGCTGGTGCGCGCCGATCGCATCGAGTTGCTGCCGCCGACGTGGCTCTTGCTCTACGGGGCCGGAATTCTCGCCGGCGCGACCGCCAGCATTTCCGTGCTGACGTGGGTGGGCGCGCTGTTCATGGCGCTCGGCGTCGCGGCGGTGGCGACTGTCGGTCAGTGGCCGGACGTGTGGTTGGGCGCGGGGTTTGGCGGATTGCAGATCGTTTTCGGCATCATCATCACGAGGAAGCATGGCGGCTAGGCGCGGTGCGGCGAACCGTCACACGAGTCCGGTCGAATCCGAGCGGCCTGGTGCGTCCAAACGCACGCGCCCGACGCCCGCAGCGAGGACGCCGGCGGCGACTCGCGCGGTCAATCTCGATCGGCTGATTCACGATCGCACGCGGCTGGCGATCATCAGCGCACTCGCCGCCAGCAGCCCGCTGACGTTCACCGAGCTGAAGCAGTTGCTGGACCTGTCCGACGGCAACCTCAGCGTGCACGCCCGCAAGCTGGAAGACGCCGGCTATGTGACGTGCACCAAAGGCTTCGAAGGCCGCCTGCCGAAAACCCAGTTCTCATTGAACGAGGCCGGCCATCGCGCGCTGCGCCAGTACCTCGATCACATGGAAGCCATCATCAAGCACGCGCGAACGCGGCGCTGACGCGTACGGCACGCCTCGTTCAGGCCGCCGAACTCTGCGCGTCCCGCTTCCAGAGAAGAATCACCAGCCAGATCACGAACGCCTGGATGGCCACCGGCAGGTCAGGCGGGAGGTCGGCCGTCGCGCGTCGCGTCCACGTGCTCTCCGGCGAGATCGCTCCGATCTCTCGCTCGCCGTCCATCAGCGTGAACCCGCGCCGCCACAGCGACGGCTTGCGCAGCGTAAAGTCCCTGCGGCCATAGTGAACGATGATCGTGTCCCTGAAGGCGCTGGGCTTGGTGGCACGCGCCAGTTCCCGGCCGCCCGCCTCGATGATGAAATCGCCGCTCATCGCGCCCTCGCGGAACACGCGATGGGTGACATCGCCAATCACGATCTCGCCGCGGACGCGCCACGACCCGAAGTCAAGTACGGCGACCGTGCGGTCGCCGCTCGTGATCGTGTAGTCCCACGAATACCACCGCCTCGGCTCCATCGTCATCCGCATACGGCGATTATAGGACCGTCCTGTGACTAACTCTCGGCGCGCGCGAGTTGTCGATGCTCGATTGGCGTCGTGCCGAATCGCCGCTTGAACTGTCGATAGAAATTCTTCTTGCTGCGATAGCCGACGAGCAGCGATACCGCCTCGACCTTCACGCCGTCGCGAATCAGCGTAGAGGCGCGGTCGAGACGCACCGTCGTCAACCACTGATGCACCGACATGCCGACCATGCGCCGGAACATGCCGCCCAGATACGCGCCCTGGCGATGCAGCTCCGCGGCCAGCGAATGCAATGTGATCGGCTCGGCATACGACTGCTCGATGCGATCCAGTATCCGGCGCACGTGTTTCTGCGCCGCTGACATCTGGTTCGAGCGCGGCGGCTCCGATGCGGCCGGCAGCGTCGGCGTATGCACGCGTCCCATGGGTTCGACGAGATGCAGATCGTCGACAAGCTGCGACAGACGCGTGCACTGACGCTCGAGCACGCGGCACGCACGCTCCCGGCGTGACGGATCGCTGTCGTCCTTGATCACAGTGACGGCGGCGCGGACCGCAGAGATCTGCTTCCGCATTTCATGAGCCACGCGCACCACCACTTCGCTCGCGGCGGGATCCAGTGCGCGTCGAGGTTCGGGTTGGCTCGCAGGTACTTCGCGCTGCCTGGCCTCGTTGATCGCATCCGTGACATCGACCATGAAAATCTCCGGGTTCAAAGACGTTGTCCGAGTCTGTCGTACCCGCGCCGTGATCGCGTCTAGGGAAAACCCGTACCCGGTCAGCAAAAAGGGCCCACCGATAGTCGTGGCCACCGGCGCGCTCGCGAATGGCCGCCGGGAAAAACCCTTGATAGCATCGCCAGATCGATGGAGCCCAGCGATCCTCTGGCCGGCTCGCCGTGGAGTACGCCCAGCACGGTGGCCGGCTTCGTCCAGTCGCCACCGAATGAGGCGTTGTTGCAAGCGGCTGCCGACGAATGGCGTGCGACAGCACGCCTGCTCGACATCGGATGCGGCGCCGGTCGCAACGCCGTACCGCTGGCGCGTGCGGGATGGGATGTCTACGGTGTGGATCTGTCGTTGCCCATGGTCACGACAGCTCGGGCCCGTGTCGCCGCGGCCCAGCTGACGAGTCGGGCCAGAGTTCTGCTGGCGCCGATGGACCGTCTGCCGTTTGCGTCAGAGTCGTTCGACTTCATCGTCGCGCATGGCATCTGGAACCTGGCGCGTTCGGGCGGCGAGTTCCGCCGTGCCGTTGACGAGGCGGCTCGTGTGGCGCGGCCTGGATGCGCCTTGTTTCTCTTCACGTTCTCGCGTCACACGCTGCCGCCGGAGGCGGAGCCCGCGCCCGGCGAGTCCTTCGTGTTCACGCAGTTTTCCGGTCAGCCCCAGTGCTTTCTGACCGAGGAGCAGATCGTCAGCGAATTCGGCGCGCGTGGTTTCGCGCCGGATGCACGGCTGCCGTTGCGAGAGCTCAATCGTGTGCCGCAGGGCGCGATCTACACGAGCACGGCGCCGGTCATCTACGAAGGCGTGCTCCGCTACGGCGCTTCGGCGAGACGGATTTGATGATGAAGCGTCCGCGTCCGCTGGTCGGCAGCGGTGTGTCGCCCTCGGCAATCGCCGCGGCGAGCAGTTCCTCGATCTCGCGACGGTCGAGCATCTCGGCCGACTCGAGCCGCACGAACCGCCCTTGATTGCCGCTGCCGAGCAGCAGGTGATTGGGATCGGGCAGCGCTGCGCCGTAGATGAAATAGAGATTCACGCCGCGGGAGTAGACCGCCAGCGACACGATCGTGTCTGACGGGCGTTCCGACGAGGCGAAGCCGATCGCGAGCGCGCGGGCGTTGTCGTAGACCAGCTCGATGGCCGTCGGCATCCGGCGGCGCAGCTTTGTCCGTGCCTCCCGCACGAGTGTACGGATCGCCGGATCGAAGCGCGCCAGCAACGCCACCAGTTCCCGCGCCGGCTCGCCGATTGCACCGGTGTCTTGCCTGATGCGCATGGCCCTGCGGTTACTCGAGAAGCGCGATCGCGTCGCCCGGATTCACCGTGCCGGGTTGCATCACAGACGCATAGAATCCGCTCAAACCCCATCGAGGCGACGAGGGATCGCCGCTTTGCACGCCTGCATCATAGATCGCCGACTGGATCCCTGATCCGTACACGTTCAGCGTTGCGCACGGTGTGCGTATCTGCGTCAGTTGAATCACCGCGGTGCCGGCACGAAGACGCTGGCCGAAGCGCAGCGCGCGGCGGTCGAGGCCGCGCGTCGTGAGGTTCTCGCCCAGTGCTCCGGGGAATAGTGAGAAGCCCTGTGCGACGACCTCGTCAATCCCTTCGGTCGTGACCAGCAGGATCGCTTTCCGTTGGCCGCCGTGGAACGGAAAACGCCACGCGTCGCCGACGATGCCCGCCTCGGTCAGCTCGGCCGACGCGATCGCGCGCTTGGGAATACCACCAGACGACACGTTGATCTGGACGATGGTGCCCGTCACCCCTGCCGCTCTCGTTGAATCACACCGGCGACGTTGCCTTCCGTATCGAAGAAGTAGGCCACAGTTCCCACCGTCGGGATATGTGACTTCGGCGCAGCGAGGCGGCCGCCATTCGCCTCGATCGCGCGAATCGCCTGGTCGATATCCGCGACCGAGATGGTGCACTCGAACCCGATCATCTTCTGCCCGCGCGCGAGCTCGCGACGTTCCTGCAACGCACCCCGGATCGCGCCGCTCGGCTCCTTCCCGGTGTCGATCAGATAGAAACCGGGCGGTCCCCACGGCTCGAAGCTCCAGTTGAATACCTTCTCGTAAAACTGACGGGCGCGCGGGACATCGTCGGCATTGATGGCGAAGAAATCGACGTTGTTGGGCATAGCGGCGACTGTACCGCTGCGCTGTCAGCCCTGTCTTGCGCTAGATTGACAATCGATGTCGCCAAAGCGCCAAGTCGCCGTGCAGCGCCGCCGACTCACGGCGGAGCAGGAGCCGTTCCTCGTGGCGCGTGCGTTGAGCGCCACCTACAGCAGTGGGTATGTCTTGCATCCGCATAGCCACGCCTCGCATCAGCTGCTGTTTGCCTCGAGCGGTGCCATGACCGTCACCGGCGATCGCACGTCGTGGATGATTCCTCCCGGACGGGCCGTGTTGATTCCCGCGGGGACACCACACGCCATTCGCATGTGGGGCGATGTGGCGATGCGCTCTCTGTATTTTCCGGTGGGGACGCCGGCCGCAGCGTTCGAGGAGAAGACGTCGTGCCGGGTCATCTCGGTGAGTCCGCTGCTTCGCGAGCTGATTCTGCGCGTCGCCGATCTTGCTGCGCTCGATTCACGCCGCGCGACGGACGCGCACGTAATGGGCGTCCTCATGGACGAACTCGAGGCGGCGCACATCGAGCCGCTGCTGCTCCCGCTGCCGGCCGATGCGCGCGCGCTGCGGGTGGCAGAGTGCGTGCTGAGGAGTCCGGCGGATGAGGCGACCGCTGCCGACCTGGCCCTGCAATGCGGACTGAGCACACGCACGCTCGAGCGCCTGTTCCGTGCCGAGACCGGACTGCGATTCGGGCAGTGGCGACAGAAGGCGAGACTGCTCGAATCGGTCCGAGTACTGGCGGAGCGCGGCTCGGTGACCGATGCCGCACTCGAGTCAGGCTACTCGAGCGTCAGCGCGTTCATCGCCGCGTTCAAGCAGACGTTCGGCTGTACGCCGGGGTCGATGGTGGATGGAGCGTTCGCGTGAGGAACTTGCTCGCTTCCCGGAGCCAGAGCACCGAGCTCGCGACAGCCACAGAGAGCAGCCAGTCCTGCGCGCTCAGCGGCACGGTGCCGAACGCGTTCTGGAGAAACTGGACGTAGACCACCAGGACTTGAAGCGCCACCGACCCGCCGATGGCAGCCCACAACCAGACATTGGTGAACAGGTGAGTGAACGCGCTGAGTTCGTCTGAACGCGCGTTCACGACGTTGAACATCTGGAACAGCATCAGCGTCGTGAAGGCCATCGTCTGCGCGTAGCTGAGCGTGCCCGAGCCTTCGACGAATCCGCCGGGCAGCGACGCATCGAGCACGAACAACGTACCGGCGGCCATGATCACGCCGACGAACACGATGCCGCGCCACATGCGGGGCGTGAGCACCCCTTCGCCAATCGGACGCGGCGGCTGATCCATGATCCCGTCATCGGCGGGATCGAGGCCGAGTGCGAGCGCGGGCGGGCCGTCGGTCACGAGATTGATCCACAGGATCTGTGTGGCCAGCAGCGGCAGCACCAGCACCTCACCACTGATATCGAGCCCGAGTCGACCCGCCAGCACGACGCCAAAGAACATCGTCATCACTTCACCAATGTTCGAGGACAGGAGATAGCGCAGGAACTTGCGAATGTTGGCGAAGATCGCCCGGCCTTCTTCCACGGCGGCGACGATCGAGGCGAAGTTATCGTCGGCCAGCACCATGTCGGCCGCTTCCTTCGACACGTCGGTGCCGGTGATGCCCATCGCCACGCCGATGTCGGCCTTCTTCAATGCTGGCGCATCGTTGACGCCGTCGCCCGTCATCGCCACGACGGCGCCGCTCCGCTGCAACGCCTCAACGATCCGCAGTTTGTGTTCGGGATTGACGCGTGCGTAGACGGAGACGTCGGCGACCGTGCGGGTGACGGCGTCAGACGTCAGCGTCTCGAGGTCCACCCCGGTGATGGCGCGTGCGTCGGCCGCGATGCCGAGCTCGCGAGCGATGACGCCGGCCGTGCGCGGGTGATCGCCGGTAATCATGATCGCGCGAATGCCGGCGCTTCTGGCCCGCGCCACGGCATCTTTGGCTTCCGGGCGCGGCGGATCGATCATGCCGATCAGACCCGCGAACACCAGTCCGTGTTCGACGCGTTCGTCGGGATTGGCACTGTGCTCGGCGAGCGCATCCTGCTCCAGCCAGCGGGCGGCGACGCCGAGGGTGCGGAGCGCGTCACCGGCCAGGGCTTCGTTGGTCTGAAGGATCTCCTCGCGACGCGCTGGGGTCAGGGAGCGTCGGTCCTCGCCGACGAGCTCGAACGCGCAGCGACCGAGCAGCACGTCAGGCGCTCCCTTGGTGAACACGACGCCGGCGTGTTGCTGCGCCGTGTCGCGATGGATCGTGGTCATCAACTTGCGCTCGGACGAGAACGGGACCTCGCCCACCCTCGGCAATCGCTTGTCGAGATCGGCGGCGCTGAGTCCGCACTTGCGGGCCGCGACAATCAGCGCGCCCTCAGTGGGATCGCCTTGCACGGTCCACCGGCCGTCCCGGTGCTGTACCGCGGCGTTGTTGGCGCGATCCGCCACCGCCAGCGCGCGCTCGATTTCCAGGCGCAGCAGACCCTCGATAGGACCACCGCCCTCGGCATGGCCAGTCCCGTCTGGCGCGTATCCCGAGCCGTCGAACGTCACACGCCCACTGGCGGTGACCACGACGCGCACCGTCATCTCGTTCTTCGTGAGCGTGCCGGTCTTGTCCGACGCAATCACGGTCGCCGACCCGAGCGTCTCCACCGCCGCGAGGTGCCTGACGATCGCGTTCCGGCGCGCCATGCGTTGGACGCCGATCGCGAGCACGGCGGTCACGACTGCCGGGAGTCCCTCCGGCACGGCAGCCACGGCCAGCGCGACGCCGAGGATCAGCACGTCGAAGAGTGCCGAGGCTCCGTGCACGTCCTCGACGATGATGATCGTCGCGCTCATGATGACGGCGATAGCGACGACGACAAGGCCGAGGACTTTGCCAGTACGATCGAGCTCGCGCTGCAGCGGCGTGGCCTCGTCTGGTGTCTGCTTCAGCAGTCCGGCAATGCGGCCGATTTCGGTCAGCATGCCAGTGGCGGTCACAATCGCCCGGCCGTGCCCGTACGTTGCGGCGGTACCGCTGAAGATCGTGTTGTCGCGATCGCCCAGCGGCACCTCGTCGGAAATCGGCTCGATGCTCTTGGTGACGGGCAGGCTCTCGCCCGTCAGTGTGGCTTCTGCGGTCTGAAGCGCAGCAGACTCGATGAGCCGCGCATCAGCTGGAATGGTGTTGCCTTCCTCAACAAGAATGATGTCGCCAGGCACGACCTCGGTCGCGTGGATCGCGCGCCGTTCGCCATCGCGCACGACGATCGCGTCAGCGGCTGACATCGCACGGAGCGCCGCAACGGCGGCCTCAGCTTTTGATTCCTGGATGTATCCCATCGTCGCGTTCAGGAGGACCACGGCGAGGATCGCAAGCGCTTCATACGGGAGCGCTTCTTCGCGCTCGTACGCCCAGAGCCCGGCGGAGACTGCTGTGGCAATGAGCAGGAGGATGACGAGGACATCCTGAAACTGCGTGAGGAATCGCCGCCATGCCGAGATCGGTGGCTCGGAGGCGAGCTCGTTGCGTCCAGCGCGTGCGAGTCGCGCTGCCGCGTCTTGGCTGGTCAGGCCCTGCCGCGCGTCGGACTCGAGCGCGGCGATGACCTCCTCAACACGCTGCCGGTACGCAATACTCGCCTCTGGAGTGTTGCGTATGGCGTCTGTCGCCATGCGGCGATGTTACCGCGGGCTCGAGCCCAAAGCCCAAAGCCCAAGGCCCAGAGCCCAGAGGATCTACAGAAATGCAGCAGCCGTGGCCGGAACTTCCGTACGCAGCGTGGCAGGACACCTACGCCACGCTGCACATGTGGATGCAGATCGTCGGCAAGGTCGCGC
>Ga0111538_10009799_pt1 | contig 12763 bp, 11 predicted proteins | sample SoiMethybrSBSTD1_FD_79669 | JGI IMG/M metagenome (GOLD analysis project Ga0111538, IMG submission 79669) | Bulk soil microbial communities from a Populus tree surrounding site in Tennessee, USA - Soil MetaG P. TD hybrid SBSTD1 (version 2)... | ecosystem: Environmental > Terrestrial > Soil >...
CTCGATTCGCTTCAACGAGCGCGTCAAGGCCGGCAAGGCGACGATCAACGGCGTGAACATTTCAGACAAGGCGAAGAACACCGCGCTGGCGAAGAAGATCGTGGAATTCCGCGCCACGCAGACCGTGGCGGCGATCAATCGCCTGATCGCGGAAAAGAAGCCGTACACGACGACGTCGCAGCAATAACTCCGAAATCCGAGATCCGAGATCCGAGATCGAAAAGGGCGGGCCGCAGGCGGCTCGCCCTTTTCCTTTGGCGCAGACAGGCGTGTCTTTTAGCGAAAGAGGCGCGCGAGCGCCAGGGCCCATCCTGGCAAGAGCGGCGTCTCGAGGGTCTCGCCTCCCTCAACGGTGAGATCGGCCGCACGCGGGAACGACGCATCCGCCGCGCGCCTATAAAGCGTGACCGTGCGCTCGACGCCGTCCACGACCCAATATTCGCGTACGCCGGTCCGCTCGTACAGACGGAGCTTGACCCCGCGATCGCGGCGCCGCGTGGACGGCGACAGCACCTCGATGACGAGCGCCGGAGTGCCTTGAATGTTCTTGTCGGTCAGAATCTCGTACTGATCGGGCGCCACGAAGACCAGGTCGGGCTCGACGATGTCGTGGAAGGAGAACACCACATCGAAGGGCGCCAGGATCACGCGGCCACGTTCGGGCCGGTCTTCGACGAATGACCCGATCGACAGGTACAGCCGGCCCACCAACTCTTGGTGAGACAGCGTCGGGCACGGGGTCACGTAGTGGACCCCGTCGATGATTTCGTGCCGCTTCCCGTCTTCCGGGAAGAGCAGCAAATCGTCGTAGTTGAGGCGCCGGTTGGATTGGGTCGTTGGCATTGCCGCCTCCTCGTCCACGGCCGAATAGTACATCGTCCCACGGGGCCCAGATCGTGCTAGTGATATGCCACGCGGAATTGGGCGAGAATCAAGCGGCGCGGCCGTCGCACGTGTCAGAAACTGCGGCATGCGCGACGACCGGACGTTGCAAGAACGGCGTACGCTATTTCGCGAGGGTGGTTGATGCGCACCGATCAGTTGACGGGAATCCTGGAAAACTTATTTGGCGAATTGATGCACGGCGTCTCCGGCAGGGGCGGCTTCATGCTCAACCCCCGCGATAGCGGGCTGCTGCGATCGCTCGAACGGGTATCGGCGTCGGAAGCGTCGCAGCCGACGCGCACGGGATCCTCGATCGCCGCGCACGTGGCGCATGTCGGCTATGGCCTGTCGCTGATGAATCGATGGAGCCAGGGTGAGAACCCGTTCGGCAACGCCGACTGGGCGGCCGCCTGGAAGAAGACCAGCGTGACTGAGTCGGAGTGGGAGGCGCTCCGCATCCAGCTCCGCGATCAGGCCGCGCGGTGGCTGGTGGTGCTGCGCACGCCGCGAGAAGTGCAGGACGTCGAGTTGAGCGGCATGATCGGCAGCATCGCGCACCTGGCGTATCACATGGGCGCCATCCGCCAGATCAGCGTCAACGCGCGCGGGCCCGCCGAGAGCGAGCGCTAATCACTCTCCAGCGGAACCGCGATCGAGGGGAAGGCCCTCACCACTTCGCGGTCGTTGGTCACCAGTCGCACACCGAGCGTGCGCGCCAGCGCGACGAATTCGCAGTCGTAGGTCGAACAGCCGGACTCATGCGCCAGCCGCAGCACCTCCGCTGACTGGACCGGGAACTCCCGCCCGCTGAACTGCTCTTCGGCGGCGTGCGCAATCGCACTGGCGCGTTCGAGCTTGCAGAGCTTTCGGCGCACCGCGCCGGCCAGCACGCTGCGGAACTCCGAGCGCCACAGCAGCGGCACGGCCCAGTCCGCGTCCTCGGCCAGGAGCCGCTCGGCCGCCGGCGTCAGGTCGCCGGGCAGCCAGAGGTAGGCGGTGACATTCGTGTCCACGACGATCACGGACGGCCTTCGCGGATCCACGAGTCGAGGTCGCGCTGCCGCATCGGCTTGACCAGGGCGCGCTCGGCCCGCGCGCGTCTCAGCACCGCGGCCGCGTCAACGGGTTGCGCGGCCACGACCTGCTCGAGGCAGGCCAGCGCCTCCTGGCTCAGGCTGCGGCGGTGGCGCGCGGCGCGCGTCCGCAACTGCTGGTGCAGCCGCTTCGGGATGTCCTTCAAGGTCAGGCTCGCCATGCCACCATTTTACCACCATAATGGTTCCGGCATTCCCGGCCGCGGCCATGTTCGCGGAAAGTATACGGTTGAATCACCCGATGCCGGTGAAGCGCATCTTGTAGACGACACGGCCCCTGGTGTCGATGTAGCTGAAATCCGTAATCAGGCGCTTGCGGTCGATGTGTTCGACGCGGGCGAGCCCTGCGGTGAACACGTCGGCGAGATCGAACTGCGCAGGGATGACGAATTCGCCTCGCGTGTCGATGTATCCCCACTTCCGTCCAGTGAGGATCACGGCCGCGAGGCCCTCCGAGAATTGCTGACACCTCTCGAACTTCGCCGCGATGACGAACTGGCCGGTGGCGTCCACATAGCCGCACTTCCCTCGCTCTTTGACCCACGACAGCCCTTCACCGTTGAACAACAGGTCGGCATCGGAGAATCTTGGCTTCACGGTGATCCGCCCATCGCGATCGATCAGTCCAAATTGTTGGCCTTGCTGGAACCAGGCGGCCGGCCCAAAGAATCCGTTGAAGATCGCGAACCGGTACGGCCCGGCGACGATTGCTCCGGTGCGGTCGATCAGCGCGAACTGTTTATCGATCCACACCTCGGCCCTGCCGTTCGAGAAGCCTTGCGCCTTCTCGAAGCGGGGCGCGATGACGAATTTGCCGGTTAGATCAACGTAGCCCCACTTCTCTCCGACGCGCGCGGTCATCAGCCCTTCCTGCGGGGGACGCAGCGTGTCGAACTCGGGCGGGATGACCAGCGCGCCGCGGCGATTGATCGCGCCCCATCGCCGGTCGAATTGGATCGGCACCAGCTCGCCTGATGTTTCCCAGTCAGACGGACCGACCTCGCCGCCGCTCGGCAACATGCCCAGTTGCGCGCCGGCACGATCGATGACGAACCACTGCCCACCGCGTTTCACCAGCGCGAGCCCGTCCTGAAAGTCATAGGCCGTGTCGTATTGCGCCGACAGGACGAGCCGTCCGCTGTCATCCGCGTATCCCCAGAGCTTCCCAATCCGAACGGGGATGAGTCCTTCTTGAAAGCGTCCTCCCCTGTACGAATAGAGCGCGTCGAATCGAGGCTCGACGACGATGTTGCCGTCCCGGTCCGCGAATCCCCATTTGCCGTTGATGCGAACCCCGATGCGATCGGCTCGCCACGGTATGCGAAGGGGCGGACCCTTCATCGACCAGCTGTCCGTCAGGATTAGGTAGTCGGCCACCGAACCGGGCGCGCCGGGAAGCAGTCCGACCAGACCGCTGCGATACGGCGCCAGCGCCTCGAACGTCGGCTTGGCGACGACCCGGCCGGACGCATCAATCCAGCCCCACTTGCCGTTCTCGACAATCGGACAAAGCGCGTCGGGCTGGGCCAGCGCTCCCGCGCGCAGCGTCAGGGCGGCGGTGACGGTGACAAGCACGCGTAACGTTGTTCGGCGCGTTTGGCCGGCGCTCGTGCGCACGCGCACATGATACCGCCGTGGAGCAGCCGCGGCTATAATCCGGCGCATCATGCGCAGCCGCATCCTCGTTCTCGCCGCCATTGGCGTCCTCGGTTCGGTCGTCATCACCGCCACGCGCGACCAGGCGCCATCGTCGCCGAAGCCGCCCGGCACGAATTACAAATCGCCGGCATTCACCTTCAACAAGATCGCCGACGGCGTGTATCACGCGGTCGGCACCGGCAGCCTGGTGGTGATGTCGAATGCGGCGATCATCGAAGGCGATCGCGACGTGCTGGTCGTCGACTCTCACGTCAGCCCGGGCGGCGCGTGGGCGCTGCGCGAAGAGCTCAAGGCGATCACGCCGAAGCCGATCCGCTGGGTCGTCAACTCGCACTATCACTTCGATCATTCGCACGGCAACCAGATCTACGGACCCGAGGTCGAGATCATCGGCCACGAGTTCGCGCGCGCGCAGATCCTCGCCGGCAAGTCGCAGGACTCCCCCGCCCGTGAGTTCTTTGTCGGCGGCGTGCCCAACACCATCAAGGCGCTCGAGGCGCGGCTGGCGGCGGCGACCGACGACAAGACGAAGGCACAGATCGAGGATCAGCTCGCGATTCAGCGAAATCATCTCGAAGGCACCAACGCCGTCACGCCGACGCCGCCGACAATGACGCTGAACAACACGATGACGCTGTTCCGCGGCGGCCGCGAGATTCGCATCATGTTCCTCGGCCGCGGCCACACCGCCGGCGACGTCGTCGTCTATTTGCCGCGAGAACGCGTCGTCGCCACCGGCGATCTGCTCGTCAACGGCACGTCGTACATGGGAGATGCGTTCGTGCCCGAGTGGATCCAGACGATCGAGACGTTGAAGCAGCTCGATTTCGATGCCGTGCTGCCCGGCCACGGCGCCGCGTTCAAGGGCAAGGCGCAGCTCGATGCGTGGCAAGCCTATCTGCGCGACTTCTGGCAGCAGGCGCAGAAATTCCACAAGGCCGGCACGCCGTGGGAAGAAGCCGCGAAGCTCGTCGATCTCCGCGGACAAGCGGTGAACTATCCGTCGATCCGCACGGCCGGCATCACGCCGAATCACGGAATGAGACGGGCGTACGAAATCCTCGACGGGAAGATCAAATAGGAAGGTTCCAGCGGTTCCAGGAGTTCCAAGGGTTCCACAGGCATCGTTCTGCCGCCGTTCCACGGGTTCCAGGATGCCTGAAGGTTCGAAGACCTTTTGAAGCCTCGGAGCAGCTGAGTGAGCGTAGAAGGCGAATTAGTCCACCAATTTCATCCTGAACAGCGGTCAACATTTCGGTGAATCAGGCCGGCGCCGTTGGTGCCAGGCGCGACGTAGCTGCACGTGGTCGTCCCCTTCGCGCACATGGCGCGAAGAATGAGGAACACTTCGCATCAACCGCCGACATTCGTTCCAAGCATTTCGCGCCAACGCTCGGCTGCTGCTGCGTCGATCGTTCCATTTATTTCTGGTGATGACATCTCGAAAAGAACCTGTGCGATCAAGCCGTCATCCCGTTCGTTGTCATGGTCAACACGATCGGACTCCAAGAGATCCCCAATTTCTTCAACCTCTGCGGCCGTCAAATCGTGTTGTAGAAACCGATCCAGAAAGCGCACCAACGCCGTTCGTTGTAGTTGCCAGGTTGCGGACGAGAGCAACTTGGCTCTAAGTTGCCCCAGACTTTCATCGCCAGTGATCTGTCCTGGGCTGTCCATCGTTCACCCCTTACAGTTTCCGCTTGATGTGGATTATCTCTCCAGCTGCATCAAGCGTTGTCTTGATCATTTCCTTCGTCTCACCGAGAGCGTTGACTAGTCTTTGATAGACGGCTGACGAACCTTGGTACTCTTCCGGGAACGTCGGCAGTGAACAAAAATTCTTCGGCCACCTTATCTACTCTGATTTCACCGCCCCTCTTAAAGGCTTTCGGCAGTGCCTTGAGGAACCGCAAGAGATTCGCTTCGACGCCGCTCGGTATTTCAATCATTGCCGGTGCAGGAACTAGCGTCGCCACAATTTCGTCCTTGCGCTCTTGATCGGTTCGGTCGCGACCGAAGAAATCATCGACCTTCTTCATTAGGTCAAGCTGAGGTCGACAGCTCATCGCCTGTAGCCCAAAGGGATCAGTCGAACGCGTCGGAGAGTTCGAAACGTAACGCTGTTGGTTCGTACCGCCAGCGAGCCCGATCGGATCGTCGCTCAGGAATCGAGCACGCCCTGGATCGTAGTAACGAGCGCGATAATACTGGAGTCCGATCTCCGCATCCCACTCGCGACCGGTGAATGCATAGCCGGATGTTGAGGCGCCTTGCACCGCCACGCCCCACGGATCGTGGCGCCAGGCGTGCTAGCCAGCTCAGCGGCGCCGACAGCGAGGATGATCGATTCTATCGTCGAGCCGATGACGCGCGCTTTCGCGCGGACGGCAGCGCATCAGGACGGCATGCAGATCGGCAATCGGGAGGCGCGTGTAGAGCATCGCGAAGGGCTCGCTGGTTGAAGTGCTCAACCATCTGATCAACCTTCGCGATCAACGACTCAGCTCCCGCGACGAACTCGGCTACCGCCGCTGTCTCATGAAGGGCGACTCACCACCGGAGTTGATCTCACACAAACAGCGTCAGAAGGCCTTTAGCGCACGATAGATCGTGTAGATCATCAGGCTCACCGACAACGTAGCGAACACAATGGCAAATATGTAGGCGGCTCGCTTGAAAAAAGCTAAACGCTCGGGGCGAACGAACTTCGACGTGTCCGAGTCTCCAAAACGTCGACTCAGAGGAATCCCGGGAATGCGCCACACGTAGAGCAGGATTGCCATCACGACAAAAAAGATGAGTCCTACAGCGAGAAGCACCGGCATCACTTGGTTTAAGACCGGTGAGCCTCTCATCGACTACACCGCCCCTGCAGTTGGTTCATCATTTTCTCAACAGCCTGCCTAACCCCATCCGGAAGACTCTTAACATTGCCTCGCTTCTTGAACCCAGAATACGATCCGCCCCCGGTGACGCTCGCGCCGCCTCCCACGGAATGTCCCGCGGATAGACTCTGCGAGCCTCCTCCATTCCCAGAGTATGTTACTGAGCCCCCTTTATGCCCGGCTGCGGCTGCTCCTGTAACAAACAGGCCAAAACCGCCGACCTCGTCTGGCGAGTTTAGGTCAGCGATGCCAACCTCGTTCGAATTGGAGTATCGGTAACCCATTCCAAGACCGCCGCCGACGGCTCCGGACGTGAACGTTGTTACCTCGCCCGTCCGCGGATTGACTACGAATTGCTCTCCGACGGTCACAGTAACTACAGCGGGCCCGTAAACACTCAACGTCGCGGTATACGTGTGATTTGCGACGATGTAAAGGTCAAGGCCAAACGGATCGTTCGCACGATTCGGACCATTGAGAACGTATGCGTGAAGATTCAGCCCTCCGGCGAGGCCGATCGGATCCTCGCCGATGAATCGTGACAAACTAGGATCGTAATATCGATTGCGGTAATAGTAGAGACTAACTTCGCCATCCCACTCCCGTCCGGTGTAGGCGAACCCTGAGGCCTCAGCGTTCACATTCAAGCGGCCCCACAGGTCGTATTCGCGCTCAAGCGTCACGAGCCCGCTGGCACCCGCCTCTTGAACGATGCTACCTAGATGATCCGCCAAGTAATAGGTGACGACGTCGGCGCCGTTCTTGCGCGCCAGCGGTTCGTCGATGCCAGCGCCGTGAAAGAAGCGAACTGTGTCGACGCTCGAGCCTGATACGCGCTCCTCGATGATGTCTTCGGCGTCGTAAACATAATTGTGAGTCAGACCTGCCGCCGCCTTCTCCGTGCGGCGGCCTGCGCCGTCATACTCAAATGTCGCCAGCGTCGTCGTGCTCTGCTTGACCTCGACGAGCTGATTCAGCGCGTTCCAGGAGTAGGTCTTCGTGCCATCCGCGGTCAGGTTGCCATTCGCGTCGTAGGTGTAGCTGCTCGTGCTGCCGCTGGCATCGACCTCGTACTGTTGCGTGGTTTCGTTTCCAGACGCATCTTTCGCCTTCACGGTCACCGTTGTCGTGCCGGCGCCGAGCTGCGCGGTGCCGGTAAAGTTGTTACTGGCATCCACCGACGCCGGCTTGCCGTCGATCGTCACGGTGCCGGCTTCATTCAGTGATCCCGCGAACACGATCGGCCCACCTGGTGCGCGCGCTTGCAGGCGATTCATCGCATCGTGCGTCGTCGCAAACACCGCGTCGTCGGTCTGATCGACCGTGCGGTTCCCGGCGGCGTCGTAGGCCCACGCCTGCCGCTTCAGAATGGTGGCCGGCGTGCTGGTGTCGGTGAGCACCGCTGACGTCAATTGATCGACGAGGTCGTGCGTGAAGGTGTAGAGCTTCGCCGCCGATCCCGCGCGCTCCTGGCGCCACGTCAGAATGTTGCCGACGGTGTCGTAGCTGTAATCGAACTTGCTGAGCGTCGCGGCGGACGGGTTCTTGTGGTGAATCGTCTGCAGCCGGAAATCATGCTCGTCGTCCAGATAGCTGTACGTGGTCGTCTGATTGTTCGGATACGTCACGCTTGCTCGACGACCCGTTTGGCCAACGTAGGTGTAATCGAAGGCGCCGATCGGGAATTCCAGCTGCGAGAGCCGGCCGAGCGTGTCGTAGGTGATCTCGGTGCCGGTGCCGTTCAGCATGCGCGTGAGCACCCGGCCAAGGTCGTCGTAGGTGTAGCTGATCGCGTCGTTGGTGAAGGGGCCGTCGACGCTGGCCAATCCGCCGGCGCCGTTCGTGCCCGGCGCGACATAGCTGTACGTGGTCGTCCCATTAGCATCGACGATCGTCAAGGCGCGTGGGTAATAGGTGTCGTAGGTGTGCGAAATGTCCGGCGTCGCGATCGTTTCGTTCGTGAAGCCGGTGCTCGCCAGGCTGTCGTCGAGGTAATAGGTGATGCAGTCCCGACAGTGCGCGATCACGTCGCGCAGATCGGTGATCGTAACGGGCGTAGAGCGCGGTGGTCGTCAGGCGGCGATGGCCGAGCAGCACCTGGACGTGGCGCAGGTCAGCGCACAGCGGATGCGCCGCATAGACTGACTGGGAACGCCGGAGCACTTTTGTAGCCGGCCTGGTCGCTACGGACCGACATCCAGGGATGATTGCTATGATGACTGGCCTTTGATGCCGATTAGACTCCTAGCTGCCTCTAGAACCATATCCTCGTAGTACCTCTTCAGTTCGAGGTCTTGCTCGTACGGGTTTGCTTCGAAACTCGCATGCCGGAAGGCATCAAGCGCCGCGATGTGACTCTGTGCATGAAGATTGAGTAGACGCACTTCTTCGGCGCCTACCAATGGTGAAACGTTCCCCTGTACTATTCTCCAAGCGACCTCCCTTGACAGCGTCAATACTGCCTCGTCCTTGGCTGGGACACGCAGCCCCATATCGGTGAGGCCGATCCAAAAGAGGTTCAGCGCCTGCGACTCATCCAGAGTTTGATGACCATCATAGGACGACACGAGTTCCTTGAATGCGTTCGAATCGCACCCTTCGCGCAAGCTGGTGGTTGCAGCGGTGATCAACTCTGTAATCGACGCCAACCCGAGCGCCGCACGAGCGGCAACGTGTCGCAAGGAATCCGTCATTTGATCTTGAACCCATATGCGATCTCGGTCGCTTTGTCGATCCAGTAGTGAATTTCGTGGCCTGCGATGTTGATGGCCATCTTCGCATCCTCAGTGAGCTCTCCAAAAACATTGCGCAACGCCTTGTTCTTCATAATCTGGGTTCCGAGACTCGGATTCTCCATCGCTGACTGAAGAGCGGCGATCTGTTCCGGAGAGCGAGCAACCTGTTCTGAGATTTTGGAGCCCCCAGCAATTGTGTTCTCCAGCTGAGCCAATGTCTTTACAATCAGCTTCGGATTTTTGGAAGCGGCCGGGATTGCTCCTTCTCCAAGGGTGACCGCGATCATGATCCATTCGAGCGCGTGAGTGGTCTCATCCAGTGACTGGCGAATAAGCCTCTTTTCTTCTTCCATCGTCCCTGGCTTAAACTCCTGTTGCTGGTCGGCATCGCCGCGGCAGAGGCCAAATGGATCGATAAATCGAACCGGATTGTTGTGTGTGGTGGTCAGATATCGATGGCCGAGCAGCGCTTGGACGTGGCGCAGGTCGGCGCCGCCGCGGAGCAGATGCGGTGCATGGCCTCGATCTTCGCGTTGGTCTTGGGCACCTAGATCCGCCGACTGCCGGCCCGGATTTTCGTCACGAAATCCAATTCGGCATCCCGTAGACCGAGTCAGCGGCCGCAAACGTCGCGCTTACTTTGACCCTGGCAACGCGGAGTCTCTGCCTAACGATCCGTTGCCAGCGCATGAAGCCGCTGTGCAAATTTCGGATCGCGGCACACAGGCGCCAATCGACGTGCGATTCGTTGGATGGCCGGCACGCTCAATCCGCGCGCTTTGGCCGCCTCAAGGAAGGACGCCTCGTCCCCGACAATAATCTTGCTACCTTCACCGATCATGCGTTCGATTCCTGCAATCACGCTCGTCGCACTGCCTTCATCGCCAATCTGAAGCGAAGCCATGCCAAGAAGACACATTGCTGAATAGACTGTACTGTGGTCCCCCTCTTCGTTGCCTTCAGCTATGGCTTCTTGCGCCTTTTCAATTGTTCCGGGGCTGTCATTTGCCGCCCAGTATCGGAGCATTGCCGTCTGAAGTTTACTGTAAGCGTTTGGAAGTACCCGTTCCCTCTCCAGGCATATTCGATCTGCCTTCGCCAGGTCACGCGGTTCGTGAATCGAGTACAGTTCGACCAAAAGGTCTAGTACTGAGATCAACTGCTCAGAATCGCGGGTCTCATGAAGTTGAGCTCGAGCGTCCAGAAGCAGTTTTTCTGCATCGTCGGATCTTCCGGTCGAGGTTAGCTTGCGAATTTCGGATTTCAGGTCCATTTCAATCACTCTGGCCATTCTGTTGGATCCAGTGGGCCCGGATCAGGAAGATTACCCAAGCACGTCCAGTATTTATTGTTTGCTCTCTCTTGGCACATTCTATTGGCGCGAGTACCCTTCCGATACCTGCCGTCGCAATAGGCACCATCCGCAATCCATTGCTCCTTGCATCTCTCACGACGCGCATCTTCGCACTGTCTTTCTCTGTATTTTTGGATCAGCAGCGGTAGCGTAAGAACTACCACCGTGCCGGTGATAATCACGGCGGCTCCGACCGGATTACTGGCGAGAGGAAGCGCAATAACACCGGCGAACCGGCCATCCGGATCTGCGGCGGCTAAAGGATTATTGTGCACGTACTGGTACACATTTGCGCCATCGCCTAGCCCAATTGGATCTTCTGTCAGCCACCGCGCCGCGGAAGAGTCCAGAAGGCGGTATCGAGTCATCCACGTAGATCCGGAGGACAACCATGGATGCCCGGTGAAACCAATATTAGTCGAATCCGACCCTGCAGTAAGAGTCCGTCGGCCCCATGGATCGAAGTCGTAGCGCGCAACGCGCGAGGCAGTTTGATCGGTGACGTCGGTAACGCTGTTTAGGTGGTCCGTCGCAAAGTAAGAGCTAGCGCTGCCATTGACCTCACCTTGCCGAAGGGATCGATTTATGACGGTCGCACCATCGGCAGATCGGCGCTCAAGAATCTGAGAACCCTGCCAGATGCTGGTTGATTCAGACGCGGTAACGCCGTTTACTTTTTCTAATTGTCTCACGCGCCGATGGCTTCCGTCATAAAGGAACTCCGTTCTAGCCGCGCTGACCGCCACAGCAACGACCCGGTTCCGCGCATCCCACTCAAGACCGCGGGTACCATCTGAAACGAAATTGCCATTTGCGTCGTAGGTGAACGTCTTCGACGTCCCAGACAACTCCACTTCGTACTGCTGCGTCGTCGTGTTGCCCGTCGAGTCCTTGGCGACGATCGTAAACGTATTAGTGCCGCTCGTCGTCGGCAGCGTGCCACGGAAATTGTTGCTGCCGTCGACTGCGACCGGCACACCCGAGATGGTGACCGTACCGGGCTCATTCAAGCTTCCCGCCACGACAAGTGGCCCGCCTGGCGCCTGGCTCGTCAGTCGATTGAGGTTGTCGTACGCCGACAGCGTCACCGCATCGTCGATCTGCTCGACGGTTCGATTGCCGGCGGGATCATACGCGTACGCAAACCGCTGCAGCACCGTCTGCGGCGTGTCGGTCGCGTGTTTCACGGCGGAGATCAGTTGATCCGCCGAATCGTAGGCGTAGCGCCACAGCACCGCCGTGGAGTCCGCCTGCTGCCGCCACGTCAGGATATTGCCGGCCGCGTCGTAGGTGTAATCAAATTTGCTGAGCGTGCTCGTGTTCGGGTATTTGTGATGAATTGTCTGCAGCCGATGATCGGCCTCGTCGCCCAGATAGCTGTAGGTGCTGGTCTGGCCATTCGGATACGCGACGGTCGCGAGACGATTGGTGACGCCATCGTACGTGTACGTGAATTCGCCGAGCAGGTTCTCTTCTGATGTGACGCGGCCGAGCGCATCGAAGGTCCAGTCCACCTGGTTCGCAGAGCCGTTGATGGTCCGTTGAATGACTCGGCCCAGCTCGTCGTAGGTGTAGGCGATCGTGTCATTGCTCAGCGGGCCGTCAACAGTCGCGATCTGACCCGCGCCGTTCGTGGCGGGGACTTTATAGGTGTAGCTCGTCGTGCCGATGCCGTCGACCATCGTCGCGATGCGCGCATAGTAGCTGTCGTAGGTGTACGAGACATTCGGCGTCTCAATCTCTTCGTTGGTGTAGGCCGTGCCGCTGAGGCTGTCGTCCAAGTTATAGCTGTGCGTCGTCACCTGATCCTTCGGGTCAGTGATCGTCTTCAGCCGGCCGGCGAGATCGTACGTGTAGAGCGTGTCGGTAGTGTTGTCGGCGCGGATTTCCCTTGTCACTCGCCCCTGCACGTCGCGCTCCCAACGCGTGCGATTGCCGTTGGCGTCTACCAGAGCTTCCATCGCGCCGCAGTCGCACCACACCTGCGAGATGGTGCGTCCCGCGGGATCGCGCGTGGCGATACGGCGACCGAAGCCATCATAGAAGTGCCGCGTGATGCGGCCCAGTCGATCCTTCTGCTCCGTCAAGTCAAGACGCACATATGTGAACGTTTCCGTCGTCTCATCCGGATAGGTCCGCTGCGTGATCCGA
>Ga0111538_10009800_pt1 | contig 12763 bp, 7 predicted proteins | sample SoiMethybrSBSTD1_FD_79669 | JGI IMG/M metagenome (GOLD analysis project Ga0111538, IMG submission 79669) | Bulk soil microbial communities from a Populus tree surrounding site in Tennessee, USA - Soil MetaG P. TD hybrid SBSTD1 (version 2)... | ecosystem: Environmental > Terrestrial > Soil > Tree...
AATGAAGACGACCGCGTCATTGGAGAATACCCCAGCGTGTACCACTACTTTCTACTTGCCGAAAAAGATTGAGTTAAACGACGCGGCGACGTTGGAGAGCCACCAGTTTAAAAGCTCAACCACGACTCGGTAGGAGGTCGTGAAGACGCCTACTCCACCGTCACGCTCTTGGCCAGATTGCGCGGCTTGTCGACGTCGCATCCGCGCGCGACGGCTACGTGGTAAGCGAGCAACTGCAACGGCACGACCGCCAAGAGCGGGAACAGCGGCTCAATCGTGGCGGGGACGTAAATCACTTCGTCGGCTTCTTTGACGATCGGGTTGTTGCCCTCGGTTGCGACCGCGACGATGGGACCTTTGCGCGCCTTCACGACCTGCAAATTGCTCAGCGTCTTGTCGTACATCGGGTCGGACGGGATCACGACCACGCTCGGTGTATGTTCGTCGATGAGCGCGATGGGGCCATGTTTCATTTCCGCGGCGGGATAACCCTCTGCGTGGATATACGAAATCTCCTTGAGCTTCAGCGCGCCTTCGAGCGCCACCGGAAAATTGTATTGGCGCCCTAAAAAGAAAAAGTTCTTCGCTTCCGCATATTTTTTTGCGATGCGTTCGATCGCTTTGTTCTGCGCGAGAATCGCCTCGATCTGTTTCGGAATTTGTTCCAGCGCCTGGATGATCTGCTGGCCGCGAGTGATCGGCAGCATGCGGATACGGCCCATTAACAAAGAGAGGAGCGCCAGCGCAGTCACCTGCGAAGTAAACGCCTTCGTCGAAGCCACACCGATTTCCGGTCCCGCGTGCAAATAGATCCCGCCGTCGGCTTCGCGCGCAATGGTGCTGCCCACGACGTTGCAGATCGCCAGGACCTTGTGCCCGCGGCGTCGCGTTTCGCGAAGACTGGCCAGCGTGTCCGCGGTCTCGCCGGACTGCGTGATCGCAAGCACGAGCGTGTTCTTCTCGATGGGCGCGTTGCGATAGCGGAATTCGCTGGCGTATTCCACCTCCACGGGAATGTGCGCGAACTCCTCGATCAAATATTCGCCCACCAACCCCGCGTGCCAGCTCGTCCCGCACGCGGTGATGACGATGCGGTCGATCGCGCGCAACTCCGCCGTGGAAAGATTCAGGCCGCCAAACTTCGCCGTTGCTTCGTCGTGATCGATTCTCCCGCGCAGCGCGTTTTCGACCGTGCGTGGTTGCTCAAAAATCTCCTTGAGCATGTAATGCGCGAAGTCGCCCTTCTCGGTCGCTTCGGCGCCGTACTCCAGCTTGCTGATTTGAAATTGAGCGGTGCCCGAGCCGAGGCTGTTCATGTTGAAGCGTTCGGGCTTCAACGTGACCACGTCGTAATCGTTCAGGTAAATTACCTGCCGTGTGTGCGCGGCGATCGCGCTGGCGTCACTCGCCAGGAAATGTTCGCCCTCGCTCACGCCGACGATCAGCGGCGAGCCGCGGCGCGCGCCCACGATCACGTCGGGATAATCGGAACAAATCACCCCAATCCCGTACGCGCCGATCACCTCGCGCAACGCGTTCATCACCGCCTGCGCGAGCGGGTGCGCATCCGCATTGCATTCGCCGTTCGGCGTGCCGATTCCCTTTTTCACTTTCTCGTAATGCTCGCCGATGAGATGGGCGAGTACCTCGGTGTCGGTCGCGGAATAGAATTTGTGTCCCTTGAGCTTCTCGCGGATCTGCTCGTAATTCTCGATCACGCCGTTGTGGACGACCGCGATGCGACCGCTCTGGTCGTAGTGCGGGTGCGAATTCTCGTCGGACGGCGGCCCATGGGTCGCCCAGCGTGTGTGCCCCAGGCCGATACTTCCCTCGAAAGGGCTGCATTCGACGGCTTTGGCCAAGCCCTCGTCGATCTTGCCGCGTTTCTTCCGCGTCTCGATTTTGCGATCGCGGAGGATGGCTATCCCGGCGCTGTCGTAACCGCGGTACTCCAGCCGGCGCAACCCCCCAAGCAGGATGGGCGCAGCCTGCTGCTTTCCGACATATCCAACGATCCCGCACATAATGGTGTTTAGCTATTCTCCAGATAACCTTTCGTGAGTCAATTAGGGGTATTTACGGTTCCGCGCATAAGGTTGATGTCGCCCGCGTCAAAATCGGCGTACGCCGATTTTGATTTGTTGTAAGTGGTTGGTACAGCGTGGTCGAATCGGTCGGAAATCGGCGAGTTCGCCGATTTTGACGATTTTGTGCAACCACCCTGGTCTGATAAGGAAGGCAGGAACGCAGGAGACGAGGAGGTGGATCTCGTGGTGCAGGAAAAATCCGTACACTTTACTGGGTTAAAGTTGCAAGTGATTGATTTCACGGGAGTAAAAAATTCACGTTCGCGAAAATGGTCGGATTTTGTACGGGTTTTTGGGAGGCAGGTCTTTACCACGGAGACACGAAGACACAGAGGCCTGACCGGCACGAATTCCACGAATGGGCACGCATGCCGAGTCAGACCGCCGTATCTGGTGCGGTCGCCCGCGAAGCCCCGAAACGTCAGAACCTGCGGCGGGCGACCTAACGATATTAAGGTCGAAGGGTCTTCCTTCATGGCGCGATTATAACATAGGTTTTTCCAACTTCCGTTGGATGGGTTTTGCGAATGTGACAGGAAGTGACAGGAGAGGACACAGAGTGACAGGAGAGGACAAAAATGCATGAAGAAAGTGCTTGACCGGAATTGCCAAAAGCGGAGCCAGCCTCATTTGCCAGCACCGCGCGTTTAAGAGGGCTGCCGAGGCGTTTGCCCAAGAAGGGCGGATGGACCCCATGGCGCTCGGCGGAGCTACGGGTATTTTCCGGTATGCTCGCAAGGCATCCGTCCAGTCGCCTGCCGACGCAACCCACCGAATCGGCCAGGGCTGCGGGACTCCGCTATGTCACAACTGAAATGCCGGGTTTCGTGCGCAAGCGCGCGGGCAAGGGATTTGTTTATGTTGATTCACGGGGACGAACCATTCGCAACCAAAACGTTATCAAACGCATTAACTCCCTCGCTATTCCTCCGGCCTGGACTGATGTGTGGATTTGCCCGCTGGAGAATGGTCATTTGCAGGCGACCGGACGAGACGCCCGCGGGCGTAAGCAACATCGTTATCATTCAAAGTGGCGCGAGGTGCGCGACGACACCAAGTACGCGCGCATGATGGCGTTCGCGAAAGCGCTGCCGAAAATTCGCGCGCGCGTCGCCACGGACCTCAAATTGCCGGGACTGTCGCGAAACAAAGTGCTCGCAACCGTGGTGAAACTGCTCGAGGTGAGCCTGATTCGCGTCGGCAACGAAGAATACGCGCAGAGCAATCAGTCGTACGGACTCACAACCATGCATGATCGGCATGCGAAGGTGAACGGGTCGAAGGTGCAGTTCAGATTTCGCGGCAAGAGTGGAAAGGACCACACGATCGACATCAAAAGCCCGCACCTCGCCAAAATCGTAAAGCAATGCCAGGACCTTCCCGGACAGGAATTATTTCAATACCTCGACGACGATGGCAAGAGGCAGGACGTGAAGTCAGAGGATGTGAACGCGTATTTGGGCGAGATCGCGGGCAGCGATTACACGGCAAAAGACTTTCGCACGTGGTCGGGCACGGTGCTCGCGGCCATGGCGTTGAGCGAAGTCCGCAAGTACGACACGAAGGCGCAGGCGAAGAAGAACATTAAACAGGCAATTGAAAGCGTGGCGGAGAAACTTGGCAACACGCCGACGATCTGCCGCAAGTGTTATGTGCATCCGGCCGTGATCGATTCGTACCTGGATGGATCGACGCTCAAGGTCGTGGGCCAGCGCGCGAAGCAGTTGCGGGCCGGCGGCGCCCGCCTGCGACCCGAGGAATCCTCGGTCTTGTCGCTCCTGGAGAAGCGCTTGCGAGGCGAGCGGAACGGCAGCTTGTTGCGCAACCGGCTCCGCGCCTCAATCAAAGCCACGCGGGAAAGACGATGAGCCTGGTCGAATACAAACGGAAACGCAAATTTTCAAAGACTCCGGAGCCGGAGGGAACGGTCAAGCCGCGCAAGCCCAGGTCGTTGGCGTTTGTGATCCAAAAGCACGACGCGACGCGGTTGCACTATGACTTTCGATTGGAAATAGAAGGTGTGCTGAAGTCGTGGGCCGTGCCGAAAGGAATTCCCTCGAAGAAAGGCGACAAGCGCCTCGCGATGCACGTCGAAGACCACCCAATGGATTACGGCGGCTTTGAGGGCACAATTCCCGAAGGCAATTACGGAGCGGGCACCGTTATGTTGTGGGACCGCGGAACGTATGAACCGGTCACGGGCGAAGCGCTGGAGGGTTATCGCGCAGGCAAGCTGCACATTCGCATGTCCGGCGAAAAGTTAAAGGGTGAGTGGACTTTGGTGCGGATGCGGTCCGAGAATGGCAAGGAGCCGTGGTTGCTCATCAAAAGCGGTGAGGACGTGAAACCGATTTCGGCCAGGCTCGACGACCAGTCGGTGCTCAGCGGGAAAACCATGAAACAGATCGCCGCCGGCGACGGTCGAGTCTGGCAGTCGAATCGCGAACCGTCGCGCAAAACCTCGACACGAGCGGCGCGATCAAAGCCGGAGCCCACCGCGCGACGCAGAAAAGCTCTGCCCGATCTCAGCAAATTGCCGCGAGAGCCCGCGGGCTATGTCAGCCCGATGAAGGCACTATTGGTACGCAATCCTCCGCCGCGCGATGGCTGGCTGTTCGAGATCAAATGGGACGGCTACCGGATAATCGCGGTGAAGTCGAATGGCAAAGTCCGTTTGTTTTCGCGGCGTCATCGCGACATCACGGTTGATTTCGAGTCGGTCGCGAAAGCGGTCGAGCAACTCGCTGTAAAAACACTCGTCATCGACGGCGAGATCGTGGCCCTCGACAAAGTGGGTCGCCCGTCTTTTCAACTGCTCCAGAATTTTCGGCAGGACCACGCTGCTCGCGGATTACAACTTGTGTATTACGTTTTCGATTTGCTGAACCTCGAAAACGTTGATCTTAAAAAATTGCGTTTGGAGCAGCGCAAACAGTTGCTGGAGACAGTTGTGAGCGGTGTCGATGATCCGATCCGCATTTCGCGAACTCTTGAAGGCGATCCCGAGGAACTCGTGGAACAGGCGCGCGCGAACAGCATCGAAGGGATCATTGCCAAACGCGGTGGCTCGATTTACGAGCCGGACCGACGCAGCGGTTCGTGGCTGAAGGTCAAAACCGTGATGGAGCAGGAATTCGTCATCGGCGGCTACACGGAACCCAAAGGATCGCGCGAGCACTTCGGCGCGCTGCTCGTGGGTTACTATCAGGGCGCGCAGCTCATGTTTGCGTCGAAGGTCGGCACTGGTTTCAACACCGAAACGCTCCATGCGCTCCATCAACGCTTCAAGAGACTGGAGACGACGGTCTGCCCGTTCGCGAACGTGCCCACGTCAGGCCCGAACGGGCTGAGCCGCGCGGAGATGCGGCGCTGCACGTGGCTGCTACCCGCGCTTGTCTGCCAGGTGCGCTTCACGGAGTGGACCGGCGACGGCGGCTTGCGCCATCCAGTTTTTCTCGGGTTGCGCGACGATAAGCGCCCGCACGACGTTCATCGCGAAGTGCCGCGGTAGGAAGGAACCGCTGCACGCCTGGAGCACGAGCGGCGGGAGGCCATATCCACGATCTGTTTTGCTTTCGTGTTCAATAGCCCATCCGCGCCAACTGGTTTTGCAGTTCGGCCTGGAAGGCCATGAGGTCGGATTGGGAGGGTTTGTAGCCCTGTTGTTTGGCGACGACGCCGAGGCGACCCATTTGGTCGAGGTACCAGTCGGCACTTTGGCCGTCGCTGAAGGTAACTTTGCCGCTGACGAGCGCGCCAGGGCGAGTGACCTGGTCGACGCTCACGGAAACGTTCCCTCCTCCCGGCAACGGTTGTTCGTCAAAGTCGGCTTCATCTTCGTCGGGCGCAGGAGGCACCTGCTTGCCTGCACCGGGCGTGGCTCCCGCAGCCGGGACGGGCGCAGATTTCGGCAGAATTGGGGCAGGCGGCGGTTCTTTGTCTTTGGGTTTGAGTTTGAGGTCGTCGATGAGAAAGCGTACTTCCATATAGGTCAGCCGCACACCGAACTCTGACGACAATTTGTTCTGAATCTCGGAAAGTTTCAGCCCCTCCTCAATCCACTTTGCGACCTGCCGCCGCTGTGCCTCATCTAAATTCATCCCACCCTTTGTTTGCCCTGCTTTGAGAGAAGTTTCAACTAAGTTTCGCGCATTTCCACGCGATTGGGAGAAGTGCCCCCTCCAGCAGGATCTTTGTTTTCACCGAGGCTTCGCCCACAGGTTGGGGGTTACAGAATGCCGCGCTACTGTTTGCTCGTGAGCTGTTTTGAAGTTCGCAAATACGCAAAAAGGTCGCGGATTTGGTCTTCGGACATGGCGTCGAGGAGGCCTTCGGGCATACGGGAGAGGGCGGAGGCCCGAAGGGATTTGATGTGGTTTTGCGGGACGGTGACGCGGCCCTGCTGGGCGTCTTCGATGGTGACCGCGCCTGCGCTGCGTTCCACGACGTAGCCGGTGAGCAAGAGGTCGTCCGTCGTTTGCAGTTCAAAGTTGGTGTACTCCTCGCGAATGCCGGCGTTTGGATCGATGATGGAGGGGAGAAGGAAGTCGAGGTTGTCGCGTTCGTAGCCGGTGAGATCGGGGCCAATGGCCTGGCCTTCGCCGTGGAGTTTGTGGCAGGTGGCGCAGGCGGTCGTGAAGAGTTGTTTGCCCCGGGCGGCGTCGCCGCGGCCGCTGGCAATGATTTTGGACACCGCTGCGACCCGCTCTTGCAACTCGGCTGGAGTTTGGCGAGTGCGGCCCCATATTTTCGTTGCGCGTTCATTCAGGGCGTCGTCGTGTTTGCGGACGCGTTCGACGACATCGAAGGGCACATCGGTTCGGGAGATGGTCCCCTGCTCCACCGCTTTCACCAACTCGTCGCTCCAGGATTTACGGCGCGAAAGGAGTTCCAGTGCAGTGGTGCGGAGGCCGGCGTCGGTCTTGAATTGCGACCATGATTTAACGATCTCGCGTCCGATTTGCGGACTGGAGAAATGTTGCAGGGCTTGAAGCGTTGTCTTGCGCACGCCAGTTGCGCGGTCTGAAGTGGCCATGGTGAGCAGTGCAGGGAGTGCTGAGTCGTACTTCGCGAGTCCAAGGGCTTCGATCAACTCCACCGGCTTGTCGAGAGTGTTAAGCGTTTGCACGACTGCCCGGATTTCGGAGTCGCTCGCGAGGCCAAGGCGGATTTTCAGCATTCGTATGCGCTGGGAATCTCCAAGGAGTGCCGCGGCCATGCGCAAGGCATCCGGGACTTTGTCGATAGTGCGGCCCTTGTATGCTTCGGCCAGGGACTGCATCAAGGTCTCTCGTTCGGCAATTCCGGGTGCGGACTGGATCAACGCCGCGACGGTTTCCAGGCCCTCCTTCGTGCCTTCGGCGGCGTAGCGTTGCGCGAGGCGGGGCAGAATAAACTCGGCGGAGATTTTCTGATGCCACGCGCTGCTGCTGCCGAAGATTTCGAGGAGCTTTTCGCGTTGAGGGACGGCGTTCTTCTCAATGGTCCACCAGATCAAGAGCGGGATGTGGGGGTCCGAGGCGTCCGTGTCGCGAGCGGCCAGTTGGCGGACCACGTCGAGCGCCGGATCGGCGGGAATTCGGCGCGCAGAAGCAGCGAGTTGGCTTCGAACGGTCGGCGAACTTTCCTCCCGAGCCATGGCGATGAGTTTTTGCGCTACTTGCTGTGAAACGTCTTTGCGATCGCCAAGCAAGCGCACGGCCCAGGCGCGCACGTGTTCATCAGCATGGCGCAAGGCAGTGAGCGCTACGGCGTCATCAAAGCCGCCGCAGGCGTTGATGGCCCAGAGGGTTTCCAAAGCGAGTTGACCTGCTTGCTGTTGCAGCCTGGGTGCGAGGGCCTTGTCGGCGCGATCGTAGAGCAAGCGTAACGTCTGCTGGCGATGCCATTTGTTTGGGTGGGACAGGAATTTGGCTAGATCGTCAGTGGATGACTTGCTGAGGTCGCGCGGTGCCCCGGGCAGGGCGCGCCCTGTCTTCGCTACGCGATAGATGCGGCCATTGGAGCGGTCCCAGTTGTCGTGCGGGTCGACGTGGCTCAGGCGAATGTCGTACCAATCAGCCAGATAGATGGCGCCGTCAGGGCCGCTCTTGATGTCAACGGGACGAAACCATTTATCGGTCGATTCGACGAAACGTTCGGTGTCGTGTGTCTTGAACGTGGAGCCATCGGGCACGAGTTCAGAGACCTGCACGCGATTGTGGAGCGGTACGATACCGATGAGCTTGCCCAAATAATTTTCCGGAAGCGCGTCAGCTTCGTAAATGATGAACGAATGTGAGAAGCGAGCCTGATCGCCGTCGTGCGGCATATGATTGAAGAATCCGTAAGCGTGTGGGTTCGTGAGCGGGCCATGCTTGCCCCACCCCTTCACGTAGTAACCGCCTTGAACGAAGTGCAGCCCGCGCTGATTGCCCCAGTTCGTGCCGGAGTAAAGGCGTCCCTTGCGGTCGAACGTTACGCAAAATGTGTTCCCTCCGCCTTCTGCGAAGAGCTCGAACTCGTGCGTCACGGGATGATAGCGCCAGATCGCCTGGCCGAGGAAACGAATGCCGCGCACAGTGGCAGTGCAAGTGCTGCCTTGCGCGCCGTACAGCCAGCCGTCTGGTCCCCAGGTCAGGCTGTTCGCAACGGCGTGGGTGTCTTCGAGGCCGAAGCCTTCGAGGTGTACTTCGGGGGGGCCGTCCGGCACGTCGTCGCGGTTCCTGTCGGGATAAAATAAAAGGTACGGCGGGTTCATTACCCACACGCCGCCCCGACCGGGCAGCGCGCTGGTGGCGATATTCAGGCCGGTGACGAAATCTTTGCTCGTCTCAAAGTAGCCGTCATCGTTCTGATCTTCGAGAATCGTAACTTTGTCAGCGCCGGGAATGTGGTTGGGCGGAGGCGGCGGCACTTTGTCGAACACGGCGCGCAAATGCTCGTCATATTTAACGATCTTCAGGCCGGCTGGAAACGGATATTGCAAATACTGCACGACCCAAATGCGACCGCGCTCGTCGAAGTTGATGCAGACGGGCTGACGAATGGCCGGCTCGCTCGCGACGAGCTGGATCTCCAGCCCATCGGGCACCTTCAACTTCTTTAGCGTTTCGCGCGGATCAGAAGGAGCGATCCCCTGCTCCACCAATTGCCCGCGGCCTTTGAAGCGGCGCATGTGATCGCGGACAGCTTCGTTGCCGGCGAGATCTTCGGGCAAATCGACGGACGCAGACGTTTCATTCAGCGGGTCGTCCTTGAAGCGGAACTCCGGCTTGCCCGTGAACGCGGTGCTCGTGATGGACGGGCACCAGAAACGCTCGACGTGTTCGACGACCAAATCCGTGCCGCGAAAGTGGTTCACGTTGGGCCGTGCGCGCGAGTTGTACATGGTGTCGGTCATGTCGCGCATGAGCACCACGTTCTTGCCGAGCAGAACCATCTGGCGAATCGCGAACGAACGCCCGAGGACGCACATATTCGCGTGAACGCCCATGACGATGACGTTGGTGATGCCGCGCTCCTCCATGAGATTGAACGCTTCCTGGCCGCTGTCGGTGATCGCGTCCTGCTCGGCGATTTCGATGGTCGCGATCTGCCGTTTCCAGGGATAGGGCGGGCCTTCCTTGCAACGCGGTGAATCGTCGCACCCGCCATCGGAATCATCGATGGGGAACGGCCCTTCCTTCTCGCGATCGATTCTGCGCCAACGATCGATTTTCGTCGGTGGCGTGGCCGGTTTGGCATTTTGCGCGCGTTTGCGTTGTGGAGTGTCCTTGTAGAATTCCATCACGTCGCTAGGCGCGTGAATGATCAAGACACCGCGTTTGCGCGCCGCGGTCACGACCTCATTCATCCTGGGTGCCATTTCGGCCACGCGAGCTGATGCCCCCTTGCACCAATGGTCGTTCCACATATCGCAGATGATCAGCGCCGTGCGCTCCGGCGACCATCGCACCTGCCGGTGCACGACTTGGCCCTGGTTGGAGTCTTTCGGGACCCGCGTGCGCGTATACAGGTCGAGGTCGGATGCTGCGTGCGCGGGGACCAGCGTGAGGAACGTGAGAGCTGCAGCGGCGATTCTGAGGTTCACAACTGGAACGATGCCATAAAGGTGGCCCCTCTGTCAGTTCCAGAAATGCGCTATGGAGACTTACCTGACGTTCGCTTCAGCACTCGACCCGGCCGTTTTCCTGTGTGTTTGCCTCGGTCGAGGACCACCTCGCCGTTTACGATTACGTATTCGATGCCTTCGCTGTACTGGAATGGGTCCGTGTAGGTGGAGCGATCGATCACACGCTCCGCGTCGAAGATCGTAATATCGGCGAAGTTGCCGGGACGGAGAAGTCCGCGATCGAAGATACCCAGTTTGGAGGCGTTGAGTGAAGTCATCTTGCGGACAGCGTCCTCCAGGCGGAGCAGTTTCTGTTCGCGCACGTAAACGCCGAGCACGCGCGGGAAGGTTCCGAAATTGCGCGGATGCGGATTCCCACGACGCAACGGACCCTCAATGGCGTAAGCGGAACCATCGGAGCCTATGGAGCACCATGGCTGCGACATCGCAAGAGTCATGTCTTTTTCAGTGTGATGCGCGTAAACGATGCTCACGGAACCTTCGCTTTGGAGCAGCAAATCGAACATCACGTCCAGCAGGTCAGGCGCCGGGTTTTGGTTTTGGGAAAATTCGGCAAGCACGCGGTCCATGGTCATGCCCTTGTACTTGCCTTTGTCGCTGACAAGCATGCGGCTCCAATCGCCACCGACTGCCGTGTAGTGATTGTACCAACCGGGGATCCCATTGCGGATGTCGCGTTTCATTTTGTCGCGCAGAGCCGGATCGCGCAGCCGCTCGATCATGCGCGCGCGACCGCCTTCGTGGGCCCAGGGCGGGATGATGCTCGCGAGATTGTTATTTCCCCGCGTGTAGGGATAGACGTTGGCCTGCACGTTCACCCCGCGCGCCTGAGCCTGCTCGATCAATGCGATCACTTCGTTCATGCGGCCCCAGTATTTTTCGTCGGCAATTTTGAGGTGCAGGATGTCTGCGGGAATCTTGGAGCGCTCGGCGATCTCAATCACTTCCTGGATTGATTCAAAGACGCCAAGGCCTTCGTTACGAATGTGCGTGGCATAGATGCCGCCGAATTCTTGCACGACGCGGCAGAGAGGAACTAGTTCGTCCGTCGTCGCGACCGATCCCGGCGGCATCATTACCTGGCTGGAAAGGCCGAAGGCGCCCTGCTCCATCGCTTCACGCAACAACCCTTTCATCTTCTCCAACTCCGCGGCCGCCGGTCGGGCGAACGACTCTCCCATGACGGCCTGCCAAATGTTGTTCAAGCCGACGTATGAGACGACATTGACCGCGACCCGCGCCTCCTGCGCCACCTTGAAGTAATCCTCCATGGTAATGATCATCGCAGTCCGATTGCTCACGGCCACTCGGTGCGGGACGAATTTGCCTTTCCACGGCGCAGCGGAAGCGCCTTCGCCCAGAACCTCAGTGGTGACGCCCTGGCGGATCTTGCTTTGCGCGTCGCCGTCCTCGATGAGCAGCCAATCGGAGTGGGAGTGCATGTCGATGAAGCCCGGCGCGACGACCAATCCTTTCGCGTCGATCTCACGCTTGCCCGCGCCCGCAGGAATTCGGTCGATTGTCACGATCCTGCCTCCTCGCACGCCAACGTCGCTGTAAAACCACGGGTTGCCAGTTCCATCAACAATCTTGCCCTCGCGCACGACTAAGTCGTACCGCGGATCAGCGGCGAAAATCGAAATCGCGAACGCAAGCGACAAGAACGCTGGCACAAGGCGGAGGATCATGCGCCCATCGGACTGAACCATGGGCTAGTCGTCAAGCGCGACGAACTACACAGCGAGAGCGCCATTACGGTCCCTTCGTCGGTATCCGATACAAGTTCACATCGTAAGGCTTGAATTCGTCACTGAATTCGGCGTTGCGCAAGGCGATGGTTCGCGAGGCCCCGAGGACTTCCGCGGTTCCGCTCTGATCACTGAATTTGAAAGTCGCTCGGGCCGGCTGATTGGTCATGCCGACCGCAAAGAGGTAGAGGTTTCCTGCGTGACGTTTCACCATGGTCGCGAGCGGCGTGGAGGATGTCACGGTGAGCGCGTTGGTGATCGTGGGACTATTCAGCACCGGCGCCAACTCGTGGATCTGGCGGTTGATGGCCGTGACGGCCTTGAGCATTTCGGGATCATCGAGCAACCCAGCTTCTTTGAACGTCGGCTTGAACTGGTGTACGAAATAGATCAACCCCTGCGAACCGTGAATGATCGACATCCAGACTTCGGCGCGCACCTGGTGCGGCGTGGGCTTCACGTTCGCGTTTTCGATGTGTGTACACTCGATACAATTCCAGACGGGTTTTCCCGCGGGCGTCCAGCGGCGCAGGCGTTCGACGCCTTTGGCCACGAACTCCAACTTGCCCGCGACTTCCGGGTGATCGTTCACCGCTGGATAAATGTCGAACGACGCGATGTCGCAGCCTTTGACGTATTCAGGATAATCCTCCGGATGGTTGCGCCGCACGCCGCGGCCAATCCAATTGTCCCACGCGACGCCCTGCCCGAGATTCAGAAGGATCGGGCGCGTCGGGTCGGCGGCACGCATCTTTTGATAACGCTCGATGACCGTCTCGGGCTTGATTGGCGGGCCGTAAGCTTTGCCCGAGCCG
>Ga0111538_10009801_pt1 | contig 12762 bp, 9 predicted proteins | sample SoiMethybrSBSTD1_FD_79669 | JGI IMG/M metagenome (GOLD analysis project Ga0111538, IMG submission 79669) | Bulk soil microbial communities from a Populus tree surrounding site in Tennessee, USA - Soil MetaG P. TD hybrid SBSTD1 (version 2)... | ecosystem: Environmental > Terrestrial > Soil > Tree...
AGCCAGTCCTGTGTGACGTCACACCAGAGTGCGAGGCCGCGCCATTCTTTGAAGCGTGAGTAGTAGCGTTCGATTTTCTTGTCGTTTGCTTTGCGGCCGTTGTTCCGCACTTTGAAAAACTTCGCTCGGGTCCACGAGTCGAGCGCCAGCCCGTCGTATCTTCCCAACAGCTTCAGCAAGTTTTCCGCAGCGTAATCGCCGGCGCCTTTCACGCCTTTGATCTGCTTCACGAGATCCGCGGTCGACAAGTCGCTGGTGAGCCACGACTCGACATTCAACTCGCCTGACGCGACGCGATCCGCCAGCTCTTTCAAGTACGGCGCCCGGTACCCCGCGCGCACTTCGTCGACGTAAAACTTCACCGGCATCGAAGCCATCGCCTCCGGTGTCGGAAAAGTCTTCCGGCCATCGTTACTCTCACGACCAAGACCCTCGACCAGCCCGGTGACCATCTTTTCCGTCAGGGACCACGAACAGTTCGTGGTGCAGATCATCTTTACGAGGTCTTCGAAAACGGTAGGCGAGCGGAGCATTCGTCCGGCACCCTGCTTGCCGATCCAGGCGAACTCCGCGACCACACCCGTCGCCAGATAAAACGGCGCGAGATCGTCGTCCAGACGGAGTATGTGGCGGGCGTCGCGGAGCACGCGGGCGGCCTCGGTCTTGTTGAGCCGGCGGGAGGTGGCGGCGGTCACCTCGCCCTTCCCCTGACGCATGGTTATAGTGACCGGAGGCTTATCGCCGAGGTCGATAACACGGGTCAGTTCCCATTTGGTTTGATCAAGTGAAAACGGCAGGAGTTCGCACCAGCCGTGGCTGATGACGGTCCTTCGAAAACTGAAATTTCGGGGTGTTGGTATAGTGATTTCCATGCGTTTATTGGATCGGTTTTGATGCTGGCATTGTAACGAATTTGAAGTTGTATTGTTCCTGTTCGGTCAAGCTGCCTGTTGACAGTTTTACGGTCCAAGCCTAGACTGAACGGACTTGAAAAAACAGTGTGTGGAAGGCTGTACTCCCGATCCCCACTACACTCGGGGAATTAGGAGCGAGGAGTCCAACACGGGACTTCCAACAGTACTCCGGTGAACGTACGCACCGCTTCCGAAAACAAGTGAAGCCGGAGCTTTCCGGCGCAGGTTTGTCGCCCCACAGGGCAGCTAGCAGGGCACCCGGTGGGGCGAAACCGTGTCTGGACCACAGATTTCTAACGGATGTAAATCGGGTTAGAAATGATCCAGGGCTTGTCGGCCACAAGGTTACCGAGTTGTGGCAGGTAGACCTCGACGCGATAGACGCCTCGCCCCGTCACCGGAAACTCCTTACTCGTCACGCCGCTCTCGTCTGACATCACGTTTCCATCTTTAAACAACAATACACGGCTTGAAACAGGCGTCCGGATTTTTAATCGTGTGTCTGGGACCATCGTCACTTCGTCGCCCTGAAGCTGCTGTTTACCCCCGCTCTCGGCGGTGAACGAGAAACCAGAGGAATCTCCAAGAAAGTCGAAGCCGATGAAGCAATGACCAGCCTTGAGCGCGTCGAGCAGGTTTTGCTCCGTAAACGATTTATTCCGATCGATCAGCACGTGCATACGGACGAGACGGAAGCTGACTTCGTACGGATCGAGCTGGATGCCGGCAAGCGTTTTTCCAGCACTGTCGCGCAAGCTGAGGCCGATGTTGGCGTGGGCGTCGTTACCGGCGGTTGCGGTCATGCGTGAATGCGTCAATGCCTGGTCCCACAGTTTTAAATTCGCGTCCGGGCGTTGAAGGTAGAGCGCAAAGATCTGATCCGGATAGCTGCGTTTGGACCAAACGACGTCGAAGAAAGCGACCACCGGGTTGATGCGCCGCGCGTTGGAATAAACGTTGAAAACTTCAACACCAGTCAAGCCAAACCGGTTCCAGTCTTTGAACTCTTCCGGGTAAGCAACGATCGTGAGCGGAAAATCAATTCCGGACCTGCGGAATGCGATTGCTTCCTCTTCCGGTGAAAGCGATTTAAACCCCGGTGATACCAGTGTTCGATCTCCATTCTCAGCGCTCACTTCGTTTCCGTTCACGAACAGCACTCGACCGTGCAGGCCACTCAGGGTCATCGCTGCGGTATCGAAATCGTCCTCCTTGTGCTCGGTCATGATCACAAAATCCAAATTGTTTGCTTGCGCCGCCTCGATGATCTCCTGAAAAGTTCCCGAACTGTGACCGCCTAGAAACGAGTGCACATGCATCACGCCCTTGTACTCGGTGAACGGATTGTCTTGTTGCGGCGGAATGCGTTCAGAGTTGACGCGCTGGATCGCGGCGTTCAATCGGCGGAGCTTGTAGCGACGGCAGGCGAACGGCGACTGCGACAGCAGCAGAACGCCGAAGACGATGAGAATGATTAACTTTTTCTTACTAATTAGAAGCTGATCCTCGCCCGCAAATAAATCACGCGATTACCGCTCGATCCTCCGCCAGGTCCACCAAAAGACAAGCCGCCGGAACCGGAGACGGTCTGCAGGAAATACGGCGATGCCATGTTTCCGATCGGAGGACCCGCGTTTGTTCGATTGAACAGGTTATTGACGCTCATTGACAAGTTCAACTGGTAGGGCCGCTGTATTGGAGCGGGTTTGGGTGGTGTTTGCGGCGCGCCGGCGTCGGTCGTTCGCGGTGCGCCGGCGGGCGGTGCTTTCGGTTCGATTGCTGGTCCAAACTTGAACGACTTGCCGATGTTGAAACTCACCACGATGTTACCTGGACCACGTCCGATGTTTCTCGGAATGATCTTCTGTCCTGGCGAAGGAGTCGGATCGAGCGCGCCGAACGGCGTCATCACCACACCTGGTTCGTTTGGATCCGTAGCGAACGCGGGCCGTTCGGTGAATAGCGTGTCGCCGTTTGTGTCGCGGCCGGTAATGATGTTGAACGGTTGGCCCGAACTCGCGATTCCGAACACGCTCATCCCGATTCCAAATGGCAGTGTGTAGTTGCCGCCGAAGTGGGAAAACACCAGCGAGCTGAAATTTGAACGAGCAAACTCGTGGCTAAAGTCGTACGCGTCGAACGGCATACCACTGGCCCCCGAATCGGTGTTCCTCGTCTTGCCCAGACTGAATCCGCCAAAGAAGTTGACCTTCCTCACCGTGCCGTTGATGCTCATGTTGAAGCTGTTGGCAACGGCCCTTCCCGTCGATTGATACTGGAAGAGGTTTCCGGCGTCGTTGCCGAGTGGTCGGACGCCTGAGTTGGGCAAGCCCGGAATGAACGTGCCGCCGAGTGGCGCATTGATGTTTACGCTGCGCATTTGTCGTTGAAAGCGTGAATGCGCGTATAAAAACGTCAAGCGCACATTCTTTGGCAGCACGCGCTCGACGGTAAACGTGGTTCGCAGCGAGCGGAATGTGTTCAGGTCATCGTCGACCGCGCGGCGAAGTTGCGGTTGCGCAAACGCATCGAGAATCTCGATCGGAGGAACAATCGGGAACAGATCGAGCACCGCTGGATCGGTGGTTAGAAACTGCTGTTGGTTCGTCCCGTTGAAACGTGTGACGTTAAGCGTGACGTCTTCAGAGATGCGACTGTAAAAAAGGCCGAAGCCGCCGCGGATCACCATCTTTGGTGGACCAGCAGGAGCAGCCGCAGGAGCCGGAGCCGGCGCGGCAGTCGCTGTTGTTCCCGCCGGTGCGGTTGGACCAGCAGTAGCGGCGGGTTTCGCGGGCGGTGGAGTCTTCTTGCTACCGAATACCGGCGACCATGCGAAAGCGATACGCGGCGCAAAGTTGAAGTTGCTATCGATGTTGGTCTGGTTTTCGTAACGCAGCCCCGGCGAGATCGTTAAGTTGGGCCGCAGTTTCCATTCGTCCTGAAGATAGACCGAGGCGTCTGTCTGTTTCACACCAGCCTCGGGATTACCGCCAGCAATAGAAAACTGTGTCGCGCCGCCGCCGAGCAGTCGAATCGCGGTCGCGCTCAACCCCGCGCGTGAAAACACCAGCGTGCGGCGATAACGCTCAAGACTGCTCACCTGGACCAGCGGCTGTCCGGGGATGATTTGATCGTTCGCATCGAGCGCTGGACCAAGTCCGCCGGCAAACGTGTAAGTGCCACCGAAGTTGCCGGGAGAGATGCTGAGGATGTCGGCGTGTCTGATTCGCACACCTGCCTTCAGAAAATGGTTACCGTGAGTCCACGACGTGAAGTTCTGCAGCTCCATCCGGTTCTGCGCGTTCGACGCGGTGCCGACCTGGCCGCCGCCGCCGAAAAACGAGTCGTTCACGTTCAAAGCAAACGCGTCGAGCACGGCCTCTTGATTGAAGCGGTTGCGAATGTACTGGAAGCGAGTTTCGTTAACTGTCTTCTCGTTGAGCAGCGCGGTTTCGGTTATCTGTACGATGAAGTTTGTGCGCTTGCCGCTGTACGCGCGTGATGGAAGTGAAAACCCGCCGATGCCTTGCAAGTCCTGAGTGCTCTGACTGTAGTTGAACCGTCCGACCAGCGTGTGCTTCTTGTTGACCTTGAAGTCAAAGCGCGCGTTTCCGTAGCTGTTCGTATCGGGCGTGATGAACGTGTCGTTTATCACCACCGGCTTCAGGGTCACGGGATCGAGTATGGTTGCGTTCACGACGGAATTAGCATCGCTGACGTAACGTCCGAAGTAAGCCGAGAACGACGCGCGCTTTGGAATTATTGGACCACTCAGGCTCCCGCCGTAGCCACGCTGTTGATACGGCGCGCGGACAGCCGTAAACGGATTGCGCGAGTTGAGCGCTTCGTCGGTAAAGTCAAAACTGAAACTGCCATGCCACTTGTCGGCGCCCGGTTGCGTGAAGATCTCGATGCCGCTGAAACCCGGAAACTCGTTCTCCGCGGAAAACGGATTGTTGTTGATACGCACTTCGCGGATCGCTTCTTTCGGCGGTATCTGACCGTTCGAGAAGCCGTCGACTTTGATCTGTGAGGGATTTTCGGGATCGCTTGGTCCAGCCAGCGCCTGAAGTGCCACGGCCAGCGCCTGCGGATCGTTTGGTAGTGCTTCCAGTTCCTTGCCGCGTAGGACGATCGCGCTGGCGTTGTTGTCGGAGTCGGTGCTGATGTTTCGATCGTCGACAGTGACTTGCTGCTCTTCGAACGCGACCGTGAGTTGTGCGTTGAGTGTCGTGGTCTCACGCGCGGTGATCTCTACCGTCTTCTCTTCGAATACGTTGAAGCCCGGTGCGGTGACGTGCAGTTCGTAAGTGCCGGGTTCGACTCGCCTGAACTCGTAAATGCCTGATGAGTTTGAAGTCGCGCTCGTAATCACGCCACGGGCGTTTTTAATCGTAACCCTGGCGTCGATGACGAGACTTCCCATCGGGTCCGTTACGGTGCCTTTGAGGCTTCCCGCGTTTTGTTGGGCCGCGAGGGCAGAGGTCAGGGCGAAGATGAGCAGTAAGCAACGCAGCATCGGAGGTGGTTCTCCTCTAAACGTTAGTGAGCCTCGGCGCTGAAAGGTTACAGGCTTTCCGGCGAGGCAAAGCCACGCCGCACATCAGGCGGCAAAGCCGGATCGTATCAAGCGTTTAATACACGACAAGCTGAATGACTTGTTGCAAAAACCGCTGAAAGAATCTTTAGCCCTCGCCGCGGAGTGCTTTGAGAGCTTTGAGCAGGTCGCCGATGGCGTCGGTGCCGACCATCATTTTCTTGGCTTGCCAAACGATGCGCGGCGGTTTCGACTCCCTGGGCGAGCCTTTCACGATGACAAATAATTCCCCGTATGGATAGATCGCGTTGAGGATGCGGCGAAACTCGACGACGTTGAAGTAGATTATGTATTCGGCGTCGGCCAGATCCCTTGCCGAGCTAAGGTTACCGTACTTGCGAATGTAGTTGTTGAGTTTATGAGCGAGCTCATTGTAGACAAAACGGTACCGACCCTTCGGCAGCGTATCAGCCTTGAGTACGTCGTCGATGATCGCACGCTCGCGATTCTCGACGTCGATCACTCGCGACTTGAACACGACGAGCAAGGCCCGCTGCTTGCCACGTAACTCCGAGATGTTTCCGATGTGATTGTTCTGGTTCTCAACTGGCGGTTCGGCCGGTTGGCCCAACACGCTCACGACACACGCAAGCAACACGATGCCGATCGAGCAAGCCACTCTTGGGTACGTTCGTAGTCGCATGAGGTCAGAACCAGTCAAACATTCTTCGTTGCACTCTTTGGTGGATGCGGCAGTGCTGAAGGCTCGTTTTCGACGTCCGAGGGCTCGAGTCCGACATAGACCGCACCGTCTGGCGTCAGCGAAACGTAATCGTTGCCTTCATGGGTGTAACGCACGAGTAACCGGTGTTTCTTTTCGAGGTCTTCGAACGCCCTCACGAGATCCGCGTTCGCATACTCGGGCGTGCTGTCGAACAAGTCTTTGGCAAGGACCCGGGTCTGTTGCCGGCGTTGAAAAAACCCGAGAATATACTCCTCGATCTGCTGCAACCTTTGCTTGTCCATGCTTCCCCCCTGGCTTCACCTTATCCGGTCGATGATTCTGGCTGATTATGCGCCCGCAAGTAAACATGATCAATGCCGTTCCTGCTCTGTATCCTTGTGCAGGAGTGGGGTCTTTAGGCATCATAGGCACCTCCCACATCCAAATCTTCGGTGCCATATCTAACGGCTTCCCGGTGTCTTGATCTCGGAATGGGAAACCTCCCGAACGAGGTTTTCGGTCAGCGAGGCACATGAAATTAGTAATTGCGATTATTTTGGCGGTTTTTGCAGTTTCCGCGAATGCCCAGGAAAAACTGCCAGTCATTAAATCTACGAGTCCGATAGTCAGTATCCACGATGGTGAGCAGTATCGGGCCAACATTTGGAGACTCGTCCCGGAAATCAAACCCGACGTTTACGAAGCTCAACTCAAAGACGGCAAAGCGCATCGCGTAACCTTCATCACGGATCTCGAATCGATCAGTTTCTGGGTTGAACTCGGGAAGAAGTACGACTTCATCATCCAACGAGGCGACGACCTCTGCTACACGCAGATCATCGGCGTGAAGTACACGCCCGCCGCTGTTTTCGATCAGAAGTATCAGCAGACCTTTCGCGGGAAGATGATCGTCGAGATACCGGAAGTTTATGAACTGGTGAACATCGCGATCGCGATGACGCCGATCGGCATCGAAGATCGGAACCTCGTCTACAAAGACTCGGATTACTACAAACGGATGCGCGAGTGGTTCGACAAGTACAAAGAGCATCCGTTGCTCTCGACGCTTGAATCCGAATTACGCCAGGATCTCGGTCGTTATTTTTCGATGAAGATGAACGGCTACTCGTTTGAGTTCGACGCGAATGGCCGCATCGTGCAAAGCAAGGTCTACGATCGCACCGGATTCCGAGGCGACTCGCGCAACACGCTGCGACCCTTTCTGCCGTTGTTGCAGTCATTCAGCGACGACACGAAGTTCCGCGAGTTCTACAAACAGAACTCCTCGTTCTACCAGGAACAGATCGCGTTCTATCGCGACACCGCGAACATCGCCGAGATGAAGAGGTGGCTCGACAAAAACTTTCCGAGCTCGAGCGGCTACGACACTTACAAGATCGTCTTCTCTCCACTCGTCGCTTATAACCAGTCGACGACGTGGTTTGAGAACAACGGTTTTCGCGAGCTGCAACCGCACGTCAACTTTCCTTATCCGCAAGATGTGAAGCGATCGTACGAGCCCGGCTCGGAAGCAGCCATGAACGTCTTTCGCGGCAACATCGTCTTCACCGAGATCAATCACGGCTACATCAATCCCGAAGCTGAGAAGTATGCTGATCGGATTATGAAAGCGATCAGCAATCGCGATCGTTGGGTTTCGACTTCGCGTCCGGCGGGTTATTACGCCGGCATCGGAACGTTCAACGAGTACATGAATTGGGGCCTCGTGAGCCTGCGTCTGATCGACTATGCGCCGAAAGAAGAGCAGGCGAAGATGATTGCCGCCGTCGACAACATGATGAGCAATCGCCGGGGTTTCCCGCTGTTCACGGAGTTCGACAAGTTTCTCGTCAATCTCTACCGCACCCGCCCGCCGGGCACCACCATCGCCGACCTGTATCCCCAGATAATCGCGTGGTTTGAAAGAAACAATCGTTAGTGACGCTGGTCTGTAGTAAACTGCGGGTACCTCACCGCCCCGCCGAAAAGGAGGACCAGCATGAAAATCGGTGTGTTGATCTGTGCGCTGATGCTGGCGGGTTCAGTGACGCAGGATGCAGTCGTTCAGACGGGTGCTTTTACAGAGGCCAGTCGCCTCGGGGACCCGCCCCAGGTGACGTTCTTTCTGTTTTCAACCTCGTACGGCAAGTACGTTATTAGCGAGTACGGTCTGGGCGAAGTCGGGACGTCTCGCAAGAACCTACAGTTCATCCTAAAAGCCGGGATGACTGGGCGCCTCCAGCGAATGTATTTCCAGGAGTATCAGGGCGATCTGCTTTTGTCGTTTGCAGTGGGCAAGATTGGCTACGTGAGAAGGTCGAATCAGCAGAATAGAAAAATGCGCTGGCTGACGCCGATTGATGCAACCGTTGTCGACCAATGTGTCGTTGAAGGCAACGAGGTGAATTGTGGGACCGGCGATAATTTGACGAAGATCGACCTGAAAACGGGTGCCCGTCTCAACGAGTGACCTGAAAACACGGATTACGCGGATTTTTTCTCTTTTATGATCTGCTTCATCGTCTTGATCGACTCGCGGATCAGTTTCTTCAGCGTGGGCACGTGAATGTCGGAAAGGCGTTTGATGTACAGACACGATTTGGCCGAGCTATGCTTCCCCAGCTTCTCCGTTAAATCGCTGAACTGTTGGATGCTCGGCATGATGTAGATCGTCAGATCTTTCTTGCGCGGCGAGAACGCCGCGATGGGCCAATCGCCTTCACGTCCACTCGCGTACTTGTAATGCCAACTGCCAAAGCCGACGATACTCGGTCCCCACATCACCGCCTTCTCGCCCGTGATTTCCTCCATCATCTGAGCGACCTTGAAACAGTCTTCGCGTCGTGTTTCGTCCGCAATTCCGTTAAGAAACTTCTCGACACTGACTTTGGTCGGTTTAGTTTTCATTTCAGCCATGCGTCGTCACCTGGTGGTTGGATACTTAATACCTAGTTGTTCGAGATACGTGCCGTACTTGGAAGGATCGTAATAAAACTTCCGCATCTGCTCGCGATACGTGTCCATGATGCGCTTGTTCAGGTACGTCGGCGGTTTGTCGGTCGGTGAGATCAGCGGCTGATACTTCGTATCTTTCGTCTGCACCTCGCGGAAGTATTTCCACGACTGATCGACCAACTGCGGATTAGTCAATAGATCGATCACCGTCATGCCGACGACCTTCGCGCCGGCAATCACGCCTTTGTGCGCGATCGGCGTAGCCATCGTAACGGCGTTGGCCCAGTTGTGACCCGGCAGTCCCGGAATGTTCGACGGATAACGAATGGTGATGGTCGGCAGGTTCCACGATACGTCGCCGATGTCGTCGGAACCGCCGCGGTTTCGCTGTTCGTCAGGAACCGGTCCGGCGAGTTCTTCGAGCTGTGTCGCCAAACCCTGCTCGCGCGACTTCAGCTCCTTTTGTAACGCTTTCGCCAATGTTTGATCGGCTTCGCTCCACTGCGGCAGACCGACTTCCTTGATGTTTGCATATGCGGCTTCGGCCATCGGCCGGTTGAAGTGTTGCGGCCACGCCGAACCCAATACGCGTGACGTCACCTCCGTTTCGGTCATCATCGCCGCGCCCTGCGCGATCTTGTCGCCGATCTCGCGCATACGTGTGATGTGTTCGTAATCGAGTTCGCGGAAGTAGTACCAAACACTCGCGAGACGCGGCACCACGTTCGGTTGATCGCCGCCGTTCGTGATCACGTAATGCGACCGTTGCTGCGTGCGAAGATGCTCGCGGCGGAAGTTCCAGCCGACGTCCATCAACTCCACCGCGTCGAGCGCGCTGCGACCCTGCCACGGCGCGCCCGCCGAGTGCGCGCTCTCGCCTTTGAACGTGTACTCGACCGATACCAATCCCGTTGCCGCCGACTGTCCCCACGAAGTGCCGAGATTGTTGCCGACGTGCGTGAAGATCACGACGTCGACGTCTTTGAACACTCCTTCGCGCACGAAGTACGCCTTGCCTGCGACGAGTTCCTCGGCGACACCGGGCCACACTTTGATCGTGCCGGGAAGCTTGCCGCGTTCCATCTGCCGTTTGACGGCGATCGCGGCCAGGATGTTGAGCGGCACACCGGAGTTGTGGCCTTCGCCGTGTCCGGGCGCGCCGTCGATCAGCGGATCGTGATACGCGACGCCGGGTTTCTGTGACGCCTGTGGAATGCAGTCGACGTCCGAGCCCAGCGCGATGACCGGTTTGCCCGAACCGTACGTCGCGATCCACGCGGTGGGAATGCCGGCGATGCCACGTTGAATTTTAAAACCTTCCTTCTCGAGTACTCCCGTCAGATACTTCGACGTCTCAACTTCCTGAAACCCCAGCTCGGCGAAGCTGAACACCATGTCGACCATCACCTGCGCCTGTTTCGACATGCCGTCGATGTCTTTCACAACCTGCGCCTTGTAATCGTTGGTAGCGGTGACTGGTACGTTCAATAAGAGAACGAGAACACAGATCGTCACGAGAAGTTTGGTCATGCGTGACTCCTATTCCGATGGATTTGAGTTAATTCCAGTTGTATTTCTGATACTTCGGATCAGCGTCAAGCTCATACTTCTTTAAAAACTCCCACGCCGTTTGATTAAACTTCGACGCCTTGTCGTAATACCAGTGATCGTGGCCCTCGATCTCGATCAGGTCGACAGTGAAACCTGCTTCCTTCAGAGCGTCGCGCGTGGCTCGACAATACTTGAGTGGGACCATCTGGTCGCTGTCGCCGATCTGCATCGAGATCGGGATCTTTCGTTTCGCCAATCCAATCAGATCCATGTCCTGGCCTGTCAGAGCTCCGGCGTGAATAGCAACGGCAGCGAAGTACTGCGACTCCATCAAACCCATGAGAAGCGAAAACGATGCGCCGGCCGAATGTCCGAAAAGATACACCCGGCGCGGGTTGATTGGGTACTTCGTTTTGAGCTCTTCGACGAGGTCGCGCAAGTAGTCAGGGCCATCCTGCGGCGATCCCCAGCCGCGCAGGTTCGTCGCGTCAGGTCCGGCGATGATGATGTTTTCTTTCTTCGCGTAGTCTTTCCATTTTTCAACCAGCGTCACGCCGGTTCGATTCGATCCGTGCAGCATGACGATCAGCGGAGCAGGGCCTTTGATCGTCGACGGCACGTAGAGGTAATAGGCGCGCTCCCTTCCTTTCGAGGTAATCAGTTCCTTCGTAATGTCGTCTTTCGCGAAGGTCGACGAAACACAGATTAGTAAAACCAATGAGGCAACATAAGGTCTCATTTCGCAGACTCCTTAACCAGCGGCAACTCGACGAAACTCTGTCGGCCCGGGGCGTTGTAGATCCGTTGAGTTGCTTTGCGATAGTCCTCGGGCTTAGCCCAGAAGATGTTCTTCACAAACGTTTGTGGATTGCGATCGTAGAGTGGAAACCAGCTCGACTGAATCTGGACCATGATCCGGTGGCCCGGCAGAAACACGTGGTTCGCCGTCGGCAACGCGAATCGATAGAGCAGAGGCGTGTTCGCCGCGATCGCTTTAGGAAACTCGAGACTCTCGCGATAACGTCCGCGAAAGACGTCCGCCGAGATCATCAACTGATAACCACCCATGTTCGGTTGGCCCGCGACCTGATCGGGATAGACGTCGATCAGTTTGACGACCCAATCGGAGTCGGTGCCACTCGTCGACGCCATCAGATTCGCGATCGGCTCGCCGCTAATCTTCACCGGCCCCGACAAAACTTCCGACGTAAAGACGAGCACGTCCGGACGTCCTGACTGCTCGCGTTGATCATCGACCAGCCAACGCGACCAACTGGTCGCATCGATCGGGCGCGCACGGAACGGAACTGGTTTCGACGGATCTGACACGTATTCTTCGTAACCCAGTTCCGCTGTTTTCGCTGTGAAGCTCGCCTGCAACCCGGAAGTGAGATACAGCGGCGTCGGTTTGACCGCGCAACCCTTCTCACACCCAGCGGGCCACTGCGACAACCGGTGCCACGTGTTCGTTCCGGTTTCAAACGCGACGACGGGTGACATGTCCATCGGAGGCGCGCCGTCCTTCAGATAATGATCGAGAAACGGCCGCAGGATGTCGCGACGAAACGTCAGCGAGGTGTCGCTGTTGAACTTGATCGCGCCGAGTGCGCTGCCATCGCGGATCATCTGTCCGTGGTGCCATGGGCCAAGCACCAGAAACACCTTGTCGTTGTTTGTGTCTTTCGGCTCGATCGCTTTGTAAACGGCGATGTCGCCATAGATGTCTTCCTGGTCCCACAAACTGTGCACCAGCATCACGGGAACTTTCAGCGGTTGCGCGCCGAGGATCTTGTCGACAGCCTGGTCGCGCCAGTAAGCGTCGTAACTCGGATGCTCGAGGATTTTGCGCCAGAATCCGACTTGTTCGAGTCCGCGGCGACGTCCGAGTTCGCCCGCCGATCCGGCTTCCATGAACATGTCGTAATCGTCGAAGTGGCTGGTCCACCACGTTACTTCGTTCGCGCGCGTCGCTTCCTGATCGTAGATGTAACTCATGCCCTGCTGGCGAAACGCGCCATAGTGAAACCAGTCGTCGCCCATCCAGCCGTCGACCATCGGGTTCATCGGCACGGAGACCTTGA
>Ga0111538_10009802_pt1 | contig 12762 bp, 9 predicted proteins | sample SoiMethybrSBSTD1_FD_79669 | JGI IMG/M metagenome (GOLD analysis project Ga0111538, IMG submission 79669) | Bulk soil microbial communities from a Populus tree surrounding site in Tennessee, USA - Soil MetaG P. TD hybrid SBSTD1 (version 2)... | ecosystem: Environmental > Terrestrial > Soil > Tree...
AGCTCCCTTCACCGGCTGGACCGGCCTCTGGCTCCTGCTCCCGATCGTCGGAGCCTTCGTGTGGTTCATCAAGGTCCAGGGCGCGCTCAACCGCTACTGGGAGAGCAAGGCTCAGAGGTCTGTGCCCGCAGGGAACTGACCCCCGCGAGCGTCACGGGGGACAGGCCTCTTCGGGCCAGTCCCCCGCTACGCGACGCCGGCGAGCAGGAAGGCGCGCGACTCCTTCAGCATCTCGCGGGCGATCACGAGGCGCTGCACCTCCTGGGTACCCTCGTAGATCTGCGTGATCTTCGCGTCGCGCATGAACCGCTCGACGGGGTACTCCTTCACGTAGCCGTAGCCACCGAGGATCTGCACCGCCTCGGTCGCGACCTCCATCGCGACGTCGCCGCACATGAGCTTCGCCATCGCGGACGCCTTCGTCAGCTCGGCCTCCGGGACGCCGGCGTCGGCCATCTGCCCGAAGCGGTAGAGGAGACCGCGGGCCGCCTCGGTCTTCGTCTCCATGTCGGCGAGCTTTGCGGCGATCAGCTGGTGCTGCGCGATCGGCTTGCCCATCGTCTCGCGGCTGCGCGCGTACTCGAGCGCGTAGTCCGTGGCGCCCTGCGCGATACCGAGTGCCTGCGCCGCAACGCCCGGACGAGAACGGTCGAGAATCCGCATCGCAAGCTTGAAGCCCGTGCCCTCCGATCCGAGCCGGTTCGACTCGGGCACGCGGCAGCCGTCGAAGACGAGCTCCCCTGTCGTCGAGCCGGCGATGCCCATCTTCTCCTCCAGGCGCGAGACCTCGAAGCCGGGCGTGTCCGGCTCGACGAGGAAGGCGGAGATCCCCGCATGTCCCGCCTCGGGGTCGGTCTTCGCGAACACGGTGTAGAGGCCCGCGACCCCCGCGTTGGTGATGAATCGCTTCGTCCCGTCGAGCACGTACTCGCCGTCGTCGCGCCGCGCCACCGTGCGCATCGCCGCCGAGTCCGAGCCCGAGCCGGCCTCGGTGAGCGCGTACGCGCCGAGCACCTCGCCCGAGGCGAGCCGCGGCAACCACGATCCCCGCTGCTCCTCGGAGCCGCCGAGCTTGAGCCCGAGCGACCCGAGCTCCTGCACCGCGAGGATCAGCCCGCTCGTCGCGCAGACTTTCGAGACCTCCTCGATCGCGATCAGGGCGAGCAGTGTCCCGGTGCCCGTGCCGCCCGCCTCCTCGTCGAAGAAGAGCCCGAAGATGCCCTGGTCACGGAACAGCTCGACGACGTCCCACGGAAACTCGTGCGACGCGTCGATCTCCGCCGCGCGCGGCGCGATCCGCTCGCGCGCGAGCGTCCGGACGAGGTCGCGCAGCTCCCGCTGCTCGTCGGTCAGCACGTCCCAGGGCACGCGACGAAGTGTATGGCCGCTACGTGGAGCCGATGACCTCGGCGGGCACGAACTTGCTCACCTCGACGATCTCGTCGGCGGGAACGTTCGCGCGACGGGCGGCCTCCATGATCGCGTCCGGCGACGGCGCCTCGTAGAGGCAGTAGGTGCGCAGCCGGTCGGCCGAGATGAACGAGAAGAGCCAGCTGACGCCCTCGTCCGCGTTGACGTCGTCGATCCGGCGGACGACGTCCTCGGGCAGCTCCAGCCGCTCGGCGAAGGTGCGCTCGATCACGTAGAGAGGCATGACTCGATCGTACTACGACCCCTCGGCCGGGACGAGGCCCCGCCGGAGCGCGTAGGCGGCGGCCTCCGTGCGGTTCGCCGTGCGGGTCTTGCGGAGAATCGAGCGGATGTGGTTCGCGGCCGTGTGCTCGCTGATGTGGAGCACACGCCCGATCTCGCGGTTCGAGCGGCCCCGGGCGAGCTCGGCGAGGATCTGGACCTCGCGTGCGCTGAGGCCGTCCGGATGGTGCGGCGCGGGGGCGAGGTCGGCGCCGAGCTCCGTCGCGCGCATCGTGAGGGTCGGAAGCCCGATCGCATTCGCGACGCCGAGCGCGAGGCCGAGTTGCGCCTGGGCGTTCGCTCGGTCTTCTTCCGCTCCTCGCGCCAGGAGCATGCGTGCGTACTCGTAGGCGGTGTGCGCGAGCCACGTGCGCGCGCCGAGGCGCGTGTCGAATGCCAGCGCCGCCATGAAGTGGCGTTCCGCCCGCTCCCAGTCGCCGAGCTGCGCGGCCATCATCCCGAGATAGCGGTCGGCCGCCCCGTAGCAGACCACGAGGTGGCCGATCATCACGTTGCTCCCCTCGTACGGCGCGAGCTCGGCGTAGAGGGCCTCGGCCGCGGCGGCGTCACCGAGGATCGCCGCCGCGTCGGCGAGGTACACGAGCGAGGCGAGCCAGAGCGACGGGCGCAACGTCCCGAGCCCCGCGCCGAGCACCCGGCCGAGCTCTGCCGACGCCTCGTCCTTCATGCCGAGCTCGGCGAGGAGCGCGATCAGCCCGGGCCGCCAGGCGCCGTCCCGGGCGGCACCGTCGAGCAGGCGGACGAGCGGCGCGAGCTCGGCGAGCCGGCCCTGCTCGCGCCGGATCGAGAACATCTGGATCCCGAACACCCCCGCCGCGTCGCGGCCCGTCAAGAGTCGCGCCCAGTCCTGGGAGCGCACCGCCGCCGCCTCGGCCTCGGCGAGGTCGCCGTCGCAGAGCGCCATCGCGCCCGCGTAGTGCTCGGCCACATGGGAGAGGAACGGCTGGCGCAACCGGCGGGCGACCGCGAGCAGCTGACCGAGCCACTCGCGCGCCGCGTCGTGGTCGCCGAGCACGACATACGAGGGAACGAGCCAGGAGAGCGCCTCGCCCTGGAGATCGACGTCGTCGAGCTCCTCGCCGAGCGCTCGCGCCTCGTTCAGCATCCGGTTGACGTCCTCGTTGGAGGAGCTCCCGCGCGACCAGTAGGACTGCGCGAGCGTCATCCCGAGCGTGCGCCGGTCGTCGCGACGGCGCGACATCGAGATCGACTCGTCGCGCGCCAGCGCCGCACGGCCGGAGTCGCCGCGGAGCTCGAGCGCACGTGCGAGCCCGCCGAGAACGCGCGCCCGAAGCTCCGAGTCGTCAGCCGGGAGCGCCACCGCCGCCTCCTCGAGCAGCTCCACCGCGCCGAGCTCGTGGAAGGCCGGCCGCCAGCAGGCCTCCTCGAAGCCGATTGCCGCGCGCGCGAGCAGCTCGGGGTCGCCCAGCGACCGCGCGAGCTCGGCCGTCTCGGCGAAGGCCTCGAGCGCCGCGTCGGCATGGCCGGCGAGGTGGCACGTCTGGCCGAGCCTGAGCATCACGGCCGCCCGCTCCGCCTCGTCGCGCAGCCCGAGGTCGAGCGCCGTTCGAAAACGGTCCTCGGCCTCGCCGAACGCGACCGCGCGCATGGCCGACTCGGCCGCCAGGAGGTTGTACTCGACCGCGCGCTCCAGACCTCCGACGGGCGACGCCTCGGCAAAGTGGTGCGCGAGCGCCGCCAGCCGCGCCTGCCCGTCGGCCTGGCTCTCGAGCGCCTCGGCGACCCGGAGGTGGATCTCCGCCCGCCGGGGCGCGGGCAGGCGGTCGGTGACCGCACGGCGCACGAGCTCGTGCGCGAACCGATACGTCAGCAGGCGCCCGGACGCCTCGACGAGCAGGCCGCTCTTCACCGCCTCGTGGAGCGAGCCGAGCAGAACCGTCTCGGAGACGCCCGCGGCCCTCCGGACCGTCTCCAGCTCGAACTCCGCGCCCGTGATCGCTCCGAGCTCGAGGATCTCGTTGGCCCCGGGCTCGAGACGGGCGAGCCGCTGGTTGACGACCTCCCGGACAGTCGTCGGCACGCCGAGCTCCGCCGCGGGCCGGACGAGCCGGGCCGCATGCGTCCCGATCTCGAGCGCGTCGGAATCGACGAGCTCGCGCCAGAGCTCGGTGACCAAAAACGCGTTGCCGCCCGTCAGGTCGTGGACCGCCTGGATGAGCGCCGCTACCGGCTCGACACCGGCGGCGAGCCGGACGAACTCCTGGACCTCGTCCGTCGAGAGCCCGCCGAGCCGGACCCGGACGACGCCCTCGGTGCGCGTCACGTCGACGAGCGCGTCGGCGAGCTCGGCGGGAACCTCCGCCTCGGCGTCGCGGAACGTCGCGACGAGCAGCATGCGCGCGGCGGCCCCCGAGCGGACGAGGTGACGCATCAGGAGGAGCGTCGGCGCGTCGGCCCAGTGGACGTCCTCGAGCACGAGCAGGAGAGGCGCCTCCGTGGAGATCCCGACGAGCAGGTCCGTCACCGCGGTGTGCAGCCGATGCCGCTCCGTGTCGGCATCGGCCGCGGTTGGCGCGGGCAGCTCCCCGACGCGCGTCCCCAGGCCGGGCAGGAGGCGGGTCAGCTCCCCGCCACCGGGGCCGAGGTGCCGGACGAGCGTCTCGGTCTCGGTGTGCGCGACGAGGTGCTCGAGCGCGGTCTGGAAGGGCCCATAGGGCGTCCCGAAGACCGCGTCGCAGTCGCCGTAGAGGACGACGACGCCGTCGTCCGCGACCGCGCGCGCCAGCTCGCGGACGAGGCGGCTCTTGCCGGAGCCGGGATCCCCGGCGACGAGCGCCGCACGTCTGCCCTCCCCCGCGGCACGCGGCAGCAACGCGCGGAGCGTCGCGAGCTCGTGCGCCCGTCCGGCGAATGCGTACGTCGGCGGCAGCCGGAGCGGGCCGGGAAGTGGAGGGCCTCCAGCCATCGAATAGTCAGAACTGATCATGACGCACGCGCCGCCCGCCCGCGAAGTCGGTCAGCACCGGTCATGACACGGAACGACGCCGTTCCTACCCTCGAATGCGATCCACCGTCGATCGAGGAGGAACGGATGAGCACGACCGTGTCTGCAGTAGAGAGCGCGCGCGACGAGCTGGCGTCGTTCGGCGACCGCCTGATCGGGCCGAGCGACCCGACGTACGACGACGCCCGCGCGCTCTTCAACGCGATGATCGACCGGCGGCCGGCGCTGATCGCCCGTTGTGCGAGCGCCGAGGACGTCGCGGCCGCGATCCGGTTCGCACGGGAACACGACCTGCGGCTCGCAGTTCGGGGCGGTGGGCACAACGGCGGCGGCCTCGGCAGCGTCGAGGACGGCGTCGTGATCGACCTCTCGCCGCTCAAGGCGGTGTCGGTCGACCCCGAGACGCGCACGGTGCGCGTCGGAGGCGGCGCCGTGTGGGGCGAGGTCGACGCCGCAACCGGCCCGCACAACCTCGCGGTGCCGACGGGGATCATCTCCTCGACCGGCGTCGGCGGGCTGACGCTCGGAGGCGGCCACGGCTACCTCGCGCGGAAGCACGGCCTCACCGTCGACAACCTGGTCTCCGCCCGGATGGTGCTCGCGGACGGCTCGCAGGTGACCGCGAGCGCGGACGAGAACCCGGATCTCTTCTGGGCGATCCGGGGCGGCGGCGGCAACTTCGGCGTCGTCACGGAGTTCACGTTCCGCGCCCACCCGCTCGAGACGGTGGTCGGGGGGCCGACCTTCTGGGCGATCGACGATGCCGACGAGCTTCTGCGGATCTACCGCGAATGGCTCCCCTCGGCCCCGCGCAACGTGATGGGGTTCTTCAACTTCCACACGATCCCGCCCGTCAAGGAGGCGTTCCCGGAGGAGCTCCACCTGCGCAAGGTGTGCGGCGTCGTGTGGGCGATCGACGCCTCCGACGAGGATGCGGAGAAGGCGATGGCGCCCATGGTCTCCGCCGTCGAGCCGCTCTTGCACGGCGTCGGCCGGATGCCGATCGCGGCGCTCAACAGCGCGTTCGACGGGCTCTACGGCCCCGGCGACCAGTGGTACTGGCGGGGAGCCTTCCTCCGGGAGATTCCCGACGAGGCGATCGCGATCAACCGCGACTGGAACGAGCGCATGCCCGGCTTCAAGGCCGGAACCCACTTCTATCCCGTCGACGGAGCGGTCAACGACGTCGCGGTCGAGGACACGGCGTTCGGCTACCGCGACGCGACGTGGTCGCAGGTCTTCATCGGCTGCGATCCCAACCCGGCGTCGGCCTCCGCGGTGCGCGACTGGACGGTCGGCTACCACGAGGCGATCGTCCCGTTCACGGCGGGCGCGTCGTACGTCAACTTCATGATGGACGACGAGGGTCAGGGCCGGGTGAAGGCGACCTACGGCCCGAACTACCCGAGGCTCGCGCAGATCAAGGCGATGTACGACCCGGACAACGTGTTCCGGGTCAACCAGAACATCCTGCCGTCGGGGGCGTGAGGCGTACGCGGGAGGGCCGGCGCGGCCGGTCCTCCCGCCCGTCTCACGGGAGGCCGGCGGGGCGGACGAGCGACAGCCCCGCCGCTCCCGCCAGCGCGACAGCCGCGGCAGCGACGAAGACGGACGTCACCTCGGTGGGCCGTTTCGCGCGGCCGAGGCGGGAGCCGAGGTCTGCGTAGGCGGACTCGAGCGCACGTGCGGAGCGCGCCGCAAAGTACTCGCCCCCCGTTCGGTCGGAGATGGCCTTCAGCGTCTCGCGGTCGGGGACGCGGTTGAAGCCGCCAAAGCCGCCGAACCTGCTGCCGACGGCGCCGTCGGGACGGTCGGTGCCGAGCGCCACCGTGAAGACGGGGATCGCGGCGTCGGCCGCGATCGAGGCCCCCTCCTCCGCCGGGATCAGCCCGCGGTTCTGGCGACCGTCCGAGAGGAAGAGGATTGTCACCGCGCCGCGCGCCGGGATCGGCCCCGTCGTAGGGGCAGCCGTCCCGGGCTCCGAGAAGGTGTCGCGCGCGAGCTCGACGGAGCGGGCGAGCGCGTCGCCGATCGCGGTCCCACCGCCGGACGAGAACTGGTCGATCGCGGCGACCGAGCGCCGCACCCGCTGACGGTCGTGGGTGGGGCTCGCGGCAACACTCACGTCCCCCGCAAACGTCACGAGCCCGACCCGGAGCCTCGCGGGTGCGCGCTCGAGGAACCTCTGCGCGGCCGCCTTCGCCGCATCGAGCCGCGTCGGGGCAACGTCGGTCGAGAGCATCGACCGCGACGTGTCGAGCACGAGGACGACGGTCGCGTTCTCGACCGGAGCCGACCGGTTGACCTGCGGCCCGGCGACGGCGACGCACAGGGGCACGAGCGCGACCGTGAGGAGCGCCGCCCCGGCGTGCCGCCGGAGCCGCGAGGGACCGGTCGGCGCCACGCTGCGGAGCACGTCGACGTTCGAATAGCGGACGACATAGCGGGGCCGGCGGCGCGACAGGCGGACGTACGCGCCGACGAGAGCGGCGAGCACCGCGAGCGAGAGGAGCGCCAGCGGACGGTCGAAGGTCATCGATCCTCCGGTCGGGCCTCGATCGTATCGTTCGTCACCCGTTGCGAGGCTGCGGCGGCCCTGCGGGGACGTCTACGCTGCCGCCCGTGATCCTCTCGAACGGCGTCATCCGGACGATGGACGCGTCGCTCCCGACAGCAGCCGCGCTCGCGATCGCGGGCGAGCGGATCGTCGGCGGCGTCGGGACGCACGAGCATGCGCTGCCGACGCCGGAGCGCGTCGACCTCGGCGGCCGCTGCGTCCTCCCCGCCTTCACCGACGCGCACGTCCACTTCCCGACCTGGTCGCTCGCGCGCAGCGACGTCCAACTCGGAGGGGTCGCGTCGCTCGACGAGGCGCTCGTCCGCGTCGGATCGCACCGCCCCCGTGGAGAGTGGATCCGCGGCCACGGCTGGCGCGACGCCGGGTGGGCGGAGCACCCTTCGCGCGAGGCGCTCGACGCCGTCACCGGCGACGCCCCCGCGGCGCTCTGGTCGAAGGACTACCACTCGCTCTGGGTCAACAGCGCGGGGCTCGCCCGGGCGAACGGCGACCTCCAGGTTCCCGGCGGCGTCGTCGAGCGTGACGCCGCGGGCGAGCCGACCGGCGTGCTCCGCGAGGAGTCGGCGTGGCGCTTCCGCGACCTGCACGTCGAGGTGACCGAGGAGGAGTGGCTCGCCGCGACCCGTGACGGCCTGCGCGTCGCGGCCGAGCGCGGCGTCGGCGCGATCCACGACAAGGACGGCTGGCTCGGCGCCCACGCCATCTTCGGCCGCATCCACGAGGGCGGCGGCCTCACGCTCCGCGTCTGGCAGTCGCTACCGCTCGACCACGTCCACCTGCTCGCCGAGCTCGGCCTCCGCGCGCGGCTCGGCGACGACTACCTCCGGCTCGGCTACCTGAAGGCGTTCATGGACGGGACGCTCGGCTCGCAGACGGCGTGGCTCCTCGACGGGAGCGGCGTCTGCATCACGAGCGGCGAGCAGCTCGCGGAGGGCATCCGCGCCGCGGCCGCGGCCGGCTGGCCGGTCGCCGTCCACGCGATCGGAGACCGCGCGAACCGCGAGGCACTCGACGCGTTCGAGGCGACCGCCGACGCGTGGCAGCCCCTCGGCCTCCGCCAGCGGATCGAGCACGCGCAGTGCCTCGATCCGGCCGACCTGCCGCGGTTCGCCGAGCTCGGAGTCGCTTGCTCGGTCCAGTTCAGCCATGCGCCGTCCGACCGCGACCTCGCCGAGCGGTTCTGGCCGGAACGGCTCGACGGCGCGTACGCGTTCCGGACTCTGCTCGAGAGCGACGCCGTCGTCGCGAACGGCTCGGATGCTCCGGTGGAGGAGCTCGACCCGCTCGCCGGGATCGCGGCCGGCGTGTTGCGGACGATCGACGGACGCCCGGCGTGGCGAGCGGAGGAGTGCTTGACGGTCGAGCAGGCGCTCCACGCGGCGACCGTCGCGCCGGCCTGGCTCACAGGCGACGAGCGCCGCCGCGGGAAGCTGCTACCGGGATTCCTCGCCGACCTCGTCGTGGTCGACCGCGACGTCGTCGCGATCCCCGCGGACGAGCTTCCCGAGACGCAGGTCGTCGCGACGATGGTCGGCGGCCGCTGGGTGCACAATCCGCCCCCCTGGGACTGATCCAGGCCCGAGATCTACGGGAAACCCCCTCGGCACCGGCGGAATCTGTCCCTACACTTGGGACATGGCCACACGAGCCGAGACGTCTCGGACGATGCTCCCCGTCCACCAGGCGGGGCAGTGCTCGGTCGCGGCGACGGGCGAGATCGTCGGGTCGAAGTGGACGGTTCTTCTCGTCCACGATCTCTCCGAGGGACCGCGCCGGTTCACCGAGCTCGAGCACGCGTGTGCGGGGATCAGCCCGCGGACGCTGGCGGAGCGGCTGCGCTGGCTCGAGGCGGAAGGAATCGTCGTCCGCCGCAGCTACGCCGAGTCGCCGCCCCGCGTCGAGTACGAGCTGACAGAGAAGGGCGACGCGCTCAAGCCGATCATCGACGAGATGCGCCGCTTCGGGCACGACTGGCTCGGCTGCGAGGTGCACTCGGCCTAGGGGACCGGCACCGCAGGTGCCTGTTCCCCGTGAGCGTCGCGGGGTCAGTTCCCTCCGGGGACAGACCCCGGGGACCGCTCGCCCCACACCCGTACGAGCTCCACACACGTCGCCGCCGCGGCGGCCATGTCCTGGACGGAGGCCCACTCGCGCACCGAGTGGTAGTGCTGCCCGCCGGTGAAGAGGTTCGGCGTGGGCAGCCCCTTCTCTGTCAGGCGGGCGCCGTCGGTACCGCCGCGGATGATGCTGTGCACCGGCTCGACGCCGGCGCGACGGATCGCCTCCTCCGCGGCCTCGATGATCTCGGGGTGCCGGTCGAGCTCGGGCCGCATGTTCCGGTACTGCTCCTTGACCTCGAGCGTGAACGACGCGCGCGGCTCCCTGCCGACGACGTCCATTGCGATCCGACGGACGAGCTCCACATGCTGCTCCAGCTTCTCGTCGTCGTGGTCGCGGGCGATCATCCACAGGCTCACCTGCGATGCGGAGCCCGCGACGCGCTCGGGATGGACGAAGCCCTCCCGGTCCTCGGTGGTCTCGGGCGAGAGCTGGTCGCGCGGGAGCGCCGCGACGACGTCCGACAGCAACTTGAGCGCGTTCACGAGCCGTCCCTTGGCCGAGCCGGGATGGACGCCGACGCCGTGGATCGTGAGGACGAGCTGGTGTGCGGAGAAAGTCTCGGTCTCGACCTCGCCCAGCCCCGAGCCGTCGAACGTGTACGCGAGGTCGGCGCCGAAGCCTTCGAGGTCGAAGTGATCGGTACCGCGCCCGACTTCCTCGTCGACCGTGAACGCGATGCGCGCGGTCGCACGCGCCGCGTCGTCGGCGAGCAGCCGGCGGGCGGCGGTGACGATGATCGCGACCCCGGCCTTGTCGTCGGCGCCGAGCAGCGTCGTGCCGTCGCTCGTGACGAGGTCGTGGCCGACCTTCTCGGCGAGGCCGGGCATGTCGTCCGGGTCGAGCACCTGCGTGGGATCGCCCTCGAGCCGGATCGGCTCACCTGCCCACCCGCGGTGCACGATCGGCGTCACACCCGCTCCCGGCGTGGACGGAGCCGTGTCGACGTGGGCGATCAGCCCCACCACCGGCGCTTCCGCGGTACCCGGCACGGTCGCGAACACGTAGCCGTGCTCCGTCAGCTCGACGTCGCCGAGCCCGATCTCACGGAGCTCGTCGACGAGGAGCCGCGAGAGATCGAGCTGCTTGGCGGTGGACGGATAGGTCGTCGACGACGGGTCGGACTGCGTGTCGATCCTGACGTAGCGGAGGAACCGCTCGAGCACCTCTTCGCCGAGCTCCTCCGCGAGGGGGCCGGCGTAGCGGGCGTCAGCCGAGGGTGGCAAACCGCCTCAGAACCTCGATCGTCGTCTCGAGCCCCTCTCGCAGTGCGCTCGCCGGGATGTTCTCGTTGGGCGAGTGGAGCTGCGCCGTCGGGCGCATGAACCCCGTCACGATCGTGGGCACCCCCCGCGCGGAGAGCGCGGCCACCACCGGGATCGAGCCTCCCGTGCGGACGACGAGCGGCCGCGTTCCGAGGGTGCGCTCGAAGGCGTCGAGCGCGGTCACGACGGCCGGGCTCTCGGGGTCGACGTAGCCGGGCTCACCCGTCGACCAGAGCTCGATCTCGACGTCCGCGCCGTCCGGCGCCGCCTCGCGGAGGAGCCGCTCGAACACGGGGCCGATCGCCGCAGTCGTCTGCCCCGGTGCGAGCCGGATCGAGACGTTCGCGATCGCCTCGACGGGCAGCACCGTCTTCTGCAGCCGCGGCGACCCGCTCTCGAAGCCGTTCACCGTGACGGCCGGCTCGGCGGTCGTCCGCAGGTAGAAGTCGTCGGTCGCCTGCGGATCCACGGGACGGGCGCCGTGCGAGGAGAGCTCGTCGGCACCGCCGGGCAGCGCGGCCCACCCTGCAATCTCGGCCTCGGTCGCCGGCACGATCCCCTCGCGGAGGGGCTCGGGCAGAAGTCCGTTCGGGCCGGGCATCACGGCGGCGAGCATCTGCATCAGCGCGTGCGGCGCTGTCAGCGCCGCCCCGCCGTACAAGCCCGAGTGCAGGTCGCGCTCGCCGGTCCGGACGGTGACGTGGAAGTAGCAGAGGCCGCGGAGTGCCGTGCAGAAGCTCGGGAGCGTCTCCGTTGCGTACCCACCGTCGAGGATCAGAGCGACGTCGACAGGACCGGTGTCCTCCTGCACCCAGTCGACGACCGACGTCCCCCCGATCTCCTCCTCGGCGTCGATCGCGAAGCGCACGTCCACCGGCAGCTCGCCGGCGGCGGCGAGCAGCCGCGTCGCCTCGAGAAGCATGAAGAGGTGCCCCTTGTCGTCGGCGATGCCGCGGGCGACGAGCGAGCCGTCCTTCTCGACGAGCGTCCAGGGGTCGGACTCCCACAGCTCGAGCGGGTCGGGCGGCTGGACGTCGAGGTGCGCGTACGCGAGGACCGTCCGAGCGTCGTCGCCGGTCGAGGCCCTCACCTCGCCGATCACGAGCGGGCGGCCGCCGCGCTCCTGGATCTCGACCGAGCCGCCCATCGCCTCGATCCGTGCGGCGACCCACTCGGCGGCTCGACGCACGTCGTCGGCGTGCTCGGCGTCGGCGCTGACCGACGGGATCGCGATCAGCTCGGCGAGCTCGACGACCAGCGCTTCGTGGGCCGGGATCACGCGCGCGATCGTAGCGGCGCGGCCGGGTCGGACCTCAGTCCAACTCGCGGGGCGGGTCGACGGCCGCCGCACCGGAGAGGGAGGGCGTCCTCGGGCGGCGCGGCTCGCGGACTCCCGCACCTCCGACGTCGTCTTCCGGCCCGGCGAGCAGGTCGAGGATGCGGCTTCGCCTGCCCCGGCGCCGTTGCCACCAGTCGCGGAGTCGCCGAACCGGAGCGCGCGTCACGCGACGTCGCGCACGGCGGCGGCATCCGCGAGGGCACGGAGCTTCTTCAGACTCTGGTGCTCGATCTGCCGGATCCGCTCGCGCGTCACGTTGAACGCGCGTCCGACCTCGTCGAGCGTCCGCGGCTGCTGCCCGTCGAGCCCGTAGCGGAGCTCGAGCACCTGGCGCTCCCGCGGAGAGAGCGCACCGAGGATCGAGCGCAGGGCCTCGCGGCGCATCGCGACCTCGGCCGCCTCGTCGGGGAGCGGCTCCGACTCGTCGGTGAGGAAGTGCCCGAACTCCGACTCCTCCTCGTCGCCGACGGGCTTCTCGAGCGAGACGGGCGTCTGCGCGCTCCGCTTGATCTGCTCGACCTCGTCGAGCGTGAGGTCGAGGTCGAGCGCGATCTCCGCGGAGGTCGGCTCACGCCCGAGCTCGCCGCGCAGCTTCCGCTCGGAGCGGCTGATCTTGTTGAGCTTCTCGACGACGTGGACGGGAATACGGATCGTGCGGGCCTTGTCGGCCAGTGCGCGGGCGATCGCCTGACGGATCCACCATGTCGCGTACGTGGAGAACTTGAAGCCCTTGCGGTAGTCGAACTTCTCGGCGGCACGAACCAGCCCCAGCGTGCCCTCCTGG
>Ga0111538_10009803_pt1 | contig 12758 bp, 15 predicted proteins | sample SoiMethybrSBSTD1_FD_79669 | JGI IMG/M metagenome (GOLD analysis project Ga0111538, IMG submission 79669) | Bulk soil microbial communities from a Populus tree surrounding site in Tennessee, USA - Soil MetaG P. TD hybrid SBSTD1 (version 2)... | ecosystem: Environmental > Terrestrial > Soil >...
ACAAGGACGGTGACCGCGGCTACAACAGCCGTTACGGCACCAAGGACGAATACCGCGCATCGTATCGCTCCGGCTTCGTGCAGGGCTATGACGACACGTATCAGACGTCGCGAACCACGACGACCGATCGACGTGATGGCCGCAGCATCTGGGAAGTGATCACCGGCAACGACCGGTAACGAACGGCAAGCAGGTCCGCGCCGCAACGCAGCGGCGCGAACCTGCCCCATCGATCAGACCGTCTCTCTACTTCAGCTCCTCAATCAGCGCGTCGATCTGCTGGTACTGCAGGCAGCCGGCCGTCATCTGCGGTGGCGGCGGGCAACCGGTTGCGCGCCAGCCGTATTCCTTCTCGACGGTCTGTACGACGTCCGCTTTGCTCGCGCCCTTCCTGATCATGTCCTGCAGCCGCATCCGCATCGCCGCCACGCTGTCCTTGAAGCGCGCGAGATCCGCCTTCGTGGCAACCGGTCCATGGCCCGGGATGACGATGTCGAAATCGAGTTGCAGCGTCCGCTCGAGCGTCCGCGGCCAGTCCAGCAGACTTCCGCCCTGCACGGCGTCGACGTAGATCGGCACCCCTGACCGCGTGCTGCTGATGAACAGGTCGCCTGTGTGAATCGCCTTCAGCTCGGGGAAATAGATGATGGCGTCGCCGCTCGTGTGACCGCGGCCGAAGTAGTAGGCCTCGACGTCCTTGCCACCGAGATGCAGGTCCAGCCGGTCGTTGAAGGTCACGCGTGGCAGGCCGATGGGCGCGCCCGGCGTGTCCTCGTAATACGGCCGTTTGAGATTTTTCAGGTTCGCGTAGACGTTCTGGTGCGCGATGACTTCGGCGATCGGCAGCATCTTGAAGTCGCCGCCGGCGTGATCGTCGTGCTGGTGGGTGTTGACGACGTAGCGAAGCGGCTTGTCCGTAACGCTTCTGACCCGCGCGAGGATGTCGGCGTGGTTGCGGTCGAACATGTCGTCGACAAGAACGACGCCGTCGTTTGTGGCGTAGGCCGCAACGTTTCCGCCCTCACCGGAGATCAGGTACAGATCGCCCTTGACGCGATCGATCTTGAGTGGTCCTGGAGGTTTCGAGGTCTGGGAATACACCACCCACGCGCTTTGCGCCGCGAACACGCCGACCACGATGGCGGCGACCAGCAGACGTCGATTCATTGGACGGCGGAAATGGATTCGACCTGAATCGTCTTCGTCTTCGCGTCGAGCGTGCCGGTGACCCTGACCTTCTGTGCCGCGAGTTTCGCGGGAGTCTTCTGATCGCTCAGCACGTAGGCGGTCTTGCCGTCGTAGAGCACGTACTGCGAGCCGTGCGACATGACGCAGGCCCTCGTGCAGTCAGCGTCCGTCGGGCCCATGCGCATGTGCGCATGGCTGCCCATCGGACACATCTCATCAGTGATGATGCCGGTGAACGTCTGCTTCCCCTGCGCCGCCGAGACGGCCACCGCGATGAACAGACTCAGGATCACCGGCTTCATATCTCACTCGCCAGGAATCATCAGGTGGGCCGTCGTCGTCCCCGGATTCATGATCCACACACCACCCGCTTTGCCGGTGTCCGGCAACCCAAGCGACTGCGACGTCGCGTTGGGCACGGCGATGGTGAAGTGCGTCCGCGCCGTTGCCTGATCGGCTCCCATCAGGTGCCAGAAGATCGAACCGAATTCCGGTTTTGCGCGCGACCCGTCCTTTTCCGCGGCGTCGAGGGCCGCCTGCCGCTTGGCGCGGTCGGGTTCGGCCTCGAACTTCATGTTCTGCGTGACGCGCGGCAGGTTGCCGAGCATCGTGCACTCGACCGAGAACGGCTGCTGTCCGGGCAGCCCGGACTTGTCGAAGCAGACGATCGTGTTCGTGCCTTTGCGCAGCGTGGTGTAGGTCCAGTCGGCCGGATTCCACTTGATGACCGTCGCCCCATTGCGGACCTGTGCCGGAGCGGCGAGCACCGCCTTGTCCACGTCCGCCTGTGACGCGCCCGGTTCGAGCGGTGGCGGCGGCGCCGGAGCGCCTCGTCCTCCCTGAGCCAGCGCGCTGGTGGAAACTGCCAGTATCCCCATCGCGATGATTAGTGCGCGTTTCATCAACAACCTCCAGTTCATCGTTTTGCAAGTGGTTTCGGCGCTGGGGCATCTCCCGGCCCCAGCACCCTGCCATCAGGCAGCGTAATTCTCACGAGCAGGGCGTTCGGCCGGCCGTCCTTCAGCGGATTGCCGACAACGACGACACGGTCGCCCTCTTTGAGCGTCGTGCGCTTCCATCCTGTACGAGACATCATATTCGGACTTCCGCATTCGAAGCCCCATTCCGTTTGCCGGCCCTTCCCATCGGCCACGAGCACCTGAATCCAGGTGTGCGGGTTGTTCCATTGCACTTCGCGGACGACGCCGGTCAACGTTACCTCCTTCGAGCGATCGAAGGCGGCAAAGGAGTGGTGGGCATCGAGCGGCGCGCCGACCGCAACCAGTGCGAGCGATATGAGGACGGCTCTCATGATCCGGCCGCGGGGGCGTGCACGACCTCGTCGGACGATCGCGGCTTTTCGCCGCAGTAATACTCCAGCACCTCGATGTCCGGGCGGCGCTGCCAGTAATGCTTGAGAACCAAGGGCCTGGTGTACGCCTTCGGGTCCGTAATCGTCATCTCGTCCTCGAGCATTTCTCCGTCGGCGACGAGGCGAATGCGTTCGACGAGGTGCAGCTGGTCGCTTACCGGCAGCCGCGGGTTGCTGTCGTCCCGGCTGACCTTCGCATTCGAGCCGACGCCGTTCATACCGCGCGTTCTTCCGCTCGTGCCGACAGTATCGACCACCAGCACGTCGCCTTCCCATCTCCCGATCGAGTGTCCCATCCAGCTTGGCTCGAGGTCGGGCGGGTGCGGACGTCCGTCGATGTAGATTCGCCGCGGCAACGCGCTGTTCTCCGGCTTGATGACGACGCGATCGGCCGCTTCGAGGATTTCGATGGGAAAGATGCCGATATCCTGCATTGCGAAGATCGGACCGCCCGGCTGGCACGGCACGACGTTCTTGATGTCCCCGAGCCGGCGCGACTGCTCTTCGCCCCACGCCGTAAACGGCGGGTTCGCCGGCCACGGTGTGTTCTGCCACGGCGGCGGACCGGCAGGGTCGTCGAACGTGCCGACGGCGACCCAGACGCCTGTCAATTGAGACGTCCTCGACGGCGTCGCGGCAGGAGCGGCGGGTCGTCCACAGCCATCAGCCACGACGGCCAACAGGCTGGCAAACGCCGCGATGTAGACGCGCATAGCAGTGCCTTATGGCACAACTACGTCGCAGGCGCCAACCGTTTTCTCGGACGAGCTCCCGTCTCTTCCGCCTGAAGGCGGAAAGCCACCATGCAGCTCACCCAGGCCACCCAGCCTGCTATCATCCGCGGCGCGGAGGCGCTTGATGGATACAGTCATTTCGGACCTCGTGAATCGTTTCGAGCGGGGCGGGCTCACGCGGCGGGAACTGATTCAAGGCCTCTCGGCGCTGGTCGCAGCCGGTGCCGCTGCACCCCCGGCGGCAGCGCAAACCAGACTGCAGCCGACGGCAATCGATCACACGTCGGTGCTGGTGACGGATCTGCAGCGGTCGGCCGACTTCTACAACCGCGTGTTCGGGCTGATGCCGGTCAGCGAGGACAAGGCAAACAAGATCCTGCGACTCGGAACCGGTGGATCGGGCGTCAACGCCACGCTGGTGTCGCTACGCCAGCAGAATCCTCCGGGACTCATCGATCACTTCGCGATTCGGGTGCAGGGATTCAACCGCGAGGCGACGACCGAGCTTTTGAAGCAGCACGGTCTGACGCCGGCAAACAACATCGAGTTCGGATTTCACATCAAGGATCCGGACGGGGCGGTCGTGCAGATCGTTTGAGCGCGGATCGTCAGTCGTCGCGCTTCTCGGCGATGGCGGCGAGCCAGTCGGCCTTCGCCTCGTCCATCATCTGATAGAACAGCGCCATGCCGGACGCAACCACGCCGTCGCTGTAACGCATGCGACTCGGGAGCTTGCGGCTGGAGAGCACCTCGCCGCTGCGCCCGTCGATGAGTACGACCGTTGACTCGAGCACCCGCCCGGTCGGCAGATACATCGTCCGCCGCCCGCGCTGAACCGGCGTGGCCGGCGCCAGCAACAGCTTCACCGATCCGGTCACGATCAGCGGCGAGCCCTGCTCCTCACCAAGACGCCGCCAGTACTCGACGTCGTGCAGACGGCCGTCGCCGTCGAGATGCAGCGGCTCGGCGTCGACCACGTCGGCACGCGACCACTTGCGGAGGTCGCCCCGAAGCAGGCGAACGGTTTCTGTGTTGAGGTCGATTTCCGAGCGGCCGCCAGTGAGGAAGCCGGCGATCCAGACCCGCGAGACGTGTGCGAGTTCCTTCTGAACGACGGCCGGCAGCGAACGCGACACGGTCACAACGCGAGCGCCGCAGCCGACCGCGAAGGACGCAGTCACAACCAGGAGGAGAACGGCGATTGATCTCATCACGACCGGCTGACGCTCGCCGCTATGGTGCAAGTACAGGACCACGGCGAGTTGCCCGGCATGATACGCCGTGCCGCCGCGCAATGCGCGGCGGCCATCTCACGGGAGGAATTTAGTTCGCGGTCGCAGCGGCGAGCTCGATCTGCGCCGCCAGGCCTGCTGGTGCAGCCGGCGCATGATACCCATACACGAATTTCTTGAACTCGGGATGCAGGAAGTCTGCGCCAAACTTGTACTGCTTCATCTCTTTGAACGCCTGTTCCGACGTCCAGCCATCGTTGGTCATCCGATAAACCGCGGTCATGACGCCGGTTCGGTGACGACCGCCGGCACAGTGTACATACACCGGTTGGTTGGCGGGATCGTTGACGAATTTCAGAAATGATGCGAGCTGTTGCGCCGTGGGCGCGACCCGCGTGGTCATCGGAATCTGCAAGTACGTCATGCCGGCGGCTTCGACGAACTGCTTCTCGTCCTGCGGGCCGTCGGCCTGGAGATCGACGACCGCCTTGATGCCAGCAGCGGCCAGGTCGGTATAGTCACGACCCTCCGGCTGCTCCCCGCGATAATACGTGGAACTCACCTGGCCGAAATTTCCGATAGTGACTTTCGATGCAATGCTGCCAGCAGGTGGGGCTGCGGCCGCCGAGACGAGCAATGAGGAGAAGACGAGAGACGTAGCGAGCGCACGGGGAACGAACTTCGATTTCAAGCTCCGCACAGGGCACCTTCCATAGTTACCTTCTCAGGGTGATCGGGACGGATTGTGATCATTGTCGCGTACGAAAACCGCAAGGGCCGGCTGAGCTGTGGGCCGCATGGGCTCGCCGTTGCCACTTCGCGCGTTCGTTGCGGACATCAGATAAGACGAAGGACTCAGCGCCCCGGTTTTGACCCTTGACGTCAGTCAACACAGCCGGCGCGAACGCCTAGCGCGGCGGGCGTGGCGTGTCGTAAACCTCCGGCTCATGCGGCCCGAAGCCAAGGCGTGGAAGATCGCGGTTGTTTTCGTTGCAGGCGAATTCGATGAGCTCCTGGCCTGCGGGCATGTGCTCGAACACCCGGTCGAATGTGAACGGGCGCGTGTAGTACTTCGGGTCGGTGACGGTGATCTCATGCGCGAGGTGATCGGCGTCCGGGCGCCACCACCGTTCCACGACCGTCATCTCTTCACTATGCGGGTGCGCATCGTCGTCGAGCCAGCTTTGCTCTTCCTTGAAACCTCGGGATTGAATCACGAGCACGTCCTTCTCCCAGCGGCCAACAGACGTGCCGAAGAACGAGGGCTCAGGCTCACGCGGCAGCGTGCGGCCGTCCACGGGGATCGATCGGAACGTCCACATCAGCTCATAGAGGAAGGCGACGCGGCTGGGACTCTGCACGATCTGGAACGGCACGCCGCTGATGCTGGCGCGCGGAATCCCGGCAAACAGGCATAGCCCCTCGGGATTGATCGTTTTCGTCCGATTCCGTTCGTAGGCAGCGGCGCCGGCGGGCGTGAAGATCGCCTTGAAGCCACCGGGCACGTTCTTGTCCATGTTGCGCAGCAGCGGACCACGCCAGAAACCCGATAGGTCCGGTTTTCCGTCAAGCGTCCGCCCCGTCGGCCGCGGCTGCTGCGCCAGCACCGGATGCAGCGTCAGTGCGGCACCAATCGCAACGCACGCGAGCCACGACGTCGATTCCGTCAGGCGCAGTTTCATAGGCGTGACTTTAGCGCCTTTGGTGCGCGATCGCGAAGGCGCGGGTATCATGCTGGCCGTTGCCCTCGTTTTCGCACCACACGCGAACTGGCGCCGCCGGCGATTCCCTTCCCCGGGAGTGGGCGCCGTCATGCACCGTCGTCATCCCGACGTTCAACGAACGCGAAAACCTCCCCCCGCTCGTCGCGCAGCTCATGGAACTGCCACGCCTCCGCGTCCTCGTCGTCGACGACGGATCGCCAGACGGGACCGGGGACGCGGCCGAGCGCCTGGCGGGGCAGTTTCCCGGCCGTATCGACGTGATCCACCGTCCCGGCCCCGGCGGCCTCGGCTCTGCCTACATCGAGGGCATGCAGCGTGCGCTCGCCTTCGACACCGACCTGATCGCGCAAATGGACGCCGACCTCTCGCACGACGTCCGCTACCTGCCGGCGATGATGGCGGCCACGGCGCGCGCAGACCTCGTCATCGGCTCCCGTTATGTTCCTGGTGGCGGTGTCTCCAACTGGTCGCTGGACCGACGGCTGCTCAGCCGCTTTGCGAACTTCTACGTCAGAGTCGTCACCGGCCTGCCGGTTCGCGACGCCACGGCCGGTTACCGGTGCTGGCGGCGCGAAACATTGCTGGCGCTGCCGCTGCGGACGCTCAAGTCGAACGGCTACTCGTTTCAGGTGGAGATGGCGTGGGAAACCGCCCGGCGCGGACTCCGCGTGACGGAGGTGCCGATTGTCTTCGTCGAGCGGGCACAGGGTCGCTCGAAGATGAATCGCTCCGTGATCCTGGAGTCCGTGGTAATGCCGTGGCGCCTGCGACGCAAGCAGGTCGTCTCCCCGACGTGACGCGCGCTCGCGTCCTGATCGCGGCGATCGTCCTGGTCGCGGCGATTGCGTCCTTCGCACTCCGCGTCTCGACCAGCATGGCGGACTTCGAGGTGTACTGGCGTGGCGCAGTACGCGCCGCGGCGGCGGAACCGCTCTACCGCGCCGACGATGGGCATTTCCAGTTCAAGTATCTGCCGGCGTTTGCCGTCCTGACCATCCCATTGGGCTTTCTGTCGCTGCCGGTGGCGAAGGCCGTCTGGTTCGCGCTCTCCATCGCGCTGCTCTCTGTCCTGGTGTGGCTCAGCGTCGAGCTGCTGCCAGCGAGGCAGAAGTCCAAAGGGCTGCTCATTGCGATCGTCATCCTCGTGCTCGGAAAGTTCTTCGCCCACGAGCTCGAGCTCGGACAGGTGAACATCCTGTTCGCCGTGCTGGCGGCGGCGGCATTGCTGGCGATGAAACACGGAGGCGAGACGCTGGCGGGCGTCCTGATCGCGTTCACCATCGCCATCAAACCGTACGGCGTGCTTTTCGTTCCCTGGCTCATCGCCCGACGTAAAGGCGCCTCGCTGCTGTCGTTCTGCCTCGTCTCGGTTGTGATTGCGATGCTACCCGTAGGCATCTACGGCCTCGACGGAACGACCGCGCTCAATCGTGCCTGGTGGAACACCGTCAGGGAGACGACACCTGCCAACCTGGCCAATCCCGATAACGTGTCATTTGCGGGGATGTGGGTGAAGTGGCTCGGAGCCGGCGCGCTGGCGACGACGCTCACGGCGTTTACCGCTCTTGGTGCGCTTGCCGCCGCCGCGCTTGCCTACCTCCGTCGTCGCGGCCTTGCGTTTCCCGAAGCGCTCGAGGGAAGCCTGCTGCTGCTGCTCGTGCCGCTGCTCTCGCCGCAGGGGTGGGACTACGTCCTCCTGCTGGCGGCGCCCGCCGTCGCGCTGCTCGCCAATGACGCGGATCGACTTCCGCCGTGGTTGCGCGCGACGACGATCGTCGCGGCGCTGACGATGGGGTTGAGTCTGTTCGACGTGATGGGCCGTCGCGCTTACGGCGTGTTCATGGGATTGGCCGTGATCAGCATCTGTGCGTCAGTGCTGATCACGGCGCTCTGTGCCCTGAGAGTGCAGAAAGTCGCGTGATGTTCCTTCCGCCTGAAGGCGGAAGGATTGATTAACGGGTCGCCGGCGCTTTACAGGACCAGTTGCTGGCGTCCTTCAGATCGCCCGTGCCCTTGTATTCGGCGTACTGCGGATACGCGCACAGCGGACGGGTCATTCCCTGTGCGCCCATCCCCATGATGGTTTCCGGGACGACGCCCTTTTCCACCCACTTCTCGAGCGTGCCGATGGTGTCCAGTGTGTTCACGCCAGGGCCGCCACCGCAGTGCGCCATGCCGGGTTCCATGAACAGCCGCATCCAGTCGCTCTGGTTCTTCCCCATCTTGTTGAGGACCGACTCGTAGTACAGCACCGTGTTTTCCGGCGTGATCCCGGTGTCTCCCCAACCGTGGTACAGCAGCAGCTTGCCGCCGCTCGACTTGAACTTGCTCAAATCGGGATTCACGGCGTCCACGTAGCCGATCTTCTCGTCGACCAGTTTGAGGTCGCGATCGAGATCGAACTTCAGCCAGTCCGCGTTCGGATCGTTGAAGGCGATGCGCACGAGGTCGAACGTGCCGCCGCCACTGGGGTTGGCCGGCGACGGTCCGATCGGATTGCCAAGCGCCTGGCCGGAGAAGATCAGCTCACCCTTCGAGTTCTTCACGCCGCCATAGAAGGTCTCGACGGTTTTCATCTGCGCGTCGGTCAGACAGCTCGCAGTCTTTCCGGCGGTGCACTTGAGCGCCGAGAAATCCACTTTGCACGCCTTCGGGTTGTTGAGGAAGCCTTCCTTCAGCGTGTCGCACGTATTCATCACCAGGTTGTTGACCAGCGCGGCGTCCTCCGCCGTGATCTTCTGTTCAGGATTCCGCACCAGCCTGAGGTTCCGCTCGACCCCTGACAGCCACATGTGGACGTGCCGGTTGGCGAGCGCGCCGGCGATGATGCCATCGTAATCGTCCGGATACCGCTGTGCCGCCATCACGCCCATGCGCCCGCCGGTCGAACAACCCTTGTAGTACGAGTACTGCGGGCTGCGATCGTAGTAGGTCTTGACGAGCTGCTTGCCCTTCACCGTCATCTCGTGCGTCGCGCGGTAGGCGAAGTCGACCAGCTTCTCCAGGTGTCCGCTCGCCCACTCGCCACCCTGCGTCTGATGCCCCGTGTCGGTCCCGGCCGTCGCATAGCCAAGGCGCAGCGCCTGCGGCATTTCGTTGGTCAGGCCCTGGATCGATCCGGCGAACCCGCCGTTGCCCACCGCCATGAACTTGCCGTTCCACTTCTCTGCCGGCGGGAGCCACAGCTCCATCTCGATGTGCGAGTCGGACGACGGCGCCAGCACCAGCTGCACCTGGCAGTGCTCTGGAATCATCGCTGGCGGCTGCGGCGCACCACCGCCGCGCGCACCGGCGCCCGCTGGACGTCCCCCTTGCGGAGCGCCCGGCGCAGCGGCACCGCGCGCGCCCGCAGCGTCGCCGCGGCCTGCAGGTGCACCGCGTCCGCCGGCCGCTGCAGCGCGGCCCCCACCGCCGCCTCCTCGCGCCGGCGCCGGCCCTTCCGGAATCATCTTCGCGCTGGTGATCGTGGCTTTGTCGAGCTTGACGCTGGCGAGAGCGTCACACGGCGTCGGTGCTGCGGCGAGAAGCATCAGAGCGAGGCTGGCGATCATCGGCGGATCCTCCTGCGCCCGAGGCCGATCGTTCGCCGCGGGGCAGGCGTAGCATATCCGAATCGCTCAGCGCTGGCCGCCCTTTTCCTGCAGTTCCTTCTCCCTCAGCTTCTGCAGTTCCTCGAGCTCCAGGTTGTTGGTGCAATAGAACTCGTAGATCTCGCCGTTGCCGAGCGTCCATCGGCGCGGCGCTGACTTCCAGGGCTTCTGCAACACCTTCGGGTCGTCAACGGTCACCTCGACGATGAGGTAGTTCATCGACGGCCGTGTGTATCGCTCGGTCACGCGCAGTGCGTCGCTGTGGAACCAGCCGTTCGGCTGGATGTAAGTCCGCTCGTCGAAGCCGACCGATTCGACCACCAGCGTGTCGCCATCCCACCGCGCCGTGCTGTTGCCGTGGAAGAACGGCTCCGGATCCTTCGGCAGCGGTCGGCCATCGAGATGAATCAGCCGCCAGTTGTTGAGCACTTCGTACAACTGAACGAGCAGCCCCGGCTTGTGGACCATGTACGTGGTGTACGGGTTCTGCAGCCAGATCGCCGGAACACCCCGCGGCATGCAGTTCACCGACGACTTCGACAGCTCCAGCTCGGTCGGCGTCATCGACTTGATCTTTGCGAGCGCCCACGGCTGAAAGACCGGCGGTTCTTCGGGCGTGGCCTTCGGATCGAACTGACGCGTCGCCGCCGGATCGACGCCGTAGCGTCCGGAGACGCCCTGCCCGGCGCCGTTCGGAAACCAGTGGCCGGTGAAATCGACGTGGCCGTCGGCAAGGCGCGGCGGCGGCCCGCCCGGCGGCATCACGCCGATCTCGTATTTCTGCGGCGGCGGCTGCTGTGCGCGCACGGCGTCGGTGACGATGACCGACAGCGCAACGGCGCACGCCGCCATGCAATGGACGCTGGAAGAGGACCGCATCCGTCAGTCCTGAATCTGTCCGACCTGCCGCAGCACGCCGTCGGAGAACTTGAGGGTGCCGGCAGCAGCGGCGTTGGGCTTGCCGTTCTTCGCCAGGCATCCTCGCACCCACACGTCCTTGCCGACGTGGTCGAGGAACACCTGACGATCCGTGCCATTGCGCCGGAGCGTGACGGGCGAATACGCCTGGAACGACCAGCTCTGCACCTTTCCGTTGGCGTCCTTCACGTCGACAAAGAAATACGGATGCGGATTCTGCCAGTCGATCTTCGTGAGCACGCCGGTGAAGTCGCGGCAATTGCGCGCATCCCATTCCGCCGCGAACGAGTGATGGGCGGCGGCGTGCGACACGGCTGCGGCCAGTGCGCCGAGCACCAGCACCGCACAGCGCGCGCGTCGTCCGTTCATGGTCGGCCCTCCCGCCCGCAGATTATGCAACTCCGAGGGTCGAACTTCTACTGGGCGAATGCGGCGCGATGACGAACGCGTCCACAGCCGCTTCCGCTTTATTCTCGCGTTTCAATCCGATCACAAGTTGTCAGCGGCGTGGCTTCCGTCTTTCCTACGTTTACACTGAAACGGCGTGACGGCACGCCTGCGAAAACGATCCATGTGGGTGCTGATTGCGATCGTCACGACCGTCGTTCTGGCGCACACCGCGCCGTTCCCGTTCCTGCTCGATCGCTTCGCGCCGGCCCGTTCGCTGTGGCACATGCCTCGGAACACCGCACCGCCTGCCGTGTACCTGACATACGACGATGGCCCTAACCCGGCCGCAACCCCGGAACTGCTCGATGTGCTGCGCGATACCGGCGCCAGGGCGACGTTCTTCCTGATCGACAGTCACGTCACGGACGAGACGGCGCCGATCGTGCGACGCATGTTCGAGGAAGGACACGCCGTCGCGCTGCACTCAGACACGCGAGCGCTGATGATCAAGACGCCGGCTGCTCTCGCCGAGACGCTGACGCGGCAGCGCCAGCGCATTCAGGATCTCGGCGGCGCCAGCCCGTGCCGGCTGTTTCGACCGCACGCCGGGTGGCGGAGCGCCACGATGATCAGGGGGCTCGAACGCATCGATCATCGCCTCGTCGGCTGGAGCTTCGGGCTGTGGGATTTCAACTGGTATCGACGCCCCGAACCGGCGGCCCTCGCTGCACGCCTCGCCGGCCGTGCCTCCGCCGGTGACATCGTCGTCATGCACGACGGCCATCACGTCAACCCGCGGCCCGACCGCAGCTACACCGTCGAGGCAACGCGCCTGCTCGTGCCGGCGCTGCGCGCCCGCGGGTTCACCTTCGGTCGTTTGTGTGATTGATGGGTCCGGCTAAAGCCGGACTCCACAGGTCAACGCTTCAGTCCGTCGAGCAGCCCCTCGATGCGCCGCTCGACTTCGTTGCGCAGTCCGCGCTTGGCGGCGGCGGCCAGGTCGATTGTCAGGCTCGGCATCGCCAGCGTGCCGCCGATCGCGGCCGGCAGGACGACACGCTTGCCTTCGTGCGCGTAGCGATACAGATCCGTTCCGGCTTGCGCCGACAGCGCCTCGGATAGCGTCACGTCGACGCGGCCGGCGAGCGCATCGGTATCGAGATTCAAGGTTCCCTCGCCCGCCATGTCTGCGTCCGCCGCGTTCACCGTGAACGTGTGCGCCCTGATGACGCGGTTGGTCAGCAGAAAGTCAGCGTCGAGTCGCTCGAAGCGGTCGGTGCCATCACCGGCGTCCGGCGCCGGACGCCCGAAGAACAGAATCACCGTGCGGACAAGGTTGAGATGGCGGATGCTGCCGTCGGTAATCGTTGTCGTGGCGGTGCCGCGAAGGCTGTGCAGCAGCTGGGCGACGTCCGATCCGGAGCCCGAAAACGCCCCGGCGCCGCTCAACCGGCCCGTTACCGTGCCTGGCGCGCCGCCAAATTCCGCCAACTGCGACACGTCCACATTCGTGATGTGCGAGTCGAGCGAGGCAGAGAGCTGACGGCCAAGCTGTCCAGTCAGAGAACCTTCATACCGACCGCCGAACAGCTCGAACCGCGACTGGTTGA
>Ga0111538_10009804_pt1 | contig 12758 bp, 10 predicted proteins | sample SoiMethybrSBSTD1_FD_79669 | JGI IMG/M metagenome (GOLD analysis project Ga0111538, IMG submission 79669) | Bulk soil microbial communities from a Populus tree surrounding site in Tennessee, USA - Soil MetaG P. TD hybrid SBSTD1 (version 2)... | ecosystem: Environmental > Terrestrial > Soil >...
CTACAGCGCGAATCTGAAGGAAGTACCCAGCGTTGACGGCAAGTACCCCGCCTGGCATGCCACGTTTGTGTCTGCGCAACTTAAGAAGGCGAGGAGTTTCAGCTACTCAGTGGTGGACTCTGGACCCGAGCATGCGGGTGTGTTGCGTGGGAGGGAAGAATCGTGGTTGGGACCGACCGGACAAGCGCAACCTTTTCCCCTGCAGATGCTGAAAGTGGACTCTGACGAAGCCTATGCGACGGCCGTGACGGAGAGCAAAAACTACTTGAAGAAGCACCCAGAAATGCCCATCCATTTTCTTCTCGAATTCACGCCTCGGTTCCCGCTCCCTGCCTGGCGCGTTTCTTGGGGAGAAACCCTCGGCTCCAGCGACTATGCCGTATTCATTGATTGTACAAGCGGGAAGTACCTGCAGACTTTGCCCTGAATTGTCTCCGTAGGGGCGGACCTGTGTGTCCGCCCTTCGTGGGGTTGGCGACCCCCCAAACAACAAGGGGCAGACACATGGGTCTGCCCCTACGCTCCTAGATCGTCCCATCGGCAAAAGGCTACCTACTTCTTGACCAGCCTCTCACACACACTGGCAGCTCCGGCTACCTCGATGGCCGCACTACCCTCTTCGATGTGTTGAATGCGCCCTTCCTTGTCAACCACGAACGTGGCGCGGCTGGCGATGCCTCGTTCCGGAATCAGCAAACCATAGTCTGTTGAAACCTTGCGGGTTGCGAAGTCGCTGAGCATTGGGAATGTTACTTTCAAGTCCTCAGCGAAACGTTTTTGTGAGGGACTGTTGTCGGTGCTGACACCAAATACCTGAGTGTCTGCGCCTTCAAACTTGGAAAGGTTGAACTGGTAGGCTTGCATTTCTTTAGTGCAGCCACCTGTGAACGCCGCAGGATAGAAGGCCAGCACCACAGTCTTCTTTCCACGAAAATCAGAGAGTTTCACTTGCTGACCGGCGGTTGAGGGCAGTGTAAAATCGGGCGCCATATCGCCGACTTTGAGAGTTGTCTTGCCGGGTGACTGCGCAAGCAAAGAAAGGCAGGACGAGAGCGCAATCAGGCAAAACAGGGTTTTCTTCATTCTACGTATCTCCTTATGGTATTGGGATAGTTTGCATCGCTACGAAAAAAGGGCTCAGGAAATGATACTGCGTCTGCCTGAGAAAGAAAGTGCAAATTCAACGAGCCCCGAAGACCCGCCTCAGCGCGAGTTTTGTGTCAGGTACTTTTCGCTGAACCATTCGTCATTGAGCTTCGGGTTGTACTGAGCTTCTTTCGTCTTCAGAGTCAGTTTGCCTTTTTTCTTCAACTCCTCGACGCGAGCCACAGTGACGGTTGGAACGCCCTGCAGAGTTTTAATCTCCTCAGCGTGAATCACCTTCTCTAACTGCCCCGACTTACCGAACAATTCCCACTTCTGCAGGAGGCCGTTGTCCTGGCGCAGATAGATCACCGACCGGGGATAGTCAGAATCACTCTTGAATTTCGGAAGCAGCACGTTTTCCACGACATTGCTGGCAATTCCTTGAAGCTGCTGCACGCCCTTGGACTGGTGTGAATATTTCCCGAGTTCGCCTCCAATCAGCTCTTGAACGGAAATGGTCAAGCCCTTGTACTTGTAGTCGCGCGCACCGGAGATTCGTACCTTCTTCTTCAATACACTGTTCGGCCGATAAGCCAGGTACTCCGCTCCTCCATCCGGCTTTTCCTGCACCAGGAGGAGCTTGCCTTGCTCGGAAGGAGGCGCTTCCAGGCGAATCAGGTGTGCGGTCAAGCCTTGGCGCACACGCCGCATCCAGGTGAAGTCTAAGCGCAGTTCTTCTTTCTCCGGCTCCCGATAGTCCACTTGCATGGTCAGAATCGCTTCGCGTCGTACGGATTCTTTAAGGTATCGCGCCACCAGTTCGTCGCCACGAGGGTCCGCCAGCAGGCATTGTGGCTGACTCAAGAGGCAGGCAAGCGCCAGCAGGGCACCGATTTGTCTTGGGATTGTGAAGAATTCTGATGAAAGGGTCATGAGCATTGCAAGTCACCGAAGCAGAGTGGGCGATATTGAGCTGGCAGTGAAGATGTCTGCTGCGGGTGACTCGTTTGAGAGCCCTCAGCGTGTTCACGACCTGAGCCCCAAGATTAGCATGAGCGGAGGAGGTTAAAAATATCGATTCAAAGAATTCTGGTGTCAAGAGAGGCGCACTGAAATCAGTTGCGAGTCGAGGCAGGTTCCGATTCAATAGCCGAATTCTTACTCTGCTAGATCACTTACCCAATGAACAGACCTCTGGGAGGAGCTGAAGCGCGATGCGTGCCACACCATTGACGCGGTTTGCGAGTCTGATGTTTTTGGCAAACCTGATCGTTTGCGCTCAGGACAAGGCCGGCAAAGAACCGGCTGCCGAATCTGCGCAATTTCGCGCCGTGATGCGCAGTTCGCCTGCGCTTCAGTTGAAACTGACCGAGTTGCAAATTTCTCCCCCTCGGCCGGGATGGAAAATTGAGATGGCGTCGTCGGTGGCAGTCGATCGCAACGGCCTGATCTACGTCTTGCAGCGAGGTTCCGATGCCGATCCTGTGATTGTGGTGGACCGTCAGGGACAGATCGTGCGGTCCTGGGGGCGCGGGCTGTACAAGATCCCTCACAGCATCAGAATCGATAGCGATGGAAATGTTTGGACCGTCGATGCCGGCAGTTCCATGGTCTATAAGTTCTCTGCCGACGGAAAACAACGGCTCGAGATCAATGTGGGTGGTCTTCCAACCGCACCCAGAAGCCCGTTCTGCGGGACTACCGACATCGCATTTGCAAACGACCGAATCCTGATTTCTGATGGTTACGCGAACGCCAGGATTCTCGAATACAGTAAGGAAGGCAAACGATTGCGGGAGTGGGGCTCGGCTGGCGAGGGTCCGGGTCAATTCCGCATCCCTCACGCCATTGCCATCGATCAAGAAAGCATCATCTACGTTGCCGATCGGGAAAACGGTCGCATCCAGCGCTTCAGTCGCGAACACCGCTATCTGGATGAATGGCGTCACCTGGGGAAGACCTTCTCTTTGAAGGTGACGTCGGCGGGCGAGTTATGGCTGGGCACTCAGCCCAGAGACGTCGAGAATGGCGCCGAGCCTTGGATTGTGAAAGTGGACCGAAAGACAGGCAAGATTCTGGGAGTCATTGAATCGCGGGGCCACCACTCCATCGACCTGAACGCCGCCGGCGAACCGCTAACGGGCGCTCGTCCAGACAAGGTACTGTGGTTCCGCAAGATTTCTCGTTAGCTCCGACATTCCCCCTTAGAAAAGGGGGCAACGCCGAAGGCGTGGGGGTTGTCTTGAGAGGCGGGAAGGCAAAGGGGGTCGCAGTCCCTTTCGAGATACGATGTGCGGAGGCAGCCTTTTCCCAGCTTGCTACGACAACCCCCTGGCGGCTGCGCGACCGCTGTCGCGAAGCCGCTTTCCCCTTTGACTAAGGGGGAATTGTTTTCCAGCTTTCTATTGAAGTGCGGCTTCGTTGCCGTGGACCACACGCCCGTCAACCACGGTTAACAGGGCCTCGATATCCTTGATCTCATCCTCTGGGACCGTCAGATAGTCCTTCGTGATCACCACGAAATCCGCCAGCTTGCCCGGCTCAATGGAACCTTTGAGGTTCTCTTCGAAGGTGAGCCAGGCGCCCGCCAGAGTCCACATGCGCAGTGCCTCCTCACGGGTAATGCGCTGTTCGGGGCCAAGCACGCGACCGTCGGCCATCTTTCGAGTGATCGTCATCCACATCGCGAAGAATGGATGGTAGGCATTGATCGCATTGCGAGGATCGTAACGGATCATGTGATCGGAGCCGCCCGCCACGACCAACCCGGCGTCGAGCATTGACCGCAGTGGAAGAAACCATTTCGTCCGCTCCGGTCCAAAGACGCCACCCAGGACCGGGCCATCGAAGTGGTGCCACTGGGGCTGGCAGTCAAAAGCCACACCCATCGTTTGCGCTTTGGCAATCGCTTCTGCGTTTGGGAAGTTTCCATGGGTCACCGCAAACCGGCGATCTCGGATCGAACTCTCGTGGTTAGCTGCCTCATAGGCATTAAGCAATGCGTCGATGGCACCGCCGCCAGTAGTGTGCGCCGTCATTTGCCAGCCCAGTCGGTTCGCCGTTTTGGCCATCTCCGTCAGATTTTCGGGCGGGACGTTCAGAACACCTCGGTACGACGGATCGTGATAGCCGTAGACCTCAGTGCTGTCGCCGTAAGGCTCCCGCAGATAGGCTGTGCCAATCAGGATGCCCCCATCGACAATCGTTTTCAGCGCGCCCACGCGCAGCCACTCATCGCCCCAACCCGTAACGAAGGGAATGTTTTCAATCGTTCGCGTTACTTCGCCAGGCTTGCCATCGGCGTTGATCAAATACGTGACCGCGGTGCGCACCGTCATTTCCCCGCGCCGCTTGAGTTCTTGGTAGGTCCGGAAGCCATCGGCTCGCTGCCCGCGATCGCCAGTGCTGGTAATTCCCACACGGTTGTACGTTGCCTGCATCGTCTTCAAGGCCTTGAGTCGCTCGGCATCTGAAAACGTCCGCGATGCACGCAGCGGGCCCAGCAGTTGTGCGGCGCCAAGGATCAGTCCGGTGGGTTCTCCCTTGTCGTCCTTGATGATCTTTCCATTCGTCGGTTGCGGCGTGTCGCGACTGATGTTCAGCCGCTTGAGCAGCACAGAGTTCAGCACCGAAGCATAGCCATTGTCGGTCATCGCTTCCCGGTCGCCGACTGCGGCATCCAGCTCGTAGCGGGTTGGGTAGCGCCGATCCGCCAGGCGCGTCGCGTAAACCTTGGGTACAAAGAGCAGGCTTCCGCGCTGCGTTTGCCCGGCCAGTTTCTTCAGGTACGCCTGCACGTCGGAGATCGAGTGCATGACAGGAACCGGCCCATCGAACTCGCTGAGTGCCGCCCCAATCGGATGAGTGTGACTGTCGTTCAGACCTGGCAGCACGGTGCGACCGTGGAGATCAACCCGCTTCGCCTCAGGCTTGGCCGCCGCCAGCACTTCTCGGTTCGAACCGACTTTGACGAAATGGTTGTCGGATACCAGGAACGCTTGGGCTACAGGGAGTTGGCTCCATTGCGTGACAACCTTGCCATTGTGGAAGACGACTTCAACTCCAAGCGCGAAGCCGCACACCAGCAAGGTTATGCAGGCTGTCATCACAGATCGAATCATGATGTAAATCAAAGGGCCGGTGTTCTCGGGAGGAATTCGGGAGGGCTCCTGGCGAGCCGCACAGCCGCAAGCCCATGATTCAGGCCGGCTCGGCTGGAGGCTCACCCTCGCGTGATAACTATCAGTGCACGCTTTCTATAGTCTCAGGGTCATGGGGACCGGAGTTCTGTCCCCCTTGGCAAGGGGAACCCAGGGGGTGTGGTACGCACTAGAAGACCCCCTGCCGCAAGAAACGCGGCGTCCCCCTTAAAAAGGGGGACAAATGTAAACTCCAAGCATCGCGGTCGCTCGTCTGATCCAATTCTCTGAACAGACCCTGCAAGAGCGCAGATCTGAAAAGTCCACTTGCAGAAATCCACGGGAATGCGTGTGGCCGCCCAGAACTACGGGCTTACTCTCTTGGCAGTCATGTCGTAGGACCGTTCACCAGCTTCTACTTTGAACTGAATCGCGTCGCCGGTTACTTTGCCCTTGTACTTGACCGTCACTTCATTTCCGCCAAAGTTCCGGATCACCGAGAAAGAGATGTCGCTACCCTTGATGGTCCCGTCCTTGATCTCGCTATCGCCACCACGACCACCGGCGACGGTTCCCGTCAGCTTCTCGCCCTCGGCCTTGAGCACAATGGTGCTTTCACGCGTTTGGCCGTCCCGTCCAGGATATGACCCTTTCCAGGTGCCGCTGACGTTCTCGGCAAATACCGTTAAAGTGGTCAGCAAAGACATTGTGCATAGGAATCCGACAGTGCGAGTTTTCATCGTAGTGACCTCCCAAGCTTGATATCGAGATAGATAAATTGGTGCCAACGGCACGCGCAAATTGATGGGGTGAGGATATCTGCGATTCAACGAAATTGCGACAGTTTTCCGCGAAACGCCGACTGCGAGGTAGCGATTTCATTCTGAGCTGTCAACCCGCGTGCATGCCTGCGAGACCCGAGTGGTCTGTCTGTTCAGGGAACTTTGGACTGCATGAGGGAGAGGGACATCGGCTTGGAGTTTTCAGTACAACTGTTATATCTTTCTACGCCTCCGATGCCCCGTCTTTCCTGCAGGCCTGGGTGGCGAAATTGGCAGACGCAACGGACTTAAAATCCGTCGATCCGAAAGGTTCATGCGGGTTCGATTCCCGCCCCAGGCACCACGATAGCAAATCTTCGGATGAATCATCAAAGGCTGGGTACTAGAGCGCTGGTCCAATAAAGCGGAAGTTGCTAAGTAACGCCGTCGCAAACCTCGAATGAACGAGATCATCCTCATCTTAATGATTGGGAGTGGATGCCTGCGTCTGCCAAGAACAAAGCGACTACATATTTGGCGATAGTTCCGCCAAGAATCGTGCCTAAAAACTCGAACAGATCACTCTTGTCGGCCAGCTCGTCAAAGGGAGCAACGATGCATACCACGGCCAGGACAAGCCATAAAGCAGCACCTGTTAAAGACCTTCGAGTTAGTTTCCAGTACATCTCCACAAATCACTCCCCCCACTGAAAAAAGGCGGGCCGAAGCCCGTTCTCCTTGGGTGCTCCGCTTTGCAATCATTTCAGAGGTACAACAACTTTCATTAACCCTTTCTCTTCCAGAATCCGATCAGAATTGGCACAGGTCAATTGTGCAATTGGAGAACTAGATGATTAGGTATTCACTTCCAGAGGATCTCACTCGGGATAGATTTCACAGTCTTGTCACAGATCTTTACTACAAGCTGGCATCAAACGGCATCGATCCGATCTTCAATATGGCCATCGGAGACCGGGACGAGGTTCTTGACGACGGCACGACCCGTACTCACTTTTCGCTCATTATCTCTCACGCGGCGGCAGCTATCCTGAAACAGCCCACAACTGAAAGCTAAGCGGCCCTAAAGCCCGCCGTCCGGTTAGTAATAGTCAGTCTTCAATCGCCGCGTCCTAAGCTCCGGATGCATGCTGCCTACAAGAAGCCCTCGGGCCCGACCACTTGGACGTCTTTTTCTCTGCCTTTTCCAAATAGTCTTCAACTAGCTTTCGGATCACTTCACCGCTGCCCGGCAAACTGTAACTATTTACTTGAAAAACTGTAACTATTGCAGAGCAAAACTATCAACTCAACCTCACTGCAGCCAAAGCTAAATCATTGACGATCCTTGCAACCAACTGATAATCAATACCCGACTTTCGGACTTAAAATCCATCGATCCGAAAGGTTCATGCGGGTTCGATTCCCGCCCCAGGCAATAGCAATCCACGGATGAATCATCAAAGACTGGGTACTAGGGCGCTGGTCCATTAATGCGGAAGTTGCTAAGCAACGCCGTCGCAAACCTCGGATGAACGAGATCATCCTCATCAATATCTCAGGTGAAGATAAGCCGGGGCTGACCTCTTCCTTGACCTCCATTTTGTCGAGCTACGGCGTTAACATTCTGGACATCGGCCAGGCCGTCATCCACGAAACGCTGTCGCTGGGCATGGTGGTGGAGGTGCCAGCCAACTCGGACGGCGTGTTTCGTGACTTGCTCTTCAAGGCGCATCAGCTTGGCGTTAACGTCCGCTTCACGCCAATCTCCGAGGAACGCTACGAAAAGTGGGTGTCAGGGCAAGGCAAGCAGCGCTATATCGTGACCTTGTTGGGACGACGAATTACCGCCGAACAGATCGCCCGCCTCACCACCAGTATTGCAGCTCACGGGCTGAACATCGACAAAATCGCCCGGCTTTCGGGGAGAGTATCGCTGGCGTCGCCGTCGCTCAACACTCGCGCCTGCGTCGAGTTCTCAGTGCGAGGGGCAGCCGAAGGCATCGATGCGATGCGCGCCGAATTCATGCGGATCACCAGCGACCTTGACGTCGATATCGGATTTCAGCTCGATAACGTCTATCGCCGCAATCGCCGCCTGGTGGCGTTTGATATGGATTCCACACTCATTCAGGCTGAGGTTATCGACGAACTTGCGAAAGCCGCAGGGGTGGGTGCCGAGGTGGCGAAGATCACAGAGTCTGCCATGCGCGGCGAGATCGACTTCAGCGAAAGCTTTCGAAATCGTCTTCGTCTGCTGAAAGGGTTGGAAGAAAGCCGGCTGGAACAGATCGGGCAGCAAATTCCGCTCACTGACGGTGCGGAACGCCTCATTGCAACGCTCAAGAAACTGGGATACAAGACTGCGATCCTTTCAGGCGGGTTCACCTATTTTGGCTGCAGGTTCCAGAAGCAACTTGGCATTGACTATCTCCATGCCAATGAATTGCAAATCCGGGACGGTCGGGTTACCGGCGAAGTTGCCGGCGAGATTGTGGACGGGCGGCGCAAAGCCCTGTTGCTGCGCGAAATTGCGGCCAGGGAAAACCTCAGCCTCGAGCAGGTGATCGCCGTGGGCGATGGTGCGAACGACCTGCCCATGCTGAACATTGCAGGCTTGGGCATTGCGTTTCATGCCAAACCGGTGGTGAAGGAGAGCGCCCGGCAATCGATTTCCAATCTCGGCTTGGATGGCATTCTGTATTTGATCGGATTGCGGGACAGGGAAACGGTGGTATAAAAGGCAGGAAGGTTTGGATTCAGATGGCGCATCCCAGGCCGGCGAAGAAGCTGAGGTGTTCTGAATCCAGCAGGGATAAGACCTACCAGAGAGGACCAAACGTGAATCGAAAACTGATTGTCTTCTTGTTTATCCTGATCTCATATTGCCAGGGTTTCTACGCTCAAGTGGATCGGGCTGTTGTTCGGGGTCGGGTGATCGATGCCAAGCAGCTGCCTGTATCCGGAGCACAAGTGCGGCTTTTCCAGAAATCGATCAATGAATCGCGCCAGACCACCAGTGGAAATGAAGGCGAGTTCATCTTTGTCTCGTTGACGCCTGGAAGCTATTGGCTGGAAGTCGAGCAGCCGGGTCATAGGAAGTACGCGCAGGATCTGGAGCTATTTGTGAATCAGGAATTCCGGGCGAATGTGACGCTCGAAGTCGATACGTTGCAGCAGCAGGAGGTGGTCGTCAACGCGCTGTTGGCTCCACTGCGCAGAGATTCCGCTGCCGTAGGAACGGTGATTGAAAACCGCCAGATTGTGGGGCTGCCGCTCGACGGCCGCAACTTCTTGGAGTTGAGTCTCCTCGTGCCGGGGGCGGCGCCTTCGGCCCCAGGTTCAGCGGGCTCTGTGCGCGGCGATTTCGCGTTGAACATCAACGGAACGCGCGAGGATGCCAACACTTTTCTGCTGGACGGGGCCTACAACGTAGATCCGAAGCTGAATACATTTGGTGTGAAGCCGCCCGTGGATGCCATCCAGGAGTTCGAGGTTCTCACGAGCACGCACGATGCAGCATTTGGACGGAATGGAGGCGGCCAGATCAACATCGTTCTGAAGTCAGGCACTAACAATTTTCATGGAACGGTGTACGAGTTTTTTCGCAACGGCGCCCTGGATGCGCGCAACTACTTCGCGCCGTCCAACGAACCCAAGCCGAAATATCAACGCAACCAATACGGTGCTTCTTTTGGAGGCCCGGTCGTCAAAGACAAGACCTTTTTCTTTGCGGACTACGAAGGAACCCGGGCTCGGGAGGGAATTACCCGTGTTGCCAGTGTCCCCACATTGCTGGAACGCAGCGGTGATTTCTCCCAGAGCTTCTTTGCCCGACCCATCGACCCATTTACCCAGCAGCCCTTCCCGGATGGCAAAATTCCCGTGGAGCGACAGCACCCTGTAGGTCGAAACATTGCAGCTTTGTATCCAGCACCAAACCGGCCTGTACCGTTCCAGAACTTTGTGTCTTCGCCAACGCTGCGCGACCGCGTGGACCAGTTTGATGCGCGGATTGACCACCGTCTAGGCAGCCGGTCTCAACTGGCCGTTCGCTATAGCTTTGGTGATCGATTCCTCTACGATCCCTTCTCACCCGGCTTCGCTACGGTTCCGGGCTTTGGTACCGACATCCCGAGGCGCAACCAGAACGTCACGATCAGCGAGACACACACCTTTTCGCCATCGTTGATTCACGAAGTGCGTTTTGCCTACGGGAGAGTAGCCAGCGGTTCGTTTCAAGAGAATCAAGACAACAATCTCAACAAGGCGGTAGGCCTGCCAGATTTGTCGTCCAACCCACGCGACACTGGACTCAGCTACATCACCGTGACGGGATATTCTCCGCTCGGCGATGAGTACAACAATCCGCAACACAGCGTGACGAACAGTTTCCAGGTTTTGGATCAGGCGACCTACGCGCGCGGCCGGCATCTGGTGAAGTTCGGCGGGGACTTTCGGAGCATTCAGCAGAACGCATTTCGCGATGTGCAGGCGCGCGGGTTTCTCACCTTTGCCAGTCCGGCTCCCATTGTGATTACAGGCAATGCACTGGCTGACTTGCTGATTGGCTTTCCGTATCTGACCGGCGGAGCTCATATCGATAACCACCAGCACCTGAGAACGGAAAGCATTAATTTCTTTGTTCAGGATAGTTTCCGAATTCATCCGAAGCTCACGCTGTCCGCGGGGCTCCGCTATGAGTTCAACTCGCCGCCGGTGGACGCCGACGACCGTGCGAACCTCTACGATGCGACAAGGCAGGCCTTGGTGCCTGTGGGAACCCAGGGCATGCCACGTAGTGGTTACTTCTCAGACAAGAACAATTGGGCGCCGCGGATCGGTCTGGCCTGGACTCCTGGTTGTGCGGAGCAGACCGTGGTGCGCGCCGGCTACGGAGTCTATTACGATCAGTCGGCGTTGGCGCCGGGTGAAGGGCTGTACTTCAATGCACCTTACTATGACCTCAGCCTGTATTTCTCGTTGCCGGGTTTGCCGCTAACGTTGAGCAATCCCTTCCCCAGTTTTTTCCCGTTTGCTTTGCCTGATTCCGCTCAAGCTTTCGATCGCAACTTGCGTACGGCCTACGTGCAGCATTGGAATTTCAACTTGCAGCAGCAGTTTGGCAAGGCACGGGTCTTGGAGCTGGGTTACGTCGGATCGAAGGGGACGAAGTTGATCGCGGGCCGCGACATCAATCAACCGCGGCCGAGCCCGCAACCCTTTAATCCGCGCCCAGTGCCGCAGTTCGACGACATCAACCAGGTGGAGTCACGGGCCAGTTCCAGCTATCACAGCCTTCAAGTGCGATTGCAGCAGCGCCTCGACTTCGGCTTGAGCGTGTTGGCTTCGTACACCTGGTCCCAGTCGATTGACGACGCCTCCGGGTTTTTCACAAGCGCCGGCGACGCGAACTATCCGCAGGACAGCTACAATCTGATAGCCGAGCGCGGTCGCTCGAATTTCGATGTCCGAAATCGATTCTCTCTCAGCTATTCCTACGATCTTCCTGTGGGGCGTGGCCATTCCTTCCTGGGCGATGCGGGTTGGGTGTCCAGTTTCCTGGCAGGTTGGCAGACGCACGGCATCATAACAATGCAAACAGGGCGGCCTTTCACGGTGGCTCTGTTGCGCGAAATCGATCAGAGCAACACAGGCCGGGCGAACCTGGGGTTCGGCGCGAACGACCGGCCTAATGTGGTGGGTGATGCCAAGGTGTCCCGGCAAACACCGGAACAGTGGTTCAACCCGGCGGCATTTGCCTTTCCAGCCTTTGGCAGTTTCGGAAACTCAGGCAGGAACATTTTGGACGGCCCGGGATTGCAGAACGTGAATGTATCGCTGGTGAAGCAGGCATCGCTGAGCGAGCGTATGAACCTGCAGTTCCGCGCCGAGTTCTTCAACTTCTTCAATCGCCCGAATTTCGACTTGCCCGACATCTTCGTGGGCTCACCCACGTTCGGAAGGATTCTCTCTGCCCAAAGCCCGCGGCATATTCAGTTTGGGTTGAAATTCTTGTTTTGAGGGGAAGAAAGCCTTTCTCCCCCTTGCGAAGCGCTTAAGGGGGAGATGAAGACGGGGTTCCTTTGACCCGTGCCGCAAGAGGCGCGGCGCCTCCCTTGGAAAATGGGGACAAATGTAGACGCTCCAGAGCATCGCGGAGGCGATGCTCTGAGGGTAGCCAGGGGATTCATCCCCTGGACCAGTTTGCCCTAAAACCCGCTGCGTCGCGTGAGCGACGCACTGACTCATCCCCACAGATACTTCTCGTCGTAATCGATGCCAGGCCTGTCGAGAAGAGCCCGGTACTCTTCTTGGAAGGTCTGCCGGCGGTGATGTTCGCGTTGCCCCTCAACGTAGCGAAGTACGTCGGGGAGTTGGGACTTGCTTACAGTGAAGGCACCGTAGCCGTCTTGCCAGGCAAAGGCACTTCGCCTGATGGAGAGTGTCGGAGGAATTGAAACCACCAGATGCACATGGTCACCGATGCCACCGATCTTCACTGGAACGATCTCGTTTCTTCGTGCGATGCCGCCTGGATATTCCCAGACCCGCTCTTCGATAGATTGGCCAATCCAGGACTCTAGGTCGAGAAGACAATATGGTAGTGGAGAGAGGTGTAGGTGTTGGCCATCATTGTCTCCTACTGGCGTTCCTGGACTTCATAGCGAAATCATTGCGTCGCTGTCGCGACGCGAGAGGAGACCGAGGTCTCCAACCCAGGGGATGAATCCCCTGGGTACCCTCAAGCATCGCTCCGCGATGCCACAAGTAA
>Ga0111538_10009806_pt1 | contig 12756 bp, 11 predicted proteins | sample SoiMethybrSBSTD1_FD_79669 | JGI IMG/M metagenome (GOLD analysis project Ga0111538, IMG submission 79669) | Bulk soil microbial communities from a Populus tree surrounding site in Tennessee, USA - Soil MetaG P. TD hybrid SBSTD1 (version 2)... | ecosystem: Environmental > Terrestrial > Soil >...
GCCCTGCACGAAGGCCAGGTTTTACTACAAGGGAAACCATCAGAAGTGTTGACATCCGAGCTTCTGGCAGAGAAGGGATTTGGGATCTCACGCTACACCTCCGTGGCGCGCAAGGCAAGGGAACAGGGACTTTGGAGGATGGAAACTTTGCCGGTGACATTGGATGAAGCAGTAAAGGGTTTCATCCCCCTCCCTCGGGGGGAGAGAGACGAGGGGTGAGAGCATTATGAAAATCCAAATTACTGATCTCTTCTTCACCTATCCTACCGGCATAGACGCCCTGCAGGGGATTACGCTGACCATCGACACAGGCGAGCAGGTCGCAATCGTCGGACAGAACGGTGCAGGAAAAACAACTCTCGTCAAGCATTTAAATGGGTTGCTGCTGCCAACACGCGGCCAGGTGGCGGTGGGAGATTGGAACACCGAGGAACATTCGGTTGCCAAACTGGCTCGCAGGGTCGGTTATGTATTTCAAAATCCCGATGAGCAGTTGTTCTCCAGGAACGTCGGAACGGAGGTCGCTTTCGGCCCGCGCAATCTTGGATACGATAGCAATAAAATCGAGACATTGGTCAAGGATGCTCTGGCAATGACAGAACTGACGGACAAGACCGAGACCAATCCCTACGACCTCTCCGCCACCTGGAGGAAGATGGTTGCCCTGGCATCCGTCATCTCGATGGACACAGACATCGTAATTTTCGACGAGCCGACCACCGGACAGGATGCCGTGAATATTACCCGTATCGCCAGTGTGATCAAGACCCTGCGCGAACGCGGCAAGACCGTCATTACGATCACCCACGACATAGATTTCTGTGCCGAGAATTTCGAGCGCGTGATCGCCCTGTCGCAGGGAAAGGTTTTACTCGATGGTCAGGCCAGGGACGTGCTGGGACAGGAGGAAATCCTGGCAACGACATACGTCGACCCGCCCCAATTGACCAGATTGGGGAAACGATTGGGGTTTAAGGAAACCGTCAGGAATCAGGAAGAATTTTTAAACGCATTGAAATGATAAAGTGTAGAGGAAGGCCGCCGCCCTCCCCTACACTTTATAAACAACCAATTCCTCGTACCCGGAATCCTCTGCAAACTCCCGTTTATAAACAACATCCTCGAAAACCGCGATGACGATCTCAGCAGTTGTATAGATTTTGCACCCTGAATCCAAATGCCCGCCGACTGTTTTACCATCCTCCCCCGAAATGGACAGGTGCAGGTGCGAGCCATGAATGGAGACGGTCCCGGTGATGGATACGATCTCAAAGTGGCCCTCAAATTCGCTGTAGCTCTCCTGATTGGCAAAACGCAGCACCGCCCGCCTCAGGCTTCCCACACCGCTCAAGATGCACCCCGCCTGGATGTGGTTATCCCAGATAAATAATGAAATTGAATCGAACAAATCCTGTCCGGCTTTGAGACGAAAGGTATAATTTCTCATGATAGATTTCCGTAGTTTTTTGAAAGATGAAGGTCCGTTCCTGGCAGGATAACATCGGTTTTGGTTATCACTTTTGCAAGGCAATTAAGTAGAAACAATTTAATCCGGCTAGGTCAAGTACAATGCATAATGTGGAGCAGCAATGTCCAACTTGAATGTTAAAGTCTACAAAAGTATAAATGAAATCGCCCCAGAAATATGGGATCATATTGCCTCCAGGCGCGGTTTTCAAAGCCACAAATGGTACCAGTTTGGAGAACGCGTCATGGCAGACAGTCCCGCTACCTATCTGGTCGCCTGGGATGGCGATTCGCCGGTCGCCGGGGCGGCTTTTTTCCGAGTGTCGAATGAGCCGCTGCCGCTCCCGGAGGTTGCCCGCCGATTCATGGAATCCATCTTCAAGCACAAACCCCTGCTGGTCTGCCGATCCCCACTGGCCGACACTTCTGCCATGCTTATTCCCGGTGAGCCACAGCGTGACGATGCCCTCAATGCAATCGCTCTTGCCGCGCAGGATGAATTTAAAAAGCAAAAATGTTCCTTCCTCGTGTTCGATTACCTTCTCAGCGAACAACTTAAATACTCCTCCTGGCCCAAAGGCTGTGAGCCAATCACCGTCTCTGAGCCTGGTACATATATGCCTTTGGAATGGCAGAGCTTTGAAGAGTATTTGGAAAAAGGGAACAAGAAGGACCGCCAGCATTACAAAAAAAGCCTGCGGGAAGCCGAGGAAAATGGACTCGTCCTCACAAAACACACCTCTGTCCAGGATGTAGATAAAGCACTGGAACTGATCAGGAATGTATCCATCTGGCACGGCTCGGCACCCAACCCCTGGATGCGCGGCCTGCTCGAAAACTTTTCCCTGATCGACGGCACCTGGATCGAGATCCACAAAGAAGGAAAACTTGTTGGTTGTGGCGCAGTATTGCGTGACAATCAATTCCAGTTCGCTACCGGCCTGGGTCTGGAAGATGACGTCCCCGGCGGATATTTCCTGTTGTTATATACGGCCCTCCAGGAAGCATTTGAGCATAATGTCCGCCTCGTCCGGTTCGGGACAGGCGCTTATGATGTCAAGCGCAGGCTGGGCTTTCATCTGGAGGATACCAACCATGCCATGATTACGATGGCAGGCTTCTCCTCCCGCAAATCCAAACGGAAGACAACGCCAGATTGAGGTCTCATGATAATTGGAATCCCACAATCGATCGCAACGCTGCTGACAATTATCCTGTTCTATGCGATGGATTTCATACTCATCCGCCGTTACGATAAAAAACGGCAGGCAACTGGTTCAGGTCGTGCGTGGGATTTCACATTTTTTATTTTTGCGATGGTGGCTGTGCTCGTATTACAGCCGGTGCTTCTTCCCTGGTTAAGTTTTACGACAACGGAACCATGGGGGCTTTGGATCCAGGTGCTGGGTGTGATCGTCATTGTTCTCTCACTTGGCCTGCATTATTGGTCACGCGTCCATTTACAGCAATACTATGCCGAACGGGTCGAAGTCCAGCCGGAACACAAGGTGATCAATACTGGTCCGTATGCATTGATGCGCCATCCGGTCATAACCTCATTTTTTGGGATTGCGACCGGGTTGTTTTTGATCAACCCCGCGCTGACAACTCTCTTCGCCCTTGCTTACACAATTTGGGACTTCAGCCGGGCTGCCCTCCAGGAGGAGGATCTACTCTCCCGGAGCCTGCCCGGTTATGCGGACTATGCGCGTCATACGCCCCGTTATCTGCCGCGCCTCGGGAGAAGCTCATGATCTCCTTTGAGCGTTTCCTGGTGCTTCCCTCTGAGCAGGTTGCTTCACTGGTGAACGCCGCGGGGCAAAAGGTGTGTGTCTTCCCCGTCAACGGAACCCGGCGCTGGTTCATGCTCGAACACGCAGAAAAGATCGGGGATGATTTCATTGCAGCCTACATGGACGAGTCGATCCGCAACCACGTGGATCTGTGCTCGATGCTTTTCGATCATGGCATCCATACGATCCTGGCGCCGGTCTTCGGTCGGGAGCTGATGCACCGCGGCGACGAATACACGGCGCGTGTTGGCATTGACGGCTTGGTGCGGACGGCCACTGACTCTAACTATCGTGACTTTTTCGCGCAGTATGATGTCAAAGTTCGCTTTTATGGGGATTACCGCGATGTGTTGACCGGCACCCCTTATGAATATGCCCTGAAAGCCATGTACGAGGTCACGGAAGCGACCCGCCAAAACTCGCGCTTCCATTTGTTCTTTGGGGTTTTTGCGGACGAATCGCTTGAGACGGTTGCGCGTCTTTCCGTAGAGCATTATCTTGCTCAGGGAGTGATCCCTGACAAACAGACTCTTGTACGAAAATATTACGGCGAGAATGTTCTCCCTGTCGATCTCTTTATTGGCTTCGATAAATTAAGCGCGTTCGACATGCCGCTGCTGTCCACAGGCGCGGAGGATCTTTACTTCTCCGTCAGCCCCTCCCCCTATATGACGGAACGCCAGCTGCGTACGATCCTGTATGACCACCTCTATCTGCGCTGTGTCCCCGAGCCCGATTACACCAAACTCTCTGCCGACCAGCAGGATTGGCTGAGAGATTTTTACCGTAGAAACCAGGATGCTGTTCTCGGCGCTGGCAGGCTGAAGTTCGGTTTATGGCTGCCACACACCCTCGAAGAGAATCATGGCAAACCTGATTGATAAACTGATCGATGAAATCGGCCCGGGCTATATGGGCAGCACGGCCTATGACACTGCCTGGGCCGCGCGCCTGGGTGAGATCGACTGGGATCTGAGCAGCCGCGCCCTGGCCTGGCTGGCCGAGAACCAGCTGCCAAATGGCGCCTGGGGTGCGTCTGTCCCCATGTATTATCACGACCGGGTGTTGTGTACTCTGGCGGCTATGATTGCCCTCTCTTATCGAGGCCGGCGCGGGCACGACAAGGTTCAGATCGAAAACGGAAAATTTGCTCTCGAGCGCATGGCCAGCAAGGCAACAGAGGGGCTGATGGCCGATCCCAACGGGGCCACTGTCGGCTTCGAGATGATCGCTCCCACACTGGTTGCCGAGGCCGAGAAAATGGGCATTATCAAACGACAGGGGGACCGCATCCTGGGGCGTTTATCCAGGCAGCGCGCCAAGAAGCTCTCCTTTCTCCGGGACAATATGATCAGCCGGGATGTCACCATGGCGTTCTCCGCTGAAATGGCCGGTACGGATGGCAAAAATATGCTGGACGTCAAAAACCTCCAGGAGAGCAATGGCTCGGTCGGTGTCAGCCCGTCAGCTACAGCTTATTTTGCCACCTACATCAAACGAGGGGACGAGGCCTCGCTCAATTATCTCAGAAGGGTCATGAAACCTGACGGCGGCATGCCCAACGTGGCCCCTTTCGACGTATTTGAGATTTCCTGGGCGTTATGGAACCTGAGCTTTATTCCCGGCATCCAGAAGAACCCCAGGCTTCAACCTCATATCGACTTCCTTTCCAAGGCCTGGACGCCGAAACGAGGCGTCGGGTTCGCGGCTGAGTATTCCGTAAAAGACAGCGACGATACCAGCCTGGCATATGATACGTTGTTGCGGTTCGGGTGTGAAAAGGATCTTGCCAGTGTGCTGCGCTACGAGGAGAAGGATTATTTCCGCTGTTTCGAGCTGGAGGCGAACCCCTCCATAAGCGCAAACATCCATGTGCTGAATGCTCTTACACAGGCAGGACTCGACCAGAAGAATTCATCCATCAACAAGGTACTGAACTTCCTGCGCAAAGCCAGAGGGCAGAACGCCTTTTGGGTGGACAAATGGCATTCCTCTCCTTATTACTCTACCTCCCATGCGGTCATCGCCTGCGTTGGTCTTGCCAACTATGCTGTGGAGGAATCAGTACAATGGCTTCTCAGCACCCAAAACAAGGATGGCTCCTGGGGAACCTACCTATCGACAGCTGAAGAGACGGCTTATGCTCTGCAGGCCCTGTGGGTCTGGAATGATAAGGTTGCCAAGGTAACAAAATCCGTTTTCAAAAACGGGGAGCGCTGGCTCAAGGAACATATCGACGGGCCATATCCTCCGCTTTGGATTGGGAAATGTCTTTATAACCCGAGTCTGGTCATCCGGTCGGCTGTCATCAGTGCTCTTACACTGCTTGGATAAAAATTTATGAAATATGTAAACGCAATTTTAACTGTCCCCACCACAGATCCTGATGATGCACGTCGCCGCAGACTACTTAATATCATCCTGATGGCTGCTTTGATTGCTTCGATCATTGCGTTGATCGCACTCATTCTGGAAAATATTTTTGACCCGCGCGTCATTTTTTCCGAAACGCAGTTGCTATTGGGTGGAATTATTGTCTTTACCTTGGGCATTTTGGGCATTTATATATTAAATCGCCGCCTGCGCGGACGATGGGCTGCTTGGATCTTCTTGATTCTGCTGACTGTCATTTTCCTGTTCACCGATTCGCCAGGAGAATTGGTGGAAGGTCGTTCACTGTTCCTGTTCACGATCCCGATCGTTATGGCGAGCATGCTGCTGTTTCCTGCGGCAAGTTTTGTTTTTGCCATTCTCAGCAGCGTTATCGTTATTGTTCTCTCGCTATCGATCAGTGTTTTTCCCAATGTCCCGGCCATCATTGGTTTCTTTCTGGTTGCACTGGCATCCTGGCTCTCGGCCCGCAGCCTGGAGCAGACACTTCTGGAGCTTCGCAACATCAATGCCAACCTGGATCATGTCGTTCACGAACGCACCCAGGCGCTCGCCGAGTCTCTCGAGCGTGAGCGCATTGAGGCGGGACGCAACCAGGCCATTCTGAACTCCATTGCCGATGGCGTGATCGTCTTCGACCGGCAGTGGAACGCCACCCTGGCCAATCCGGCCGTACGAGGAATGTTGGAAATTCCGATCGAGCTGATTATTGATAAAAACTTCAGTGAGTTGATCGAGCACCCCAGGCTTCAACCCAAGAGCCGGGGACTGCTGTATGCCATGATGGAGCAGGATACCCAGCCCATTGGCTTCCGCATCGAATGGGGCGGGAAAACACTTTCCGTTAGCGCTGCACAGGTTTACAACCGGACCGAAAACATGGGCACGGTGACCGTATTCCGCGATTTCACCCGCGAGGCAGAGGTCGAGAAGCTGAAGAGTACCTTCGTTGCCATTGTCTCCCATGAACTACGCACGCCGCTGAATGCCATTCTTGGCTACGCTGAAATGTTCAAGGAAGCCGTCTACGGTCCCATGAATGACAAGCAGATCAACATGGCAGAACGCATCATGACCAACACGCAGCGCCTGCTGGGCCTGATCAATGACCTGCTCAACCAGGCTCAAATGGAAGCCGGTAAGCTGACCATCAAGATGGCTCCGTTTAAGACCGCCGACCTGCTGGACAACCTTCATGCCGTAATGGATAAATCTGCCACAGACAAAGGCTTGCAGCTGACCAGCGAAATCGACAGTAATCTTCCCGATATTCTGAGCGGGGATGTGGAACGCCTTCACCAGATCACGGTCAACCTGGTGAATAATGCCATCAAGTTCACAAACAGGGGATCAATTCATGTAAAATTATTCCAGCCCTATGAGAATAAATGGGGGATCGAAGTATCGGATACCGGCGCAGGCATCCCCGAATCGGAGCTGCCGTATGTCTTCGACACCTTCCACCAAGTGGAAGGGACAGCCACGCGCGTACATGGCGGGTTTGGTTTAGGGTTATCCATTGTCAAACAGCTTGTCACCCTGATGAACGGCGAGATCAAGGTGCGAAGCATCATGGAGGAAGGGACTACGTTCATTGTCACCCTGCCTCTGGTAGTTCCAGAATCGTTAACAAATAGTGGAGTTTGAAATGAGCATACTGGCCTTGATCATTGAGGACGATGAGGATCTTGCAAACATTTTTGCCGAGGCGTTACGCGGTGTCGGCTTCACCGTGGAGCATGTGACGGATGGCAAGGTGGCACAGGAGCGATTGAGGAATGGAGAGCCGCCTTATCTGATCCTGCTGGACATGCATATCCCGCACATTTCCGGCGGCGACCTGCTGACGAACATCATCAAAAAGGAAGAGCATCTTGCCAAGACGATTGTCATCATCACAACGGCCGACGCGCGTATGGGTGAAACCTACGTGGAGATGGCCGACTTTGTTCTGATCAAGCCGATCTCTTTTGTTCAGCTGCGTGACCTGACGAGCCGCTTAAAACCGCGGGAGGAATGATCTTGAAGCGGATCCGGGAAAACTGGTCGGCATCCAAAACATACCGGGTGCTGCTGGTGGCCACCATTGTGTATGCGCTGCTTCGGCTTGCCATACAGGTTTATCTTTTCACTGATGCTCTGGCGACCCAATCCACTGCGGAAGGGGCGCAGATCTCCTCGGATTTGGAGCTGGCCTATATTCCAGCCGCCCAGCATTTTCGAGCAGGCCAGGATCTTTACCTGCAGGGATCGCTGGAAGTCATAGAGTACCACTTCAATTATGCACCGTCGTTTGCCTTGTTCTTTATGCCGTTGCTGCTTCTGCCGCTCAATATTCTGATCCCCTTATTGGTCATTCTTCATATTGTTGTTTATGTTCTTTTATATATTGTATGGGCGCGTATTTTCGAAAAAAACAAATTAACACACGTGGCAGTTATGTGGGCAAAATTACTACCTTTATTTCTGGTTTTCTCTGTTTTTTGGGATGACCTTGCCTACCTGAACATCTATCTTCTCACAGCTCTATTTGCCACATTTTTGATCGAGGCCGTTCTGGATGAAAATTTAGGCTGGGCGATCTTCTGGCTCGGCGTGGTGATCATGCCCATCAAGCCTCACTGGGGATTTGCACTCATCATACCTCTATTGCTGGGCAGATATAAATTCTTTTTCAAGCTATTGGCCGGTTCGATCGCTGCCTATCTAACCGTTGCCGGGATCACAGTCCTTGTGGGCGGTGTGGGGTATGGGATTCGGCAATACCAGGATTACTTCGCATTCCTCGCCCGACTCTCACGAGACTTTCCATGGCGCGGCCCTGGGCAGCCCTTCCTGGGCTACAACCATTCCATCTTGCAGATCATTTTGTATTATCTGGGTGTATCCCCGGTCAATATGCGGATCGCAACGATTGTGAAGCTCTTTCTGCTGCTTCCACTGGGAATTGTCTCACTTAAATATTTGCGCCATCCTTTGAACAAAACGGGACATGAAGTCCCCGAGATCGCATTATCGCTGGCATTCGCCTTTTACCTGGGAGCTTTCATCCTACTTGATATGGTCTGGGAGCTATCCCTGGGATTGGTTGTCTTTGCCTTCTTGCTTGCGACAATACAACAAAAGAATATAAAGATCTTCCTATGGATTCTCTTTGCGCCGTACGCGCTGCTTGATATCTGGCGATTGGTGAGTTACATTGCCCTGGGAGACAGTGTGCTCTATGAGGACTCTTACGTACTGACCGATCCGTTGATCTATGTTCCCTGGATCATGATGATATTACTCGCCTTCTATACACTGCTCTTGATGAAGTTAAACCGGTTTTCACTACCGGTCACTGAAGAAACAAAAATTCCGCAGGCCGTTTGACCTGCGGAATTTTCAATTTCTAATCGTAATAATACTGCAGGCACGAGAATTCCTGTCCGCCCGGGGTATTGACGATCACAGGCAGATCTTCATCGTCGATCTGATACGCATCCAAATCCTTGTTCACGGTTTCAAGAGCCTGGTCGGCGGAATAATGTGAGAAGTGAAAGGATTGCCAGGGAAGCTCACGCGTATCCTGGTCCCGGGTATAGCGGATGCAGGCCAGGGAGGCGGCTACCTCTTCCCGGACTGGGTCGGGCAGTGTTTTATCGTGATAGGCATCCACCAAAGAAGGCACTGCATCATCCGAAAGGTCCAGGAAGTATTGTGCATCCAGCGATGCCCCAGCCTGGGAGGCTACATGTGCCTGCACGCGGTTGACCTCACGCTGGATATTTCGTTCCACAATAAATGCATCCACGTTCAGAGCGCCGAGTGAGAGGATAAATCCCAGGACAGCCAGCAGCATGGCCGGCCCAACTGCACGCTCACGATGGGTCATTTCAAGGATAACAACTGCCACCAGCAACAGAGCGAGCCAGAGCATGAAGACATGAGTGTAGGCCCGAAGACGGGAAAAACCATACACCGTTTCATAGAGGACAAGCCGCCGAAAGGCGGAAATTAACATGACGATCACCAGTCCCACCAGGACAACACCCAGATTGGAAAAAATACGCCTTTGGGTATTGTTCTCCCGGCGGGTAATGGCGCCCAGCCCAAGCAAGAGGAGCAGGCTGATAAAAGCAACTGCGACCAGCTCGCCAAACCCCTTTCGTGCATATTCCGAATAGGTGTACCCTTCGATACTGATGTTTGCCTGCCCGCCGAAGAAATATTGGAACTGGGTCAGGACAAAGGCAGCAAACAGGAACACAACGCTGCCGAGCACAATGGCAGATTCAGTAAAACCCAAAAAGGGTGAAAGCCAGGTTTTTTCCTCAACTATCTCATTGGATTTCTGTGCAGCGTGCAGATAAATACCAGCCAAGGCATAGGCAATCACCAGGATATACACAAGTCGAAAAATATACTCCGGCAGGTTTTCGATGTTGAATAGGTCGATGAGGTCGCCCAGGCGCCTGGCAAAGATGGGGTCGGCAGAAGAAAGCAGGGAGGCAAAAATAGCAAGGATGGGCAGGGCGATGATAATTCCGCGCACGACCGGCCAAATCTTCTGACTCTGTTTGTATTCCGGGGATACCTCAGAGCGGCGGTTTTCCGAGAACAATCCAAGCGCACGGGCGATCAAGCTCCCCAACAGGCGCAGATACCCCAGGATGTAATCCACAACGGCATAACGCGTCCACTGGCCGCTGAGGTAGGTCATGGCGAAGAGACCCATCAGGAACAGGACTATGCAGACGGAAAGGAACATCGTCATCGGCTCGAGGCGGATAAAGGTCATAGCCGTCAAAAACGCGATGGGCACCAGGAGCAGGGCTGAGCGCGGCGCGAGGCGAAGCTTATCCATCTGAAGCAGGAGAATCCCGGTGGCGAGTGAGAGGGCAACGAAGAGGGCAAAGTTCACCCCAAAGGGCTTTTTCCAAAAAAGGAAATCGAATACCCATCCCATCAGGATGACAATTGCCCAGAAACGGTTTGGATTGGCTTTCATGAGGACCTCCGTGGTGTTTGTGAGCCAGCGCGATGGCTATCAAACTAGATGTATAGCCTTCGCAGTGCTGGTTTGGGCAAGGATAGTCCTTCTCCGCTTGCGGAGTCTCTCAAAAAGTATCACATTTCCCCATCGTGGGACAAGGTTACAAAATTATAAGAATTGAAATCCGCCCATTGACATCCGAAATGAAGTATGACATACTTCTGGCATTATTCGGGGGCAAACAAACTGAACCGCCATCCTATAGAAAGGAGGAGGTGATGTCTCAAATGGATAGTAGTAACAAACCCAGCGCTGTGGCATCCCTCCTCCAGTAAGACGGCAGACAGCATTTCTGCAGCTTACTAGAATTACGGGAAGCCACAGCGCCCCACCAATGCCGTCCGAGAGGGCGGCATTGTGGTTTAATCGCCAATTGAATTCCCTGTGCCCTCCCCGCCGTGAATGCCCCTTGGGGAAGGTGAGAGCCTCCCCCAGGCATATATCCTTACAATCGCCATTTGTATGATCTGCCCGGAAGGGAATCCTCCCAAAATACTCCCTTTCCAGGGCTGAAAACTACTGAATGCTTATCAAACAATCATACTCCAATAAGGAACCTTTCTTGCACATCGTCGTATATCCCCATATAATGAACACGATGGAACAAACATCTACTCGAACTCATTGGAACCGCATGACCCGCTGGCTGGTCCCGGCGGCCGCGCTGATTGCATTTGGCGTATGGTTTGCCATTACCCCTCCTGGTTTGCTCGGCAAGGCAGATTCGATCGGCTATGCTATCTGTCACCGGATCGATGAGCGGTCCTTTCATATTGGGAACCGCCAATTGCCTTTGTGCGCCCGCTGTACTGGAGAATTCTACGCCTCTGCCATCACCCTGATCTTCCTGGCCATTGTCAGCCCCAAGAGAAGCGGCATGCCTGGCTGGAAACTTGGCATCCCACTGTTAATCTTCCTGGTGGCCTTTGGTATCGACGGCTCGAACTCCTATCTCTATCTGCTAAAAACCACGACCGGCGGCGCGCTGGATAGTATCCCCAATCTGTATATACCGAATAACACGCTGCGCCTTTTTACCGGCAGCTTCATGGGGATTGCTCTGGCTTCGATCCTGTATCCGGCGTTCAACCAGAGCGCGTGGACCCATCCCAACCCCGAACGTGCTCTCGACTGCAAAAAACTGGGCATCCTGGTGGGCATTGTGATCTTCGTCGATCTCGCCATCCTGACTGAGAACCCCTATGTCCTCCTGCCCATTGCCATCCTGAGTGTGCTTGGAGTGCTGAGCCTGCTGATCATGGTCTTCAGCATGGCATGGATGTTGATCATGCGCGAAGAAAATATTTACAGCTCGTTACGCGCGATGTGGATGCCCTTCCTGGCCGGGACAACACTGGCCTTTCTCATGATCACCGCTATTGATATGCTCCGCTTCAAACTCACCGGTACCTGGGGAGGGTTTCCCCTGGGTTAATTTTTTTACACTGGAGTGCGGGAACAAGCTCCTGCCTTCGGGCAGATGATTGTCCGACTCCCTATATTTTTGGAGGTAACATGGAACTACTCACCGGAATTTTCACTGCATTTGGTCTATCCGCAAGCGCGGGGTTGAACGCCTACATTCCACTGCTCATGGTGGCGCTGCTTGGTCATTACACCAACCTCATGCACCTCACCGCTCCGTGGGATACCCTGACCAACCCGTGGATCATTCTCCTGCTCTGCATCCTGGTCATCATTGAGATGCTGGCAGACAAGCTACCGGCAGTCAACCACCTGAACGATGCGATCCAGACTTTCGTCCGCCCTGTGGCAGGCGCGATCGTTTTTGCCGCCAGCGCAAATGTGATCAGTGACATCCACCCCGTGCTGGCGCTGGCAGCAGGCGTGCTGGTCGCAGGGACTGTGCATGTGGCCAAGGCAGGAGCTCTTCGGCCGGCAGTCACGGCGACCACCGGCGGCGTCGGGAATGTCCCTGTCTCAATAGCAGAGGATATCGTCGCAACCGTGATGTCATTTGTGGCGATCGTCTTACCCCTTCTGATCGGCACGTTCCTGATCGTCATTGCCGCGTTCCTCATCTTCTGGCTGTATAAGAGATCCAACCGA
>Ga0111538_10009809_pt1 | contig 12754 bp, 9 predicted proteins | sample SoiMethybrSBSTD1_FD_79669 | JGI IMG/M metagenome (GOLD analysis project Ga0111538, IMG submission 79669) | Bulk soil microbial communities from a Populus tree surrounding site in Tennessee, USA - Soil MetaG P. TD hybrid SBSTD1 (version 2)... | ecosystem: Environmental > Terrestrial > Soil > Tree...
CTCCGGCGAGGCAGTACGGCGTGGAGAGCCGTCTGCCCTATGTCGCAACCCTGACCCAGCTGCCCGGCAGCCGCACCGAGGACGAGGTGCCGCCGCCGGAGCTGGTGCGGCTCGCCAGCCGCCAGCACCCGGATCGCGCGTGAGTTTGCAAGACGGCATCAGACCGTTGCGCTCGGTGTCGAGGTAAGCTGATCAGGTCAGAAGGCTGACCCGGGAGCCTGCACATGCCTAAGCTGAAACTCGATCATTGCGTCATCCACGTTTCGGACTGGGAGCGCTCGAATGCCTTCTACAGGGATGTGATGGGGTTCGAGGTACTCGGCCGCGGCAAGGGCTGGGTCTATCGCTTCGGCGATACGCAGCTCAACTGCCACGGACCCGGCCTCGACCCCACGCCCGTCGCGCGCGTGCCCGTGGCGCCTGGCAACAGCGATCTGTGCTTCGAATGGCCGGGGCCGATCGCGGAGGCGCAATCCCACCTGGCGGTCCACGGCGTCGCCGTCGAGCTCGGCCCGGTGGAGCGTGCGGCGGCGCGCGGGGTGGGCCTCAGCGTCTATTTCCGAGACCCCGACGGCTCGCTGCTGGAGTTCATTTCCTACGCCGCGTAACCGGCATTGCGTGCGTCGACGGGCGGGCACCATGGAAACGCTGGTCGGTGTCATCTCCGATACGCACGGCCTGCTGCGCCCGGAGGCCGTGGCCGCGCTGCGCGGATCGCAGGTCATCCTCCATGCCGGCGATGTCGGGGCGCCGGTGGTGCTTGATCAGTTGCGCGCGCTGGCACCGACCTGCGCGGTGCGCGGCAACATCGACACGCAGCCTTGGGCCGCACGCCTTCCCGCGACGGGGGCCGTCGAGGTCGGCCCGCTGCTGCTCTGGATGCTGCACAACATCGCCGAGCTTGATTGCGACCCTATCGCGGCCGGGTTCGCAGCGGTGATCTCCGGTCACTCGCACAAACCCTCGATCGAGACGCGTGACGGCGTGCTCTATCTCAATCCCGGAAGCGCCGGCCCGCGCCGCTTCAAGCTGCCGGTGACGATCGCGCGGCTGCACGTCGCGGGCACGAGCATCCGTCCGGAGATCGTCGAACTGGATGTTTAGGTGGATCATAGCTACGCTCGACCCAACCCAAGCTCTGGCTGACCCAGCCAGCACGCCCAGGTCTCGCCCGACCGGCGCCAGGTCAGCCCGCGAGCTGGGCCTCGATCGCCTCGAGGGCGGCCTGCGCCTTGGAGCCGTCGGGTCCGCCGGCCTGGGCCATATCGGCCCGGCCGCCGCCGCCCTTGCCGCCGAGCGCCTGGGCGCCGACCTTGACCAAGTCCACGGCGCTGTAGGTGGCGGTGAGGTCGTCCGTGACGCCGACCGCAAGGCCCGCCTTCCCGTCCTCGGTGACGCCGACGATGGCGACGATGCCGGAGCCGACCTGCTTCTTGCCGTCGTCGATCAGACCGCGCAGGTCCTTGGGGTTCAACCCTTGCACGGCGCGGGCCATCAGCTTGACCTTGCCCACGGTGCGCACGGCGGCCTCCGGCCTGGCGGTCGCGCCGTTGCCACTCGCGCCACCTGCGAGTGCGAGGTGACGCTTGGCATCGCCCAGCTGGCGCTCGAGCTGCTTGCGCTCCTCGAGCAGGGCCTTCACGCGATCGACCACGTCCTCAGGCTTCGTGCGCAAGGCAGCCGCCAGCTCGCGCATGCGGCTGTCCTGCTGGGCCAGGTACTCGCGCGCGCCGTCGGCGGTCAGCGCCTCGATACGGCGCACGCCCGCCGCGCTGGCGCTTTCGGCCGTGACCTTCACGAGGCCGATGTCACCCGTACGCGTCACGTGCGTGCCGCCGCACAGCTCGACGGACCAGGCCTTGTTGGCCTTCATTGCTGAGGAACTCTGAAGGTCGGACACCGCCACGCCCATCGAGACGACCCGCACCTCGTCGCCGTACTTCTCGCCGAACAGCGCGCGGGCGCCGGTCTCCATGGCGTCTTCGAGCGCCATCAACCGCGTCTCCACGGCCGAGTTCTGCAGCACGAAGGCGTTGGCCATGCTCTCGACCGCCGCCACCTCCTCCGCGCTCATCGGCTTGGGGTGGGAGAAATCGAAGCGGAGCCTGTCGGGGGCCACCAGCGAGCCTTTCTGCGCGACGTGCTCGCCCAGCACCTGGCGCAGCGCCTCGTGCAGCAGGTGGGTTGCCGAATGGTTGGCGCGCGTGGCGCTGCGGCGCGTGTGATCGACAGCGAGTTCCACCGCGTCGCCCTTCTTGAATGTGCCCTTCTCCACCGTGCCGACGTGCACGAAGAGGTCGCCCAGCTTCTTCTGCGTATCGCCGACGCGGAAGAGCGCGCCCTTGGGTCCCTTGATCAGCCCGGTATCGCCGACCTGACCGCCTGACTCGCCGTAGAAGGGCGTCTGGTTCAGCACGAGCGCCGCCTGTTCTCCCGCCTTGGCCGCACCAACCTCCTTGCCGCCTGCGACAATGGCGCGAATCTCCGCTTCCGATGTTTCCGTGTCGTAGCCCAGGAAGTCGGTAGCGCCGGCCCGTTCCTTCAGTTCGAACCAGATGGTCTCGGTGGCGGCCTCGCCCGAGCCCTTCCAGGCTTTGCGCGCCTCCGCCTTCTGCTTCTCCATCGATGCGGCGAAGGCATCGGTGTCGACGCTGATGCCGCGCGGCTTGAGTGCATCCTGCGTCAGGTCGAGGGGAAAGCCGTAGGTGTCATAGAGCTTGAAGGCAGTATCGCCGGAGAAGACGTCGCCCTTCTTCAGGGCGCCGCTCGCCTCGCCGAGAAGGCCCAGGCCCTTTTCCAGCGTCTTGCGGAAACGCGTCTCCTCGAGCTTCAGCGTCTCGGTGACGAGGGCCTGCGCGCGGATGAGCTCCGGGTAGGCCTCGCCCATCTGCTGCACCAGCGCGGGCACCAGCCGCCACATCAGCGGCTCCTTCGCGCCCAGCAGGTGCGCGTGGCGCATGGCGCGGCGCATGATGCGGCGCAGCACGTAGCCGCGACCCTCGTTGGAGGGCAGCACGCCGTCGGCGATAAGGAAACTCGTTGCGCGCAAATGGTCGGCGATGACCCGGTGCGAGGCCGTATGCGCGCCCTTGGCCGGGACGCCCGTTGCCGCCTCTGAAGCCGCGATCAGCGCCTTGAAGAGGTCGATATCGTAGACGGACTGCACGCCCTGCAGGATCGCCGTGATGCGCTCCAGCCCCATGCCCGTGTCGATCGAGGGCTTGGGCAGGCTGAGGCGATCGCCGGGCCCCCGCTGTTCGAACTGCATGAACACGAGGTTCCAGAACTCCAGGAAGCGGTCGCCGTCCTGGTCCGCGCTCCCCGGCGGGCCGCCCGCGACCTTGTCGCCCTGGTCGAGGAAGATCTCCGAGCATGGCCCGCACGGCCCCGTGTCGCCTGCCGACCAGAAATTGTCGGACGTGGCGATGCGAATGATCTTGCTGTCGGAGAAGCCCGTAACCTTCTTCCAGATGCGGTAGGCGTCCTCGTCGTCGTGGTAGATGGTGACGAACAGCTTTTTGGGATCGAGCCCGAAATCCTTGGTGACGAGCTCCCACGCGAGCGGGATTGCCAACTCCTTGAAGTAGTCGCCGAAGGAGAAGTTGCCGAGCATCTCGAAGAAGGTGTGATGCCGGTTGGTGTAGCCGACGTTGTCGAGGTCGTTGTGCTTGCCGCCGGCGCGCACGCACTTCTGCGCTGTGGCTGCGCGCGTATAGGGGCGCGTCTCCTGCCCGGTGAAGACGTTCTTGAACTGCACCATGCCGGCGCTGGTGAACATCAGCGTCGGGTCGTTGCGCGGCACGAGCGGCGAGGACGCAACGACCTCGTGGCCATTGCGCCGGAAGAAATCGAGGAAGGTCGAGCGGACCTGATTGACGGTTGTCATCGTCTGCAACTCTGCCTGCCCGGCCCGCGGGTGCGGCCTGCAATTGGTTTTGGCTGGCTGCCCTTCTAGCGGCGCGTTCGGAACCTGTCCACAAACGCCAACCTTGTGCCGAAGCCTTTGGCCCCGTGCCGAGCCTGCCGAAGCGCGGGCTTCGTGTGCGATGCGTCCTCCGACGACCTCAGGACGAGGGCGCCGGTGGGCCGTGATTGCCGATCCCCGCGCCGAGCTTGTCGAAGCAGGACGGGCGCGCGTATGCGCGGGGGATGCTGCTCCCCGCGCATCTTGCTGGCGCGATCTGGCATCCCTACCGCTTGCCGCGTGCACCCTTGCGGGCATCGGCCTCGGGCTCGTCCTCCGGGGCGAAGCCTTCGGGGCCCTCCTCGGCATCGGCCGCCTCGTCGCCCTCGGGCGCTGCCTGCAGCATCTTGTCGACGATCAGCCCGGCATTCTGGCGTACGGCCTTCTCTATCTCGTTGGCGACCTTGGGGTGCTCCTTGAGGAAAGCCTTCGTGTTCTCGCGACCCTGGCCGATGCGCTCGCCGGCGAAGGAGAACCAGGCGCCGGACTTCTCGATGATGCCGGCCTTCACGCCGAGATCGACAAGCTCGCCGGTCTTGGAGATGCCCTCGCCGTACATGATGTCGAACTCGACCTGCTTGAAGGGCGGCGCCACCTTGTTCTTGACCACCTTCACCCGGGTCTGGTTGCCGACCACTTCCTCGCGCTCCTTGATCTGGCCGATGCGGCGGATGTCGAGGCGAACGGAGGCGTAGAACTTCAAGGCGTTGCCGCCCGTGGTGGTCTCGGGGTTGCCGAACATGATGCCGATCTTCATGCGGATCTGGTTGATGAAGATCACCATGCACTTGGACTTGGAGATGGAGGCCGTGAGCTTGCGCAGGGCCTTGCTCATCAGGCGGGCCTGCATGCCCGGCTGCATGTCGCCCATCTCGCCCTCGAGTTCGGCCTTGGGAGTCAGGGCCGCGACGGAATCGACCACGAGCACGTCCACCGCGCCTGAGCGCACCAGCGTGTCGGCGATCTCGAGCGCCTGCTCGCCGTCGTCGGGCTGGGAGATCAGGAGGTCCTCGACCTTGACGCCGAGCTTCCTCGCATAGACGGGGTCGAGCGCGTGCTCGGCATCAACGAAGGCGCAAATGCCGCCCTTCTTCTGCGCCTCGGCTAGCACCTGCAGGGAGAGCGTCGTCTTGCCGGAGGATTCCGGCCCGTAAATCTCGATGACGCGGCCCTTGGGCAGGCCGCCGATGCCGAGCGCGATGTCGAGCCCCAGCGAGCCGGTCGAGATCGCTTCGACCTCGATGCGGGAATCGTTGGCGCCGAGCCGCATGATCGAGCCCTTGCCGAAATTCTTGTCGATCTGGGCGAGCGCGGCTTCCAGCGCTTTCTGCTTGTCCATGCTTCCCCCTTCGACGACCCGGAGCGGCGGCTTCTGCATGAAAGAACCCCTTATTTCATGAGTGGCGGATGGAGGCAAAACGCGACTCGGCCTTTCCAACAATGTACACGTTTTGTTCTTGGGCTGCAATCGCGATGCTGCGGGTCGGCAAGCAGGCAAAGAAAAAGGCGCCTCGACGGGGGGACGAGGCGCCTGAGAAGGGCGCGCGGGTCCTGGGGGAACAGGAGGGGCGCGCCACGCACCACCAAGAGGGAGGTTGATGGTGCAAGGACCCTATCAACGCCCAGGGCTGCCCGCTGTTCCCTCGGGAACAAGGCTTCGGCGACACGAAAAAAGCAGGAGGTCCAGCCGAGCGGGATCCGGCCGACTCAGCTTCCCAGCTGCTCCTTCACCTTGGCCGCCAGCTGCGGCAGCGTGAACGGCTTGGGCAGGAAGGCATAGGACTCGTTCTCGTCGAGGCTGCGCTTGAAGGCGTCGTCGGGATAGCCCGAGACGAAGATGAACTTCAGGTCCGGGTTGGTCTTGCGCAGCTCCTTGAGCAGGGTCGGCCCGTCCATCTCCGGCATGATCACGTCGCTGACCACGATGTCGACGCGGCCCTTCTCCCGCTCCATCACCTCCAGTGCCTCCACGCCGGTGCCCGCCTCGAGCACCTCGTAGCCCTGGCGCGAGAGGGCGCGCACGGCGAAGTTGCGCACGACGTCCTCATCCTCGACGAGGAGGACGCGGCCGGAGCCGGTGAGATCGCGCGTCGCCTCCTTCTTCTTCTCGGCCCGGTGACTGGTCACCTCGGCCTCGGGCTCGGCGATGTGGCGCGGCAAGTAGACGCGGAAGGTCGTGCCCTTGCCGACCTCGCTGTCGGCAAAGACGTAGCCGCCGGTCTGCTTGACGATGCCGTAGACGGTGGATAGCCCGAGCCCGGTGCCCTTGCCGATGTCCTTGGTGGTGAAGAACGGCTCGAAAATCTTGCCGATCACGTCCGCCTCGATGCCGACGCCCGTGTCGGAGACCTCCACCAACACGTACTCGCCTGCCGCCATGCCCTGATCGGCGAGCTTGAGGCTCTCGCGCTCGGAGAGGTTGCGCGTGCGGATCGTCAGGCAGCCGCCGTCCGGCATCGCGTCCCGGGCGTTGACCGCCAGGTTGACGATCACATTGTCGAACTGCGATCGGTCGGCCTTCACGTGCCACAGGTCGCGGCCCGGCTGGATCTTGAGCTCGATCTTCTCGCTCAGCGTGCGGTTGAGCAGAGGGGCGAGGTCGGTGATGATCTCGCCGAGTTCCAGCACCTCCGGCTGCAGGGTCTGGCGGCGCGAGAAGGCGAGCAGCTGCCGCACCAGGCTCGCGGCGCGGTTGGCGCTGTTCTTGATGTTCATGATGTCGCGGTAGGCGGGGTCGGTCTGCCGGTGGGTCTGCAGCAGCAGGTCCGAGAAACCGATGATGGCGGTGAGCACGTTGTTGAAGTCGTGCGCCACGCCTCCGGCGAGCTTGCCCACCGCTTCCATCTTGTGGCTCTGGGCGAACTTCAGCTCCAGCGCCTTCTGTTCGGTGACATCGATGGCGTACAGCACGGCGCCTTCGCGGCCGCGCGCGCCGGGGTTCAGTGCGTTCACGTAGATGCGCCGCGCCAGCTCGCGCTGGGCGCCGAAGGCAACCTCTATGGGCGCGGCCACGGTGCGTCCCGAGGCGGCGCGCTCGAGCGCCTTGGCGAGGTCGCGTCCCGCCTCCTCGTCTCCGGCGGCGGCGAGGTCAGCGATGGTTGCTGGCGCGCCGCGCCCCTCGACCGCGAACATGCGCATGAAGGCGGCATTGGAGGTGACGATGTTGCCGGCTGCATCGGTGGTGGCAATGCCGAACGGCGCCGACTGGAATACGCGCGCAAGCCGTGTCGCGGGATCGGTCTGGATTTCCGCGCGGGCAGGATCCTCGCTGCGGTCGAGCACAAGTACCGAGATGACGCCCCTCGGCCCATGTCCGCGGCACACGAGCTGGGCCGGAAACGTGCGGCCGTCCTCGCGTAGCAGATCGACCTCCAGCCGCATCGTGCGCTGCTCGGTGCCGAGCGCCACGGCGCGTATCAGGGCGGCGGTGTCCGCAGAGACGAAGTCGAGCAGGGTGAGCGCGCGGGGAGGCTCATGCCGCAGGCGCAGCCAGTGCGACAGGGTCGCATTGACGTGGGCGATGCGGCCGTCTGCGGCCACGGCGAACAGACCCTGGGGCAGCCCGTCGTAGAAGGCCAGCGTCGATTCCAGGCCGCCTACGGCATCGATCTCGCGCATGCGCTCGCGCGTGACGTCCACAATCTGCCACAGCGTGAGGCGCTGCGCGTCGACACCGGGCCTCGCCGGCGTCAGGAACGGCCGCACGCCGACCCTGAGCCAGCGTCCCGAGGGCCCGCTGCCCGGATGGCTGCGCACGACGAATTCTTCGTCGCGCGCGTCGGCTCGCTCGGCCGCGCGGCTGAGGCGAAAGAAGGCCTGCGCGGAATCGGGTTCGCCGGCGAACAGCTCCTCGAGCGTGGCGTGCCGGCCCATCCGCTTGCCGACGAGGCGCCGCAAGGCACGATTGCGGTAGACCATGAGGCCCCGGTGGTCGACGATTTCCAGGGCGCTGTCGAGGCCGTCGGCGATCGCCTTGACCATTTCCGCTTCGGCCACGCGCTCGTTGAGGCGCAAATAGCCCGAGAGCAGACCGAAGACGAGGAACGCGCCGCCAACCGCCAGCAGGGAGAGCACGCCAAGCATGGCAAGCTCGCCGGTGCCGCTCGCAAACAGGGCCAGCACGGCAAGGCCGGCTGCTGCCATCAGGCCGGCAAGCAGCAGAACGCCCGTCAGCCGCGGCGCCCGCAAGGACGGCCATGCCACAGCCGACGCCCGATCGCGGCGTGACTCCATGTCTGCCATGATCAGGCGTTGTAACTGATTCTGGGTGAACAGGGCCCGCAGGGCCTGGAGGTTCTCGGCGAGCGGGGTACGCAGCGCCTGAATTGGGCCGGCATCTGGACGCATGTACTGACCGGAAGCTGGTATCACGGCACGATGCGCCCGGCCTGCTTTCGCTGTTCTTGCGGCCGGCCCGGCGCGGCTTCAAGAAAGACGGCATTCAGGTTAAGATGCGATGAAGGGCGCGGGCGCCTCAGGAAGGATGCCGTGCTGAGGCTCTAGGGCCTCTGGCGGCTGCAGGTGCTGCCGACTTCGCTCCGGGGTTTGTCCCGGAGATTTGTGCAGGCTGGCCGGGTCCAGCTTGGCGAGCGAGCAAAAACCGCGCAACGTCAGCGCAGCGATTCGATGGGGACTCGGGACATGTCCGTGCTCTTCTGGTTCTTCATCCTGGTCCTTCTGGCGGCCGCAGGCGTAGCCGCGGTGCTGGCCTATCGCACGTACTTCGGCGGCGAGGGAGTGCCGGTCAATCTGAGCGGCTGGCTGTTCCGCCAGAAGCCGGAGCCGCGGCTCGGCGTGACCGAGCAGGCGGTCGTCGACAGCCGGAGGCGTCTGGTGTTGATCCGTCGCGACGGCGTCGAGCATCTCATCATGACCGGCGGGCCCGTCGACGTCGTGATCGAGACCGGCATCCAGGCGCGCCAGAGCCAGGAAACTCCGGCGCCGGCCGAGCCGGTGGCTCCGGTGTTCGCGCGCCCGGCGCGCAATCTGGGACAAGCCGTCAACGAATGAAGCAACCGCACGCTCGGCGCCAAGTGTATCGCGTTCTCGCCGTGCTGCTCTGGGCACTGTCCGCGATTGCCCCCGCTGCGGCTCAGGCGCCCGCGCCTCAGCCTCCGGCCCAGCAGGGCAGCGCGGCCCCCGAGGCGGCGCCGCAGGCCGCCAAGCCCGCCGTACCGCTCGAGATTCCCGACGGCGTGACGCGGCTGGCGCAAGCCATCGAAGCTGCGGAAAAAAGAATCCAGCATCTCTCCGAGCTCGAGGAGGAGTTGGGCGGTCTGCGCGTCGACGTCGAGACGATCCTGGCGGATTCAGTCGAGACGGCGGACACGCTTCGCCCGCGGCTCACCGCCGTCCAATCCCAGATCGACAAGCTCGGGCCGCCGCCCGGCAAGGACGAGCCGGCGGAGGCGCCTGCGCTGGCTGCCGAGCGCGCAAGGCTGACCACGCTTGCCTCCTCGCTCGACTCGGCCATCAAGTCGACCGAGCTCACGTGGGTGCGGGCGCGGCAGCTGATCGAGAAGATCACGGTGCTGCGCCACTCGCTTTTCGCCAAGAACCTGGTGGAGCGCCTCCCGAGCCCCCTGCTGCCGGGCCTCTGGCGAGACCTGATGAACGAAGCTCCGTCGGTGGGGCGGCGCTTGAGCTATCTCGGCAACGACTGGCTGTATTGGGCGCGGGTCAAGGGCAGCTCCCTGGCGCTGCTGCTTATGGGGTGTCTGGCTCTTTTTGTCGTCCTGCAGTACGCCGCACGCAGGTTGCTGCGGTGGAGACTGGCGCGCAGCGACAGTGTGCCGCCGAGCTTCTTCGAGCGGGCAATGGCGGTGGCCTGGGTTGCGCCGCTGCACGCGCTCCCCACTGTGGCGGCAGCCACCATGCTCTATGGCGGGCTCGACTCGCTGGGGCTGCTGTTCCAGCCCTGGACGCGCACTGCGGCCGCAATCCTGAAGGCCGTTATTCTGGTTGCCGCTGTGTCGGGGCTGATTGCCGCGGTGCTGTCGCCGCGCGCTCCGCAGTGGCGGCTCGTGTCTCTTGCCGATGCGCCTGCGCGGCGCATCGGCAGGCTGCTGTGGGCCATCACCGCGGTCTATGCGACCGACGCCGCGCTGACCGAGATCGCCCGCGCTTTCTTCATGCCGCTGTCGCTGAGCGTCGTGCAATCGCTGGTGGCGAGCGGGGCGCTTGCCGGATTGCTCATCGGCCTGCTGCTGACGCCGTTCACGCCGCAGCCCTTGGCAGCGGCTGTCGCGGGCGAAGGGGTGGCGGCGCCGGCCGAGGGCCCGCGGCAGCAGGTCGTTTCCCGCCATGCGCCGATATGGCTCAAGCTGCCGTTGTGGCTGATGGTGCTCAGCATCCTCGCCCTGGCCCTGCTGGGCTACGTAGCCCTGGCGCGCTTCTTCGCCCAGCAGCTGGTGATGACGGGCATCGTCCTCGTCGTTGCCTGGCTGGTCTACCTTGCCATCCGCGCCGTGACGCGCGATCCGCAGCATCTGCATCCCGTGGGGGACATTCTCGAGACCCGCTTCGGTCTCGACGCGCCGCGCCGCAGCCAGCTCGCGCGACTGACAGAGGCAGCGCTGACGCTGGCGCTCGTCATCTGCGTCATCCCGTTCCTGATGCTGCAGTGGGGCTTCTCCGGCGCCGACATTCGCGATTGGTTCAAGGCGCTCTTCTTCGGCCTCGAGATCGGGCAGTTCCGCATCTCGCTCGCCCGCATTTTGCTGGGCATCGTCCTGTTCATCGCCCTGCTCTTCAGTACACGTCTGCTGCAGCGCTGGCTGCGCGAGCGCATGCTGCAGCAGCCCCGCCTGGATCCCGGCATCGCCAACTCCATCGACACGGTCGTCGGCTACGTCGGCATCGTTCTCGCCGCGCTGCTCGCCATCTCCTACGCGGGATTCGACATCACCAGCCTCGCCATCGTCGCGGGCGCGCTGTCGGTCGGCATTGGCTTCGGCCTGCAGTCGATCGTCAACAACTTCGTGTCCGGACTGATCCTGCTCATCGAGCGACCGATCAAGGTCGGAGACCGCATCGTGGTCGGCGACCAGCAGGGCCTGGTCAAGCGCATCAGCGTGCGCGCCACCGAGATCGAGACTTTCGATCGCGCCAGCCTGATCGTGCCCAACTCGGAGCTGATCACCGGGCGGGTGCTCAACTGGACGCACCGCGACTCCCTCGTCGCCGTCAACGTGAAGATCGGTGTCAGCTATGCCGCCGATCCGGAGCAGGTGCTTGCCGTCCTGCTCAAGTGCGCCGACGCGCACCCCGACGTGCTGCGCGTGCCTGCTCCCAGTGCGGCTCTCGAGAGCTTCGGCGACAGCGCGCTGATGTTCAATCTGCGCGTGTCGTTGCCCGAGATCGGCAAGGCGGCCGACGTGCAGTCGCAGCTGCGCGTCGCCCTCTTCAAGGCGCTGCGCGAGGCCGGCATCGAGATTCCGTTCAATCAGATGGACGTCAACCTGCGCGACCTCGAGGCGATCAAGCGCCGTATGGCCGAGGCGGTCACGGAGCGGGCCGAGAAAGCCGCGGCCTCGTTGCAGGCGGGCGGCGCGGCGGGCAGCGGCAAGCGCGCGGCCGGAGAATGAGTCGGAGTGAGCAGGCGACGGTCTGAGCAGGGGCAGCTGGATATCTGCGCTCCCCGCTCCCTAATCTTCCCGGAACACCTTCTCGCGCCGCTCGTGGCGCTCCTGGGCTTCCAGCGACAGCGTAGCGATGGGGCGAGCGTCGAGTCGCTTGAGACCGATGGGTTCGCCCGATTCCTCGCAGTAGCCGTAGGTGCCGTCCTCGATTCGTCCAAGCGCGGCGTCGATCTTGGCGATGAGCTTGCGCTGGCGGTCGCGGGCTCTGAGCTCGAGCGCGCGATCGGTCTCGGAGGTGGCCCGGTCGGCGAGATCGGCGTGCTGCGCAGAGTCCTCGTTGAGCAACTGCAGGGTCTCGCGATTCTGCCGGATGATCTCCTCCTTCCACGCGACCAGCTTGTTGCGGAAGTAGATCTTGTGCCGCTCGTTCATGAACGGCTCGTTCTCTGACGGCCGGTAACCCTCGGGCAGGACGATGCTGCCGGGGCGGGGGCGATTTTTGTGGTTCACTTTGATGGGTGTCTTCTTGGCGGCGCGCAGTGAACGACCGTCACTGCCACCGTTGACTGCGGTCGTCTGCGCGGCTTTCGGGGTGCCTTTGTGAGGCGCCTTCTTGGCCGTGATCTTGCGGTCAGTGTTGCCCATCCACGCTTCCCATCGGCCCATTTTTTCTCGCTGGCGACGCGCCGGCGGGCCGGACGGCGCGAGTTTGCGCGCCCGTATTTAAGCCGCTGTTTTTCCAAGTCAAGCAGTTGCCGCATGGGGTCAGCGACATGGTTTCGCGCAAATCCTGTGGCCAGCTCATTCGAAGATCGATTAAAGTATTAACCGGTCACAAGCAGGTTACTATCTGTAAAAAATCCGATGATAGTGGAATTTTATCAATAATAGTTTCATGTAAATTGAGGCCAAGACTGCCATACATGCCTGTATGACTTCAGTATTTCGCAGCAAGAGTGGCGGGAATCCCAAGCGGGTCATTGCGGCGGCTGCCCAAACCGCCCTCCCATTGCTTGTCTGCCGGCATGGCCGACCTCGGCAGTCGCCGCACTGCGCGGCGACCGCCTGCTCCGCGTTCTCCCAAGCGCTTCGCATGCGCCGGTTCCACCGCTGTCTGGGCGTGGCGACCTCTGCCTTCGGCTTGCTGCAGCCCATGCACACCCTTAAGCTCCGCCGTCTTTTGGCGGCTGGGAGCGCGTACGAAGCAACA
>Ga0111538_10009811_pt1 | contig 12754 bp, 6 predicted proteins | sample SoiMethybrSBSTD1_FD_79669 | JGI IMG/M metagenome (GOLD analysis project Ga0111538, IMG submission 79669) | Bulk soil microbial communities from a Populus tree surrounding site in Tennessee, USA - Soil MetaG P. TD hybrid SBSTD1 (version 2)... | ecosystem: Environmental > Terrestrial > Soil > Tree...
CACAGCGTGGCCGTTGTTTTCGAGCCACTGCTTGAGAAGGCCGATGTGCGTGGAGCGGCCAACACCATCCGTTCCTTCGAGAACGATCAGCTTCCCCTTGAGCTCGTCCAGGTTTACCTGGGGGAAACCTTTTTTACCATAGTACTCAAATCGAGCCATTTGCGAATCCTGGTCCTCTTCATGCCGGCCAGCGCGTCTGTCACGATCTGCCGCATTTGTTGCTGTTGTTCTTCGATAGAGCGGCTGGCGTCAATAACGACGAGCCCAAACTCATGCACCATTTTTTCGTATTCTTCGATGATGCGTCCCTGAAATACGCGGAAGCTTTCTTCGATATCATCCGTGATCTTCAGGTCCATTCCGGCTTCGTAAAACTTGATTGCTTCGCGGCCGCCAAGGATGCGCTTCATTGCTTCGTCGAGAGAAATCTTGAAATAGAAACCGATCGTCGGTTTGACGGCGAATTGATACAGGCTGCGAACCCATTGCGGATCGACGCCACGCGCGGTGTCGCGCGCAAACGCCGTGTAGATGTATCGGTCCGCCAGCACCAGAGCTCCGGACTTCAGCGGTGGAATGATGTGATGCTCCGTGCGATCCGCAAAGTCCGTCGCGTGAATAAGGCTGAACGTCATCGGCGTTAGCATGCGCTTCTTCTTGCCGCGCCGAGTGACTTCACGAACCAGCGGTGAGGAGTTCCACTCACTGAAGAATGTGACATAGCCTTCGGACTCCAGCCACTTCTGAAGCAATGCAACCTGTGTGCTCTTGCCTGAGCCGTCGATCCCCTCGACGATAAAGAGTTTCCCGGGGAACCGATGCTTTCCGTACATCTTCATTGCAGGTGTCATAGTGCGTGGGTCCAATCGAACTCTGCGGTTCTCGGGCGATTCTGTCAAGGGGGTCGCGGCGGAGAGAGGACTCTCCAGAATGTTCAACATGTAAAGGAACCCATTCTGGATTCGGATGTTAAGGGGATGTTACAAATTCTTGAATATACCGCTAGCGGCCGTTCATCGCGTTATTTCTCAACGCGATGCGGGTGACATACCTTCGTCTGACCCCCCTTCGTCGTAATACCGCTGGGTAGAGCCTCGCCGCTTCGTTCGATCCATTGTTGGTCCACCGCCAGCCCGCAGAAACTAGCGATCCAATGATCCCGCCGTGTGTGCGGTAAGGGATCAAGCTCTCTTTTTTTCGAGAGACATGGAGTTTCTCTGGTTTCACTCGAAGCCAACACGGAGGTTAGGAATGAACTGTAGACTGAGTAGTAGAGCCACTTTTGCGGCTGCTACTATATGCCTGTTATTGATGCCCATATTGTTATGGGCTGCTCCTGGGAACCCGTCAGCCAATATCGACCAGTGGACCAATTCCGGTAAGGCTTGGCAAAACGGGAACCTGAATCAGCAGAGCGCTGATTACAGAGAAGATGATGTCGTACCCTATCGAATCAAGCTCGAAAACCTGACAAGCGGAACCAGTTATAAAGTCCGCATCGAATGGGACACGACGAAAGACGACAAGCACGCGATCGATTTTCTGAAGACTTACAAGGCTACGGAATCCGACGCGGATCCATGCGCGGGTCTAACCTGCTCAGGCAACCCGACTTCAACCCTGGGAATTCCGATTGATCCCAGAGTCAACACTGCTGCCGGATTGCACCCGACTCTGAATTACCTTTCAACCGATCCGGATTTTCAATTCTCCATGTGGGGCGGTTCGCTCACAGGAGCGGGGGCTCCCTTCCTCACAGTCGGGAGTTATTCCGCCGGCGCGTACTCCAGTACGAGTACAACGGCAATGGAGATCACATTCACCGCCAACGCCGCAGACGCCGTACTGGCATGGGGCGGACACATTTCCACGCACTCCGACTGGGGTATAGGTCAAACAGCCGTGAATGTGTCGGGCTCGCCTTACCACACCAATCTCGATGGTCTTTTCGATAGCAACGGGAACAGCCTCGGCGGCGGCGCTCAGGACCGCTCCCTTAAGCTTGACGGATTCGCCAGCCGCCTCACGATCATCAAGGAAGGCAATCCCGAAGACTCCAGCACTCTGTTCCCTTTCACGATCGCTCAACCTGGTTCGAGCTCGTGCGTGACCCCCTTTGAACTCGCCGCAGACGGCAGTCAGTATGCCTGCAACCGCATTCGGCATTCCGGTTCCTACACCTTTACCGAGACGCTGGATGGCGCTAACAACTTCAAATGGGCTCTGACGGACATCGCCTGCACCAGCCTGGGCAATCCGGCAGTCTCCGTCTTCACCGAGAGTGCCCTGCCCGCAAACGCTCCTAACGATGGCTCTGTCAGCTTTAGCATCGACGTCGATCTTCAACAGGACGTGACGTGCACCTTCACCAACAGCCACAAGCCTCAGCTCACGCTGGACAAGGTTGTTGTAAACAACTTCGGCGGTACAGCGCTGGCCGGCGATTTCAATTTCTTCGTGACGGGAAATAACGTCATGAAGTACTCGGATGGCAGCCTGGTCACTCCGCAAACAGTTCTTAAGGACGGCGACGCCGTCGTGATGGACGGTGGCAGCAATTACAACGTGGCTGAAGGACCGTTCTACGGCTACGGAGTTACGAGTTCTCAGAACTGCTCCGGAATATTGAACTTCAACAACGAAGTTACGTGTACCTATACCAACAGTGATATTCAGCCCAAGTTGACAGTGATCAAAAACGTGATCAACGACAACGGCGGCTCGAATGTCGCGAGCGACTTCAGCATGTCGGTGTCCGGCACCAACGTCAGCAACACCGCGTTCGCCGGATCTGAAACCGGAGTCCTTGTTACTCTCAATCAAGGCGCCTATAGCGTCTCTGAATCAGGACCAGTTGCAAGCTACCATGCAACGTTGAACAACTGCGTCGGCACCATCCATGTCGGTGACGAGAAAGTTTGTACGATCACCAACAACGACATCGGGCCGAAGCTCAGAATCGTCAAGAACACCATTGGCGGCGATGCCAGCTTCCCGATCGTGATGACATGGCCGCAAGGCAACGCAAACCCGGTTATTGCCACGAACAACGGCACCGGCAATACCGATTACATCGAAACCAGCACGGGCTTGGTGACGGTCGAAGAAATTCTGACTGGCCAGCCGGCACCTGGATGGGATTTCACCAGTGTCGCCTGCCAGGAAGATACGACTCCGGATCCGACACCGCTCGCGGTTGCGCCTGGTGCAGCCATCAGTCTTAGTGGTCTGCAACTGGGTCACAACTACACCTGCACATTTACAAACACGCGACGTGCTCAGATCACCGTCAACAAAGTCACGAACCCTGAGAACAGCCTCCAGATCTTCGGAGTTTCGATCTCGGGCAGTGGCGTTGTTACGGGTAGCAGCATCGGTTCGATCGCTGCCTCCGCACCGCATGTCTTCGAAGTCACGGCGGGAACATATTCCGTGACGGAAGAAGCGCTCGCGGGTTGGGATCAGACCGGCAGCACCTGCTTAGGCATCGTAGTGACTCCTGGTCAGTTGGCTTCCTGCACGATCACCAACACGCAACGCGGTCATTTGATCGTGACGAAGTACACCAATCCTTCCACGGACAACTCCACTCAGTTCACGGTAACAGCCAGCGGCAGCGCTCCGAGCGGTGCGCCGGCGATCACCGGAAGTGCAGTGCGAAACCTGGTCGGTAATAACTCGACAACGGATTACGAAGTTGCCGGCGGCGGCACGTACTCGGTTGAAGAAGCTCTTCTCGCCGGATGGGATAAGACTGGCGAGTTCAATTGCACGAGCGTCAACGTGGCGCCCGGCACGACCGAGTATTGCGAGTTCACGAATACTCAGCGTGGCCATTTGATCGTCCACAAGATCACGGATCCAGTCAGCGATACGACTACGGAATTCACAGTAACGGCCGATGGTAGCGTTTCTACCAGCGCGCCGCTGATCCTGGGAAGTGCCGTACGCGTTCTGACTGGCGGTTCCTCCACGGATTACGACGTTGCCGGCGGCGGCACGTACTCGGTGGATGAAACAGTAGTTGCCGGATGGGATATGACCGGTAATACCTGCCAGGGCGTCAGCGTGGCACCTGGTGCGACGGTCGACTGCTACATCACCAACACCAAGCGCGGTCATCTGATCGTTCACAAGGTGACGGATCCAGCCAGCGATACGACGACACTGTTCTCGATCACGGCCAGCGGTACGGTCTCCACCAACGCTCCGCTGTTCAATATCGATGCAGCCCAGAACATCACGGGCGGCAGCGCGGTTGACTATGAAGTTGCTGGAAACGGCACTTACTCGGTCGCCGAAGCGGCACTCGCGGGATGGGATATGACCGGCAACAACTGCGCGGACATTGTGGTGCCTGCAGGCGAAACTCGCGAATGCACCATCACGAACATCCAGCGCGGCCACCTGATCGTGGTTAAGCATACGGATCCGTCGAGCGACACGACGACGGAGTTCCCTGTGACAGCGAGCGGCAGCGCCCCGAGCGGAGCCAACGCCATCACGGGCGATGCAGCACGTATCCTGGTTGGTAATAATGGCACTACCGATTACGAAGTTGCCGGCGGCGGCACGTACTCGGTTGTTGAGACGGTTCCCGAAGGTTGGGTTCAGCTCAACGCAGAGAACTGCTCCGACGTCGTTGTGGCTCCCGGTGCGACTCAGTATTGCCACATCTACAACACTGCTTATGGACACATCGTCGTGACCAAACTTGTCATTAACGACAACGGCGGCACGATGGTTTCCTCCGACTTCACGATGCTGGTTAACGGCAACAATCCGACGCTGACATCGTTCCCCGGCAGTGAGCAGGGAACGACCGTTGATCTGTTTGCCGGTGATTACAGCATCAGCGAATCCGGACCGTTCGGCTACGCGGCTTCGTATACGGAGGGTTGCTCCGGTGCGATCGCGGCAGGCGAAACGAAGTATTGCACGATTACCAACGATGACATTCAACCGCAGTTGATCGTCACCAAGACGGTCGTCAACGACAACGGTGGTACAGCGTTGCCGTCCGACTTCCTGATGACGGTGAACGCCGCGGGTGGTGTGACGACTCTTTCCTTCCCGGGTGATGCGGCTGGCACAACGGTTGGCATCAATGCTGGTGCGTATTCGGTCTCAGAATCGGGTACACCTGGCTACGAAGCCACCATGGGCGCCTTCTGCTCGGGCACGATTAACATTGGCGAGATCAGGTTCTGCAACATTCTGAACAATGACATCCCGCCACGATTGACCGTGAAGAAGATCGTCGTGAACAACGACGGACGGACCAAGATCGCGACCGATTTCAGCTTCTCGCTGAATGGTGGAGCCGCGACAACGTTCCTTCAGGATACCGATCAGTTCCACGGTAAGAACGTCGTGGAGTTGGTTGCGGGCGTCCCCTACACCGTGACAGAGCCGGCAGTTCCGGGTTACCAGCCAAGCTATAGCGGCTCGTGCTCGAACGTCGTCCTTGCACTCGGTCAGACTGCGGAATGCACGATCACCAACAACGACATTCCGGCTGGCCTGGCTACCAATTCGGAGCTCTGCCAGTTCGACTACAACAGCACTACTGCCGGTAACCAATTCCTTCTGAACTTCAAGAAGGAGGGCGGTAACAAGTACACACTGAATGCCAGCAACCCTGGACAGTTCTACTACAACGTGGTTCCCAGCTCGACTGGGGCTGTGACAATGTCGATTCCGTTCCCATTCGTCACGCAGGGTGCAACACCGATCCACGTTTACACGAGCTTCCAGTGGAACGAGACCAGCCGATGCTTCACCCCGACTGGTCCGGCTACTTATGCATCGAGCCAGCAGATTGTGGTGTCGACACCGAGTTACGATCAGTTCGGTGAGAACGCCACGATCACCATCCCCGGTGTTCCGGCGGGAGCGTACGTCAATATTCACCTTGACTACGCTTTCAAGGACAGCACGGGATGGTCGAAGACCGGCAGCGACGCAACGAAAGCGCCGTGGACCATTCAGAACAACCAGTCCTATACGTTCAATAGCTCGGTTGGAGGCAGCAGTTCAACGACCTCCAGCCAGAATAAGTTCTAACGAGTAGGATCAACTTAGGCCCGGCCAGCGCAAGCTGGCCGGGCCTTTTGTTTTTGGATGGAAATTCTTTTCCCTCTACCGATAACAAATAACAATTATCCGGTAACTATTAACAAAGCCCTTCAGGGAGACTTGAGAGAAAGCTTTGCTAATGATTACCGGATAATTGTTATTTGTTATCCGATCCTTCCAGGAAAGCCTGAATACCCCGGCTTTGGTCCGGGGTATTCTTTTTAGATGTGATTACTAAACCTGGTAGGACAGTTTATATATAGGTCGGAAGCGGGGGGTGGGTAAGTTGAGGTACTAATGCGTTTAGACGCGATCTCATAGAATTTGGGACTCCGCTCGGGAGTTTTTAATCTCATCAACGATGTTGCGGGTTAAGCAGTCGGCGGCAATAAGCTCCGCACCCTGACGCGACATCGTCGCCAGAAGTTCCTGACCAGGATTGTCGATAAATGTGACAGATCGCAGATCGACAACATAGCCGATGCGGGGGGAACCGGCTGTGTCGGTCCAAACACGAGTGACTTCTTCCACCCACGGTCCGGCAAGCTTGCCTTCAAGCTTCAGCGTTATCGTTTGGTCCTGGTTCGTTTTCGTTACCTTTAACATTGCGTCGGCGCCTGATGTGCAGTCGGAATTCCAAACCTAAATCATTGAAGTGAAGGGAAAACTGCGAGGAGTGCCGACGAATGACGTGCCGATATTTCGGCAAGTGACTATCTTTCGTCAGGTCGCTTGAGGATTTTCTACGGGCGGGAGATGCCGAGTTTTTTCATCCGCGACTGCAGGGTGGTTCTCTTCATCCCCAGGATAGCCGCGGCGCCGTTCGGTCCACTGATGGTCCAGTTCGTGGTTCGTAGTGTGCTCAGAATGTGTTCCCGTTCTGCGTCTTCCATAGTTGTCAGCTTCGAGTTGTCGGAATCGACGTCTGCAAATCGCGTCTCGCGCTCGAGTTCAGAGACTGGAGCATTGAGGGTGGTGCCCTTTGTCAGAATGACAGCGCGTTCCACGAAGTTTTCGAGCTCTCGAATATTGCCGGGCCAGCGGTAGCGCATCATGGCGTCGAGTGTTTCCTGCGGGATCGTCTCGATCTGCTTGTTCATCCGTCTGGACAGCTTCTGCGCGAAGTAGCGGACCAGGAGCGGCACATCCTCAAGACGATCGCGCAACGGAGGCGAAATAATCGGGAATACATTCAGACGGTAATAGAGGTCGCTGCGGAACTCGCGATTGGCCACCATGCCCTCGAGGTCGCGGTTTGTTGCGGCGACGAGCCGCACATTCGTGCGAATCGTCCGCGTCGATCCCAGGCGCTCGAATTCCTGCTCCTGCAACACCCGCAGGAGTTTGGGTTGAAGATCGAGAGGAATATCGCCGACTTCATCCAGAAACATCGTTCCGCCGTCGGCCAGTTCAAATCGTCCGATTTTCTGCGCAATAGCACCGGTAAAGGCCCCGCGTTCATGACCGAATAACTCGCTTTCCAGAAGGCCGGCGGGGATCGCGGAGCAATTCAGTTTCACAAACGTGTGGTTGTTCCTCGGACTGCGATTATGAATGGCGCGGGCAATGAGCTCTTTCCCGGTCCCTGTCTCGCCAAGAATGAGCACCGTCGAATCGGTTGCCGCCACCGTTTCGATTTCATTAAGGATGCGTCCGAGCGCCTGGCTCTTCCCGACGATTTCGTCGAAGTTGAACTCCGTCCGGATTTCATCCTCCAGGTAGAGCTTTTCCTTCGCCAGCTTGTTCTTGAGCTCGGCGATTTGTTGGAATGCCAGCGCATTCTCGACTGCTATCGCAACCTGTACCGCAATCTGCACCAGCAGCTCGACATCGGATTCCTGGAAGGCATCCACCCGACGGCTGGCCAGCGTCATTGTTGCGATCGGGCCCTGGCTGGAGATCACGGGCAGTGAAACACCCGACCGCAGTCCTTCCTGATAGAGTTTTCTCGACACATCTGCCGGGTAATACGACGAGCTGAAATCCTTGAGGATTACAGGCCGACGCTCCAGGAATGCTTGTCCGGAGCGTGACCCTTCCAGTGGAACGTTCATCGCCTCGCGAACCAGGCCCGATCCGGTTGGAAAGTCGAGCGCATAGATCGAGAGTCGATTCCGTTCCTTATCGTGGAGCGCGAGACTGCTGTAGTCGTTGTGCAGTACCTCGCGAAGCGATTTGGATATTGCGACGAAGAGCGGCTTCAACTCCAGATTCGAGACGACTGCGTTGTTGATGCGTAGCAGCAACTGGAGCAGGTCCCGTTCTTTTCGAAGTTCGGTCTGATACGTCTGCGCGTCCTTATAGTGGAGAGCGTTGTCCACTGCAACGGCCACCTGGCGCGCAACGAGTTGGAGAAACTCAACGTTTTCCCTTGGATAAGCGTCTCGACGGAGACTTCCGAAAGAGAGGGCGCCAAGCCGGCGCACCGGACTCGTCAGGGGCAGCGTGCAATACGACTTGATGTTCAGGTCCCGAAGAATATTGAACAAGCGTGGAAATCGGCCATCTCGTTCAACGTCACTGGCTATGAAAGGTTCCTGAGTCTTCCACGCTTCGCCCGCCGGACTGTCATCCACACCCATTTCGAAGCCGGTCTTGATCGAAGTCTGAATCGGCGTCTCCATGATTTGGACGCGGAGAACGTTCCGAAGCGGGTCGTGCAAAATAAGGCTGATGTAGTCGAAGTGAACGGCTTCCTGGAGCCGAACCGAAAGGTCTCGAATGAGATCCGGTAGCTGCCGATTGACGGCGATCGCTTCAGAAACCTGCAAAAGAGCGCGGTATTGCTCCAGTCGAAGTTGGCTTGGTTCGACAACGTCTTGTTGTGCCATTTAGTCCACGCAGGATAGCACACTTGACAGGACCCCGCTCCCGGTGTCGAAATGAGAAGTCGCGGTCGAAGGAGTTGGACATCGATCGTTTAACAATTGCACTGTACAAAGGACATGGAACGCGTGATATTTGTCGAGGAAGCCGAGGAGTTTCTTCCAATGTCAAATGGCACCCGTCCCATGTCCCATGCATTTGTCAAACGACTCGATGTCCAATTTTCTTTCCCCGTCTAATAAGCGGAATTTCATGAATCTGGAGCATTTCCTTGCCCAACGTTCCGCGCCAGGTGCTACCCAAGGTCGTTGTAGCCACCAGCGCCATGCTGTCGTTCATCTCCTTTTGGAGAGCGGCAGCAATTGTTCTTAGCGACCTCGCTTCTTCAGCGTTTTACGTCGGCGGCATCGCCGAAGCAGCAATCGGTAAAGCGGCTCCCTGGTTCATCCTCGGTGTCATGTTCTTCAGTTTCGCTGTTCGCTCTGTGTACATGGAGAGTTGCAGCATGTACGTCCGGGGCGGCGTGTACGTGGTCGTCCGCGACTCCATGGGTAAGCTCATGGCCCGCCTGTCCGTTTCCGCACTTATTTTCGATTACATCCTGACCGGTCCGATTTCGGCTGTCAGCGCGGGCCAGTATCTCGGACATTTGCTGAACGAAATCAGCGAACGATTGCAGGCTGGCGTCGCCATCAGTCCTTCGATGTTCGCTGCAGCCTTCGCGCTCGCCGTGACCGCCTATTTTTGGCGAACCAATATCAAAGGCATTCACGAATCGAGCGGCAAGGCTCTGGTCATCATGGAAATCACGACTGTAATGGTTGTGATTTTTCTGGTTTGGTGCACGGTCACGCTCCTGGTGAACGGGCCGGCACAAATCCCTCCCGCTCCTATTCCGTCGAATCTGACTTTCACCGGAGAGAGCGCCGGGTGGCTTGAAGGCACTTTTCTGCTGAGGATGTCGGTTGTGGCCGTCATTGTCGCTTTTGGGCACTCCCTGCTTGCAATGAGCGGATTCGAGACGCTGGCCCAGGTGTACCGCGAGATCGAAACACCGAAAATGCGGAATCTGAAGATCGCGGGAACGATCGTTTGCGTCTTCGCCGTCTTCTCGACGGGCGTGATTACGTTGTTCGCGGGGATGATCATCCCGGACAGCGTGCGCCCCATGTACAAGGACAATCTGCTCGGCGGTCTCGCAAATTTCCTCGTCGGTCCGGAGTTGCTACAGATTGCGTTTCACATCTTCGTTGTTATCGTCGGCGTTCTCATACTTTCGGGCGCGGTGAACACCTCGATGATCGGAGCAAATGGCGTTCTGAACCGTATCGCCGAGGATCACGTGCTGACTCCGTGGTTCAGAAAGCCCCATGGCAAGTTCGGGACGAGCTACCGCCTGATCAACATGATTGCGCTGCTTCAGGCAGGCACCATCCTCTGGAGTCGGGGCGACGTTATTCTGCTCGGTGAAGCGTACGCCTTCGGCGTTGTCTGGAGTTTCTTCCTTAAGGCCCTCGGTGTCCTCGTTCTTCGTTTCAAGCGACACGATCAGGAATACAAGACCCCACTGAACATCAGAGTCGGCGGCCGCGAGTATCCGATCGGTCTGGCCATTACGACGCTCACACTTCTTTTCGTCGCATTGGCAAATCTGTTTTCCAAGCAGATAGCGACGATCTCGGGGGTCGGCTTCACCCTGACGATGTTTGTGATTTTCACGTTGTCCGAGCGCCAGATCAAGAACCGGCACCTGACGGAAAAGAAGGGCCTGGAGCAGTTCAATCTGGAGTTGCAGCCCGAAGTGGCCGGTGACACGGTGCACGCGAGGCCCGCGTGCATCCTGGTTGCTGTACGTGATTACAGCAGCATGTCGCATTTGCACAATGTGCTGGTTAAGACCAATCTGCGCCGCCACGACATCGTGGTGATGACCGTTCGCAATGTCTCCTCAGGAGCAGGCGAGTACGAACTCGGTCAAAACCAGCTTTTCACCGACTATGAGCGCGAGCTCTTCACTCGAGTCGTCACGATGGCAGAGAAGGAAGGGAAGTCGGTGGATCTCCTCGTCGTGCCCGGGGTGAACCCGTTTGATGCAATGGTTCATGCGGCGGCGAAGCTTCAGGCATCACGTCTGGTAACCGGCGTCTCGGCGAAGATGGACTCCGAAGAACTGGCCCGCCGCATCGGTCAGGCGTGGCAACGGTTGCCCGAGCCGAGGCACCCCTTTTCGCTCGAAATCATCACGCCGGGAAGGCCCTCCACGTTCAAGAATTTGGGCCCGCATCCTCCGCGTCTGTGGCCGGAGGACGTCGACCTGTGCCACGAGATGTGGTTGGAAATGAGCGATCAATATGCGGGTTCGAAAGTGCATCACCGAGACATCGTCGGCGTCGCCCTCCGGCGCATGCGCAATGACATGAACTCACACGAAAGAGACGAAGTCGTTCGAGATATTCTCGAAGAGCTGACCCATCACAAGGACCACGACAAGGTCGTCGCCGCCACGAAGCCGCCGTTTGCGGACAGCGAAGAGGGCGCGGCGAAGGAAGACGAAGCGTGAAAAGTAAACCGTGGTAACCTCTTCCCCCTGTCGATGAATCGGGCCAACACATTCAAGCTGCGCATGCGGGAACTTGCGATGGTGTTTCGTGGACTCACCTCGACGAAGCATCCTCTGCTTGCTCACATCATCCCGACCCGGCGATGCAACCTGTCCTGTGGGTATTGCAACGAGTACGACGATTTCTCGCCGCCCGTGCCCATAGACACCATGCTGCGCAGAATCGACCTGCTCGGAGACCTGCGCACCGCCGCTGTCACGATGAGCGGTGGTGAGCCGCTACTGCATCCACAGGTGGAAGACATTATTCGCCGCATCCGCCATCACGGCATGATCTCGGGCGTCATCACCAACGGATATCTTTTGACACCTCAGAAAATCCGCGCGCTCAACGAGGCGGGCCTCGAACATCTGCAGATCAGTGTCGACAACATTCAGCCCGACGATATCTCCATGAAGAGCCTGAAGGTTCTCGACAAGAAGCTCGAATACCTCGCCGAACACGCCGAATTCGCCGTCAACATCAATTCGGTTATCGGAGGAGGCATTCGCAATCCGGAAGACGCCATCACGGTCACGCGGCGAGCGCTCGGTTTCGGTTTCGCGAGCTCTGTTGGAATCATTCACGATCACACGGGCGGTCTAAAGCCGCTGAACGATCGTGAAAGGCGCGTGTATCAGGAGATCAAGGGTTACGAAACCGCTCGCGGTTACTCCAGGATCAACTGGTTTCAGGAGAACCTGGCTCGCGGCGAAGTGAACAACTGGAAGTGCAGAGCCGGCGCTCGCTACCTCTATATCTGCGAGGACGGCCTTGTTCATTATTGCTCCCAGCAACGCGGGCATCCCGGAATTCCATTGGAGCGCTACACGACCGCAGATATCGAACGCGAATACTTCACGAAGAAATCCTGCGCGCCGGCATGCACCATTGGTTGCGTCCAACGCGTATCCGTCGTCGACGACTGGCACGATCCCCAGTACGCATAATCCGCGTTTAAAAGAGTTCCTAAGTGATGAGCCAGCCTGCGAAACGCCGCCACACCTCCGACGCGCCGATCAAGGCTCGCAATGGAATCGAAACGGTCATCAACGGCACGGCCCACTTGTAAAAGGGATGCACACGACCATAAACGAGGCGGTCATAGATCGGGCCAGCGATGCTAAAGACGATGAGAAGAGCGATTGCCACGAGCAGCGGGAGGCGGCCAAACGCTGGAGGCAGCACCGCTAACATTGCCATGATCATGATGCGTTTGTGTATTCCCGGCTGACGCCGATAGTACAAGC
>Ga0111538_10009812_pt1 | contig 12754 bp, 10 predicted proteins | sample SoiMethybrSBSTD1_FD_79669 | JGI IMG/M metagenome (GOLD analysis project Ga0111538, IMG submission 79669) | Bulk soil microbial communities from a Populus tree surrounding site in Tennessee, USA - Soil MetaG P. TD hybrid SBSTD1 (version 2)... | ecosystem: Environmental > Terrestrial > Soil >...
CAGAACGTCGCCGGCAGCATGACCAGCGCGGCGACGCCGGCGCCGGACAGGTTGAACAGCAGGTAGCCGGCATCGGTGCGCGCAATGCCTTTTAGCAGCGCCTCCATCAGCCCGAACGTCGAGTCGTAAACCGGCAGCGTGACTGCGGCGGCGAGCCCCATGACGATCTGCACCCAGGCGAGCAGCCGAACCGGGTCGGCGCTCGCATCGACCCGGCGGCGCACCGCGAGGCCGCCCATTGCCAGTCCGAAAATGAAGGTCGCGAGCATCACTTCGAACGAGTGGGTCGAGGCGCCGAGCACGAGCGACAGCATGCGGATCCAGCTGATCTCGTAGATGAACGAAGCGAGGCCGGTGAAGAACGCCACCGCGAGCAGCAGCGGCAATGCGCGCTCGCCGTCATCGGGCTCGCGCACGATCGCTTCATGGCGTGCGGGGCGCGCGAGCAGCCAGATGACGAGCGCGATGGCGAGGTTGAGGATCCCGGCGGCGAGCAGCGTGCCGGGCAAGCCGAACTGATCGATGAGCACGAAGCCGCTGGTCAGCACGCCGGCCGCGGCGCCCAGGCTGTTGGTGAAATAAAGCATGGCCAGCGACTCGCCGGCACTGCCGCGATGGGCGCGTGCGAGGCCTGCGCTCATCAGCGGGAAGGTCATGCCGAGCAGCACCGATTGCGGCAGGATCAGCGCGCACGACAGCGCAAGCTTGGCCCCGAGCGCGAGCCATTCCTGCCCGAGGCCGGGCAGCAACCAGTCGTACGACCAGTCGGTGAGCGCGGCGAACAGCGGATGGAACACGAGCGAGGCGAGGCCGATGATCGCCTCCACCGCGGCATAGACGGCGAGCGGGTTGGCGAGGCGCGCGGATCGGCGCGCGCACCAGGCGGCGCCAGCAGCCATGCCGCCCATGAATACCGCCAGCACCAGCGACTGCGCATAGGCCGCGTGCCCGAGAAACAGCTTCAGATACTGCGTCCAGATCGACTCGTAGATCAGCCCGGCGAAGCCGGACAGCGTGAACAGGACGTAGAAAGCGGAGCGCGACACGGGGCCCGATGCTAATTTAAATGCCGCCATGGCGTTTCGACTTTCCGCGTTCTACTTCCTGTTCTTCGCGCACGCCGGGGTCTACGTCGCGTACTTTCCGCTTTACCTGGCGGCGCGCGGCCTCGGCGCGGCCGAGATCGCGTGGGTGCTGGCGCTGCCCGCGATGGCGCGCATCTTCGCGCCTGCGTTCTGGGGCTGGGTCGCCGACCGCACCGGCGCGCACCGCGGCATCGTTGCCTTCTCCTGCGCCGTTACCGCCGTAGGGTTTGCATCGATGCCGTTCGTCGAGGGCATCGCATGGGTGGTCGCCGCGATGAGCGTGCTCGGGGCGGCCGCTTTGTCGCTGGTCGAATCGATCACGCTCGCCTCGCTCGCCGGCCAATCCGGACGCTACGGTCCGATCCGGATGTGGGGCTCGATCTCCTTCCTGGCCGTGGTGCTCGCCGGCGGCGCGTGGCTCGACCGCTACCCGGTGACGGCCTTGCCCGTGCCCATGGTGGTCTTCATGGCGGCAGCCTGCGTTGCGGCGCTTTCCTTGCCGCGCGGCCACGCCCACGGCGGCACGCACCGGGCAACCCTTCGCTTCACCCCCGAAATCGCGGCGCTGCTCGGCGCCGCGTTCTGCAACGCGGTCGCGCACGGCGCGCTCTACGCTTTCCTCAGCCTGCATCTCGAGGCGCTGGGCTACAGCGGCACGACCATCGGCGTCCTGTGGACGATCGGTGTCGCCGCCGAAATCCTCGTGTTTCTCTACTTGCCGCAGCTGTTCCGCCGGGCCACGCTTTCCGCGATCCTGAGCGCGAGCCTCGGCTGCGCGGTGGTGCGTTTTCTCGCCATCGGCTGGGGGGCGCATGAGCTCTGGATAGTCCTTCTGGCGCAGTTGCTGCACGCCGCCACGTTCGGCTCGTTCCATGCGGCGTCGGTTGCCGCGGTGCACCGCATTTTCCCCGCCGAAGCGCAAGCCCGCGGCCAGACGCTGCTTTCCAGCATCGGCTACGGCGGCGGCGCCGCGGCAGGGCTGCTGCTCGCCGGGTGGTGTTGGGAAGGAGGCGGCGCGCCCATGGCCTTTTCGGCATCTGCCGCCGCCGCCCTAGCGGGCGCTTTTATTGCTCGACGATTGAAGCTCGCCAACCTTTGAGGATTCTTATGCTTCGGTCATCGATCGCCGCCGTTTCCGTTTCCCTGGCAATGCTCGCCGGCTGCCAGACCGTCGACACCACCAAATCGGGCGTGGTCGGCGTCGACCGCGACCAGCGCATGATGGTGTCGTCCGATGAGGTGAATGCCGGCGCGGCCAAGGCCTACGCACAGATGATGGCCGAGGCGCAGAAGAAGGGCGTGCTCGACAAGGATGCCGCGCAGGTGCAGCGCATCCAGGCGATCACCAAGCGCCTGATCGCACAGACGCCGACGTTCCGCGACGACGCCGCGAAGTGGCCGTGGGAAGTGCACGTCATCACCACCGACGAAGTGAACGCGTGGTGCATGCCGCACGGCAAGATGGCGATCTATACCGGCCTGATCCAGAAACTCAACGCCACCGACGACGAGATCGCCGCAGTGATGGGCCATGAAATCTCCCACGCGCTGCGCGAGCACTCGCGCGAGCAGATCTCGCGCCAGATGAGCACGCAGCTCGGCGTTGGCGTGGTGGGAGCGCTGCTGGGCATCGGCGACCTCGGCCAGAGCATCGCCGGCCAGGTGGCCAACGTGACGCTCAACCTGCCGAACTCGCGCCAGGCCGAGACCGAAGCCGACCGCATCGGCATCGAGCTCGCCGCGCGCGCGGGTTTCAACCCGGAAGCCGCCGTCCAGCTATGGGAGAAGATGGAGAAGCTGGGCGGCAGCCAGCCGCCGAAGTGGCTCTCGACGCACCCGCCGCACCAGGATCGCATCAACGACCTGCGCCAGTACTCGCAGAAGGTGATGCCGCTCTACCAGGCCGCGAAAGGCACCGCCGCGACCGGCAAGTGAACGTATAATCCCATGTTTCAGCAGCGGAAACATGGGTCAAACGCTCTACGACAAGCTCTGGGACAGTCATGTCGTGCACGTCGAGGAAGACGGCACGGCGTTGCTCTACATCGATCGCCACCTCGTCCATGAGGTGACTAGCCCGCAGGCCTACGAAGGCCTGCGCGCCGCCGGCCGCAAGCCGTGGCGCATCGATTCGGTGGTCGCGACCGCCGATCACAACACGCCGACCACCGGCTGGGATCAGGGGATCGAAGGCGTGCGCGATCCGATGGCGAAGCTGCAGATCACCACCCTCGACGCCAACATGCGCGAGTACGGCGCCAAGGTCTATTTTCCGTATCTCGACAAGCGTCAGGGCATCGTGCACGTGATCGGGCCGGAGCAGGGCGCGACGCTTCCCGGCATGACGGTGGTGTGCGGCGACTCGCACACCAGCACGCACGGCGCATTCGCTTGCCTCGCGCACGGGATCGGCACCTCCGAAGTCGAACACGTCCTCGCCACCCAGTGCCTGACCGCGCGCAAGATGAAGAACATGCGCGTGAACGTGGAAGGCACGCTCGGGCGCGGCGTCACGGCGAAGGACGTGGCGCTTGCCATCATCGGCAGGATCGGCACCGCCGGCGGCACCGGCAGCGCGATCGAGTTCGCCGGCAGCGCGATCCGTGCGCTGTCGATGGAAGGGCGCATGACGGTGTGCAACATGGCGATCGAGGCGGGTGCGCGCGCGGGCATGATCGCGGTCGACGACACCACGCTCCAGTACCTGAAGGGCCGTCCGTTCGCGCCCAAGGGACGCGACTGGGACCAGGCGGTGGTCTACTGGCGCACGCTGAAGAGCGATCCGGACGCGAAATTCGATCGCGAGGTCACGCTCAATGCGGCCGAGATCAAGCCCCACGTCACCTGGGGCACGTCGCCGGAAATGGTGGTGACGGTGGAAGACGCGGTGCCCGATCCCGACCGCGAGAAGGACAGCCAGCGCCGGGAAGGCATGGAGCGCGCGCTGACCTACATGGGGCTCAAGCCGCGCCAGCGCATCACCGACATCAAGGTCGACAAGGTATTCATCGGCTCGTGCACCAATTCGCGCATCGAAGACCTGCGCGCCGCGGCCGCGATCGTCAAGGGAAAGCGGGTGGCGTCGAACATCCGCGCGGCGCTGGTAGTGCCGGGCTCGGGCCTGGTCAAGGCGCAGGCGGAGAAGGAGGGCCTCGACCGCGTATTCCGCGACGCCGGCTTCCAGTGGCGCGAGCCCGGTTGCTCGATGTGCCTCGGCATGAATCCCGATCGGCTTGACGCCGGCGAGCGCTGCGCCTCGACTTCCAACCGGAATTTCGAGGGACGACAGGGCGCGGGCGGGCGCACGCACCTCGTCAGCCCGGCGATGGCGGCGGCAGCGGCGATCGCCGGACACTTCGTCGACGTCAGGCGGTGGAGCTGACGATGGAGAAATTCACCGTCCTCCATGGCCTGGTGATGCCGCTCGATCGCGCCAACGTCGACACCGACCAGATCATCCCGAAGGAATACCTGTCGTCGATCAAGCGCACCGGCTTCGCCGCCGGCCTGTTCGGCGCCTGGCGCAAGGACCCGCAGTTCGTGCTCAACCAGCCGCGCTTCAAGGGCGCGCAGATCCTGCTCGGGCGCGAGAACTTCGGCTGCGGCTCCTCGCGCGAGCACGCGCCGTGGGCGCTGATGGACTACGGCTTCCGCTGCGTGATCGCGCCGTCGTACGCCGACATCTTCTTCAACAACTCGTTCAAGAACGGCTTCCTGCCGGTGATCCTGACGCCGGCCGAGGTCGACCGCCTGTTCCACGAGTGCGCGGCATTCCCGGGCTTACGGCTGGTGGTCGATCTGGATGCGCAGACCGTGTCGACCACCGACGGCTCGCAGAGCTACCGCTTCGACATCACCGGTTTCCGCAAATACTGCCTGTTGAACGGGCTCGACGAGATCGGCCTCACGCTGCGCCACTCGGACAAGATCGCGGCCTTCGAGGCGCGGCGCAAAACACAGCACCCCTGGTATTTTTGAGATGAACGTCGCCGTGTTGCCCGGTGACGGCATCGGGCCGGAAATCATTGCGCAGGCGCGCCGCGTTCTCGACCAGCTCGGCTTGCAGCTTCAATTCCAGGAAGCGCCCGTCGGCGGCACGGCTTATGAGAAGCACGGAGACCCTTTGCCCGCGTCTACCCTCCGTGTGGCCAAAGACGCGGACGCGGTTCTCTTCGGCGCGGTGGGCGATCCGCGCTACGACAAGCTCGAGCGCGCCAAGCGGCCCGAGCAGGCGATCCTCGGTCTGCGCAAGGCGCTCGGCCTGTTCGCCAACCTGCGCCCGGCGCGCGTGCATCCCGAGCTCGCCGCCGCGTCCGCGCTCAAGCCCGAGGTGGTGTCCGGCCTCGACATCCTGATCGTTCGCGAGCTGACCGGCGACATCTACTTCGGTCAACCGAAAGGAATCCGGCAGAAGGGGAAGGAGCGCGAAGGGTTCGACACCATGCTCTACAGCGAAGGCGAAGTGCGGCGCATCGCCCGCGTGGCGTTCGAAGCGGCGCGCAAGCGCTCGCGCCGTGTCTGTTCTGTCGACAAGGCCAACGTGCTGGAGACCTCGCAGCTATGGCGCGAGGTGATGACCCAGCAAGCGAAAAGCTATTCCGATGTCGAGCTGACCCATATGTACGTCGACAACTGCGCGATGCAGCTGGTGCGCAATCCGAAACAGTTCGACGTCATCGTCACCGGCAACATGTTCGGCGACATCCTGTCCGACGAAGCCTCGATGCTTACCGGCTCGATCGGCATGCTGCCGTCGGCTGCGCTCGACGAGCAGGGCAAGGGCCTGTACGAGCCGATCCACGGCACCGCGCCGGACATCGCCGGCAAGGGAATCGCCAATCCCCTCGCCACGATCCTGTCGGCGGCGCTGATGCTGCGCTACTCGCTCGGTCAGCCGCAGGCAGCCGAGCGCATCGAGAAGGCGGTTTCCAAAGTTTTACAGTCCGGATTGCGCACTGCCGATATCTACACCGAGGGAACGCGCAAGGTCGGCACCAAAGAAATGGGGGACGCCGTGGTCGCCGCGCTTTAAACTATGGGCATGTTGCGAGTCGGCATCGTCGGTTGGCGCGGAATGGTGGGATCGGTCCTCGTGCAGCGCATGCGCGAGGAGCGCGATTTCGACCATCTCGAGCCGGTGTTCTTCTCGACCTCGCAGGCGGGCGGCCAGGGCCCGGCGATCGGCAAGCCGGTCGAAAACGTGAAAAATGCCACAGACCTCGGCGAGCTGAAGAAGCTGCCGGTGATCATTTCCTGCCAGGGCGGCGATTACACCAGCGAGATCTACCCCAAGCTGCGCGCTGCCGGCTGGAAGGGCTACTGGATCGACGCGGCGAGCGCGCTGCGCATGAAGGACGACGCGGTGATCATCCTCGATCCGGTGAACATGCCGCTGATCAAGGACGCGGTCGCCCAGGGCACGAAGAACTTCATCGGCGGCAACTGCACCGTGAGCCTGATGCTGATGGGCATGGCGGGGCTGTTCCAGCGCGACCAGATCGAGTGGATGACGAGCATGACGTACCAGGCCGCCTCCGGCGCCGGTGCGGCCGCGATGCGCGATCTCGTGGCACAGATGGCCGTGCTCGGCGACAGCACCCGCAACCTGGTGAAGGATCCGGCCTCGGCGATCCTCGACATCGATCGCGCGGTGAGCGAGTCGATTCGCTCGCGCGAGCTGCCGAGGGAGAACATCGGCTATCCGCTCGCCGGCAGCCTGCTGCCGTGGATCGACAAGGACATGGGCGACGGCCAGAGCCGCGAGGAGTGGAAAGGACACGCCGAGACCAACAAGATCCTCGGCCGCAGCAATGGCAGCGTGGTTCCGGTCGACGGCATTTGCGTGCGCGTCGGCGCGATGCGCTGCCACAGCCAGGCGCTCACCATCAAGCTTCGGCGGCCGCTGCCGATCGACGAGATCGAGGGCATGCTGGCCGACGCGCACGATTGGGTGAAGGTCATTCCCAATCGCAGAGAAGAAACGCTGGCCGAGCTCACGCCGGCCGCCGTCACCGGCAAGCTTTCGGTTCCCGTGGGGCGCCTGCGCACCCTGCCAATGGGCAAGGACTACCTGGCGGCCTTCACGGTCGGCGATCAGCTGCTCTGGGGAGCCGCCGAGCCCCTCCGGCGCATGGTGCGTATCCTTTTAGACGCCGGGGTGAAGCAGTAAGAATGTAAGAAAGTTTCTCGATTTGCAGGCCTAAGCCACTGATGTTAAGTTACTTGGTCCTGCTACTAAGAAGACTCAGGGGTGGGGTACCAGTGGGCAGAGCGGTAAGCATCGCGATCCTTGCAGCCGCGTTGGCGCTAACTGCGCCGGTTAGCGCTTTCGCCGCCGGCCTCGGCAAGCTGAACGTCCTGTCGCCGCTCGGCCAGGCGCTCAACGCTGAAATCGAAATCGTCGCGTTGCGTCCCGGCGAAGAAGACACGCTGGTCGCGCGCGTTGCGCCGCTCGACGCGTTCACTGCCGCGGGCATCGAGCCCACCGCGATGCTCAACACGATGCGTTTCGCGGTCGAGCGCCGCGGCAACCAGCGCTTCCTGCGCATGACCACCACGGCGCCGGTGAACGAGCCGTTCGTCGAATTGCTGATCGAGCTGCAGTGGAGCGGCGGCCGGCTGGTGCGCGAGTACACGTTCCTGCTGGATCCGCCCGAATACAAGTCGCGGCAGGCGATCGCCGCCGCCCCGAAGCCAGCGGCGCCGGCGCCCGCAGCGCCTGCTCCGGAAGCCGCCAAGCCGCCGCCGCCCGTAGAAGCCAAGCCGATCGAGCCCGAGCCCGCGGCGCCCGCCGCACCGATCATCGTTCCGGCGCCCGCGCCGGCCGAGAGCACCACCACTCCGGAACCCTCCGCCGCCGCGCCTTCCGAGGCGGCCAAGGAGCCCGCCCAGGAACCGGTCAAGGAAGTGCCGCTAAAGGAACCCGCCCCGGAACCGGCTCGCGAGGCGGCGAAAGAAGAAGCGGCCAAGCCGCCCGCCGGGCTAACCACACAGCATGAAGTGAAGAAGGGCGACACGCTGGGCGCGATCGCGCGCGCCAACCTGCCGCCGGGCATCACGCTGAATCAGATGCTGATCGCGATTTACCGCGCGAACCAGGATGCCTTCATCCGCGAGAACGTGAACCTGGTGCGCGCCGGGCGCATCCTGAACATTCCGACCGCGGATGAGGTCGGCGCCGTCGATACCGCGGAAGCGAACAAGCTGGTGCGCTCGCACATGGCCGAATTCCGCGAGTACCGCAGCCGGCTCGCTGCCGTGCCCGCGCCGGCCGAGGCGACGCCTGGACAGCGCGAAGCACCCGGCACCATCCAGCCCAAGCCCGAAGCGCCGAAGCCTGCGGCGCCGAGCGACCAAGTGCGTTTGTCGAAGGCCGATCCGCAGAAGCCCGGCGCTACCGCCGCCGCCCGCGCCGATGACGCGGCAGCGCGCGAGCGCGCGCTGCAGGAAGCGCAATCGCGCGTGAAGGATCTCGAGAAGAGCGTGGCGGACCTGCAGAAGATGCTGGAGATCCGCAACCAGCAGCTCGCCGAGCTCGAGAAGAAAGCCGGCGCCAAGCCCGCGCCCACGCCGGCGCCGGTCGCGCCCGTAGCACCCGCGCCGGAGAAGCCCGCGGCGAAGGCGCTCGAAGCGCCCAAGCCGGCCGCCGAAGCGCCGAAGCCCGCGCCAACGCCCGCGCCCGCAGCACCTGCAACACCGACTCCTTCCGCACCGGCGGCGAAAGCTCCGGAAGCGCCGAAACCCGAAGCACCCAAGCCCGAAGCAGCCAAGCCAGAAGCGCCGAAGCCCGCCCCGCCGGCGCCCGCGACGCCAGCGCCCGCCAAGCCCGCGGCGAAACCTGCGGCGCCTACGCCTGAACCGAGCCTGATCGACGAGTTTCTCGACAACCCGGTCGCCCTTGCCGGCTTGGGCGCCGTGGTGCTTCTGCTGCTGGTCTACGCCGTTTGGGCCTGGAGAAAAAAAAAGGCCGCGCAGGCTAGGTTTCAAGACAGCGTAATGGGAGCGGCGGCGGCCGGAGCCGCTGCCGGCACGCTCGCCGAACCCACCATCGCGCCCGCCACCGGCGGCGCAGGGGTGGCTCCAGCCACTGCCCCGCCGCCCGGCGCGACGGCCGAAGAAGTCGACCCGATCGCCGAAGCCGACGTCTACATGGCTTACGGGCGTGACGCGCAGGCGGAAGAAATCCTGAAAGAGGCGCTGCAGAAGGACTCGCGCCGCACCCCGGTCCACGCCAAGCTGCTCGAGATCTACGCCAATCGCAAGGACGCGAAGGCTTTCGAGCAGACCGCGCTCAAGCTGAAAGGCCTCACCAACGGCGCCGGCCCGGAATGGGACAAGGCCGCAGCGCTCGGCCGCTCGCTCGACCCGCAGAACGGCTTGTACGCAGGCGGCGGTGCGGCTCCGGCTGCCGCCGCAGCAGCCGCGCCGGTCTTCGATGCGCCCGCCGCGCCCGCGCCGACTCTTGATTTCGACATCGGCGGCGCCGCGCAGGCGGCCGCGTCCGCGCCCGATCTGACCCTCGACATCGGCGCAGCGCCCAAACCCGACGACAGCGGCCTCGATTTCGATGTCACCGGCGGCGGCCAGAAGAAAGACATTTCGATCGAAGAGACCGTGGTGGCGCCGAGCATTGCGGACAAGACGCAGGCGATGGACTTCAACCTCGACCTCGGCTCGCCGTCTGCACCCGCGGCGCCTGCTGCGGCCACGCCGGCGCCCGCTGCCGACCCGGGGCTGACGTTCGATCTCAACCTGGATCTCGGCGGCGGCGACAAGGCCGAGGCGCCGGCCGCACCCGTGGCCGATCTTTCGAGCATCAGCCTCGATCTCGGCGGATCGGGCGACGCGCCTGCGGCGGGGGGTGGCACCGATCCCAAGTGGCAGGAGATCGCCACCAAGCTCGACCTTGCCAAGGCCTACGAAGAGATGGGCGACAAGGACGGCGCGCGCGAGCTGCTGAACGAGGTAATGAAAGACGGCGACGCCGCGCAAAAGGGGACCGCGCAGCAGCTGCTCGCCAAGCTAGGCTAGGCGTCATCCGAATTGCGCTAGGACTGGAGTACGACGGCAGTCGCTTCCTCGGCTGGCAGACCCAGCCCGGCGGCGGCACGGTGCAGGACGCGATCCAGCCCGCGCTCGCCGCAATCGCGGGCACACCCATAGAGCTAACCGGTGCGGGAAGGACCGACCGTGGCGTGCACGCGCGCCTGCAGGTCGCGCATTTCGACACCGAAGCGAGGCGGCCCTCGTCGGCGTGGGTGCGCGGCGTTAACGCCCTGCTGCCCGATGCCGTGGCGGTGCTCTGGTCGCACGAAGTGCCCGACGATTTCCACGCGCGCTACAGCGCCCGCGCCCGCACCTATCGCTACGAGCTGCTCAATCGCCCGGTGCGCGCGGCGCTGGAGGCGCATTACGTCGGCTGGTTCCACCTGCCGCTCGACGTGGAAAAGATGCGCGCGGCGGCGGCGCTGTTCGTCGGCGAGCACGACTTTTCCGCCTTTCGATCGTCCGAGTGCCAGGCGAAGTCTCCGGTCCGCACCATCGACCGCTTCGAAATCACTCGGCAAGGTGAGACCATCTGCTTCATCGTGCGGGCGAACGCTTTTCTTCATCACATGGTGCGCAACCTGGTCGGCACGCTGGTGTACGTCGGCAAGGGCAAGCACGCGCCCGAGTGGGTGGCGGAGCTGTTGCGCTCCAAAGACCGCAGCAAATCGGCGCCGACCTTCGGTCCCGAAGGCCTGTACCTCGAGAAAATCGATTACGAGACGAAGTGGGGACTTCCGGCGTGAGGACGCGCATCAAGATCTGCGGCATCACGCGCCCGGCCGACGGCCAGGCCGCGGCGAACGCCGGCGCAGACGCGATCGGTCTGGTCTTCTATCCGCCGAGCCCCCGGTACCTCTCGGTCGAGCGCGCGCGCGAGATCCGCGATGCGCTGCCGCCGTTCGTGCAGACGGTCGCGTTGTTCGTGAATGCCGACGCCGCGCAGGTCTCGCAGGTCATCGGCCGCGTGCATCCGTCGATGCTCCAGTTTCACGGCGAAGAAGGCCCCGAATTCTGCGGGCAGTTCGGCCTGCCGTTCGTCAAAGCCTGCAGAGTGAAGGCGGGGGTGTCTGCGCTAGAATACCTGCGCCCGTTTTCACGCGCGGCGGCGTGGCTGTTCGACAGCCATGTCCCCGAGTACGGCGGCGTTGGCGAGAGCTTCGACTGGTCTCTGGTTCCATCGACCGACAAACCCGCGATCCTGTCCGGCGGGCTGTCCCGAGCGAACGTCGCCGAGGCGATCCGCCGCGTGCGACCCTGGGGCGTAGACGTGTCGAGCGGAGTCGAGTCGGCGAAAGGCATCAAGGACGCCGCCAAGATCGCCGCCTTCATAACAGAGGTCCGGAATGCAGATGTATGACCTGCCCGATGCGCGCGGGCACTTCGGTCCCTACGGCGGGATCTTCGTTGCCGAAACGCTGACCGCGGCGCTCGAGGAGCTGCGCGTCGCCTACGAGCGCGCGCGCAAGGATCCCGCGTTCCAGGCCGAGTTCGAATACGAACTGAAGCACTACGTTGGGCGCCCCAGCCCGGTCTACCACGCGAAACGCCTGACGCAGAAGTGCGGCGGCGCGCAGATCTACATCAAGCGCGAGGACCTGAACCATACCGGCGCGCACAAGATCAACAACACCATCGGCCAGGCGCTGCTCGCGCGCAACATGAAGAAGCCGCGCGTCATCGCCGAGACCGGCGCCGGCATGCACGGCGTCGCCACCGCGACGGTCGCCGCGCGCTACGGCATGGAATGCGTGGTCTACATGGGATCCGAGGACGTAAAGCGCCAGTCGGCCAACGTCCACCGCATGGGGGTACTCGGCGCGAAAGTGGTGCCGGTCGAATCCGGCTCGAAGACGCTGAAAGACGCGCTCAACGAAGCGATGCGCGACTGGGTGACCAACGTCGACAGCACCTTCTACATCATCGGCACCGTCGCCGGGCCGCACCCCTATCCGATGATGGTGCGCGATTTCCAGTCGGTGATCGGCGAAGAAAGCCTGGTGCAGATGGAGGAGCTTGCCGGAAGGCAGCCCGATGCGGTGGTCGCTTGCGTAGGGGGCGGCTCGAATGCCATGGGCATCTTCTATCCCTACATCAAGCATCTGAAAACCCGGTTGGTGGGTGTTGAAGCCGCCGGTGAAGGCCTGTCTACGGGCAGGCACGCCGCGTCGCTCTGCGCGGGGAAGCCGGGCGTGCTGCATGGCAATCGCACCTACCTGCTGCAGGATGCCAACGGCCAGATTAGCGAGACGCACTCGGTATCCGCAGGTCTGGACTATCCGGGGGTCGGTCCCGAGCACGCGTGGCTCAAGGACAGCAAGCGCGCCGAGTACGTGGCGGTGACCGACGAGGAAGCGCTGGCGGCATTCCACGAGCTGTGCCGCACCGAGGGCATCATTCCCGCGCTCGAGTCCGCGCACGCCGTCGCGCAGGCGATGAAGATGGCGCCCGCAATGAAGAAGGACGCGATCCTGCTGGTCAACCTCTCCGGCCGCGGCGACAAGGACATGCACACGGTCGCCGAGCGCTCGGGCAAGAAGCTTTGATGTCGCGCATCCAGGGCCGGTTCGCGGCGCTCGCCAAGGCAAAGCGCAAGGCGCTGATTCCGTATATCACCGCGGGCG
>Ga0111538_10009813_pt1 | contig 12753 bp, 9 predicted proteins | sample SoiMethybrSBSTD1_FD_79669 | JGI IMG/M metagenome (GOLD analysis project Ga0111538, IMG submission 79669) | Bulk soil microbial communities from a Populus tree surrounding site in Tennessee, USA - Soil MetaG P. TD hybrid SBSTD1 (version 2)... | ecosystem: Environmental > Terrestrial > Soil > Tree...
AGCTCGGGCATCGGGCAGCGGCCCGACGCGCCAACCGATGCGCGCGCCGTGCTGCGCCATCAGATCCGTTACCAAATTCAAACAGAATCCAGCAGGCGTTTGCCGAGTGCCCCCACGGCCGCCTGTCCCGTGGCATACAGCGCCGGCAGCCATGCCGCGACGCCGGCGATCTGCTGGTCACGGTGTGCGAACACGCCCGCCGAGGTGAGTCCGACCTCGACGGCCGTGCCGATCACCGCCGTACCGAGCGCCAGGGAGAGGCCCAGCAGAGTGCCATCGCCGACCCGCCAGGCGCAGACGAAGAGCGCCCCGATGATCGCCGCGACGAGCGGCGGCGCCAACGGAAGGACGCTGCTCGCGACGTACCCGAGCACGAAGAGCACGAGCCCCCACACGGCGCGGCGGCCCGTCGGTGACACGGTCGTCCAGCCGGTGATCCGCTCCGCGACCGGACGCGCGAGGCCCATCGCCACCGCGGCCGCCCCGAAGAGGAGCGGCACCCACCACGCGAGGCCGAACGCCACCGGCGCGCGGTACGCCGTCGTGCCGGTCGCGACGTGCATCGCGTCGAGCGCGACGCCGAGCGTGGCCCCGAGGAGCGCGAGCCGCAGTGCCGCGGCGCCGAAGCGGCCCGTCAGATGCTCTCCATCACCGTCGGCCCCGTGGGCGCCGGCGGCAGCGGCGCGGGCTCGACGGTCAGGAACAGCCGGCCGACCGGCGCCGTGTAGGCGTCGACCGGCACCGCGAACTGCGCGATCGCTGTTCCCTCGGCGACTTTGAAGGCACCGCACGGCACCGGGCGTCCGGCGACGTCCGCCCAGAGTCCATAGACGCGATCGGCCGGCAGCGCCGGCAGCCCGTGCAGCGCGACGGCGCCGCGGCGCGCGTCGAGGTCCAGGCTCACGCGTCCGGTCGCGCCCGACGCGTCGCCCCGTCCGGAGAGCGCGAACGAGAGCACGACGTTCGGCTCCTGGAGCGCCGCGCGCAGCTCGCGCTCGAGGGCGAGCTCACGTCGCGCCCGATAGGCGTCGACGCCGAGCGCGAGCGCGACGGCCGCCGCGATCGCGCCGATGAGCGGAGCGAGCCGCGCCGGCGCCCGCCGCGCGCGGCGCGCGGCCGAGGCTGCTCTCGGTGCGGCTGCCGCCGCGAGCACGCGCGCGCGGAGCGCCGGCGGCGGATCGGCCGCGGCGCCGAGCGGCAGGAGGCCGATCAGGCGATGGAGCGTCTCCACCTCGCGCGCCAGCTCGGAATCCTCCGCGAGGGTCCGCTCGAACTCCGCGGCCGCCACGGGCTCGAGCTCGCCGAGGACGTACTGCGCCGCTCGCTCCTGCAGCTCGGGCGTCATCGCAACAGGTCTCCGAGGCGGCCGCGCAGGGCGAGGAGCCCCTTCCGCGTCCACGTCTTCACGGTCCCGAGCGGGAGGCCCGTCTCGTCCGCGATCTCCGCCTGGCTGAGGCCGCGATAGTAGGCCAGCTCGAGGACGCGGCGCTGGTCCTCGGGGAGCGCCGCGACGGCCTCTCGCACGCGCCGGCCGCACTGCTGCAGCGAGACCTCCTCTGCCGGCGCAGACCGCGAGACGGCGCGGGCGACGGCCTCGTCCGTCGGATCGAAGAGCCGCTGCGTCCGCCCGCGGACGCGCAGGCGGTCGATGGCGCGCGAGCGCGTCATCGCGACGAGATAGGCCGTCAGCGAGCCGCGCGCCGGGTCGTAGCGATTCTCGTTGCAGAGGGCGAGGAAGACGTCCTGCGTCAGGTCCTCCGCTTCCGCCGCGCTCGCGAGCATGGTCTGCGCGAGGCCGTAGACGACGCGCGAGTAGCGGTCGTAGAGCGTCCCGAGCGCGGCGGCGGACTCGGCACGCATGGCCGCGAGCAGCTCGGCGTCCGATCGCGCATCCTGCCCGCTCACCGCTTCCCGCACGCCTCGAGCGCCGCGAGCCCGATGACCTCCGGGCCGCCGGCGATGGTGCCGAGCGCACGCGCGGCGCCCGTCTGGAGGTCGATCGCGTACACGGTGCCGGCCCAGGCGGCGAAGGCGTGATCGGCACCCGCCGCGTCGGTCAGGATGTCGAACCCGGCGCGCGACCCGACGTCCGCCCCGAGCGGCCCCACGGTCACCAGCACGCCGTCGTTCGGCGGCTCCTGCAACGCGAGCACGTCGAGCTCGGCATCGATGTCGAAGAGCCGGGTGGTCGGCGCGCCGGGGCGGTTGTTCGCATAGGCCGCCGCCGTCACGCCCGGCCGTCGTCCGTGATTCGGGTCCGCGGCGGCATAGGCGAGCGCGGCGTCCGTCGCCGTCGCGCCCATCGTGACGTTGACGCGCAGGTTCTGCCCGCTCGCGGCGACGAGCCGCAGCCGGTCCGCCTGCGGATTGAAGTCGACGCCGGAACGCGCGCCGCCGTCGAACGGGGTCGTGAGCGTGCTGACCGTCGTCGCGGCGCCCGTCGCCGGGTCGATCGTGTAGAGGTCGTACGTCGTGCCGAGACCGTAGAGGCGTCCATCCGACGGGCGGCAGTCGATGCCGACGAGCGTACCTCGAACACCCTTCAGGTCCACGCGCTCGGCGTGTTCGGGATCCGCCGCGGAAAACAGGAGGAGCGCACCGCCGTCGGTGAGCGCGGCCAGCCGCGTATCGTCTGCGTCCGCCGGAAGAACGACGACGCTCAGCAGGAGGGCGAATACGAGCGGCGCGATCATGTCGCCCGCTGTGACATGCGGGTGCGGCGTTGTCCATCCGCCGCTGCTCGACACTCACGCACCGCGCTGTCACGATCGACCGCGGGCGGCGGATGCGGATGTGGGCACTCGGTCTTGCGATCGCACTCGTGGGGATCTTCGGCGACGCGACGGCGGTACTCGCGAAGCCCGAGCCCTGCCCCGTCGCCCGCTATGTCGTTCAGGCTGGCGCGCTGCTACCCGGCGCGCCCGCTGGGCAGGTCGACGCGGTGTCCATCGGCGCGTCGCCTCCGACGGCCGAGCTGAGCATCGGCTGCACGACCGCCCACCTGGGAGGTCAGGTGAGGGTCCGCGCAACCAGGCGCGGCACGAAGGTCGCCGCGCAGTGGCGCGAGTGCGCCGGCCTCGCGAAGATTCGCCTGAAGGGCATCGTCACCGAGACGTGCACGCGCCTCGATGCCACCTTCCGCGCCGACGGGGTCAAGACGAAGCCCGTCGCCACGCGCTCGTCGTGCGGCGACCGCTTCGTCGACGCCGAACGCGGCGAGGCCTGCGAGCCGGCGGGCGCGGGATGCGCCGGCGGCGGCACGTGCGAGGCGGACTGCACCTGCACGCAGGCCACGACGACGACCAGCACCACGTCGCCCGGCCCGACCACGACTTCGACGACGGTGCCGTGCAACCCGCTCGCCGCGCCCGGCACCCAGGGCTGCGCCGCGGGGGAGAAGTGCACCTGGATCGCGGTGACCGAGACGCCGGAGCCGCTCGGCAAGCTCGGCTGCACGCCGGACGGCGTCGCCGCGGCGGACGGCGCCTGCACGCGGGGTCCGGCCGGGGACACGACGGGGTACGACGACTGCGCCGCCGGCCTCGTCTGCATCAACAGCATCTGCAAGGACATCTGCGGCTTCGACGGCTCGGCCGGGGCCGCGTGCGCCGCGGGCTACAACTGCACCCGCTACGCCAACGTGTTCGCCAACGGCAGCGACGACCCGGTGGCCGGCGCGTGCCACGAGAGCTGCAATCCGCTGACGCAGCTCACCACGTCGGGTGATCCCTGCGCGGCGGGCGAGGGGTGCTATCTCCTCACGAGCACCACGGACACGATCGCCGTGTGCGCGCACGCCGGGATGCTCGGCCATGGAGCGACGATCACCGGGCCCGCGTTCGCGAACACGTGCGCCCCGGGTCACCAGCCCCGGCTGCGGCAGCAGGGCATGAGCACGTATGAGTGTGGCGCGCTCTGCCAGCCGGCCGACGTCTACATGGGCAACAACGAGTCGAGCGAGGGGGGCGTCGCTCCGCATACCTGCGTCGCGGCCGGCGCCCCGCCGCCGAGCCACGCGACGGACGGCGAGACGTGCACCTTCTGGTGGACGCGCGAGCCCACGGACTCCGTGACCGCCTTCAGCAACACCGTCGGCTGGTGCTTCCGGTTCGCGGCCTTCCAGTACGACTCCAACGGCGACATGACGGTCGACACGCCGTACCCGCGCTGCATCAGCCTCACCACCGGCGACGTGGTCGCGCCGCTGAACGGCACGAGCGATGCCCTCTACTTCGGCTGCGTCGCGCGGCCCGCGAGCCTGGTGGCGCCGCTCCCCTCGAGCACGCCGGCCCTCCTCGACCGCGTCGACGGCGGGCGCTGAGCGTCACGCGCCCGGGGCGAGCATCGGCCAGGGACGGAGCCGCTCGAACGCGGCCGCGGCCGCGAGCACGCGCAGGTCGTCGTGTCGCCGGCCGACGATCTGCAGCCCCACCGGCGTGCCGCCGAGCATGCCCGCGGGCACCGACACGGCGGGGTGCCCGCTCAGGTTGAACACGTAGGTCTGCGCGACGATGGTGATCGGCGAGAATGCGCGGCCGGCGACGTCGGTCGGCATCGGCCCCTCGGCAGCGAATGCGGGCACCGCCGTCGTCGGGAGGAGGAGCAGGTCGACCTGCTCGAAGACATCCGCGAGCGCCTGTACGACGGCGTCGCGGGCGACGCCGGCGCGCGCGAAGTCCTTCACGCCGAGGCCCTCCGTCAGCCCGAGCATCATGATCAGCACCGGGTATACGTCGTCGGCACGCGCGGGGAGGAACGGCTCGTAGAGCGCGTGCATGTCCGGCGCCAGGAGCACGGGCCACGCCTCCTGCGGATCCGGAAGCCGGACGCCGCATGCGACCTCGCGGAGGCCGGCGTCGCGCACGAGCGCGCTCGCGGCGTCGCGGACGACGCCCAACATCTCGGGCGCGCACGCGCCGAAGCCGAGGTCCTCGGTCCATCCGACGCGGAGTCCCGCGAGCGGCTCGTCGCGCACGCGCTGCTCGTACGAGAAGCCGGGGTGCGGAAGGGAGAGCGGGTCGCGCTCGTCGGCGCCGACGACGCAATCGAGGAAACGCGCCGTATCGGCGACGCTCCGCGCGAGCGCCCCGTAGTTCCGGACGTTGGGCAGGCCGACGTAGAGCGGTCCCCGCGGGATGCGGCCGTAGGTTCCCTTGAAGCCGACGAGGCCGCAGTACGCTGCGGGAATGCGGAGCGAGCCACCGGAGTCCGAGCCGGTCGCGAGCGGCACGAGCCCGAGCGCGACGGCCGCGGCCGAGCCGCCGCTCGAGCCGCCCGGCGTGAGCGCCGGTTTCCAGGGATTGCGGCAGACGCCGTGGAGCGGCGAGGCCGTATAGGAGGCGGCGCCCATCTCGGGCGACGCCGTGAGCCCGACGGGTATCGCCCCCGCGCGGCGGAGGCGGCTCACCTGCGTCGAGGTGGTCGTCGCCATCCGGTCGGCGAGCACCTTGCTCCCGCGCGGGTGCGGCCAGCCGGCGACGTCCTCGAGCTCCTTCACGCCGATGGGCACGCCGGCGAGCGGCCCGGGATCCTCCCCTCGCCGCACCCGGGCGTCGATCTCCGCGGCGGCCGCGGCCGCCCCGTCGGCGTCGAGATGCACGAAGGCGCCGATCGGACCGTCCAGCCGGCGGATGCGGTCGAGGTGATGAGCGACGACGTCGGCGGCGAGGAGTGCACCGCGACGGATCTCGTCGGCCATCTCGATCGCGGTCCGGGCGTGGAGCGGGTGCGCCATCGAGCCCGGGTCTAGCAGGGCGGCGAAAAACCGCGCAAGCGTGTGTCGTGGTGGCGCGGCGGGAGTGCCCGCGCAGCGAACCCGTATTCGCCCTGAGGGCGCCGGAAAGGCGCGTCCTCGCTGCGGAGGTCGCGTGCGCCCTCAGGGCTTCGGGTCTCGCTGCGCGGGCACTCCCGCCGCGCCACCACGTGCGCCGCTTTGACTCGGCTCGGCGGCGCGGTTATCGGCAGGCGCCGTGCCCAATCCCGAGAGCCGACGTGTCAGCGTCGGCGACCTTTCCTTCCACTACCTCGACTTCGGCGGCGACGGCCGGCCGCTCGTGTTCCTCCACGCCACGGGTTTCCACGCACGGCTCTGGGATCCGTACGCGCGCCGCTTCGCGGGACGGCGCCGCGTCCTCTGCCTCGACCAGCGCGGCCACGGGGAGAGCGACAAGCCGCCGACGGGCTATCGCTGGGAGGCATTCGCGGACGACTTCGCCGGGTTCCTCGACGCGCTCGATCTCCGCGACGTCGACGCCGTCGGGCACTCGATGGGCGGGACGGTGATCGCGGCCGCCGCCGCGATGGGCTCGCGCCGCGTCGCCCGCGCCGTGCTCCTCGATCCGGTGCTCATTCCCGGCTCGCCGTTGCCGGAGCCCGCATGGGACAACCTCCTCGCCTCGGGCGCCCGCAAGCGGCGCGACGTCTGGGGGAGCCGCGAGGAGATGTTCCAGGCGCTCCGGCCGAAGTCGATCTTCGCGGCGTGGGAGGAGGAGTTCGTCCGCCTCTACGTCGACTACGGCGTCGGCGACCGGCCGGACGGCCAGGTGGAGCTCCACTGTCCGCGCGACATCGAGGCCACGATCTTCTCCCTCGGCGTGCTGAGCGACGGCTTCGGCTTCCTCGAGCGTCTCGGCGTGCCGACGCTCCTCGTCCGCGGCGCGGACAGCCCCTCGCTGCCGCCGGCGAGCGCCACGGAGGCGATGCGGCGGCTCCCCGACGGACGGCTCCTCAGCGTCGAGCGCTCGGGCCACTTCGTGCCGCAGGAGCGCTCGGTGCTGGTGATGGACGCGATCGCGGACTTCCTCGCCGGCGCCGCCTAGGGAAACACCAGGCGCGTACCGGCGCTCCGGAGGGTACCGCTGTCGCCGAGCGAGAGCGGCCCGACGTCGAGCGTCGTCGTGAACGGGCCGGCCGTCGCGCCGCTGAGATCGCCGCGGGCACGGAGCGACATTCTGATCCGCCTCCGGCCGCCGATCGTGAGGCGGGTGATGCCGCCCGCGATCGTCCCAGAGGCGTCTTTGAAGCGGACGCGCGTGCCCGACGCGTTCGGGACGAGGTTCGCGGCGGGAACCGTCGCGGTGAAGAACGTCCCGCCGGAGTCGGCGAGCGTCAGGGTGACGTCCTCGCCGGGAAGGCCGAGGCTCGCGAGCGTGCCGGCGATGTTCCCGCGCAGCACGAGCCGATCCTCGCCGGCGCGAAGGGCGATGACGACGCGGCGGACGTCGAAGCCGCCGAGGCTGGCGATCGGGCCGGCATTGCCGGCCTCGTCGACCGCGCGCACGGCGAAGAACAGGGCGCCGGGCGGCGGCGTGAACGTGCGCGACTCGGCCGTCCCGGCGGGGCCGGGCGGGCCGGTCGCCACCGGCGTCGCGAGGTCGAAGTTCAGGCGGCTGATGGGCGTGGCCGAGGCCCGGATCTCGTACGTCGTCGCCGTTCCGCAGTCGCCGTCGTCGCCCGGGGCCGTGAAGTCGAGGCGCCCGCCGCCCGAGGTGGAGAACTGGAGGTCGTCGATGCGCGCCGGACGGCGGGTGTCGGCGCCGTACGTGCCCGTGTTCCACTCGTCGTGGCGGAACTTCCGCCACTGGTCCGCCTGACACGTCGCCCCCGCGGTCGACCAGACGAAGAGCGTGCCGAAGCGGGTCGGCACGACCACCTCGACGTCGCCGTCGCCGTCGATGTCGCCGATGGACGGGCCGGCGGTGACCCAGTGGCCGGTCAACTTCGGCCAGCCCGCCGGCTCGAGGCCGAGCTGGTTGAAGGCGTGGACGAAGTAGCCGCCGCTCGAGGCGATGATCTCCTGCTGCGCGTCCCCGCTGATCTCCGCCACCGAGGGACCGGTGACGAACTGCCAGTCCTCGATGACACGCGGGAACGCCGGTAGGTAGGTGCCCGTGGTGGCGTTCCACACCGACACGAGATGGTCGATCGGGATGACCGCGCCCTCGCCGAGGATCGAGAACGCGAGGCCATTCCCGACTGTGCCCGCCGCGTATTCCGGTCCCGCGACGCCGTCGAGGTCGGCGAACAGTCCCTGCGAGACGTAGAAGTGGCTCGGCTGCTGGCCCGGGCGCGCCGAGTCGCCCTCGGGCGTCGTCTCGTCGAGGTCGCTGCCGGTGCCGGTAACCGGGAACGTGCCGCTCATGGTCGAGAAGGTCATGCCGTTCGCGCGGTAGATGACCGGGTCGCCGAAGAAGACGCCGACGGCCACCTCCTTCTGTCCGTCGCCGTCGAGGTCGGCGAGCGCCGGCGAGCTGCCGACACCCTCCGCGACCACGGGAACCGCGCTCGGCGACAGCGACACCGGCTTCACGGGCCAGCCCGGCGCGATCGTGCCGTTCGCCTCGATGACGTAGGCGCGTCCCGAGCCGCCCGTCCCGCCGAGGTTCGGGGTGCCGTAGACCTCGTTGGTGCCGATGGCGATCTCGTTCTGGCCGTCGTTGTCGATGTCGGCGATCGCCGCACTCGAGGCGATTGCCTTCGGGGCGAACGCGCTGACGCCCGGCGCGGAGCCGGCGTCGAACACCTGGATGGGGAACGGCGCCATGCGCGTGCCGTCGGCGTGCCACACGTAGAGCTTCTGGGCGACGTCGCCGACGACGATCTCCAGCTCCTGGTCGCCGTCGAGGTCACCCAGCGCCGGCGTGGCGAGGATGGCCTCGCCGCGCGAGGTGTTCGGAATCTGCGCGTGCGTCCCGTAGGGATCTCGGCTGGTGCCGAAGTCGGTCGACACCGGGAAGCCGGCGCAGGGGCTCGCGTCCGCGTGCCAGCAGTACACCTGCCCGTCGATCGAGCCGACGACGATCTCCTGCTGGCCGTCGCGATCGAGATCCGCGACCGCCGGCCCGCCGACGACCGAGGAGTAGGAGAGCGGCACCTCGCCGTTGGCCGCGTTGCCGTCGTAGGCGTCCGACGTGGCGAGCGGCAGGTTCCGCGGAAGGTCGGTGTGGACGGGGAAGCCTGGGAGATCCGTCCCGTCGGGCCGCACGGCGAAGATCTCGCCGTTGCCGCTCGACGCGAAGATGATCTCGAGGTCGTTGTCGTCGTCGAGGTCGACGAGCGCGACGGAGATGGACTCGAGCGACCCGTCGACCTGGCGCGGGAAGCCCGGCTGATCCTGCGGATCGGGATGCCGGACCCACACGGCCATGCGGTCCTCGCCGGCGTTCCCGAGGTTGTCGGTGACGCGGAGGCGCAGCGTGTAGATGCCGGCGGCGAGGAGCGTCGTGTCCCACGGCGCGCTCAGGTTGCTCACGCGGTTCGCCGACGACAGCGCCGGGTTCGCGGCCACGCCGCTCGCGCTCGCGAGCGTCGTGAAAACCGTCGGCTCGACGCCGGGCGCGACCTCGAGCGTCCAATCGAACGTCGTCGCCCTTCGCGCGTTGGCGTAGAACTGCACGGCAACCATGCCGTCGACGAGGGTGTACCAGTCGGGCGCGTTGATGTCCGCCTCCGGCGGAATGGTGCCGACGGCGACGCGGTCGACGGCGGCCTTCGCGTCGACGCGGCCGTAGCCGGTCCACTTGTCCCACCCGACGGACACGGCGTAGCCGGTGAGGTCCGCGGCCGTGATGTCACGTGCCGTCCGGTCCATGATCTGCCGCACCTCCTGCGCCGAGAGGTCGGGCGTGAGGCCGATGTCACGCGCGCGCGACCAGACGAGGGCCGCCACGCCGGCCGCATGCGGCGCCGAGGACGACGTGCCGCTGGCCTTCTCCCCGTAGCTGGCGTGATTCGGCAGCGCACCCGAGAGGCCCATGTCCGCGCCCGGCATCACCGTCGGCGCGACGAGCTCGAGGTGCGCGCCATAGTTCGAGAAGTTCGCCTTCTGGAGCCACGTGTTCGTGAGCGTCCGGTTGTCGGGCGTGATGCCGCCGATCGTCACCACGTCGTCGAAGACGGCCTGGAAATTCTGGTGGAAGGAGAACTCGTTCGCGCTCGCGTTCACCGCGAGCACGTCCTTCGTCGTCGCGTAGTCGAACGCGCCGCGCGACATCCGCGACGCCGTCTGCCCGCCGAGCGACATGTTGATGACCTTCGCGCCGCTGTCGATCGCGAAGATGGCGCCCTTGGCGATGCCGTCGCTCGACGCGACGAAGGTGTCGTCGATGCGGACGTTCATGAGCGGGCAGCGCGGGCAGACGCCCGCGACGCCGAGCGCGTTGTCGGTCTCCGGGGCGGCGATGCCGGCGCGGCCCGTGCCGTGCCCGAAGAAGCGATGGTCGAACTCGTCGCCGTCGTCGTCGTCGGTGTCGAAGCCGGAGAGGTCGTCGATGTAGCCGTTGCCGTCGTCGTCGGCGCCGTCGGCGAACACGGCGAGGTCGCCCCGGTCGACGTCGCCGGAGCCGTTCGTGTCGGTGACCGAGGGATCAGTCGCGTAATCCTCGACGTTGAAGACGCCGTCGCCGTTGCAGTCGTGCGGGTCGCCGGGCGGCGGCGCGCACGCGCCCGCCGGAATCGGCAGCTCGCCGCGGTTCAGCCAGATCTTGTCGCGCAGGTCCTCGTGGTCGTAGTCGACGCCCGAATCGAGGATCGCGATGACGACGTCGGGACGCCCGAGCGTGACCTGCCAGGCGAGGTCGGCGGAGATGCCGCTCGCGTGCGGTGTCGGGGGAATGTCGGGAGCGAAGCTGAAGAGGTTCCACTGCCCCGTGGGCCCGCCGCAGGTCGTCGCCGGCGGGCAGACGTCGGGGGCATAGAGCGGGTCGTTCGGGGGTGTCGCGGGAAAGACGGCGTGCGCGCGGCCGCCGCCCGAGCAGAGGACGGCGACGATCGCGGCCAGCAGCCAGGGGGTCATCTGTCGGGTCCTCATCGTTCGCCTCCTCGAGCCGAGCATCAACCTGCAGGCGTAGCACCGGGTGGCTTCGGGCCGCAATATATTTCGCGCTGTTAGCGGCCATTTGAGAGGCGGCGCCGTAACTGGTAGCCGCTTCACCGGATGATCTGGCTCGCGGGGCTGGTGGTCGCCCTCGTCCTCCTGGGATCGGTCCTGGCCATCGCCGAGACGTCCATCAGCCGGATGACGCTGGTGCGCGCGCACGCGCTCCGCGAGGAGGGGTGGCGCACCGCGGCGGTCCTCGAGCGCATCGAGTCCGCCCCGCCCCGCTACCTGAACTCCGTCTACCTGGCCGTCATCTGCGTGCAGAACGGCTCGGCGGTCCTGGTCGCGCTCCTCGCCGACGACTACTACTCGAGCACGGGCGTCGCGATCGCCTCCGCCGGCTTCACGCTCCTCTACTTCCTCGTCGTGGAGGCGATGGCGAAGACCTTCGGCATCCTCCACAGCGACCGCGCCGCTCTCGTCCTGGCGCCGCTCGTCTGGTGGCTGTCGAAGCTTCTGGCGCTCCCGACCCGCTTCCTCGTCTGGCTCGCCAACGTCCTGCTGCCCGGGAAAGGGCTGCAGCAGGGGCCGTGGTTCCTCGAGCACGAGATCCGCTCGCTGGCCGAGAAGGGCCACGAGGAGGGCGTGCTCGAGGAGCAGGCGAAGGAGATGATCCACTCGATCCTCGAGTTCCGCGACACCATCGTGCGCGAGGTCATGGTGCCGCGCCCCGACGTCGTCGCGATCGACGCGTCGAGCTCCCTGTCCGCGGTGCAGGATCTGATCGCGCGGCACGGCGTCTCGCGTCTCCCGGTGTACCGCGGCGAGCTCGACCGCATCGAGGGCGTCGTGCACGCGAAGGACATCCTCCAGGCGCTCCACGCGGGCGACCCGAACGTGCCCATCACGCGCGTCCTCCGCCCCGCCCGCTTCACGCCGGAATCGAAGCGCGTGGCCGAGCTGCTCCGCGAGATGCGCCAGGAGAAGTTCCACCTCGCGCTGGTGACGGACGAGTACGGCTCCGTCTCCGGGCTCGTGACGCTCGAGGACCTGCTCGAGGAGCTGGTCGGCGAGATCGAGGACGAGCACGATCGCGAGCAGCCGCGGGTCGTCGCCGTCGGCGACAACGCCTATCGGGTCGACGGCCGCACGCCAGTCGACGAGCTCCGGGGGATCGTCGACGCCGCGCTACCGGAGGGCGAGTGGGATACGGTCGCCGGCCTGATGCTCGGGACGCTCGGCGCGATTCCGTCGGAGGGGCAGGAGGTGCGCGTCGGGAGCCTGAGATTGAAGGCGGAGAAGGTGCACGGCCGGCGGATCCGGAGGGTGCTGGTGACGCGTATCGCCGAGCAGTCGTCGGCGCCGGCGTAGGCAGAGCGATCGAGGGCCGAGGTGGGCGGGTGCGCGGGTGGCCCTGCGTCGCGACCCGCAGGCCTTAGCGCGCGCGACGCATCCGACGCGGCGCTGCGGCTATTGCGGCGCGCTTAGGCCGAGGACCGGAGCAGCGCAGGGCCACCCGGTCCCCCACCCGCGCACCCGACCGCTACGCGCTCGCCGCCGCCGTCTGCACGGGCCTGACCACCGGCCCGGTCCCCGCCAACGCCGGCAGCCCGAACCGCGCCCGCAGCTGCCCGAGCAGCGCGACGTTGTCCGAGTGACCCGTCATGCGCGCCGTGATCCGCCCGCGGATCGGGCGGCCGAGCAGGTAGAAGTCGCCGAAGATGTCGAGAATCTTGTGGCGCACGAACTCGTCCGGGAAGCGGAGCGGGGCGTTCACCACGCCCTCGTGGCCGACGAGGATGCAGTTGTTGAGGCGGCCGCCGTTGGCGAGGCCCATCTGCTCGAGCTGGGCGATCTCCTTGACGAAGCCGAACGTCCGCGCGGGGGCGATCTCGCGGCGGAAGGCGTCCACGTCGGTCAACTCGAACGCGAACTCC
>Ga0111538_10009814_pt1 | contig 12752 bp, 9 predicted proteins | sample SoiMethybrSBSTD1_FD_79669 | JGI IMG/M metagenome (GOLD analysis project Ga0111538, IMG submission 79669) | Bulk soil microbial communities from a Populus tree surrounding site in Tennessee, USA - Soil MetaG P. TD hybrid SBSTD1 (version 2)... | ecosystem: Environmental > Terrestrial > Soil > Tree...
AGAAAGACGTCGAGCGGTACGTGTAGCACCTGTGCCACGGCAAAGCCAACTGGGACGCCACCGCGCGGCAACGCTAGCCCCAGCACGTCCGGACGGTTGGCGTACCTCATCAGCTTCTCGGCCAGTTCCTGCCCTGCTGCAATACGGTCGCGATAGCGCATGGTCTGCTCCTTCTCCAGGATGGCATATGTGACCCTCCTTCCTACACGGTGAGAGGCATCTCTGTCTCATTTTGAGACGCTGTACAACTCTATGACGGGCCTTTGTATCCCCTGCCCTGCTACCCGCACCTTGGAAACGTAGGCACGAGTACTGGGCAAAGCCGCTCAGAGCTAAGCGAGAGCTCTCTATGGGTAGGAGCAACAAACGTGCCAGCAAGCAGGGATGAGGGGAGAGTGCGGAGCCGAAACGCTATCCTCTAGCTATGAGCACAGATTTGACCTATTATAGTGCCATGGGAAAGGTACAACGGCAATTTTTCCTGGAGAGGAGGAGCAGCCATGGCACAGGATTTCACGCTCTGCGTTGGGACCGTAGGCGGTGGCCTATCATGCAGCCCCGATGGTGGTATGACGTGGAACCGTATCAGGAATCCCATCCCCTCGGAGTGCAATGTTCGAGCCCTGGCAGTGTACCCCAATGATCCCCATCGCATTCTGGCTGGTACGGATGTGGGACTCTATCGTAGTGAGGATACCGGGAGCACATGGGAAAAGCTCGAATCGCCCATGGATGGCACCCAGATCTGGTCGGTGACCGTTGACGCGGAGGACCCTGACACGGTTTTCGTTGGCACCAGGCCGGACGCTTTCCGTTCGCACGACGGTGGCAAGACTTGGGAAGGGCTGTCATTAGGTGTAACCCTGCCCTGTCCGATCGGCATCCCGCGCACGACCAATATGATTGTGGACCCCAGAGATCACCGCATCGTCTGGGCCGGTATCGAAGTGGACGGCGTGTACCAGAGTCGCGATGGTGGCGATAACTGGGTGCATTTGCCCGCCCTCGGCCCCGATCCCTTCCAGGGTGATATTCATGGACTGGCCCTGCGCACGGGGAAGACGACGGCTGTCTATGCCACCACGCCGTTTGGCATCGCCACCAGCACGGATGAGGGGGAGAACTGGGAGTATCACAATTTCCCCAAGTTCCACGAGACGGATAACCGCTCGTACTGCCGCGGTGTCATGCTGAAGGCCGATGACCCCAACGTCATCTTTGTTGGGAATGGCGACGCGATCCCAGGGGTTACTGGCACCATCCAACGCTCCAAGGATGGTGGCAAATCGTGGCAGGCCACCAAGCTGCCGGTGGAGCCGAACTCGGTCGTCTACTGGTTCGCGACGCATCCGGAGCGGCCCAACGTGATCGCTGCGGCGAGCCTCTATGGCTACGTCTATGTGAGTACAGACGGTGGAGAGTCCTGGAACAAACTGAAGAAAGAGTTTGGAGAGATCCGCACCCTGGCGATGACCCCGACCGACGCGTAGTAGATCAGCCCTCACCCCAACCCTCTGGGAGAGGGTTGGGGTGAGGGGCCCCTGCCTATCCCTTACCCCGCTGCGGCCGATAACTCCAGGCTGGCAGTTTGCCATATCCTGCAAGTACCTCTGCCAGCAGCTTGCCCGCGCGCACGGAGAGGGCCACCCCGTGGCCGCGATAGCCTGTCGCCACCAGCACACGGCTGTCCTCATCTATGCTGGTAATGATGGGCTTGCTGTCGTGCGCTGCGCATAGAGGCCCCATCCAGCGATGCGTGATACGCACCTGGCCCAGCGCCGGATGCAGACCACGAATGCGGCGCTCCAGGCTCTCGTAGAGGCGTACGGCCTCAGGAGCGTCCGCCCGGGCATGGTCCACGTTCCCGCGTCCAACAGTCCCACCTCCAATCACCGCGCAACCGTCCGCAGTCACGCGCCCCCAGAGATAGGGCAGGTCCAGTGTGTAAAATGGTGTGCGCGTGGCCCAACCAATGGCGTCGAGGATGGCATCCGTGAGCGGTTCTGTCGCCACCGCGACCGTGTGTACCCCCTCGGCCTGGTCGTGTAGACCGAGCAGCGATAGACACCAGGGGTTCGTAGCAAATACCGCGTGCGCAGCGTACACGGTATGTCCGGCAACGGTCAGGCGCACGCCGCCGCGCTTCTCTATATCCAGGCCCGTTACGGGTGCGCGCTCAAAAATCTGCCCTTCAGCCTGCTGCATGCTCTCTGCCAGGCCTGCTAAAAACTTTCTTGGATCAAAGGCACCTCCGGGTATCTCGTATACTACCTGTAGCGTGCCCTGATCTGACCACTGAATCGGTGAGGTTGGCAGTGCGTGCTGTCGCCCTATTTCCCAGCAACCGTCTACGCGCAAATCGCACTGAATGCCCTGCGTGTTGACCAGCTCTTGCAACGTGGCGACGCAGTTGCCGACCCCGGGCAATGGTCCGACCGCTGTATCTTCCAGCACCAGAGCGCCCGTACGCCCACTGGCCCCGTTCCCCACCTGCTGCGCCTCAAATACCGCCACGCGCCAGTCAGGACAGAGCTGGCGCACATAGTGCGCGGTGGCCATGCCAGTAAACCCTGCGCCAACGATAGCCACGTCCACACGCAAGCCGTCTGTGAGAGGGTGTGATGTCACGGGTATAGGAAAGGACCAGAGGGGCTCACCCCAGGGATGGGCTAGGTTCTGCAAGCGCTCGCTCCTCACCAAAGATGGATCATGCGTCAGGCACATCTCAAGAGAGCAAGAAATTGTAAACACATTTTTGGCGTGTGGCCAGCAGGAGCTGAAAATGGTCGCGGCTGAACCGATCTCAACTATCAAAATATGCTATAGTAGGCACTTGTGGAATACAGCGGCTAACAGCGTATAAGCATGAGGTAGCAAAAGAACAGTATGACCTTTGAGGAGATTCTCGACCAAGTGCTCGCAATGCTCCAGCGCCGCGGGCGGGTCTCGTATCGGGCCGTGATGCGGCAGTTTGCCCTGGATGAGGCCTACCTGGAAGACCTCAAGGAAGCCATCCTCTTTGCGCACTCTCATATTATTGATGAAGCGGGCCGAGGTCTGGTCTGGACCGGCGATGCCGACGCCATATTACCCCCAGTTCCTGCGTCCCCTCAGCCCCTGGAACCACCTGTCATGCTGGCTCCCCGAGCTAGCCAGATGACCGTCCCATCCCTCGAACCCCAACCCCCTGACGCCGAACGGCGTCAGCTCACCGTGCTGTTTTGTGACCTGGTCGACTCGACCGCGCTCGCTCGCCAGCTCGACCCAGAAGAACTGCGCGAGGTGGTGCGTGCCTATCAAGGCGCCTGTGCCAAGGTGATCGCCCGGTTCGAGGGGCATATTGCGCAGTATCTCGGTGACGGCCTGCTTGTCTACTTCGGCTATCCCCTGGCGCACGAAGACGATGCCCAGCGAGCGGTACGGGCCGGACTCGGGATCGTAGAGGCCATGCGGGGGCTGAACACGCACCTGGAGCAAGAGCGCAGCGTGCATCTGGCCGTGCGCCTGGGCATTCATACCGGCCTGGTGGTGGTAGGCGAAGTAGGAGGAGGCAGCCGGCAGGAACAGTTAGCACTCGGTGAGACCCCGAATCTCGCCGCCCGTCTGCAAGGGATTGCGGCCCCCGATACCCTGGTGGTCAGTACGGCGACTTTGCAGCTGCTCGGCGGCTTGTTTGCTTGCCAGGCATTAGGCACGCCGCTCCTGAAAGGCTTCGCGCAGCCGCTGGAGGTCTATCAGGTGCTGTATGAGAGCACGGCCCGTAGTCGCCTGGACGCAATCGGCAGCGCCGGCCTGACTCCACTGATAGGCCGGGAGCAGGAAGTGAGGCTGCTGCTAGAACGCTGGGCTCAGGTCAAGGACGGCCTCGGGCAGGTGGTGCTTCTCAGCGGCGAAGCGGGCATCGGCAAATCGCGTCTCGTGCAGATGCTGAAGGAACATGTGGCGGCCGAGCCGCAGGCGTGGCTGACGCCGTGCCAATGTTCACCGTATTATCAGAACAGCGCACTATATCCGCTGACCGACGTGCTGGAGCGGGTGGCACTGCGCTTCGACCGCGAAGAGTCCCCCGAGCAGAAGCTGGGTAAACTGGAGGGATATTTAGTACAGTATGGTCTACCGCTGGCGGAGGCTATCCCACTCTTTACCTCCCTCCTCTCCCTACCGCTCCCTGCCAACTATGCCCCCCTGAACTTGCCTCCTGCACAGCAGAAGCAAAAGACCCTGCACGCCCTCCTGACGATCTTGCTGCGCGTTGCCGCCCAGCAGCCCCTGCTCTTTATTATAGAAGACCTGCACTGGGTCGATCCGACCACCCTGGAATTGCTCAATCTCCTGGTCGATCAAGGCCCTACCACGCGCCTCCTGGCGCTGTTCACCTTTCGTCCCGACTTCAGCCCGCCCTGGACGGGTCGCTCACACCTCACCCAGGTGACGCTGCCGCGCCTGCCGCGGCGCCAGGCCGCGGAGCTGACTGGTCGGGTAGCCCACAGCAAGGCCCTGCCACCCGAGGTGGTCGAGCAGGTGGTGGCCAAAACCGATGGCGTGCCACTGTTTGTTGAGGAGTTGACCAAGATGGTGCTGGAGTCGGGTCTGCTCCAGGAGCGCGAGGAGCGCTATGAGCTGACCGGTCCCCTGCCCCCGCTGGCGATTCCTACCACACTGCACGACTCACTCATGGCGCGATTGGATCGCCTGGCGACAGTGAAGAGCTTGGCGCAACTTGGGGCCACACTGGGACGCGAGTTTTCCTATGAGTTGCTGCATGCCGTCTCGCCATGGGACGAGGAGACCTTGCGGCGTGGGCTGTCCCAGTTGGTGGAAGCGGAGTTCCTGTATCAGCAAGGGCTGCCACCGCAGGCGACATATCTCTTCAAGCATGCCCTCATCCAGGATACAGCCTATCAGTCCTTGCTGCGGAGCACCCGCCAGCAGCACCATCAGCGCATTGCCCAGGTGCTGGAGGCACAATTTCCCGATATCTGTGAGACTCAGCCCGAACTGCTAGCCCAGCACTATACCGAGGCCGGGTTGATAGCGCAGGCCATCCCCCATTGGCAACGGGCGGGCCGGCGCGCTATCCAGCGCTCGGCCAATGTGGAAGCGACCGAGCATCTGACCAAGGGACTGGAGCTACTCAAGACACTGCCGGACACGCCCGAGCACACGCAGCAGGAGCTGGACTTCCAGATCACTCTGGGCCCAGTGTTGATGAACACCAAGGGCCCGGCGGCCCCGGACGTGGGACGTGCCTATGCACGGGCACGCGAGTTGTGTCAGCAGGTGGGGGAAACTCCGCAGCTCTTCCCGATGCTGTGGGGGTTGTGGTATTTTCATAATGGGCGGGCTGAGCACCAAACGGCACAAGAGCTGGGAGAGCAGCTCCTCAGTCTGGCCCAGCACCTCCAAGACTCTGCGCTCCTTATAGTGGCCCACCGAGCGCTGGGCAATACCTTTTACCATCTTGGTGAGTTGACCCAGGCCCGAGCCCACCTGGAGCAGGGCATAGCCCTATATGATCCCCAGCAGCACCGCTCCCTGGCCTTTCTGTATGGACAGGATATTGCGGTGATATGTCGCGCCTGGGGCGCCTTGGCGCTGTGGCTGCTGGGCTATCCGGACCAGGCACTGCAGAGAATTCACGAGGCGCTGACCCTGGCCCGGGAGATGGCCCATCTCTCGAGCCTGGCATATGCCCTTGATTGGGCTGCCATGCTGCATCGCTTCCGCCGGGAGGTGGAGGCAGCCCAAGAACGAGCAGCCGCAGCCATAACCCTCTCGACCGAGCAGGGGTTTGCGCTCTATGTGGCGTGGGGAACAATCGTGCGGGGCTGGTCATTGGCCGAGCAGGGCCAGGGAGCCGAAGGGACTGCCCAGGTCCACCAGGGCCTGACTTTTTCCCGGGCCTCGGGCATACAGGCGGTACTGCCGTATCATTTTGCTCTGCTGGCCGAGGCATATGGGAAAGCAGGACAGGGCGAAGAGGGGCTGCGCGTGCTGGCTGAGGCATTGACGATGGTCAACAGCACTGGGGAGCGGAATTATGAGGCGGAGCTGTATCGGCTCAAAGGGGAGCTACTGCTACAACAAGCCGCAGAGGGCGGCAATGAGGCAGAGACCTGTTTTCGCCAGGCCCTCGATATTGCCCGCCAGCAGCAAGCGAAGTCGCTGGAATTGCGGGCTGCCATGAGCCTGGGTCGGCTGTGGCAGCACCAGGGTAAGTGTGAGGCAGCCCACGAGTTGCTGGCGCCCATCTACGGCTGGTTCACGGAGGGCTTTGATACTGCCGACTTGCAGGAGGCCAAGGGGCTACTCAAAGCCTTGCTCTAATCCGGTTGCGAGCCTACCGGCATACTAGAGGGGTCTTGCAACCGCCCCGACTATGCCCCCATGCGCTGCACGGCTGCCTGTAATTCAGTCTGAAAAGCGCGATGTCGCCGGAACTGCTGACGTATATCGCTTAACAGGGCGCGCGCCTCCTGGGCAGAGCCCAGGAGGCGCAGCACTTCAGTGCATGAAGCCAGGAGCAACGCCGCGCGGTCGTAGCTCCCACGGTGCTGGTTACTCACAATGGCATCGACCCGTCGCCGCACCACGTCCAGACACCAGACCAGCAATGCCGCTTGCTGGTCCCGCGTCAAGGCGATCTCGGGTAGGCACTCCGCGTAGGCGTCCTGCAAGCGTACGAGCAGGCTGGCTTCGCCCGCATCTGCGCCATACCAGGACACAAAACCCGTGCTATTCTGCACTTCCCAATGCCACAATTGCGTGAGATTGGGGGGAAGCTGGCCAGGCAATGCCCCGGACATCTGTACGAGGCAGCATGACACAACCAGCCCTTGGGTGTTGTGACTGCTACTCCAGCCCAGGACCTGCTCAGGCACGGCCAGGCGGTACGCTGCATCCCAGTCGCCGGCAAGCAGATAGGCATGTGCCAGGACAGACTTGTCAGGCCACACTGGTCTCTCGAGGGCATCTGCCCAGACAGCGTTCACCCGACCGGGTTGGCTGGACAGAGTGCCCTGAACATGCTGCGCTGCCTGCGACATCTGCCTCCTCCTGACGGCACCGGCAGGGGTCACTTCCCACACGTCCAAGAGCCGTGCCAGCGTCGGTTTGGCGACAAAAGCCTCCCAGCGCCCAATGCGCAGGGCAGCGGTGTCGTGTAAGTGTGTAGCAGCGGTGCACAGATAATCCGCCACCGCAGCCCGGATGGGCAGAGTGCTGGGAAGCGTCCGCAAGGCTTCGTGCGCAGCAGCACGCACCGCGTGCTGTTTGCCCTCTGCCGTCAGCGCCGCACACCAGTCCAGATAGGCACGCGGGCGCTGCACTCCCTCGGTACGCGCCAGGGTCTCCAACCCTGCCGTACCCTGGGATAGACGCACGGCCTCACGCAGCCAGGCGTCCGCCTCAGGCTCGCTCTGCGTGCGTAGAAACGCTATCCAGTCGAGGCAGAACTGCTCCTGCTCAGGCAGCGATTGCGGGGAAATCTGTATGAGGTCGTCGAGCATCGGGCGGGCGTCTGGCAGCCAGGTGCCTACCTGGAGCATGGCGGCAAACAGGCCAGAGGGACGCTGCGCTGGTGACTCGGTCTCGTACACGGCTCGCAGATAACGGGCGCCGGCCGCGCTGACAGCGACGTCTGGCAAATGCTCGGCCCGTACGCCACGCCCGTAGTCGTCTTCGTAGGTCAAGGTCGCAAAGAGGTCGTGGTAAGCGGTGCGAGCTAGCGTCATATTGCCGGCCTCGAACACGGCTGTAGCGCGGTCGAACAAGGCGGTCAGCGGGGCCACGAACTCCACGTATGGTCCCAGGCTGTCCTCCTCGTGATACTCGTCCCAGCCCTCGGCTTCCTCTGTTGCTGCCTGCAGCTGGTCTGCCAGAGCAGCAATGTCCACGAGCAGTGCCTCAGGTACGGACACTGGCGGCACGGCCGGGGTGGTTTCCGCCCTCAGTTGCATCGTAGTGAGAAATGCCGGCCGTGCCGGCGCTGGCGTCGCCTGCGCCAGGGCTCGCACGATGGCACGGAGTTCCTCAGCGGAGCACCCCCCTAGCCGATGCTCAACCGCGTCCCAAAATACTCTCAATGACAGCTGCTCTCTACGCTGCATAGAAGTTCCTGTGCATTGTCTTTAAGCATGACGACAGGTACAGTGCTAATGTTATCGTATCCCTTTATCTTAAAGTATAGCATTATATCTACAAGATTGTCTGTATCCTAGAGAATGAAACTGTCCTGCCTCAAGCCATGAAAGGAGCCGATGATACCGGACGAGGGCTTAGTCTTTGTCCGAGACGATCGCCTGGGAGGTCCGCTCACAGCCCTTTACATGATCGGCCAGGCGCGGGAGCTGCCGGCGGCCTGGGCGAAGCCCGGCATTACGGCTGCGCCAGGAACGTTTTAGCTTCGTCCAACTCAGGGCGCTCACTGTCGGCCTGCTCGGCCAGGACCACGAGCTTGTTGTAGAATGTACGGGCTTTCTCTTTCTCACCAGCCAGTTCGGCCGCACGTGCAGCGCCATACAGGCCCTTAAAACGATTTGGCTCACTACGCTGCGAAGCTTCAAAGGCCTGAAGCGCCAGAGCTGGTTGCTTCACCTCCAGCAGTAACTCGCCCAGGAGTTCGCGTGCTGGCACAAGCGGACCCGGGGTGACGGGATGTTTCTCAGTGGCCTCTTCAAGGGCGACGGCATGCCGCATGAGTTTGACTGCCTCGTCGTTTTTGCCGGCAGCGCGCGCCACCCAGGCAGCGACTATCTGGCGCTGCATCTCCACGTGTTCGGCCCAGTAGGTCTTCCCGTCGGCCACCAGGGCCTCATGCAGGGCCTTGAGTCTGACGGCGTCCTGCAGCGCTGCGGTGGCCTTGTCGCCACGCGCCGCCCCCAGGGCACGGGCAAAGACAATGACTGCCTCAGCCTGTGGGAAACGGTCCCAGGCCAGCTCTTTGGGATGCAGCTGCAGTCCCATCGCCTCATCCCAGCGGCGTCTTTCGAGAGCATAGCGTGCCGGAATCGCCGCCAGGGCGTAGATGGCGTCCAGGCGCGCCGCATCGGTAGTTTGGATGGCCCGTACTTCATCGACAAGCCGTTTGGCCGCCTGATCCTGCGCCAGTTGCAAATACCCGTATATCATGTAATCCATGGCATGCAGGGCATTGGCTGAACCAGTCCCCACTGTTGGTGTGGCGCGCAGTTCCTCTTTGGCCGCCATGGCCGAAGCACGGTTCGTGGCAATGGACTCCTGCCATAATCCCAGCCTGGTAAAAATGTGTGACGGCATGTGCAGGGCATGCGGCACCGCCGGTGCAATCCGGGCATAGCTGCGTGCAGCTGTGAGGCCTTGGGCAGCAATAGGGGGGTAGTCATAACTGTGAATGAGGTAGTGAGCGACGCCGGGATGCCGCGGCTGTTGCGCCCAGATCTTTTCGAGGATTGCCGCCGCCCGCAGCTGGTTCGCATACGTTTTGTCAGTCGGCGGCGCGGTGCTGAGGAGAGCCAGGGCGTAAAAAATAGCGGCCTCGGTGTCATCTGGATAGCGTGCCGCTAGCCGCGCCATGACCTGCTCGTATGCAAGTGCCCGTGTGCGGTGCTCGGTGCTCTCAACGTCTTTATAGAACAGAGCAATGGCAGAGAGATAATCATACTCCCGTTCGGTCTGCACGCCCACCGGCTTGGCCTCGCGGAGGAGAGCGGCGCCTTCCTGCAAGGCCTGCGGCGTCGGTGCTCCAGCGAGAGGATTGCCCAGGAGGCTGACGGCGATACCCCAATAGCCCATGGCACAGCTCGAGTCAGTTTCCAGCACAGTATGAAACGCTTTGATGGCTTCGGGGAACCAGAATGAGTGGAGCAGGGCCACAGCACGATCGAAGTGTACCTGTGCCTCGGCACTACACGAAGTGTGGAAGTGCACCTGGCCGACTTGGTCGGCGTCGGGGGTCGCTGCCCGGGCAGTGACCGCTGCGGCACTGAGCCACACGAAGAGAGCCATACCTGTCAACAGGATGCGCAAGATCATACCGTCCCTTCCCTTATCCGGAGGCGAACCTACCCTGTGCTGCCAGTATTTACTCTATCCCAGCAACCGTAGTAGCATAATGACAGGTCTGTCCAGAAATAATGTTACCCTATTATAATTTACTCCCAAAAAGAAACTCACTCCTATGTTTACGAGGGAAACATACAATGGCGATCGATGTCGGCCGCGCCCGGCGTGAAACACCGGGATGCCAAGCGGTGCTGCACTTGAACAATGCCGGGGCGGCGCTCATGCCGCAACCAGTCCTGCACGCTGTCGTGGGTCATGTACAGCGTGAAGCGCTTCTCGGCGGGTACGAAGCCGCCGAACAGGCGCACGCGGCAGTCGAGCAGGTGTACGACGCAGCCGCCACGTTGCTGGGCTGTCAACGCGATGAGATTGCCTTTGTGGAAAACGCCACCCGTGCCTGGGATATGGCCTTTTACGCTGTCCCCTTAGGTCCCGGCGATCGTATTCTCACGGCGATGGCGGAGTATGCCAGCAATTACCTCGCCTTTCTGCAAGTGGCGCGCAAGACTGGAGCGACGATTGAGGTCATTCCCAATGACGCACACGGGCAGCTATCTGTAGCGGCGCTGCGTCAGGTGCTCGACGAGCGCGTCAAGCTCATCGCCATCACGCATGTGCCGACCAATAGTGGCCTGGTCAATCCCGTTGTGGCAGTGGGCGAGGTAGCCCGCCAGGCCGGGGTGTTGTATTTGCTCGACGCCTGCCAGTCGGTGGGGCAGATGCCTGTAAACGTCGAAGCAATCGGCTGTGATATGCTCTCGACCACCGGTCGCAAATATCTGCGTGGGCCGCGTGGCACTGGCCTGCTCTACGTGCGCCGCAGCGTGCTCGAGCGACTCGAACCGCCTTTTGTGGATCTGCACGCTGCCGAGTGGGTGGCACGCGATCGTCTGGTGCTCCGCCCTGACGCCCGGCGTTTTGAGAACTGGGAGGCGAACTATGCCGGGAAGATTGGCCTGGGTGTGGCCATTGACTATGCCCTCGCATGGGGACTTGACCACATCTGGACGCGCATAACGGCTCTCGCCGGCCTGCTGCGCGAGCGCCTCCATGCCCTGCCTGGAGTCACAGTGCGCGATCCAGGGGCTGAACGCTGTGGCATTGTGAGTTTTACGGTCGACGGCCTTGAGCCTGACGAGATACGCCAGACCCTGGCCAGGCAGCACATCAATGTCACCGTCTCTCGCCTCACCTCTACACGTCTCGACATGGAGGCACGTGGACTCACGAACGTCGTGCGCGCCTCGGTGCACTATTATAATAGTGAGGCGGAGATCGACCGCTTCTGTACCACATTGACCACGCTACGCTGAACGAGTTGCCTAACAGCCGAGGGAGATCGAGAGGATGGCTGAACGCAAGAGTATCAGCACTGTGCACGTGTTCTGGCAGGAGCAGGCAGGGGCTCCGGGTGGATGGTATATAGAAACCCGCAATGCCTACAGCGAAGCCGTTGGCGATTCGCGGCAGCCAGACTGGGATGGGCCTCCCCCGCAGCAGTATCAGAAGCACGACGCCGAGAAACTCTGTGCCCATTTGCAGCTCTGGGAACCCGAGGCCCGCGTCGTCATGCACCTTTAGGCAAAAGCCTGCTCCAGCAGTCGGCGCAGTTCATGTGGATCAAACTGTCGCGGGCTCTTGCCCAGCCTGTACTGCGGGTCTACCATGACCATATCGGTAAACTGCATCTGTTGCACTTGCTCGTGGAGGATCAGGATAGGCACAGGTTGAGCGGCGACGTGTTGGTGTAAGACTGCACGCAGCGCCTCTAAGGCGGGAAGCGTATCGTACAGCAGCACCGCATCTGGATGCACACGACTCGCCTGCTGCAGCACGTCCAGACTGTTCTCTGCCTCGACTACCTCATAGCCCCAGGCCCGTAAAGTGGCCACCAACGGGCTGCCCAGCGCTAGGAAATCATCCCGACCATAATCCGCCGCTAATATCGTGGCCATCGCACTGCTTCCCATGCCATCTCGTAGCGCCTACTCGCGTCCCACCCTCGCACCTCGTCAGGCACTAGCATACTGACGCCCATCGAGCCAGGGCCACACATGCGACGCGTTGATGCACCAGGGCCAGACTGCGTGCTGCCAAGGTCAGCCGGTACTCTGGTGCAGCTTGCCGACTTTACTCTGTCGCTTTTCTTTAGTCAACTACACGGCCTGTCCAGTTTTCGGGGTACGTTATAAGTGACGCGGACGAGTTACGAGAGATCGTTGCAAGAGAGTGCGAGGGAAGGGCTGCAAGAAGAAGACCCGGTATGGGGCGCATACCGGGTCTCGTGCCAAAGCCCTGACCAGGCTGGGTTGGAGTAGCGGATCAGGGCCTCTCGCCAGACACCTGTGACCGGTGTTCACAGGATGAATTAAATGTAAAGGATACAAAATAAAATTGCAACTATATTCCTATGAAAAATTATACAGACACCTTTCCCAACTAACCGTAGTATTTCTGAAATGCAAAATACCCTTATAAAATATAGCTCTTCTGGTTTTATCTATAAGCACGAATAGAGGAACAGAGGCATAGAAGCCTTATAGTAACCCTGACAGTGCAAGGGCAGGAATGTTGCCTTTTCTCTTCTTGTATATTGGCGTAGGTATCAGCGTATTTTAGAGCTTCAGCAGGTCAGGCGGTAGGCTGAGGAGGAGGACGTCTACTGGGTTGCATGGCGCCATATGTGCGATTGGGGCATAGCACAAGTGTTC